>FUWD013429990.1_pt14 | contig 14927 bp, 8 predicted proteins | sample 1063281 | NCBI WGS metagenome assembly FUWD01 (sample SAMEA79048168, study PRJEB19326) | metagenome | biome: marine | reverse complement strand
ATAAGAGTATACTTGTAAATTCTAAGGATACTATTGATTTTGATCATGACTTAGATGCTAAAATTCATCAAAAGAAAGAAGAATTAGGAGCAGATGGAGCTTTGTTAAGAGATGAGAATTTCTTTATATACAAAGTAAATCTAATCGAAAAATTATTAGCAACTGTATTGGCAAAGGTATCTAATTTCATACCAGAAGGTGGAATTTGGATGAATACGCAACGTCCGGAATGGAATGATGCAAACAATGCTTTAGTTGGTAATGGTGTTTCTATGGTTACCCTAAATTATTTAAATCGTTTTATAAATTTCTTTGAAAAAGTAGTATTGAAGTCGGCAACAGAAGAAGTTGAAATTTCATTAGAATTAACAATGTTTTTTAATGAAGTTCTGGCAACTTTTAACCAAAATAAAGATATTCTTATTGGAAGTGTATCAGACAAACAAAGAAAAACCGTTTTAGATGGTTTAGGTGAAGCAGGAAGTAAATATAGAAATGTTATTTATGAAAACGGATTTTCTAGTAATAGAAGTCAAGTTACAAAGACAGCTCTGTTAGAATTTTTTGCAATCACAAAAAAATACTTAGAGCACACCATTAAAGCGAATAAGCGTTCAGATAATTTATATCATTCATATAATTTAATGACTATAAAAAATGATACAGAAGTATCTGTTTCTTATTTGCCAGAAATGTTAGAAGGACAGGTTGCTGTTTTAAGTGCCGGATATTTATCACCAAAAGAAGCTTTAGAAGTTTTAGATGGAATGAAACAAAGTGCTTTGTTTAGAGAAGATCAATACAGTTATATTTTATATCCTAATAAAGACTTAGGACGTTTTGATGAGAAAAATGTTATTTCTAAAAATGCTGTAGAAAATTCTAAACTATTAACAAAGCTCGTTGATCACCATAATACACAAATTATTATTAAAGATGTTTCAGGAAAATATCACTTTAACGCTAATTTTAATAACGCAAGTAGATTAAAAGAAGCTTTCGAAGAATTACCTGAAGAATATGCAGGTTTATTAGAGAAAGAATCAGAATTATTATTAGAAATTTTTGAAGAAGTTTTTAATCATAAAGCATTTACAGGTCGTTCTGGAACTTTCTTTGGTTATGAAGGTTTAGGTTCTATTTATTGGCATATGGTTTCAAAATTATTATTGTCAGTACAAGAAAATTGTTTATTAGCTGTAAAAAACAATGAAAGTGAAGTTTTAATAGGAAAACTTTTTGATCATTATTACGAAATTCAAGCAGGTATTGGTGTTCATAAATCGCCAAAATTATACGGCGCATTCCCTACAGATCCATATTCACACACTCCGGGAGGAAAAGGAGCCCAACAACCAGGAATGACAGGTCAAGTTAAAGAAGATTTTTTAAGTAGAATCGGGGAGCTTGGTGTTTTTGTAAAAGAAGGAAAAATTAATTTTAGTCCAAGATTATTAAGAGTAAGTGAATTTGTAAAGACTCCTAAAACTTTTAATTATACAGCTATTAGTAAAGAGGATAAGTCTATTTCTTTAGCAGAAGGTTCTCTTTGTTTTACCTATTGCCAAGTGCCAATTGTTTATATTTTATCAAATAACAATAGTATTGAAGTTGTTTTTAACGATGACTCTAAAGTAGCTTTTGATAGTTTGTCTTTAAACGAAGAAACGAGCACAGAAGTGTTTAATAGAACAAATAAAATTAACCATATAAAAGTATCAATAATTAAGTAGAGTTGATGAAAAGCCGCAATATAATATACCTGATTTGTTGTTTTTTGTTAGCAGGAATTATCTGTTTTAATGAAATGAAAGTAAGTAATGACGTGCAAATAGAACAAAAAGTAGACGCTCTTTTAAAGTTGATGACTTTAGAAGAGAAAATCGGACAAATGTCTCAAATAAGACATTTTGAAGTTGCTGCTGACGTTTTGGTTACTGAAAAATTTATAGGTTCTATTATTCATACACAAGGTCCAAATCCTGGAAAAACTGCTTTAGATTGGCAAAAGAGGTTTGTAAAACTTCAAAAGAAAGCGCTGTCTACTAGATTAGGTATTCCTTTATTATTTGCTGTAGATGCTGTACATGGGCAAAATACTTTTGAAGGAGCAACTATCTTTCCACACAATATTGGCTTAGGAGCAACAGGAAACGAAAAATTGGTTGAAGAAATTACATCAATTACGGCCTTAGAAAGTCAAGCAACAGGTTTTAATTGGGTGTTTTCGCCTTGTGTTGCAATTCCTTTTAATGAAAAATGGGGAAGAGTATATGAAGCTTTTTCAGAAAGTACAGAACTTACAGAAAAATTAACAAGAGCTTCTGTAAAGGGGTATCAAGGAAGTTTATCTGATTCAAAAACAGTAATGGCAACAGCTAAACATTTTATTGGTGATGGAGCAACAGATTTTGGTGTAGAGGGCGGTAATACATCTTTATCATCAAAAGAAATTAAAGAACGTTTACTAGCACCTTATCGAACTGCGGTTAAAGAGAATATAGGAGCTGTTATGGTTTCTTTTAATACTCTTTCGGGTATTTCTATGCATGCACACAAAGCATTAATTACAGATACTTTAAAGGGTGAAATGGATTTTGATGGTATTGTAGTTTCTGATTGGAAAGGATATTCACGTTTTGGGGAAAACGAGATCATAAATGCAGGTGTAGACATTATTATGGCTGTTGATGGTGATTTGGAAGATTTTCAAAAAGGAGTAAAAAGAGGAGTAGAAACAGATACAATCGCTTTGTCTAGGATTGATGATGCTGTTAAAAGAATACTACGTCAAAAATTTAGATTGGGTTTATTTAAAAATCCATTTCCAGATGCAGCTTTAGTTTCTAAAATAGGAGTTAATGAACATCGAAATATTGCAAAACAAGCTGTTAGAGAATCTTTAGTATTGTTGAAAAACAAGAATAAAGTTTTACCATTATCAAAAGACACAAAGAAAATTGTTGTTATTGGTGAGCACGCAAATAGTAGTGGTTTACAATCTGGTGGATGGACTTTGAATTGGCAGGGAACTAAAGATAATTATAAAGGCGCAACAACTATTCTAGAAGGGATTGAAAAACATTCAACAGCAACTGTTGTGTATGATAAAGATGCAACTCAAAATCATTTTGATGCAGATATCGCTATCATCGTTGTTGGAGAAACTCCATATGCAGAGTTTTTTGGAGACATTGGTCACGAATCAAATACTAGAAAATTAACTTTAACAGAAGAACATCAAAAATATATAAAAATATATTCCGAAAAAGGTGTAAAAACAGTTGTGGTTTTAGTTTCAGGAAGACCCTTAATTGTTACAAGCCAAATAGAAATTTCAGATGCGTTTATTGCATCTTGGTTACTAGGTTCAGAAGGAGAAGGAGTTGCAGAAGTACTTTTTGGAGATTTTAATTTTAAAGGAAAACTTCCTCATTCTTGGCCAACATCAATAGAGGATTATAAAGGAAAATATGGTCCAAATTTTTGGGATAATTCAATAAAACCATTGTATCCTTTAGGATATGGTCTAAAATATTAAATATTAAATAAGAAAGAACATCATTTTTAAAACATTATAAATATGAAATCAAGTTTTAAAGTAATAATAGTGATTTTAATATTACAGATCAATGTTGGATGTAGCTCTAATAAAGAAGATAATCAAGAAGATAAGAAAGAAATTAAAGAAGAAATGACAGCAGCCAAAATTTTAGGGAATCCAGATTATTTAGCAATTTCCTATGGAGGATATAGAGAGAAATCTAGAGAAATACAACCATCAATACCTCAATTAAAAGAAGATTTAAAGTTGATGTATGCAATAGGTATTCGTGTTTTAAGAACTTATAATGTGCAACCAAACTTACCACACGCATCAAATATCTTAGAAGCAATTAGTCAACTTAAAAAAGAAGACCCAAGCTTTGAAATGTATGTTATGTTAGGTGCGTGGATTGACTGTTTAAATGCTTGGACTGAAAACGAACCAAATCATGAAATTGAAAGTGCTCAAAATGAAGGTGAAATAGAAAGAGCCATTGCTTTAGCTAATAAATATCCAGACATTGTTAAAGTTATAGCGATTGGTAATGAAGCTATGATTAGATGGGCAACAAGTTATTTTGTGCGACCTAAGGTAATTTTAAAATGGGTAAACCATTTACAAGACTTAAAGAAAGATGGAAAGTTACCTAAAGATTTATGGGTCACTTGTTCAGATGATTTTGCTTCTTGGGGTGGGGGAGATCCAAGCTACAGAGTAAAAGATTTAGAAGATATAATTAAAGCTGTAGATTATGTTTCTATGCATACTTATGCGTATCATAATTCTCATTATAATCCTGGTTTTTGGAAAGTTCCTGATAATGAACATCTATTATCAGATAAAGAAAAAATTGATAGTGCAATGTTACGTGCCTTAGAATTTGCTAAAAATCAATATAAGGAGGTTTCGGATTATGTAAAAAGTATAGATTCTACAAAAACAATTCATATTGGAGAAACTGGTTGGGCAACAACTTCTAGTGGGCATTATGGCGTAAATGGCTCAAGAGCAACAGATGAATATAAACAAGGGCTTTACTATAAATATCTCCGTGAATGGACAAATAAAGAAGGTATTTCTTGTTTCTATTTCGAAGCTTTTGATGAACAATGGAAAGATGAACACAATGCAACAGGCTCAGAAAACCATTTTGGACTATTCACTTTAAAAGGAGAGGCTAAATTTCCAATTTGGAATTTATTTGATAAGGGAATTTTTAAAGATTTAAAACGTAATGGTAATTCAATTACCAAAACTTATAGAGGAGATAAAGATGCTTTAATGAAAGATGTTTTAGTTCCAAATACTGAGTATCCAAGGTAAAGTGCCAATTATGAAAATCAATCAATATATTATTTATTCATTTTTTTTATTTATGATTTTAAGCTGTGTCATTAAAGAAGATAAATTAGTCGTAGAAGTCTATGAAACTTCTGCTGACGGAAATAATTTAACAAAAATTGACGATTTTTCTTTTAATGAAACTAATGAAAATGCAATTCAAATAAAATTATTACCAGAACAAAAACGTCAAACAATTACAGGTTTTGGTGGCTCATTTACAGAATCTTCGGCTTATTTATTAAACAAGTTAAGTAAGGAAAACAGAAATCGTATTATTGAAGCCTATTTTGGTGAAAGTGGAGCAAAATATTCATTGACTAGAACACACATGAATTCTTGTGATTTTTCAATCAGTCAATATTCTTATGCACCTGTTGAGAATGATAAAGAGTTAAAATATTTTACGATTGAAGAAGATAAAGATGATATAATCCCGATGATTAAAGATGCGATGAAAGTATCTAAAGACGGCTTTAAAATCTTGTCTTCACCTTGGACAGCATCTCCTTGGATGAAAGATAATAAAAATTGGGTAGGAGGTAAGTTACTACCAGAATATTACGATACTTGGGCGTTATTCTTCTCTAAATATATCGATGCTTACAAAGCAGAAGGAATTGATATCTGGGGTTTTACAGTTGAAAATGAACCTTTAGGAAACGGCAATAACTGGGAAAGTATGCATTTCTCTCCTGATGAAATGACAAATTTTGTTCAAAATTATTTAGGTCCAAAATTAGAAGCAGACGGTCATAAAGCTAAAATATTAGGCTATGATCAGAATAGAGAAGAGTTAAAACATTGGGTAGATTCCATGTATAAAAACGAAGAAACTTCTAAGTATTTTGACGGAACAGCAGTTCACTGGTATGCAAGTACTTATGATTATTTTTCAGAAGAATTACAATATGCCCATCATAAAGCACCAAATAAATACATTATCCAATCAGAAGCTTGTGTAGATTCAGAGATTCCAAAATGGAAAGATGATGCTTGGTATTGGAAAAAAGAAGCAACAGATTGGGGTTGGGATTGGGCGCCAGAAAAAGATAAGTATTTACATCCTAAATACGCACCAGTTAATCGTTACGCAAGAGATATTATTGGTTGTTTAAATAATTATGTTGATGGTTGGATTGATTGGAACATGGTTTTGGATACGCAAGGAGGCCCTAATTGGTTTAAAAACTGGTGTGTAGCACCAGTTATTGTGGATCCAGAAAAAGATGAAGTTTATTTTACACCTTTATACTACATCTTAAGTCATTTTAGTAAATATATAAGACCTGAAGCGGTTATTATAGGCTTAGACATTTCAGAGAGTAATTTAATGGCAACAGCGGCTAAAAACCCTGATGGATCTATTGCTGTTGTTTTGTTTAATGAAGGAAAAGAAGCGAAAAATATAAACATAAAATTAAGCGATAAATTTATTGATATTCAAATAAGCGGACAAGCAATTCAGACCATTCTTATTCCAAATCAATAGACTAAAACTAACTAAAAAATCATAAAAGATGGGAAATATAAAAACCGAAAGTAAAGCTAAAGTCCCTATGGGGCAAAAAATTGCTTTTGGGCTAGGAATGCTTGCAAACCAGATGTTTCCTGCTGCCTTGGGTATTTTTATGGTGGTATTAATTCAAGATTTAGGATTTCCTACTTGGATGTGGGGAATTTTATTTTTCCTTCCTCGTGTTTTCGATTCAGTAACTGACCCAATAATGGGATTTATTTCAGATAATACAAGATCTATTTGGGGTAGACGTAGACATTACGTGTTTTTAGGAGCAGTGATTATGGGGATTTCTTTTTCCCTTATGTGGCAATTATACGAAGTAGATGGCTTAAGTTATAATTTTACATATTTCTTATTATGGTCTCTCGTTTTTTATTTAGGATTGACTATTTTTTCTGTGCCTTACGTAGCTATGGGTTATGAGATGAGTGATGATTTTCATGAACGTACAAACATTATGGCAGTAGCGCAATGGATTGGGCAATGGGCATGGGTAATTGCACCTTGGTTTTGGGTTGTAATGTATGATCCTTCTTGGTTTGAGGGAGGTGCAGCTGTAGCAACAAGAACTCTAGCTATTTGGGTAGGAGTTATTTGCGCTATTTTAGCAATGATACCTGCTTTTTTTATAAAAAGTAAGTCAACTAAAGATGATGAAAGCCTAACTCCATTAACTTTAAAAACGATAGGCGGTAGTCTAAAACAGATTTTAGAAAACTTTAAAGAAGCATTTAAAATTCCAGTTTTTAGAAAATTGTGTTTTTCAACATTTTTAATCTTCAATGCTTTTAATACTGTAGCTGGTTTTTCATTTTTTATAGTTGTTTATTATTTATTTAAAGGAGATGCAGCAGCAGCAGGTATTTGGCCAACACTTTTAGGAAGTATAGGTGCATTAGCAACTACTTTTTTAGTGATACCTATCGTAGCTAAGATGTCAAAAGCAATGGGTAAAAAGAAAGCTTTTTTGGTTTCACAAGGAATTTCTGTTTTAGGATACATTATGCTTTGGTTTTTATTTATTCCTGGCAAGCCGTACATGTTTTTATTTGCATTGCCTTTTTTCTCCTTTGGTATTGGAAGTTTATTTACTTTAATGATGTCTATGACTTCAGATGTAATAGATATAGATGAATTGAATACGGGAAAACGAAGAGAAGGTGTTTTTGGGGCTATTTATTGGTGGATGGTAAAGTTTGGTTTTGCAATTGCAGGATTATTAACAGGTGCTATTATGACATTAGTAGGGTTTGTACCAGACGCTGTAAACTCAGATGCATCAATTACAGGAATAAGATTATTCTACTCAGGTTTACCAATATTAGGTACACTTGGAGCGATGTGGATAATGCGTAATTATGATCTTACAGAAGAAAAAGCCTTAGAAATTAGTGCAGAATTAGCAAGAAGAAAAGAAAGTGAAAAATTAAATAAAACATCATCAGTTTATGCTAACGGAAATTTACACAGATTAATCGGTGATTTAAACTTAAAAGATTACAACGGAACTGATTTATCAGAGCTTAAAGAATTAGAAATAAAGAAATTGTTTTTTAAAAGCTTAAATAATGGATTAAAAGGTTTCTGCTTTAGTCCGTATGCTGAAGGTCAAAATGAAAGTGACATTTTGAGTGAAAATCAAATTCGACGTAGAATGGATATTATAACTCCATACACAAAATCAGTTCGGTCATTTTCTTGTACTCAAGGAAATGAAATTATTCCAAAAATAGCCAAAGAAAAAGGATTAAAAACTTTAGTTGGTGCCTGGATTAGTAGTGACAAAGAACGTAATGAAAAAGAGATTAATGCATTAATTAGTCTAGCGAAATTAGGATTCGTAGATATAGCATCAGTTGGAAATGAAGTACTATTAAGAGGGGATTTAACAGAAGAAGAGCTTATAGAGTATATTGATAGAGTAAAAAATGAATTAAAAGATCTTGATATTCCTATAGGTTACGTCGATACATATTACGAATATTCTAAAAGACCAAAACTGTTAGAGGTGACTGATGTTATTTTAACAAATTGTTACCCATTTTGGGAAGGTTCTAGCATAGAGGATTCTTTATTTCAATTAAGACAAATAAATGCTATAACTCAGAAATTTGCAAATGGTAAAAAAGTAATTATAACAGAAACGGGATGGCCTAGTCAAGGAGAAAGTATAAATAATGCAGAACCAACGCTATTAAATGCCATGAAGTATTTTATACAAACTCAAGAGTGGGCAAATAAAGAAGAGATTGAAATATTTTATTTTTCATCTTTTGATGAATCTTGGAAGATTAAAATAGAAGGAGAATTAGGAGCAAGATGGGGAATTTGGGATAAAGATGAAAAATTGAAGTATAGTTAATAGCATTGATAATATTAAAAAAACAAAAAAATGTCATATAGAAAAGAACAATCTTATTTGAGTAGTAAAGAACGTTTTGTAGAGTTAGGAGTTGATTTTATATCTCATAAAGGAGTAGATTTCGAGGAATATTCTTCAGAAGATAATTTAAAAAAACTTTGGCACGATAGCCTCAAAAATGGAATGCATGGCCTTTGTTTTAGTCTTTACGAAGACCAACAAAAACCTGGTGATAATATTACTGAGGAACAAGTAGAAAGACGTGTTAAAATTATAAAACCACACACAAAATGGGTTCGTTCTTTCTCTTGTACAGAAGGAAATGAACACATACCTAGAATGGCTACTAAACATGGAATTAAAACCATGGTTGGAGCTTGGTTAGGTGATGATTTAGAAAAAAACGAAGAAGAAATTGAAGCTTTAATTCAATTAGGAAAAGAAGGTTATGTAGATATAGCTGCTGTTGGAAATGAAGTTATGTATCGTAAAGATTTAACAGAAGAGCAATTATTAGAATACATTAAACGTGTAAAAGTTGCACTACCAAATACTTCTGTAGGATATGTAGATGCGTATTATGAGTTTTCTGATAGACCAAAAATTACAGAAGCATGTGATGTTATTTTAGCAAACTGTTATCCTTATTGGGAAGGGTGTGGCATTGATGATTCTTTAAATCATATGCAGCAAATGTTTGGTCAAGCTGTTAAAGCAGCAAAAGGTAAAAAAGTAATTATAACAGAGACAGGTTGGCCAAGTAAAGGAGAAAGTTTAAAAGGCGCACATTCATCTGAAGAAAATGCGATGAAGTATTTTATTAATGCACAAGCGTGGTCTGCAAATGATGATATAGATATCTTTTATTTCTCTTCTTTTGATGAATCTTGGAAGGTTGGAGCAGAAGGAGTTGTAGGAGCTTACTGGGGACTTTGGGATAAGCATGAAACATTAAAGTTTTAAAATTATCAGTGCATTAAAAGTATAAAGGGCTTCTGTTATCAGAGACCCTTTTTTTAACTATAATATTTTGATATTTCTTAAAAAAATAATATTTTTGGAATGTAGTTATTATTCTAAATTTCAGGTATTTAAAATATACAAATCACTCAAGCCATTTTATGAAAACATATAAATTATTAATACTCGTTTTTTTAAATATTTTATTCTTTTCATGTGAGAAGCCTTCAAGAGATTTAAATCACAAGGAATTAATAGGTGGTTTCGACTTATTAACACCAGAACAAACAGGTATTGACTTTAATAATGCGATCAAAGAATCAAATTTTTTTAATCATTATTTCTACAGCCAAATTTATGTGGGTTCAGGAGTCGCAATTGGTGATATTAACAATGATGGTTTGTCAGATATTTTCTTTGGAGGCAATCAAGTAATAGATAAATTATATCTTAATAAAGGGAATTTGCAATTTGAAGATATTACAAGAAACTCAAAAGTCGCAAAAAACTCAGGTTGGTCTTGGGGTGTAACTATGGCAGATGTGAATGCTGATGGTTACTTAGATATTTATGTAAGTAGAAATGGAAATTCATTAGATCTTGAAAAACGTAGAAACCAATTATATATTAATAATAAAGATTTAACCTTTACTGAATCAGCAATTTCTTATGGTTTGGCAGATGTAGGTTTTTCCACACAAGCTGTTTTTTTTGATATGGATAATGATGGTGATTTGGACATGTATCAAGTAAATCAACCAGCTGATAAAAAAGTTTTTTTAATTAATAAAATAGATGCTAAAGAGTATAAATTTTTTAGAGATAGAATCTATAGAAATGACAACGGAAAATTTACAGACGTATCTGAGGAAGTCGGTATTTCAAGAGATTTTGCTTACGGTTTAAGTGTAAGTGTTTCTGACTTTAATAATGATGGTTGGATGGATTTATACGTGGCAAACGATTATGCCGAACCAGATTTTATGTATTATAATAATGGAGATGGCACCTTTAGAAATGTTATTAACACAACATTAAAACATATTACTCAAAATAGTATGGGCTCAGATACAGGTGATGTTAATAATGATGGATTACTAGATTTAATTACGACAGACATGACTCCCGAAGACCATTACCGTTCCAAAACAAATATGGCTTCAATGAGTACAGACAGATTTAATGCAATGGTAAAAGCAGGAGCACACCATCAATACATGTCTAATGCACTACAAATAAATACTGGTGCTGGTAGTTTTTCTGATGTCGCAAACTTAGCTGGTATTTCTAATACAGATTGGAGTTGGGCAACCCTTTTAGTAGATTTAGACAATGATGGATGGAAAGACATTATAGTATCTAATGGCGTGAAAAAGGATATGGATAACAATGATTACTTATCTATTTTGAAAAATTTAGATAAAAAAACATCCGCTGAAAAACTATTGCAGATGAGTAAAGATGCGCCTTCTATTCCTATATCTAATTACGTTTTTAAAAATAATGGAAATTTCCAATTCGAAAAGGTATCAGAAAACTGGGGTTTTAGTACTCCTAGTTTTTCTAGTGGAATGGCATATGGAGACCTGGATAATGATGGAGATTTAGATGTGGTAATCAATAATATGGAACAACCTGCTTTTATATATGAGAATAAAGCTACTGGTAATTTTTTAAAAATTAAACTTCAGGGACCTAATAAAAATAAATTCGGTTTTGGAGCTAAAGCGATTATTCATCATAATGATAAATTACAAGTTGTAGAAAATAATGTAACACGTGGTTTTATATCTTCTGTGGAACCAGGTTTGTTTTTTGGATTAGGAAAAGATAAAAAAGTTGAAAAGATTGAAGTTATTTGGCCAGATGGAAAAACAAATATTTATGAAAATATAAGTGCTAATAAAATAATTATAGCAAAATATTCTAATGCAAAAACAAGAGTTAAACAGGTTGTTAGAATAAAAACTTTATTATCAAAATTAAATACTAAAGATATTGGGCTTGATTATAAGCATAATGAAAACGAGTTCGATGACTTTACTCAAGAAGTATTACTGCCTCACAAACTATCTAACAATGTCTTTTTCTACATCAGCAGATGTAAATGGAGATGGTCTAGAAGATGTTTTTATTGGAGGTGCATCAAATCAAAAAGGTGTTTTGTACTTACAAAAAGAAGGAGGTAAATTCAAAAAGAGTTCTTCTCAACCCTGGAATGTCGATAAAGAATGTGAAGATTTAGAAGCGTTGTTTTTTGATGTTGATGGTGATAGTGATTTAGACCTTTATGTTTCTAGTGGAGGAAACGAATTTAAAATTGGAAATCATTTGTTAAAAGATAGATTGTATATAAATAATGGTTTTGGAGTATTCTCAAAAAATACGAAAGCAATACCTAATATTTATGAAAGCTCTCAAACTGTTAAATCATCAGATATCGATAACGATGGAGATTTAGATTTATTTGTTGGAACTAGACTTATTACTGGTAAATATCCGTTTCCAGCTTCAAGTTATTTTTTAATAAACAATAATGGAATATTTAAAAGATCTGAAGAAAGTATCGCAAAAGGCTTTAAAAATATTGGTATGGTAACAGAAGCTGTTTTTAGTGATATAGACAAAGACGGTGATGAGGATTTATTAGTAGTAGGTGAGTGGATGAAAATTATAATATTTGAAAATCAGAATGGAATATTTGAAGATAATTCGAAAAAGTTTGGAATTTCAGACGATAGTAGAGGTTTATGGTGGTCTATAACCGCAAATGATATTGATAATGATGGTGATGATGATTACATTATAGGGAATCTTGGTAGAAACAATAAATTTAAAGCGACAAAAGAACATCCTTTTAAAATTTATGCAAATGATTTCGATAATAATGGAACTAATGATGTGATTTTAGCTAAATTTTATAAAGATGACTATGTACCAATGAGAGGAAGAGAATGCACTAGTCAACAAATGCCTTATGTAGCAGATAAATTCAAAGATTATCATAGTTTTGCTTCTTCTAAATTAATGGATATTTTACCAAAAGATAAAGTAAAAGATGCCGTTATTTATGAAATTAACAATTTTGAAAGCATAATTTTAATAAATGAAGAAGGTATATTGAAACGTCAAGTTTTACCAATCCAAGCACAAGTTAGCCCTGTAAAGGGTTCTTTGGTTGATGATTTTAACGCTGACGGCTTCAAAGATATTCTTGTTATCGGCAATCATTATGGTGTCGAGATAGAAACTACACGATATGATGCTGGTTATGGTTCTCTTTTATTAGGTGATGGAAAAAATAATTTTAAATTCTTACCTCCAATATCTAGTGGTTTACATATCCCAAAAGACAGTCGTTCAATACATCAGATTAAAATAAATAAAAATAATGCTTTATTAATCACGAATAATAATGATTCTTTAGTGGTCTTAAAAAAAAATATATAAACCATCTTTTTTTATTGAAATTTAAGTCATTATCATATTAATAAAAGGTTTTTACATTAAAATTTGTAGTAAATCTATCCATTTTGAAGTATTTTACCACAACAGTACCCATACATTTCTATTTTTTAGGTCAATAATCGTTAAATAATTTATTTATTTTATTGTTATAAAACCTTTTAATTACTAGCTTATTTACTGATTTTACAACAGATGTGTTTTTTTTTTAGGATGTATGTTTTTTGTTGTGGTCTTTTTTATTGAAGTAATAAAATGTTATTATAATTTGGCTACAATTAAATAAAATATTCAATGAACTTTACCAAGAATATTGTTTTCAAAGAAATTAATAACCAATAACAAACTTTTATGATGAAAAAAATTACATTTTTACTAACTCTTTTTATAGCCTCTATTGGTTATTCTCAAGTTGTTTTAGAAGATTTCGAAGGTACTGCACCAACAGTAGGTGGTTTTGAAGGATTAGCAAGTGCTACGGTTACAGCAGGTCCTGTTGATGGTTCAAATACTGCACTAGAGCTTATAACTTCAACTACTGGTCAAGGATGGCAAGGTGGAGAACTTATAATGCAATCAAATTTAATGGATTTATCTACGGATAATACTGTTGAAATTGATGTTTATGCTACTACAGCCTTTACATTGTTCGCTAAAGTAGAGGATAAAGTAAACGATACTGCATCTCCAGCTTCAGCAGCAGACGAAGCACATACAGGAAGTGGTTGGGAAACGCTAACATTTACATTTAATGAATCATTAGATGGAACAGCTGTAGCAAACGGTCAATACTCACAAATTGCATTTTTTCCAAATTGGAATGGTTCAGGTTGGAATGATCCAGTTATAGAAATTACAGTTAATATTGATAACATTACAGCAAATGCTGGAGATGCAATTGTACCTCCTTCTTCTCAAGTTGTTTTAGAAGATTTCGAAGGTACTGCACCAACAGTAGGTGGTTTTGAAGGATTAGCAAGTGCTACGGTTACAGCAGGTCCTGTTGATGGTTCAAATACTGCACTAGAGCTTATAACTTCAACTACTGGTCAAGGATGGCAAGGTGGAGAACTTATAATGCAATCAAATTTGATGGATTTATCTACGGATAATACTGTTAAAATTGATGTTTATGCTACTACAGCCTTTACATTGTTCGCTAAAGTAGAGGATAAAGTAAACGATACTGCATCTCCAGCTTCAGCAGCAGACGAAGCACATACAGGAAGTGGTTGGGAAACGCTAACATTTACATTTAATGAATCATTAGATGGAACAGCTGTAGCAAACGGTCAATACTCACAAATTGCATTTTTTCCAAATTGGAATGGTTCAGGTTGGAATGATCCAGTTATAGAAATTACAGTTAATATTGATAACATTACAGCAAATGCTGGAGATGCAATTGTACCTCCTTCTTCTCAAGTTGTTTTAGAAGATTTCGAAGGTACTGCACCAACAGTAGGTGGTTTTGAAGGATTAGCAAGTGCTACGGTTACAGCAGGTCCTGTTGATGGTTCAAATACTGCACTAGAGCTTATAACTTCAACTACTGGTCAAGGATGGCAAGGTGGAGAACTTATAATGCAATCAAATTTGATGGATTTATCTACGGATAATACTGTTAAAATTGATGTTTATGCTACTACAGCCTTTACATTGTTCGCTAAAGTAGAGGATAAAGTAAACGATACTGCATCTCCAACTTCAGCAGCAGACGAAGCACATAC
>FUWD013170396.1_pt1 | contig 14932 bp, 15 predicted proteins | sample 1063281 | NCBI WGS metagenome assembly FUWD01 (sample SAMEA79048168, study PRJEB19326) | metagenome | biome: marine | reverse complement strand
TCCTATTTGATTTCGGGAACCATTCCAATATGAATACAGAAATACAGAAATAACGGAAGGTCAACAAAATCAACAAAACCAAATTGATATCATGGCTGGATCTCTTGCAAACTTGATTCAGGAGGTTCAACAAGTCCAAAATAGTTTTGCAGCAGTCGAAGAAGGAATAAAATCAAATCAGGACGCAATTCAAAAATTAGCAGGAGATTTAAGCGCACAAACGGAAGAACTCACATCTGGGATGGGAGAAATGTCAGATGATTTTAATCAACAAATGAAAACAATTGGTCAAACGCTTGATGGTTTTAACCAACAAATGAAAACAATTGGTCAAACGCTTGATGATCAAGATAATAAATCATTAAGAGCACGGAAAAATATTTTAGATGATTTCAATGATTTCAAAGATGAATTTTCAAAGCTAAAAGGTAAAGTCACCAGTCTGAATAATGATATTAATTCATTGGAAGGTGATATCAAGGCAATTAATAAAAAAGTAGATAATATACCTACCGGGGAATAGCGTTTCAGTTTTGCTATCCTTCAAGAATATTTATTAAAATCCGACCCCAAATTTTTCAAGTTTTTTTTCAAATTAAACTCTAAATAGAGAATGAGGTAACAATGGTATATAGTTTGCGAACATTTTTATTCCTTTTTGCAATTACTCTGATCTTTGCACAAGATCCAGAAGGCTTATTAAGCATAGGAGAATCACAATTATCTTCTGGTGACTATTCTGAAGCAGAATTATCCTTTAATTCAGCACTTCAGGCTGATCCGTCTTTTGCACCCGCTTTGCAGGCTTTATCAAAACTTTATCTCCATAAGGGAGATTTGAATAAAGCAAATGAATATTCGATCCAGGCGGTACAGGCTGATGAAGATTTTCGAGAATGGGCTAACCAGATTGGAAAAATCAAAGAACATATCCAAAATGGAAAGCGAAACGTGCAGCAAAGTATGTATGAAGAAGCAATGACAGAATACGATGCAATTTTGCAAGCACACCCTTATTTTCCTGATGCTGAATTTTATAAAGGGTTGACTCGGTTTCGGCAAAAGGATATTGACGAGGCCGCACGTCACTTCAGTAATGCACTCAATATCTACCCGGCTCATGCAAAGGCAAGAAAAGGCCTAGATAATGTTACAAAACAGTTCTTAAATGCTGGAAACAAAGCGTATAAAAGAGGAAATCTGGGCAAAGCAACCAGTTATTATGAAAAATCGTTGAAATTTGATCCGGATTTTTATCTAGCATATTACCAATTGGGCGTGTTGGAAAAGAAATTGGGAAATTCTAAAAAGGCTATAAAATATTTTCAGACAGTTTTGGGTATAAAACCTGACCATGATAAAACATGGTTCACTCTTGGAACGGCATTCGAGTCTGATGGTAATACTGAGGAAGCGATTGCCCACTACATTGAAGCGATTGAGATTAATCCCGGCTATACGAAAGCTTATGGAAACCTTGGTAAATTATATACAGAAAATCAAGAATACAAATTAGCAGAAGATATCCTGAAAACAGTAATACAGATAGATGCTGGGTATGCTGATGGATTTATGCGTTTGGGATTACTTTATATCGAACAGGAAAAGTTTGAACTTGCAGCAGAGAATTTGGTTATGGCTACATCCCTGGATGAAAAAGATTATTTTAAGTTTTTTAACTTGGCTTCAGCTTATAATCAATTAAAACAATGGGAAAATGCAACTTCTGCAGCACAATCCTGTGTAGATCTTAATCAGAAATTTGGCGGTGGATGGTTAGAATTTGGTTTGGCTGAGATGGGCAGGAGAAACAAAACCCGTGCCAAAAAATATTTTGATGAAGCCCGAAAAGACAGGGATTGGCGGGAAATGGCAGAGCGAAAGATTGACGAGATCAATAATCCAGAAAAATATGAAAAATAGAATATATGTCTGATTTGATGATCAAAGGTGTTGTATTTGATTTAGACAATACGCTCTTGGATTTCATGAAAATGAAGGAATTTGCTGTAAAGGCTGCAATCAAAGGTATGATTGAAGCGGGATTGAAAGTAAATGAAGATAAATCATATATAGAAATCAATTCGATATATGAAGAATTTGGTTGGGAAAATCAAAAGGTATTTGATGTTTTTTTAGAAAAGTCCATTGGCCATGTGGATAATAAATTTCTCGCTGCCGGCATTGTAGCATATCGACGAGCCAGGGAAGCAAATCTTATGGCATATCCCAATGTAAATAAAACGCTCTTGGCACTTTCAAAATTAGGTATCAAATTGGGTGTTGTCTCTGATGCACCAAGCCGCGAAGCATGGATGCGCATCTATTATTTAAATTTATACCATTATTTTGATGTGGTCATTACCTATGATGATAGTGGTGAGAGAAAACCTTCACCAATACCATTTCAACTGGCCTTGGATGGTATGGGACTTCGACCAGAAGAAACAATTATGATTGGCGATTGGCCGGAGAGGGATGTTGTTGGTGCCCAACAGATTGGAATGAAAACAGCGTTCGCACGGTACGGAGATACATTTGGAACAATCAATTCCGGAGCTGATTGGGACTTAAATGATATTTACGAACTTGTAGGCATTATTAACGATTATAACAATAGTGGCTGATATTTTCATTGGTACGGACCTGGTAGAAGTGGCCAGGATTCGTTCCGCTATCCAAGAAACCGGCGACCGGTTTCTGAACCGTATCTATACAACAACCGAGCAGGACTACTGTAAATCCAAGGCAAATCCAGAAATTCATTATGCAGGTAGATTTGCAGCTAAAGAAGCAATAATGAAAGCGCTGAAATCATCAGGTGTGGATGATCCAATCTCATTCGCATCTATAGAAATACTATCGTCGAAAACTGGTGAACCCATTGTAGTGATAGATACAGAATTTGGTGGACAGTGTAAAGTCTCCATTTCTCATACAAACTCCCACGCTATCGCATCAGCAATCTACACGCTTGAATGAAATTACTAACCCCTGGTCAGGCTCGTGAATTGGATCGAGTTTCCATGGCTGACATGGGGATTTCTATTGAAAAACTCATGGGAAATGCTGGGAAAAAAGTGGCAGAAGAAGCTATGGAAATGGTATCCGATATTCATGATTCTTCTATATTAATTTTATGTGGAAAAGGCAATAATGGTGGAGATGGATTTGCAGCAGCTACGGTTTTATTTGAGAATAATTATAACGTAAGAATACACTCTTTATGTAAAAATAATGAAATAAAAGGCGATTCATTAAACTTTTACTTGAAGTGTGAATCCTTAGGGATTTTCACAACTTTTGGGGAATTACTTCCAGATTTTAAAATACCGGACTTGATTATTGATGGTTTATTAGGAACTGGATTCAAGGGTGCATTAAGAGAATCAATGACTCCATGGGTCGAATGGATAAATAACTCTAAATCATTGGTATTGTCTATTGACATTTCTTCCGGGTTAAATGGGAATTCCGGAAGAGTGAATCCGATTGCAGTCAAAGCAAATACCACGGTGGCATTTGGTGCGCCCAAACTAGGAAGTATCTTTCGGTTTGGACAAGAGTATTCAGGTATAGTCCATACTAAAGAGATTGGATTTCCCAATTTGGAAGATATTGAACTCCCTGGACTTAATTGGGATTTATTTCAAGAATTCAATGCATCCTTGCATCTTCATAAACCTAATGTTGATGGTCATAAATATTCCGCGGGAAAAGTATTAGTGATTGCCGGATCCAAAGGGATGACAGGTGCGGCAATCTTGTCGACTTATGGGGCTCTCCGATCCGGTGCAGGGCTCACAACCACCACGACACCAGCATCCTTAAATGTAATTTATGAACGATTAATTATTGAAGGGATAACCTTGCCTTTAGAAGATCATGGAAAAGGCTATTTATCCCTGGATAATTATGATTCAATCGAAGAGAAATTGGAATGGGCAGATTCTGTAGTATTGGGTCCGGGGCTTGGTCGAGATATTTCAACCCAAAATTTGATAAAAAAATTGGTACGTATCATCGAAAAGCCTCTTGTTTTAGATGCTGATGGACTTTTTCCTTTCTCTAATAAAATGGGCGACCTAAATGATAGGGAATACCCTTTAATCATAACTCCACATATTGGCGAATTATCGTATTTAACTGGGATTGATAAAGAGAATATCATTTCTGAGTTTCCAATTGTAATGAATGATGTCATGACTGATTTTCGTCATATCGCATTGGTGAAACAGGTTCCATCTTGTACATTTTATAAGAACAGTGCCATGGTTAATTCATCTGGCAATCCCGGGTTAGCCACCGGAGGGACCGGTGATGTTTTATCCGGAATGATCGCCAGTTTTATAGCGCAAGGCATTGATCATTATAACTCAGTATCGCTCGCTGCATTTATCCATGGAAAAGCATCCGATGAGTTGATCAAAGAAAAGGGTTACCGTGGGCAAATCGCATCAGATATTTTAGAAAAGATTCCCTATGTTATTTCTGGATATGAAAAATCCTAAAATTCATTTTTTTGGTTTTTTGGCCTTAATCCTTTTGGGGTCATCCATCCCCGGTGATTCTATGCCACCTGTACTTGCTCTCACTTGGGATAAATTACTCCATGTAGCTGAATATTCTATTCTCGGTTGGTTGGGATATAGGGCTTATTATTCGGCATACCAAAAGCCCATGGTTTATATCATTGTTTTTGGTATTCTGTTTGGGTGTATCGATGAATCATGGCAGTCTATGATTCCTGGCAGATTTCCTAGTCATTATGATGTTTTCGCCGATGGAATTGGTGTAATTTGTGGCGCCGTGACAGGCTCATTCCTGTATAAAAATCCAAATGATCCACAGTTTATATATTAAAGATTTTGCCATTATTGATGAGATGGAACTTAATCTGAAACCGGGCTTAACTGTTATCACCGGAGAAACTGGTTCTGGAAAATCAATTTTATTGGATGCCTTAAGTGTCTCGCTAGGTCGAAAAGCCGATAAGATAATGGTTAGAAATGGCTCAAATCGTTCAGTGATCGAAACTAAACTAGAAAATAGAACATTCCGTAGATTAATTTTCAGTCACGGTAGAACCAAAGCTTTTTGTAACGACGAACCTATCACCATAGGTGACCTCGGAAAAGCCAATGAAACGGTTGTTGATTTTCACGGACAACATGATCAACAACTCATTTTAAATGTAAATCGTCATATTGATTATTTGGATAGGTATTGTGGACATGATGCTGATCTTGAAAAAACAAGTCAACTTTATTCCGATTTATCAGAATTAAAAATAAAATTAAAAAATGCTCTTCAATCTGCAGATGAACGAAAGGATAGGTTAGAACTATTAAATTTCCAAGCGAATGAAATTGACGCTGCGAATCCAAAGGTGGGTGAAGATATTATTCTGGAAAATGAATATAAAAGAATGTCCCACATTGAAGAAATTCTTAAAACACTCCGATCATTGCAGGCTCAGATCAATTCTGATGATCAATCTATCGTCGATATTTTAAGCCATAATCATCGATTGGTTGAATCATTGGTTCAATATGATGAGAGCCTGAAAGTTATTTCTGATTTGTTACAATCATCCGTGATCCAATTACAAGAAGCAGGTACAGAAATTTCTGGGCAACTCTCTCTGACAGAATTTGATCCAGATGAAATTGCAAAAGTAGAGGAACGGCTCCAAGTTATAGAAAGCTTAAAACGTAAATATGGAGGATCCATTGAATCAGTTTTGGAAAAACGGATCTATATTCAAAAAGAAGTCAAATCTCTGACAAGTCCAGAGCAATCCGAAGATGAGTTACACAAAAAGATAAATGAGAAAGAAAAAGATTTTTCTCAATTGGCGATCCGTCTTCACAAATCTCGGGTACAAAAATCAAAAAAACTTTCGAATAAGATTGAAAATGCTATGGCTGGACTTAACATGCTCGGTTCAGACTTTGAAATTAAAATTACTCAACAAATATCAGAAAATGGATTCGTATCTATGGATAATAATGTATTAGATGCGAACGCGAAAGGGATAGATACGGTTGAATTTTTTCTTTCTGCAAATCTGGGAGAACCAGTAAAGCCTTTGGCAACTATTGCATCAGGTGGAGAAATATCAAGAATCATGCTTGCAATAAAAACGGTTTTTCAGGATTTGGACCCGGTTCAAACATTGGTCTTTGATGAGATTGATTCGGGCATTTCTGGAAAAGCAGCAGAAAAAGTGGCAGAACAATTGGTAAAACTTTCCAAATCAAAGCAGGTTTTCTGTATTACTCATTTATCGCAGATCGCAAGAAGCGCGGATCATCATTTGCATATTGTCAAATCAGTGAAAAATGGACAAACATTTGTAGAAGCGAATTATTTAAATGAATTAGAAAGTCCTAAACTAATCCTTGAATTATTTACAGGTATGGAAATAGAGGGAGTGTAATGGATAAAATATTTATTGAGGGGCAACAGACATTATCTGGTTCAGTCCAGATCAGTGGTGCTAAAAATGCTGTATTGCCTATTATGACTGCTGCCTTAATGGCTGAAGGAAGATCGGTTGTCACACGTGTCCCGGATCTACGAGATACACGAACCATGATTCGGTTAATGGAAATCGTAGGGGCAACCTGTTCATTTGAAAACGGCAAATTATCAATTGATGGTAGCACTGTAAACAATCCGGAAGCGCCTTACGATCTAGTGAAAACCATGCGGGCGTCCTTTTATGTACTAGGGCCACTTCTCGCCAGATTTGGTGTGGTAAAAGTTTCTTTGCCCGGCGGATGTGCATGGGGCCCGAGACCGGTTGATTTTCATCTTAAAGGGTTAGAAAAACTCGGTGCTAAAATCACCTTGGAAAGTGGATATATTATTGCTGAAGCAAAACGTCTCCAAGGAACCAAAATCAATTTTGAATTTCCATCCGTGGGCGCAACAGGCAATATAGCTATGGCTGCTGCGACAGCAGAAGGTACTACGATCATTGAGAATGCTGCACGTGAGCCTGAAATTGTTCAACTCTGTGAATATTTAAATACCATGGGCGCTTGTATTAGGGGCATTGGCACCACGAGACTCACCATTGATGGCGTTGAAACATTACATTCTGCAGATATTGACGTGATACCAGACAGAATCGAGGCTGGCACCTTTTTAGCGGCAGGTGCGTTATTGGGGGAGATTACTTTAAATGGTGTAATTCCGGAACATTTGGATTCTGTTATTTTAAACTTTAAAGAGGTCGGTTGTAATGTTTCTACCACCAGCAATTCGGTTACAATTGCACAAGCCGACAAAATTCAACCCGTGGATATGACCACAGCTGTTTATCCTGGATTTCCTACCGACCTCCAAGCCCAATGGGTAGCGCTCATGACATTGGCTAAGGGCTCATCCATGATTACAGATACTGTTTACCATGATCGTTTCAGCCATGTACCTGAACTCAATCGTTTTGGTGCCAACATTAAAGTAGAAAATAATACAGCCTTTGTCCGCGGTGTGGATGCATTGGTTGGTGCACCTGTCATGTCCACTGATATTCGAGCCAGTGCATCGTTAATTGTTGCTGGGTTAGCAGCTAAAGGAAGAACTGAGATAAGCCGCGTCTATCACATTGATCGTGGATATGAACAGATTGAAGAGAAATTTCGGTCTCTAGGTGCCAATATTTGGCGGAAAAATCCATCAGTATAAATTGCTTTTATTTATTGATAAATGAAGTAATTTTTTATCATATTATTTAAGAGTAACAAGGTATGAAAGTAATAATAATTGGTGGTGGCGAAGTAGGATTTCACGTCGCCAAAGCATTAAGCGAAGAAAATTACGATATAACAGTTATTGACATTGACCCGTTCAAATGTCGACGTGCTTCGGAAAACTTGGACGTTATTGTTGTTGAGGGGAATGGCGCTAGTCCAAAAATACTAACTGAAGCTCATGTAGGTGAAGCAGACTACGTATTATGTCTTACCCGTGTTGATGAAGTAAACCTGATTGCATCCCAACAGGCTCATAAACTGGGTGCAAACAAAATTATTGCCCGGCTCAGGAATCAACAATATACTGCCCATGATTCAATTATACGTCCTGAAAAATTCGGTGTGGATGTAGTAATCCATCCAGAAAAAGCTGCCTGTGAAGAGATTATGCGCTTGGTTAAGCATCCCTATGCAGTCCAGGTAATGGATTTTGAAGCAGGCCGCCTCACCATGCTGGGTCTCAATATTAATGGTGATTGTGAAAATATAATTGGGGAACCGTTGGGGAGGTTATGCCTTGAAAATAGTCATTTTAGATTTGGAGTAATTGCAGTACTTAGAGGGCAGGAAACAATCGTTCCTTGGGCAGAGTTTTCTTTTAAAAAAGGTGATATCGGTTATTTCATTATTAAGACAGAAGATATTGAAAATTTATTGGGATTACTTTGTAAGGAAGTGACCGAAACACACCGGGTTATGATTGTTGGTGGTTCCAAGATCGGACGATCATTGGCAAAAGAATTACCTGATGATTCAATTAATGTTCGCTTGGTTGAAAATAATAGACCCAAGGCTGGACAGATATCTCATAGTATAGATGAATCCATGATCATTTACGGCGATGGAACTGATATTGAATTTTTAAAATCAGAAAATATTCAAGATGTGGATAGTTTCATTTCAGTCACAGAAAATGAGAAAACTAATTTAATCGCCGGGCTTCTTGCTAAACATTTAGGAGCAAAGCAGAGCATTATCCATATTTCGACCACGGAATATATTCCCACAATTCAAGAAATTGGTGCAGGGGCTGTCATCAGTAAAAATTTGTCCACTGTTAATTCTATTTTAAAAGAACTCCATACAGATGTGACCGAAATTCCCGTTGTTACCTTTGATGAAATAGAAGTGGATGTGATTGAATTTCAACCCGCTACAGGAAGCCTTGTTACCCAGCGACCATTAAAAGAATTAAAATTCCCTGAAGATAGTATTGTTGGGATGATTAACCATCATGGCAAAATTCGAATAGCCCATGGTTCATCAATCCTTACAGATGATGACACAGCATTAGTTTTTGCGAAACCAAAAGCTATTCATAATCTGAAGAAATTGTTCGGCTCATGAAATTAAAACCACTCCTGAATATTCTCGGGGCGCTTCTCTCAATTTTAGGCATAACAATGGTTGTGCCTATTTTTATATCTCTTGGATACGGTGAATCGGATCTGAATGGATTATTATATTCGGCTGTGATTTGTATTGGAATTGGCTCACCAATTTGGCTAATGACAAGACATCAAAGACCCTTAACCAATCGAGATGGTTTTGCGATTGTTACTTTTTCATGGATCATCACAGCTGTGGCAGGTGCTTTGCCATTTTACTTCTCCGGTGCAATTCCCAATGTTACAGATGCATTTTTTGAATCAATGTCCGGCGTAACCACGACGGGCGCATCTATTATAGGAAATACGATGACATTGCCTAATTTACCCAATGGCGTTGAAAGCCTTCCCCATGGTATTTTATTCTGGCGGTCATTTATCCAGTGGATTGGTGGTATGGGAATTGTGGTATTTTATATTGCAATTCTTCCATTACTTGGTGTGGGGGGAGTCCAGTTATTTAAGGCAGAAGTGCCGGGTCCGGTGGCAGATAAGATTACACCTCGTGTACGGGAGACAGCTAAGTTTCTCTGGATTGTGTATGTTGGAATTACGATGCTAGAAGCTGTTGCATTAATGCTAGCTGGTATGGATGTATTTGATTCAGTTTGTCATTCACTTACCACCATGCCAACTGGAGGATTCTCGACAAAAAGTGCGAGTATAGGGCATTATGATAGCTCCTTGATCCATTATATTATTATCTTTTTCATGTTTTTAGCCGGAATCAACTTTTCACTTCATTTTAGGGCCATCAATGGCGATATGAAATCTTATATAAATGATCGGGAATTTTTAGTTTACCTAGGTGGTGGAATTATTGTGACTTTTATTATTTTTCTGGCAGTCGCATTACAAAATGATCAATTTTCTCATTTGAATTTTCGAGAATCACTTTTTACAACTATTTCCATTTTTACGACAACAGGATTTGGTTCCGCTGATTATGAATTATGGCCAGTGATTGTTCAGACAATACTACTTACATTAATGTTTGTGGGTGGAATGGGCGGTTCAACAGGCGGAGGGATGAAAGTTATTAGGTGTATGCTATTGGTAAAGTATGCAGGATTAGAAACACGTCGGATGCTGCATGCTCGAGCACTGATCCCTGTTCGAATAGGGAAACAGCTAATCAAAGAAGATGTGGTTAGAAATACATTGGGCTTTTTCCTGTTCTTCATGTCCGCATTTATGGTGTCTACGATTGTATTATCTTCAATGGGATTAGATCTCGAATCAGCTATTGGTGCCGCAGCATCTGCTATGGGGAATATCGGTCCAGGGTTAGGTTCTTTTGGTCCGACTGATAATTATGCCTTACTATCTGATCCAGGGAAATGGGTACTCACATTTTGCATGCTATTAGGACGTTTAGAAATTTTCACCGTAATGGTACTCTTTAGTCGAACTTTTTGGAAATAAGGAAATTAATGTTTATTAAAAGAGAAATAATAGACCAGGTTGGGGTTCTAACTATTGATCGTCAAGATGTCCTAAATGCTATGAATCCTCAGGTACTTCGTGAATTGGATCAAGCAGTGAAGGACTATATTGCAGATGAGAATGTTGGTGTTATAGTTTTGACTGGAGCAGGAGAAAAAGCTTTCATTGCAGGTGCAGATATTAAGCTTATGCAGCAATTAAATACCCAAGGAGCCTTGGATTTTGGCAAGTTGGGTCAGGAAGTAACCATGACAATCGAAGATTCTCCAAAACCGGTTATTGCTGCTGTGAATGGTTTTGCTCTTGGAGGAGGGTGTGAGATTAGCCTTGCATGCCATATTCGATTTGCTAGTGAAAATGCTATGTTTGCCCAACCGGAAGTGAAATTAGGGCTTATACCTGGATGGGGAGGTACACAAAGGTTGCCAAGGATTGTGGGAAAAGGCAATGCCATAGAACTCATCATCGGTGGACACTTGATCGATGCCAACGAAGCTCATCGAATCGGATTAGCCAATAAAGTTTTCCCTTCAAATGACTTAATGAAGGAAGCGATAAAATTTGCAAAACTTGTTTTAGGTAATGGTCCCAATTGTGTGGCTGAATCATTACATTGTATCAATGAATCTGCAGGACATTCACTCATTGAAGGATTGAATTTGGAAGTTGAAGCATTTAGTGATCTATTTGGGACGAATGAAACGACTGAAGGGCTCACCGCATTTGTAGAGAAAAGAAAAGCTAATTTTCGATCTTAATGCAGAGATACGCGGTTCTGGCCATAGGGTCATTTAATTATATTGAGAGCAAAACTGGGAATATGCTCATCCGCTATCGCCCGGATGAAGTTGTTTGTGTCATCGATCCCGAAAAAGCAGGCCAAACTGCAGAAAATATCCTTGGCTGGGGTGGTGATATTCCCTGTGTGTCCACCTTTGATGAGTCAAAAAAATATTCACCTACTCATGTCGTTATTGGCAGTGCACCCCAAGGCGGTGTATTAAATGATGATTACCGTAGAGAAATAATAGCAGCTATTCAATCAGGGTGTCACATTATTGCTGGAATGCATGTGTTTTTAAACGATGATCCTGAAATTTTTAAATTAGCCAGTGATATGGGTTTAACACTAACCGATTTGCGCCGTCCACCCGCACCACCACATTTTCCGAAAGGATCCTGGAAAAACAGAAAATTCCCTGTTTTACTCATTGTGGGTTCTGATTGTGATACGGGGAAAATGACTACTGCATGGGAGCTCTATCAAGCACTTAAAAAACGAGATCGAAAAGTTGAATTTGTTGGAACAGGTCAAACAGGAATTTTATTATCAGGAAATGGTGTACCTATCGATGCAGTTATTTCGGATTTTATGGCAGGCGAGATGGAATATTGTTTAGATCAACTTTCAAATGATACAGAATTGGCTATAGTGGAAGGACAAGGCGCAATAAACAATATGCTCTATTCCGGTGTAACGTTGGGATTACTTCATGGCTGTATGCCCGATTTTATGATTTTTACCCATGAGCCAGGGCGAGAATTAGATGTGTCCGACCACCCATTTCCAGATTTAACATATTTAATGGATATTCACATTGATCTCATGAAGCCATTTAAAGAATCTAAATTTTTGGGGATGAATTATCTTACTTTAAAATTACATGATGACTTGGCCATGGAAACCTGCAATTCTGCCCAGAATCGTTATGGAATGCCTGTTACAGATCTAATTCGATTTGGTGGACGGGATATGGTTGAAACCATTGTAACAGTAATAGACGAATGGAACTGACTTTTACCACATACCGGATTAAGTTGAATCACACCTTTGGTATTTCTCGTAGTGCATATGATTGGTACGATATTATCTATATTTATATTAAGGATGGGGAAATTATTGGAAGAGGGGAAGCTGCACCATCTTTACGATATAACGAATCAACAAAGCGAATTCTTTCCATATTAAAGCAAAAGATCAAACTACCTGTAGATTGTTCAAATCGAGATGAAATTTGGAATTTTATATTACCCCAATTAAAAGAAGTCAAAGCATTAGAAGCTGCTTTCAGCATGGCACTTTGGGATTGGTGGGGACAGAAGAATGAAAAACCAGTATTTGAATTATTCAATATGAAAACGGATGAAATGCCCCTTACCAGTTTTACAATCGCGATTGGAGAATTGGATGAGATAGGACAAAAAATTGATGAAGCTGATCCGTACCATATTTTAAAGGTAAAGCTGGGAACACCTAAAATGGATAAGGAGATTATGACGGAGATACGGCGGCACACCGATAAAGTTATCCGAATTGATGCCAATGAAGGTTGGGAGCCGGAGACTGCTTTAGATTTTACAAAATGGCTAGCAGACCAGAATGTAGAATTCGTGGAACAACCATTTCCAGCGGACCAATTGGATCATACCGCTATTTTAAAGGATAAATCACCTCTTGATATCTATGCGGACGAAAACAGCCTGGATTCGGCTGATATTCCACGAATTAGCACTGCTTTTGATGGTATCAATATCAAACTTATGAAATGTGGGTCCTTAGAAGAGGGAAAGCGGATGATCAACTTGGCACGGTTTTATGATTTAAAGATCATGTTGGGATGTATGGTAGAATCATCAGTAGGTATAACCGCCGCCGCCCATTTGGCTGGAGAAGTAGATAAGGTTGATTTGGATGGGAATTTGTTGATTAATAATGATCCATACATCGGTGTAAAAGTGACAGATGGAAAGTTGGTTTTACCAAATAGTAATGGGTTAGGAATCAGTTTAAATTCTGGTGCGGAAAATTTATTATAAATAATCTTTTGTAATCCATGCTAAATCTGTATTGAAATAAGTAATGAAAATACTTGGAATAGAACATCTTGGTATTGCTGTAAAAGACTTGGCAAATGATGCGCCATTTTGGAAGCATATTTTGAATATCGATCAAAAATCTACTGAAGTGATTGATGACCAAGGTACTACTACAGATATTTATGATACTGGAAAAGGTAAAATTGAGCTTCTGGAGTCAACAAAATCTGATTCTATCATTTCAAAATTCATAGAAAAACATGGGCCTGGAATTCATCATGTATGTTTTGAAGTAAAAAATATAAAATCTGCAATAAAAGAACTTAAAGAAAAGGATATACATGTTTTGACAGACAATTATTCCATAGGTGCAGAAGGATTAAAAGTAGTATTTATTCACCCTAGATCAACAGGTGGTGTATTGGTAGAATTGGCTGAAAAACCCGGTTAGCTATAATTTTTCAGCCAAATTTGTTTTAATCTATATAGAAGTTAATTTTTCTTTCTAGGATACCAAAATGTCCTTTTCTTTTTCTTTTGCTGTTGCTCAGCCCCTTCATTAAGGTCTCTATCTTTTTTTATCTTTCCATCAGCATAGCTAGTTCTACGAATTTCTCTTCCTTTAACATCGTAAAAAATCCAATCACCATTTCGTTTAGAAGCTTTCATTAAACCACGTTCTTTTACATTTCCATTGGAATAATATTTTAGAATAAGTTCATGCCCTGGAGGTGTCACGTACTTAATAACATCTTTGGATTTATTAACAACAGTAGTGTCGTATTTCAAGTAAGTTTGTTTTACAAGGTTTCTTATGGTATCTTGGACAAGAGTTGTATCAAAGGTTAAAACTTTTAATGTATCAAAAAGTATAGAACTGTATTTCATATCTGGCCCAATATAATTTGAACCTGTTGATTGTTTGGTGATAGCTTGAACTAGTGCAGTTGAATAAATCTCTTGAAGTTTTAAATATTCCTTTTCAGCACGTTTCCAATCCCCTCCAGCTGCATTTAAAGCTTGGTTAATCCAACCCTGTGCGGTTTTATCACCTGAGTCTCTAGCACGGAGTGCATCTCCAAGTGTTTTGTATTTTGGAAAAGCTGACATTTTTTGGTCAACCATGCTTGGACTGAAATTTGTGGGAAAATTACTGGAATATGTGTGAATCGATACAGTGTCATTATTTGTAACAACTAGTGTATCGTAAACGACAGTGGAATCAAAGGCATATAACCATAGTGAATCTCGAATTACCGTTGTGTCATAAGCAAAGACCCAACTTGTATCGTAAAAAATGGTAGTATCATATGCAAATGCCCAAAGGGTATCTCTGACTACTGTTGTGTCATAGGTGTAAAAATAGCTTGTATCTAACACAACCATAGTGTCATAGTTTGTATGAGCAATGGTGGTTGTATCATAGTGATTGAAATGAAGGCTATACAATAATGATGATTGTATCATATTACGGTTGTTGTTGCTATTGGTATAGATATAGTGTTGTATCTAAGG
>FUWD013232499.1_pt1 | contig 14943 bp, 23 predicted proteins | sample 1063281 | NCBI WGS metagenome assembly FUWD01 (sample SAMEA79048168, study PRJEB19326) | metagenome | biome: marine | reverse complement strand
AACTATTGTTACAATCCTTTGTGATAAGAGCGATAAATACGCAACTAAAATGTTTAATAAAAAATTTCTTGAGGAAAAAGGGTTACCCTGCCCTAATTGGATTTAAATAAAAATCTCATATTTCTAATACTTTTTTCATATAATTATATATCTCTAGCGAGATTTCACTTAAGATAATTAAATGAATCTTGCTACTGGTTACATATTTCTAGTACTTGCTATAATTCTTGGAATTTCATCCAACGGTTTTTTAAAAGCTACAGAAGGCTTTACAAATATTTACCCTACGATCTTTTGCATCTTTACAATTGTTACATGTATCTTTTGTTTATCTAAAGCAATGACCATTATACCCGTTGGTTTTACCTATGCTACTTATGGTGGGCTTACTATTACAGCTGTAACAATTTTTGGTGTTGTAAAATACAATCAAATACCAAACCTGTATGCTATTCTTGGTATATCTTTAATAATAGTTGGTGTTATATTATTAAATACCATGGGAAAGACTAATTAATGAATATGACAACTTCTTACTTATTTTTAGCTCTAGCAGTTGTACTAGGTGTTACTTCAAATAGTTTTGCAAAAAGTGCTGAGGGTTTTACTCTTCTCTTTCCAAGCATCATTACAGGAATTACCATTGTTTTATGTATGTATGCCTTATCAATGGTTATGAAAAATATACCTATAGGAATTACTTATGCTTCATTTGCGGGTCTTGCAATCATTGCAACAGTAATTGTTGGTATAATTAAATACAATCAAGTTCCAAATCTTTATTCAATAATAGGTTTGTGTTTTATTATCGTTGGTGTGTTGATGGTTAACTTATTAGGAAGTAATTAATTATATTTTCTTAAAAATTAATTGAACTGTAAATTCTTACAGAAAGTATACTAGAAGTGTTTCTAAAATTATCGACAGCTTAATATTTTCTAAAGTTGTATTCAATAAATTTATTTAACAAAAGGTTAAATAAATGTTTTGTATGAAATATTTAGAAATGTTATTGTATAAATACCAACAAAGGAGGATGATTATGAATTTATCACCACCTGACACATAACTGGTGTGATTAAATAATCAAAGACTAATTAAGATCGAAAAAATGTAAAGTCCATTATTATGGATTTTGGCGTATACCGCTAACTTATAGGGGAACTCTTTTGGAGCTTTCTGAAAGGGTGAACCCCTTAAAAGATAAGTTAAAAAATAGATGGCAAGACGTGAGTACCATCATCAGATAAAATAATATCCTGTTCATCAATAATATTAGAAATATCCAATGGAGAATACAAATGAGGAAACATGGCTCCATCTGAAGCTTGTTCCCAAACTAAATTATCAAGTTTTAAAGTATCCACTTTTAACAAGATTAAATCTTTTTGATTCTGATAAAATTTTTTAAGAGTTGCTGCAACCTGGTCACTCCCTGAAAAATGAATATAACCATCTTCCAGATCTTTTTTAGAACCTGTTAGTTTGCCCTTATTCTTAATCTCAAGCCATTCGGATTTAGTGCATATTTTGTATACAAACTTGAAGTTCATGTAAAATTTATAGTATCGAGTGAGGATGCTGACAATAAGAAACTTCCCTCAAAAGAGGGAAGTTAATATTAACTATCTAATAGAGAGAGAAGATAATGTTAATTTTTGAATTTTGTACGCACTTTATAGATCTACATTTTAATATAATAAAATGACATATTGTCACGACAGCTATGCAAATGTTGAATACTTTATTTCCTTAATTCACTTAGCGAACATTTTACCAGGATGAGTTTGGTTGATTTAAAAATTCTACCTCTTCAGGTGTGGACTGTCTGTCTAGCACCTTATTTCTATGAGGATATCGGTGAAATTTCTTAATTGCTAATGTGTGGTCTTTCCAAGATTTTTTAATAGAAACTAAATCTGGATGATCTTTTAAGTATTTATTGAGTAAATAATAGCCCATATCATGATCAGTTATTTCCTCACTATGGATAAGAGGTAAAATCATAAAAAATTTTTGGGTTTGATCTAGTTCGTCTAAAAATCCTGCATAGACACAATCGTTGACTATTAATCTTGCTTTATGATCTTGGCTAAAAGCTTTTGGATTATCTCTAAACATATTTCTTGAAAACTGATCAAATAAGATAACCAAAGCTAAACTTCCTAATGGAGTGTCTTGCCAGTCATCATATTCATTTGTACTAGCTAATTCAAAGTCTTTAAGGAATTTTGTTTTAATTGATGTATCCAGTACTTCATCTTTTTTAAATCTTTTTTCTGTGGCGTTTCTTTAAGCCAAAATCTAAGATAGCTTGTGCCTTGCTAGGATGGTTTTCATTTATTTTGAAACTGGTTTCAAAGTTTAAGCATTTTATTATGAGTAGACTGATTAGCCGAGACAAATACTCTGCATTTACAGCATCTTTATTATTCCAAGTAGTTACAATTCCGCCGGATGCTTTTATAATTGGTATTAATGGATGAATATCCCAAATCTTATTTGCACATTGAAAGACAACATCAATTTTTCCCTCACATAAATGAGAATAACTTAAAGCATCTGCAGTTGGAAATTGCATTAACTTTAAAACTTTTGGAATTTTTAATTGTTGTTTAAGAGAGATTGCGCCATGAAAAGCACCTGATACTTTTATATCTGAAAAATGTATATTTTTAGAAACTGAAATTTTTCTTTTCCTTTTATTCTCAAACACATATGCATTTTTATTATTAATATTTAAATAGTACTTATTTAAAATCGGAAAATTTGCCAAACCAACAACAGGGTTACCCTTGAAGTTAAGGGATATTAAGTTGCTCCAAGTAGGATTACCTATTACAAAAGATCTCGTTCCATCAATTGGGTCTATTACCCAAGTGTAATCACTTGAACTTTTTTTATGACCAAACTCTTCACCTATTACTTGGTGGCTTGGGAAATTTTTTTTAATCTTAGATCTAATAAATTTTTCAAAAGCTTTATCTGATGTGGTAACAGGATCATACCCTTTACCTTTTATTTTATTTGAAACTTTAAATATTTTATTTAATTTTGAAAAATAAAATTTAGTTAAATCATTTGCTAAATTACTTAAAAAATTTGAAAAAATCTTATATTCTTTTGTGCTTATTGAGGTCATTATAAAAACACTTACTATTTAATTCTTCTTCATTAAAGTTTAATTTTATCAATTTGATCTTCAGCAGCTTTAATTGATTTATCATAGTCTATTGCCATTTGATCAGCAGCAATAATGTCTATTTTTTTAATACCAAAAAAATTTAGTACATGGATTAACCACGGTGTTAAAAAATCATCTTTACTATTAATTTTTGTTCCACCGGAAGTAATTACTAGATAAACTTGCTTATCAGTTAACAATCCAACTCTACTTCCGTCTTCGTTATATTTAAAAGTTTCTTTAACTCTTGCAGCCAATCTGCCCAAGCTTTTAATGTGGCTGGTGGTCCAAAATTATAAATGGGCACAGAAATTATGATTGTATCACTCTCTTTTAACTCAAGAACTAATTTATCTGACATTTCAAACATTTTCTTGTGTTGTTCGGTTTGTTCACCTTCAGGAATTTTCATCCCAGATTCTGTTAAATTTGAAATAAAAATCATTTCATCATTAAGATCCCTATATATAAGTTCATCTTCTGGTTTTTTAATTTTATCTAGTAATTTCCTGGCTAAAGCTCTTGATGTAGAGCCCTCTTTTCTAGCACTAGTATCAATTTGATAAATTTTCATAAATATAAGTTAGTTATTATCCTATTAACCAAAATTTTGCAAAAATGGTAAGGAGTTTAAAAGGTAATAGCCTAAAACTTGTAATTGGTTGGTTAAAATTAAAATTCCAGTAATTAAAAGTATTATTCCACCACTTTTAGATACTAAATTTATATTTTTTCTAAAATTTTTAGAAAATAGTAGAAATCTTTGCATTAAGTATCCTGATAAAATGAATGGTATGGCAAGACCCAGTGAGTAAAAACTTAATAGCAATATTGCTTGATAAATTGTTTCTTCCGTAGAGGCTAATGCAAGTATTGACCCTAGAATGGGTCCTATACAAGGTGTCCACCCAAAACCAAATGCCATACCCACAATAAAAGTGAAAAAGGGGGGGGGGGGGATTTTTTAGTATAAATTTTCTTTTCATTATTAATAAATTTAATATTTAAAATTCCTATTAACTGAAGAGCAAAAATGATTATTGTTATGCCCGCAATTATTCTTAATGTTTGTGAATTTTGTAAAAGAACTTGCCCCAAAAAAGAAGCGGTAGCGCCAAATACAATAAACACAAAAGAAAAGCCAAGTGTAAATATTATTAATGGCAATAAGTTAATTTTTTTATTTTCTAATAATTCATTCAACGAACTACCTGTAATAAAAGAAATATAACCAGGAATTAACGGCAAGACACAAAGTGATAAAAAACTTATGAGACCTGCTCCAAAAGCAATGGCTAATTCAATCATACAAAATTATTCTGCTACAACTTTGATGTTTTGTCTTCCAAGATTATCAACTGACAGCTCCATATGGTCACCATCTTTTAAAAAAACTGGAGGAATCATTCCTAGGCCTACTCCTGGCGGCGTACCTGTTGTAACAATATCACCAGGCATTAAGGTTATGAAACTTGTAATATGAGCAATTAAAAAATTAAAGTTAAAAATCATTTGATTGGTATTACCAGTTTGATGCCTGTTTCTATTAACATCTAGCGTTAAGTTCAAATTATTTACATCTTGAATTTCATCTTTTGTGACCAAATATGGTCCTAACGGTCCAAATGTATCACCTGACTTTCCTTTAACCCACTGTCCGCCTTTTTCTTTTTGCCATTCTCGTTCGCTAATATCATTGCATATACAGTATCCAAAAACATAATCTTGAGCATCTTTTTCTAGTACTCTTTTTGCTTTTTTTCCAATAACAAAAGCAATTTCAACTTCATGATCTAGTTTTTTAGAATTTTTTGGAATTATTACGTTGTCGTTTGGTCCAACTATTGAGTGAACTGATTTATTGAATAAAACTGGGTTTTCAGGTGGTTTTGCGCCTGTTTCTTTAGCATGCTCTGTATAATTCAAACCTATTGCAAAAAAGTTTCCTGGTTTAGTAATACAAGAACCTATTCTTTCGTTTTTATCTAGTTCTTCCTAATTTTCTAAGTTTATGTTTTTTAATTTATCAAGTATTTCAAAATTAATGGTTTCTGGATTTAAATCTTTAATAACTGAAGACAAGTTTCTATATTTACCATTTTTATCTATAGCAGCTGGCACTTCTTGATTAATTTTTCCTATTCTTAATAATTTCATTATTTATTTTTTATTTATTTTTTCAATCGCATTATACAAAGAACTATGGTCAGTGTTGCCATGCCCATCAGCTACTAAATCTTTATACATTTCTTTTATTAAACTTGAAATTGGCAAATGAGTTTCAACAGCCTTTCCAGCATTTATAATATTTGTCATGTCTTTTAACTGAGTGGTAGTTTTTCCTTTTGGTGAGAAATCTTTGTTAATCATTCTCTTTCCATGAGTTTGTAATATTTTACTATCAGCCCACCCTCCTGATAATGCTTCAATCATTTTACTAGGATTGGTTCCTGATTTTTCACATAAAGTAATAGCTTCTGCTACAGCTCCAATAGTTACTCCAACGATAATTTGGTTAGCTAATTTAGATATTTGGCCTGATGATACTGGACCAACTAATGTTGGGTTGCCCATCTTTTTAAGTAACTCGAAGCAATTTTTAAATGTTTCTTCATCACCACCAACCATTATTGCTAATGTTGCATCTTCCGCTCCTATAGTTCCACCTGAAACTGGAGCATCTAAATAATTTATATTTTTATCTTTTAATATTTTTGAGTATTTAATAGTTAAAACTGGATTAACTGAACTCATATCTATAACTGTAGCATTGGTCTTAATATTTTTCACAAACTCTTCGCTAGCCATTACTTTATCAACTGCAGTGTCATCAGTAAGCATTGTAATAATAACATCTGAATTTGTAACAACTTCTTTAATTGAAGTTGAAATTACTGCACCAAATTCTCTTAGTCTTTCAGCTTTATCTTGAGATCGATTAAATGCTTTTAAATTGTAACCCGACTTAAGTAGATTTTTTGCCATGGGAAAACCCATAAGACCAATTCCAATAAATCCAATTTGCACAGATATTAACCTTTGATACCCATGTGAGTATATTTGACATTCAAATAATCTTTAATAGCCATTGATCCACCTTCTCTTCCATATCCACTCTGCTTAATTCCACCAAATGGTGCTTCAGCAATAGCAACAAAGCCAGTGTTCACTGCTACTGAGCCTGTTTCCATTAACTCAGAAGCTCTATGGGCTTTTTCCATTGAATTAGTGCATATATAACTGCACAAGCCAAGTTCATTATCGTTAGCTCTTTCAATAACTTCATCAAAAGATTTAAAAGATAACATTGGAACTAATGGTCCAAATGGTTCTTGTTTCATAATAGTAAAATCATCTTTTACATCATCAAAAACAGTTGGCTCATAATAAAAACCTTTGTTGAAACCTGCTGGTCTTTTTCCACCTAATAAAACTTTAGCACCTTCCTGTTTGGTTTTTTCAACTAATTCTTCACTTCGTTTAATCTTTTTTGAGTTGTTAATGGACCTAATTGAGTGTCTGGATCCATACCATTACCAATTTTCAATTTTTTAGTTTTTTCTATAAATAAGTTTATGAATTCTTCTTTTTTCGATTCATGAATATAAAATCTATTAGGAGAGATACAAACTTGGCCATTATTTCTAAATTTTGCAGCAATAGCTATATCTGTTGCTTTTTTAATATCAGCATCATCAAAAACTATAAAAGGAGAATGACCACTTAATTCCATTGTCACTCTCTGAACTTTATCTGCAGCCTGTTTTAAAATTAATTTCCCAACTCTTACAGATCCAGTAATTGAAATTTTTTTAATTATATCTGATTGAATTAATTGAGAGGCGATACTTGGAGGATCACCTGATAAAAGATTAACTGCTCCTGGTGGAACCCCACATTCTCTACAAATATCAACTAATTCCATCACTACACCAGGTGTAATAGTGTCAGGTTTAATAATCACCGAACAACCTGCTGCTAGTGCTGTTGATATTTTTCTAGCTGCTAGAATAAGTGGAAAATTCCAAGGTGATAGGGCAGCTACAACTCCAACTGGTTGGTAATAAACATGTACTCTTGTATCTTCAAATCTACTTTCAATAGTTTGACCAAAAATTCTTTTTGTCTCTTCAGCATTCCATTCAAAAATATCAGCTGCTCCATTTGTTTCACCAATACCTTCTGCTAAAGGTTTTCCATTTTCCAAAGTCATCCATTTAGCTAGTACGTCTTTTTTCTCTCGAAGTTTATCTGCTATACGTCTTAGAATATAAGATCTTTCCCACGGTGTTATTTTTTTCCACACCTTTAATCCTTTTTCAGAAGATTTTAATGCTCTATCAACATCACCCGATGTTGCTTTAGATGCGTGACCTAAAACTTCTTCTGTTGCTGGGTTAATGACCTCGTAAGTTTCTTTATTTTCTGAAGGAGACCATTTACCATCAATGAATTGTCCAAATTTTTCGTACATTTTTTAAAATTTTAATCTGTGGTTGATTGTATTTATATAAACAATTTTATCAAATATGCTTTGATCTTTCAAACTAATAAAGGAGAATCTAATAAATAAATTTTATGTACTAGAAAAATATACAGTTAAAAGTCTAGATGGATTTGTAAATAATAGAGATACAGACCGAGAGGCTGCAATAATAGTTTTATGGCTTCTGCTTTTGGAAAACTTGCTGTTTACGCTGGAATACTTTGTAAATATCCTTTTATCATAGATACAGAATGAACTTTTGATCAAGCTGCTGAATCTGGTATGGTGGCAGTATCAAGTTGTGCTGTAGAAGACTTTAGCGTTTAATGTTAAGGTTTAATTAACTTATTTAATTTTTTTAACTATCTTCACTATTCTCATCTCCCGCTGTAGTTTTTTTTGTTACCACTTCTGGAAAAATCCATATACCAAGCACCATCAAGGCTGTAACAAATAACAATACATGTATTAAATTAGCTTGACCAAGGAATTTTTCATAAAACATTACCAATACAGACATAGACAAAATATAAATCGTAAGAAAAATTTTTATTTTTATTGGCATTTATTGTTTCTTTTTAATTATATTTTAAAAAAAATAATTAATTTTTGTGTTTTGCTTCTAAAACTTCTTTTTTGATATATTTAGTATTATAACCATTAAAGAAATGTCCCAACAGCCCTCTATTTAAATCTGAAGTACCAAATAACCAATCACCAAAAGGGAAAGTTAAATTCATATTTAAACCCATCATAATTCCTTTGTTATGATGAGCGGCGTGATGTCTTCTTATTGTATTAATAAAAGGCATATTTCTTACAACAATATTATCTTTAATGTGACAAAAAAAATGCATAACCTCATAAAGTAAATAAAATGATGTTGTGGAACAAATAAATAGCCATCCAACATTTGTGGTTACCATCCAACTTAAAACTAAAACACCTGGGGCAGATAGTACTGCTATAAACACTGCTAATGCGTATGGAGGAAATAAGGTCACCCTCCAATCATGTGTACCTGCAAATCTCATTTCTTGTTCTGTAAAAAATTGATGATGCTGTAAAGTATGTCTTGAGTAGATTGCTTTAGCTCCTGGAAAAGGTCTCGGTTGATGCATGACAAACCTATGTATCCACCATTCAAATAAATTTGCTCCTATTAAAGTAATTGGAATTATTAACCATTCCCACCATAAAATCATAGAAATATGAGACTTAAAATAATATATCGCAGCTAAGCCTATTGAAAATATCATTAACAAATGAACAAACCCATTATACCATCCCTTAAGATTATCTCTATATTTTTTTCTAAACTCTTTTTGTCCTGTATAAAAATTACCTTCTTTTAACTCAAGTTTGTCATTTAGGTTTTCTGCGCTCATTTTAAATCTCCTTTTAAATATATCTGTAATATATCACTGATTTTTTATATACGTCAATAATAATTAATTATTTTCTTTTTGTTGAATTGCAAAGATTGATGAGTATCCATTACTCCAATTAGGGGGTATTTGATAATCTCCTGAATCACAATATACTTGGTTATCATGGATACCTCTAACAATAGTTTGTTCGTATTTTGATTTTAATGGCTGAGGCGTAAAAGGAACAGAATCACCAGAACTTAAAACGTAAAGCATAAGTGGTCTTGATGTTTTGGAGTTATTAGGCTTGGACCCATGAATTGTTTTGTAGTTATGTATAGTAATCGATCCAGCATTTCCTTTTAAAATTTTATTTTTTGATAGATCAATTTTTGATAAATCTTTATCATTTATATTTCCTATCCATTTAGATTGATCATAGTGTGAAAAAATATCTTTTTTATGAGATCCAGGTATAATTTCAAGCGGTCCCTGTGAATCATCGCAGTCTTCAAGATATACACCAATGGTTAGTACTGAATCGTTGGTATGAGGAAAATAAGGTTTATCTTGATGCCATTTTACCTCTGTACCGCCTTTTGGACTTTTAAAATTAAGTTTTGATTGATAAAATCTGACACAAGGACCTAATAAGTCTTCTGCAATATCTCCTATAGGGCCATCTAAAAGTAATTTCCATAAATCCGCACTATAATCACATGGACTGGTGACTCTTCTTAATTTTGGATTTTCAAATGTGTGATCTTTTTGAAGATCGTATATTATATTTGAATTTGATAAATTTTTACTTTTTTGAATAAACTCTTCAACTGATAATTTTGCTTTATCAAGCCAATCTTTATTTAGAACGTCATTGACCTTAATTCCACCCTCTTCAAAATATTCTTCTCGTTGTTCATTAGTTAAAATTTTTAATGGTGTTTTTAAAATATTTTCTTTCAACATAAAATATATATTTTAATATATATTGTATTTAATATTAATTAATGTCAACCCCTGATATATCACTGGTTTTCAAACCCAAGAAGTTTTTCTGGTAGCCACGTAACTGTTTCCGGAAAAATTATAACTATAAAAAGAGCTAAAATTTGAATTAAAACAAAAGGCATTACTCCTTTATACATTGATGAAAGTGTTATCTCTGGAGGAGAAACGCCTCTTAAATAAAAAATTGCAGGTGCCATTGGCGGGGTTAAATAGCTAGTTTGAATCATTATTAATACTAACACACAGAACCAAACGGGATTAAAACCAATATGTACAACTATAGGTATAAAGATCGGAATAAAAATTAATAATATTGATATCCATTCTAAAAAAAATCCTGCTATAAAAATTATTCCCAAAAAGGAAAATAATAAAAACCATGGGGATAAATCAAATGAGGTAACCATACCTTTCATTAATGACATGCCTCCAGTTGCTGCAAAAACTCCAGTAAACAAACTGCCTGCCATTAAAATAAACATTATCATTGCAGTTATCGTAATAGTTTTAATCAATGCTTCTTTAAGTATTTTTAGTGTAAATTTCCTATAAACTATTGATAAAATTAAAGCCCCTGCAGCACCTAATGCAGCAGCCTCAGTTGGAGCCGCCCAACCAAACATTATTGATCCCAATACAGCAAAGATCATTAGCAGTGGTGGAACCAGAGCTTTAAAGGTTATATAAAACTTTTGACTAAGGGTTAAACTGTCAATTCCATCTTCATTATTAATCGTGGGTCCATTTTCTGGCTTAATTATGCATAAAATAAAAATATATAAAATATATAAAAAAGCTAATATCAAACCTGGAAATATCATTCCAACCATTAAATCACCAATAGAAACATCGGCAATTGGTCCCAAAACAACAACAACAACTGAAGGTGGAATAATTGTCCCTAAAGATCCTCCAGCGCATATAGTTCCAGATATTAGTGTGTGAGAATATTTGTGCTTTAACATTGCAGGTATAGCTAGGAGACCTACAACAGATTCTGTGGCTCCTATAACACCAGTAGAAGCTGCAAAAATTATACACATAATTATAGCTCCAATCGCAAGACCTCCTGGTAATTTTCTGGTCCACATATGAATAGCACTGAAAAGTTGTTGAGCAATTCCAGATCTTTCCATCATCGAGCCCATAAATACAAATAATGGGACAGCAGCTAATATAAAGTTAGATGCAATACCTTCAATTTTAGATATAAATTGAAAAAAACAGCATCACCAAAAGTGATAATACCGAAACCAAATGCAACTCCTATAAGTGAAAAGGCAACAGGGAATCCTAAAAATATTAAAACAAATAATGCAGGAAACATCCATAAAGAGACCATTATATTTTTTCTCTGCCGTTATTAATTGAAATTATGCATTTTAAGCATTCTGCGACCACCTGTAAAAATAAAATAAAAAAACTAAAGAATATGACAAAATGCATAGGCCATATAAGTGGGTTCCAGGCAGAATTACCTGTTGTCTCATTACTTAAAAAAGAATTTATTGTATGGTTTAGCATTAAAAAAGATAGGACACTCAAACAAGGGATTATTAGAAATGAATAAAAAGTTAGGTCTATAATCGCTTTGTTTTTTATTGTCATTTTATTATAAAATAAGTCTATTCGTATATGTGATTTTTTTTTTAATGTTAGGGCGCCTCCTAGTAAAAAATGGAAGCCCATTAATAAATATCCAAATTCGTATGCCCATATAGTAGGGTTATTAAATAAATATCTTGAAAAAACCTCATAACAGATTGCGATTGTTAGGGGTATTATTAGCCCTGACGCTAAATAGCCTGGCACACAAGTAAATAACTCTAAATATTTAATTATTTTTTTCATTTTAAAATAAACCCTTACCTTAAATTTTATTATTTAAGATAAGGGTTTAAAACAAGAGTAAATTAACGAACTTTTACGTTTCTGTATTTTCCTGAGTCTTTCCATCTTGCAAAATACTCATTTTGATGGTCAAGTACTTTTTTAAAATAAGCATTATCTTTTGCAACATTCTCTGCCCATTTTAGACCTGCTTCTCTACCAGCGTACTGAACTTCAGCATCAAGCTCTATTATTTCATTACCTTTTTCTTTATAATATTCTAAAGCTTTAGCATCCTCATCACCAATAGTTAACCAAGAGTCCATAGTCGTCATAAATGCAGCATCTTTAACAAGTTGCTTATCTAATTCAGATAACTTTCCCCAAGCCTTTTTATTAATAACCAATTCAAAAGGAGCTGTTGGTTGATGAACACCCGGAATAATTACATACTTTGTAACTTTATCAAATCCTGGAGACATATTTTCCCATAGTGTTCCCCACTCCGTAGCATCAATAGTTCCTCTTTCTAATGCAGTATATACTTCAGCACCCGGGGTAGTTACTGGTGCAGCTCCCAAACTTTTAGATATTTCAAGCCATGCACCTGCTGTTCTTAATTTTAAACCCTTAAGGTCTGCTAAAGTTCTTACTGGTTTTCTTGAATGTAAAAAAACTTCCGCTGTTCTCACAAATAAAGGCATTGATATTAAACCAAATTTTTCATCTCTAAATTCAGCTTGTAATTCAACTCCACCACCTCTGTATAGCCAGTGTAGCATTTTTTCAGTATCACTAGAGCCTGCATATCCACCAAATAAAACTGCAGTTTTATCTTTCCCCCAGTCATATCCCATCCATGTATGCCCCATATCAGCCACACCATTCTGAACTGTTTCAGAAACCTTTAATCCTGGTCCTAAAGTCCCAGCTGGAAAAACTTCAATTTCTATTCTTCCATTAGAAAGTTTGGATACATTTGATGCAAATGCTTTTGCACCAATGTCCATTAATGGTCCACCACCCCAGCTCGTTGCCATTTTAAACTTATGCTTTTCTTCCGCAAAAGAATTTGTGACAAATATTAATGTTATTGCTATGAAACCAAATACTATCTTTTTTAGTTTATTAATCATCTTACGTCCTCTCTATTAGTTATATGTTTTATTATGTCCTTTTATAAAAATACTGTCAACATCTGATATATCACAGATATATGGTAAAATATTATATTTGTTTTCTTTTTTCTACTAAGGATAGAAATTTATCATACTCTTGTTCTGAAACTGAGTAAGTGTGGTCTTCATCTGGAAATTTACCATTTTTAACTTCTTCAACATATTTTTTTAAACCTTGTACTGCAACTTCAGTTAAATTTGCATATCGTTTTGTAAATTTTGGTTTAAAGTCTGTAAATACGCCCAATAAATCATAAGAGAGTAATATTTGTCCATCCGTGCCATTACCTGCTCCAATTCCTATGGTTGGAATTTCTAGTTGTTCGGATATTACTTTCGCAATTTTTCCAGGAACTGCCTCAAATTCTAACATAAAACATCCTGCGTCTTGTATTGCTAATGCATCTTCTAAAATTTTCATTGCTGCAGCTGCGGTTTTTCCTTGTAATTTAAACCCACCAAACATTGCTATAGTATGCGGAGTTAAACCTATGTGTGATGCGGTCGGTATACCAGAATCTACCAATGCTTTTAAAATATGCGCTTGTCCCTTTCCTCCTTGAGGCTTGACTGCATCACAGTCAGCTTCTTGCATAAACCTTGTTGCATTTTTTAAAGCATTGTCTACCGTGTTGTAGCTTTGATAGGGCATACAACCTAAAACAAAAGTATTAGGTGCACCTTTTCTTACAGCTAAAGCATGCATAACCATCATTTCCATTGTTGCAGGTATTGTGCTTTTGTGACCATGAGCAACCATTGCAAGTGAATCTCCTACTACACAAACATCTGCTCCAGCTGCTTCTGCCCAACTCGCAGATGTATAGTCAGGCACTGAAGTATATACCATCTTCTCTCCTGATGTTTTAGATTCAACAATTTCTTGTATTGTTCTTTTTTTTTTTATCGTTGTATTACTCATATTGATATATCACAAATATATTTCTATTTTTCTTATAAAAGTAGCTTATCTATCTTTTGTCAAGTATTAATCTTGTTAAAATCTTGTTTTACAAAACATATTCTATTAACTAGAATAAAATAATAATAAATGAACAAAACTTTAGCAGAAAAATTATACACAATTATTGAAGAAAAAATTGTAAAATTAGAGTTTAAACCTGGATCATTTTTAACTGAAAACTTTTTAGAAAAAGATTTAAAATGTGGAAGAACTCCTATTAGAGAAGCCATACAAAGACTATCCAGAGAAGGTTTGGTTAAAGTCCTGCCTAGAAAAGGACTGCTTGTTACAGAAATTAATATTAACGATCAATTAAACCTGATTCAGGTAAGAAGAGAAATTGAAAGATTAATGGCGAAATTATCTGCAAAAAATTCAACAAATGTTCAAAAAAATAGATTTAAACAGATAGCGATTGCTATGCGCTCATGTAAAAAAAATGACAATACTAAATTTATGAAGCTAGACAGCGAGATGAATGATTTGTTGTCGAATTCTTGCGATAACGAATTTGTTACAAGAGCTATTAGAATTGTTGGAGGATTGTCGAGAAGATTCTGGTATTATAGGAATAAAAGAATACTAGATGATTTGCCTCTAATGGCCAAACTGCATTCTAATTTATGTGATGCTATCTCAAAAGGTAACATTAAATTAGCCCAAGAAAAATCAGATAAATTAATGGATTATATTGAAAAATTCACAAAAGAATCTATTCAATTATAAAGCTTTAAATTTTTCTTATGAAGATTAATTTTACCCATAAAGAGTTGGAAACATCTTGCCAAGTAAATCATCTCCATTTTTATAGCCATTAGCTTCCATAACAGCCCTTTCTTCTTTTGCCCAATCTCCCCTGTAAATTATTTTAGAGCCTTCTTTTGCCATTCTAAAGTGTAGCGATGACATCCTTTGATGGAGTA
>FUWD012885357.1_pt1 | contig 14944 bp, 14 predicted proteins | sample 1063281 | NCBI WGS metagenome assembly FUWD01 (sample SAMEA79048168, study PRJEB19326) | metagenome | biome: marine | reverse complement strand
TACCAGTGCAGAAGCTGGCGGCTGGTCAACTAGCAGGGCCGAATATCAACGTGGTATGATGGACGCTATAAGCGACCCTAGTATTGAGACTGTGGTACTGATGACCGCTGCACAGATTGGAAAGACTGAGCTTATCAATAATGTCGTTGGTTATCACATACACCAAGACCCTGCTCCTATGTTAGTCGTGCAACCAACGCTCGACATGGCACAAACATGGTCAAAGGACCGTTTATCGCCAGCCATAAGAGATACGCCTGTACTTTCTGCTAGGATCAAAGACCCAAGGAGTCGTGACAGTGGCAACACAACATTGCACAAGGTCTTCCCTGGCGGTCACGTTACTGCTTGTGGTGCAAACAGCCCTTCATCTCTAGCGTCACGTCCTTGTCGGTTGATTTTATGCGATGAGGTGGATCGTTACCCGCTTTCCGCTGGTACAGAGGGTGATCCTGTATCTCTGGCAAAAAAGCGCTCTACTACGTTTTGGAACCGTAAGATTGTTCTGGTTAGCACTCCAACTGACAAAGGACACAGTAGGATCGAGCAGGCATATCAGGAAAGTGACCAGCGCAAGTATTTCGTCAGTTGCCCACACTGCAAAGAAGAGCAGGTCTTACGCTGGGCGAACGTAAACTGGGAGAAAGACAAGCCTCATACGGTTTCATACGTTTGCGAGCATTGTGGCTCTTGCTGGACTGATGCAGATCGTTTTCGCGCCATAAGATATGGAAAGTGGAAAGCTACAGCAGATGGTGACGGAAAAACTGCTGGATTTCACCTAAGCGGGCTTTATTCACCGTGGACGCCTCTTGAGGATGTCGTGCGAGAGTTCCTTGCTGCTAAACGTGATCCAATGCGACTAAAGACCTTCGTGAACACTTTTCTTGGTGAGACTTGGGATGCAGACCAACAAGGTGAGCAGATTGATGAGCATGACCTAATAACTCGCGCAGAAGACTGGGGCGATCAGTTACCAGAAGAAGTATTGATGCTAACTGCTGGTATTGACGTGCAAGATGATCGACTTGAGTTAGAGATAGTAGGATGGGGACGCGGCGAGGAGAACTGGTCTATTGCTTATGAAGTTCTTTACGGCGATCCATCTACTGCGGAACTGTGGATGCGATTAGACAGTGTGTTGCAACAAAAGTTCGTACATCCCATACACGGTGAAATGATATTACGCGCTTCGTGTATTGACTCAGGTGGTCACTATACTCAGCAGGTTTATAACTATTGTCGTGCTAGAGCTGGAAGGCGTGTGTTTGCGATCAAAGGTGTTGGCGGCGAGGGCAAACCGATTATTGGCAGACCAAGTAAAAATAACATTGGTAAGATAAACCTGTTCCCAGTTGGTACAGATACTGCCAAAGAGTTAGTATATTCACGACTGAAGATGACTGAGGAGGGTGAGGGTTATTGTCACTTTCCTCAAGGTAGATCGGATGAGTACTTTAGAATGTTGACTTCAGAGAAAAGAATAATCAAATATTATAAAGGCAGGCCAAAACGTGAGTGGGTAAAGATTAGGACTAGAAACGAGGCGCTTGACTGTAGGGTTTATGCGACTGCTGCACTCGGTTTGTTAAATGTCAACCTAGAAACGGTTTACAAACAGGCACAAAATGGTGTATCACAGGGTATTAGTGCATCTACACCCAAACGCCCTTCTTTACCGAGAAGAAATAGCTTCGTTCATGGATATAAATAATGACCAACCTATTTGACTCTGCCAACGCTCCAGAAGGGGAACCAACCTCAGCCGTAGTCGGCGACTTTGTTCAATGGAAAAGGTCAGATCTTTCTGACGATTATTCTAACTCTAGCTATACAGCTAAATACATATTTCACAAGGCAGATGGCACAGGCTCTGACCTGACTATTACTGGCACTGCCTTAAACGACGACTTTCTTTTCACTATTACATCAACTGTTTCCGCTAAGTTAGCGGCAGGCGATTATGTCTGGCAGTTAGAAATCATTAGGAACTCTGACAGTAGCCGCATCGTAATTGATCGTGGCAACTTCAAGTTTCTTGTTGATTTACTTACACCTCATGCTGATGGGCGCATACACGCTGAGATCATGGTTGCTAAGATTGAGAGCATCCTTGAGGGTAAGGCCGATTCTGACGTTAGCAGCTATAGCATTGCAGGGCGCTCGCTAACTAAGATGAACTTTGATGAGCTTACTGCGGCTAGAGACAAATACCGTGGAGAGGTCACTCGCTACAAAAACAAGGAACTTGCCAAGCGAGGGAAGGCTGGTAACTCCACCGTGAAAGTTAGGTTTTCATAATGGGATTGTTTGACATCTTTAGGCAGAAGAAACCTGTCAAGTCAAAGGGGCTTCAGAGACGTAATTACGCTGCCGCTGCAAGAGGTAGATTGTTCGCTGACTTCTTGGGCAGTAACCGAAGTGCAGACAGTGAGATACGCTGGTCACTCAATGAATTGCGAAACAGATCAAGAGACCTAGAGCGAAACAACGAATACTTCCGCAGATACTTACAACTTCTCCATACTAACGTAGTTGGTAGCAATGGGTTCAACTTACAGGTTGCTGCGGTAAATCCTGATGGTAGCCCAGACTCACCTGGCAGCCAAATCATTGAGAACGCCTGGAAAGATTTTAGTCGCTATGGCGGCGTCACTGTAGATGGCTGCATGAGCCTAGTTGACTTGACTGCCCATGTTGTGCGTGCGGTCAAGCGTGATGGTGAAGTGTTCATGCGTATCGTCAAGAATCGTGCATTTCGCTACGGCATCGCATTACAGGTTATCGAGCCTGAGCGTATTGATGAGGAGATGAACGAGCTATACAAGAACGGCAATGACGTTCGTATGGGTGTAGAGCTAGATGAGTTTAGGCGTCCAGTAGCTTACCATGTTCTGCTCAACCACCCTGGCGATTACGACTATACCACACTTGCTAAAGGCACGAAACGCGCTCGCATACCTGCATCTGAGATAATGCACATATTCTCACCAGAACGTGCTGGTCAGACTCGCGGTGTGCCTGCCGCATCTGCTGCAATCGTATCGCTCAAGATGCTGCATGGTTATCGTGAAGCAGAGTTAGTTGCAGCTCGTACAGCAGCATCAAAGATGGGTTTCTTTACCAGCCCAGCAGGTGATGAGTTTACCGCTGACGCATATGAGGGTGCAGACGGCACAGGCGCACCAATCTATGACGCAGAAGCAGGCACTTTCCACCAGTTACCTGCTGGTGTTGACTTTAAGGCATTTGAGCCATCTCACCCAACAAGTGCTTACGCTGACTTTGAGAAGGCAGTTCTTCGCGGTATTGCTGGTGGTTTAGGCATAAGTTATACATCTTTGGCTAATGACCTAGAAGGAACAAGCTATTCTTCTATTCGCCAGGGTGCGCTTGAGGAGCGTGACTTCTATCGTACTTTACAGCGTTTTATGACGGATCACTTCCTCGATCCTTTATATCGTTTATGGCTTGACCATGTAATTGACCAAGGGCTGACGCCGATCACAGGCTTAGGCAAGTATGAGAAGTTCAGTGCAAACGCTTCATTCCGTCCCCGTGGTTTCCAATGGGTAGACCCACTCAAGGAAATCAACGCTGCGGTTGTTGGATTGCAGAACGGCATCTTGAGCCATAGCGATATTGCAACCAATTATGGCAGGGACGCTGAAGAGACGTTCGCTCAAATCCAACGTGACAAAGAAGTAGCTGGTCGCTATGGGCTGAATATGGCGTATGAACCATTTGGTAATAAACTTCCTGTGCAAGCAGAAATAAGTGAGGATGATGATGTCGCACAAGCCGACTGACGGAATGGTAAGCGAGGCCAAGCGTGGCCTTGAGTGGCGCAGCGAGTTTGGACGTGGCGGCACAGAGGTTGGTATTGCCAGAGCGCGTGACATCTCAAACGGTAAAAGTTTGTCTGATAGTACAGTCAAACGTATGTTTAGCTTCTTCAGCCGCCATGAGGTTGATAAGAAAGCAGAAGGTTTCCGTCCTGGTGAAGAAGGCTACCCCAGCAACGGACGGATAGCATGGGCACTTTGGGGTGGCGATGCTGGCTTCTCTTGGAGCCGAAAGATTGCTGCCAGAATAGATAAGGAGCGGGCTATGCAAGAAGATAAGAATAATGATATGACTATCGAAGAAAGCGAGGGTCAAGTTATGACTGAAGAAGTGAGAGCAGAACCTGGTGATCTGTCCGTAGGCGACTATGTTGCCTGGAACAGTTCTGGCGGCGAAGCCTATGGACGCATTGAGCGCATTGAGCGTGATGGGCAGATTAACGTGCCTGATTCTGATTTTGTCGTCAATGGCGATGAAGACGATCCAGCGGCGTTGATTGAAGTGTATCGTGAAGGCGAAGACGGATACGAAGCATCTGGCGTCAAAGTAGGACACCGTTTCAGCACTCTTCGTAAAGTGGAAGAACGCGGATACAAAGACAAAGACCGCTTCTCTCGTGACGATATGAAGACCCGATCTATGGATGCGGATACCAAAGTAATTGATGAGGACACTCGTAAGGTTCGTATCGCTGTATCTAGCGAAGAGCCTGTTGATCGTTCTTTCGGTAAAGAAATACTGGACCATGATGAGCGCAGCATTGACCTAGACTTTGCTAAGTCTGGGCGTATGCCGCTGCTTCTGGACCATGACCCACGCCAGCAAATCGGTGTGGTAGAAGATGTTGACCTTGATAGCTCGGCTCGCAGATTGCGGGCGACAGTCCGTTTTGGAAAGAACGGTCTTGCTAAAGAGGTCTTCGATGATGTGACGGACGGTATCCGTTCTAACATCTCCGTTGGCTATTCAGTCAACAAAATGGACAAAGAGGGCTCGGATAGCTTCCGCGTCTCTTCTTGGACTCCAATGGAGGTCAGTGTTGTTGCTATCGGGGCCGACAGGACAGTTGGCGTTGGACGCAGCGCAGATGACAACCTTCAACCTCAACCTGTAACTCTCATTAAGGAGAATACTATGTCTGAAGAAACTCAGATCGACTTGGAAGCGGTGAAGGCAGAAGCTGCCCGTTCCGCTGCCAAAGAAACTGCGGAGATCTACACTCTCGCAGCTAAGCATAATCAGCGAGCTATGGCTGATGAAGCTGTCAAAAAAGGCACTTCACTAGCTGAGTTCCGTGGTCAAATGCTTGACGTTATCGGCAACAAGCCGCTCGACGACAGCGAAATTGGCATGAGCAAGAAAGAAGTTCGTAACTTCTCTCTTATGACTGCTATCCGCGCAATGACAAACCCAACAGACCGCAAGGCACAAGAAGCTGCTTCATTTGAATTTGAAGCATCTGCTGAAGCTGCCAAGCGTGATGGTATAGACCCACAAGGTCTTTACATCCCTACTGACGTTCGTCGTTCTTGGGCACAACGTGATCTCAACACAAGTGATGACTCAGCCGTGATTGCTGAAGACTTTCGCGGTGGTGATTTCATTGACGTGCTTCGCAACGCATCTTCAGTGATGCAAGCTGGCGCAACTATATTGACTGGTCTTGTTGGCGATGTGAAAATCCCTAAGAAGACAGCAGCTTCTACTGCTGGCTGGATCAGCACTGAAGGCGGCGCAGCTTCTGAGAGTGAGCCAACTTTCGGTCAAGTCACTATGGCTCCAAAAACTTTGGGTGCGTTCACTGACATCACTCGTTTGATGATGATGCAGTCTAGCCCCGACATCGAAGCGTTAGTTCGCAAAGATCTGTCTGAAAGTTTGGCTCTCGCTATCGACAACGGTGCGCTTCAAGGTTCTGGATCTTCTGGTCAACCAACAGGAATCAAGAACACGTCTGGTATTAACAACCCGACTGACTTTGCTGCCGCTAACCCAACATTCGCTGAAGTAGTTGCTATGGAAACTGCTGTAGCCGAGGATAACGCTCTCATGGGCAATCTCGCTTACATCTTACCTGCTTCTATGTATGGCGCGTTGAAAACCACTGCTAAAGACGCTGGCTCAGGTCAGTTCGTTGTAGCACCTGATGGATCTATGAACGGCTACAAAGCTATCGTATCTAACCAGGTGACTGCTGGCGATCTGTACTTCGGTAACTTTGCAGACCTACTCATAGGTATGTACGGTGGTTTGGATATTACTGTTGACCCATACACTGCATCAACTTCTGGCTCAGTGCGCATTGTCGCTCTCCAGACTGTAGATGTAGCTGTACGTCACGCAGTATCATTCGCTGTCAACAATGACGGTTCATAAATGCTAACTTGGGAGGGCTTTCGTAGCCCTCCTTTTTCCACGGGGGTAGCGATGTATCTTATTCTGAAATCTACTGTTGCAGCAGGTAAGCGTGTAAACGCTGGTGATGTTGTAGAGTTATCTATTGATGAGGCTAATGCACTCCTTGCTATGGGGCGAGTTGAGCCAGCTAAAGAGAAGCCTAAAGCTGAGATTGCTGATCGTTCTGTCAGCCTAGAGTCTAGTGACGCACCAGCGGTCAAGACTCGCACTAGAAAGAAAAAGGCATGAAGATTAAACTAAAGAAGCAAGCCCAATGGTCAGGCTCATCGCATCGCGCTAAAACTAGCCACGATGTTGTTGACTGGCTTGCTAAGAAGCTAATCGCTAGAGGATTAGCAGAAGAAGTCACAGACGAGCCAGAGGCACCTGCTGAGGAGCCAGAGGCCGAAGAAGAGCCAACTGAGGCTGAATAATGACTATCTCGTTTGCCGCTGATCTTGCACACCTATTTGATGTGGATGAGTTTGCTCAGTCAGTTCTGTATAATGGCGGCACGATTAACGGCATCTTTGACAACGAGACTGTTCCGATTGAGGCTGGCGGCTTTATTCCAGTACATGAAGAACAGCCTAGACTGACTTGCCGCACAGTTGATGTGCCAAGCATTACTTACGATCAAACCATGACTATCGACAGCATTAACTACAAGGTTAAGGCTTGGATACATGATGGCACTGGTACAACCGTCATTCAGTTAGAGCGTCAATAATGTCACACGTCCGTAAGAGCATAAGAGATAGAGTTGAGAGTGTATTATCGTCAGCGGTTAGTTCCGTTTCTGGGCGTGTATTTGCATCTCGCGTATATCCTCTAACTGGACCAGAATTACCTGCTATAGCGATCTATACTAACTCAGAAAGCTCTGGGTTGCAGACAATGGGAACGCGCACACTCATGCGCGACTTATCCTTAAATGTTGATGCGTATGTGCGTGTAACTGACACCTTTGATGATTCAGTTGACGCCCTATGTGTTGAGATTGAAGAAGCGATTGCCGCTGACTTCACTTTGAACGGCTTAGTCAAGGATACTGTTCTTACGTCAACAGAAATTGACTTTGACGGAGAGGCTGATAAGCCCGTGGGTGTTACCCGCTTAACTTATACGATTAGATATGTTACAAGCATATCTGACGTTGAAACCGCCAGATAGGAGACAGAAACCATGGCAACTCACACAGGTAGCGAAGGCACCGTCAAAGTCGGCGCTAACGCAATCGCAGAAATCCGATCTTTCTCAATAGAGGAGTCGGCTGACACACTCGAAACGACGTCTATGGGGGATACAGCCCGCACTTATTCGTCTTCACTAACTAACTTTACTGGAACCGTTGATGTGTTCTGGGATGAGACTGATACGACAGGCCAAGGCGGTCTGACCATCGGCTCATCGGTTACTCTTAACCTATACCCAGAAGGCGATGCGTCTGGTGATATTTATTACACTGGCACTGCTATTGTAACTGGTCGAAGCATTAACTCTTCCTTTGACGGCCTCGTTGAGATGAGCATTTCCGTCCAGGGTAGTGGAGCATTGTCACAAGCAACGGTATCATAACATGAGCGTTCTTAGCCAAATCCAACAAGCGGTTGGTAAAGAACGCAAGATCGTTGAACTGTCTGGCATGGGAGAAGAGGGTGCAAGCCTTCTTCTCTACTCCACTCCAGTTTCTATGGGGGATATTGACAAAGCCAAGCGCAAGAACAGCGATATGACATCTGGCGACTTTATGTCAGAGATCATCATTGCTAAGTGCGAGACAGAGGATGGGGAGAAAGCATTTACACTGGCTGATAAGCCAGGAATCTTACGTCTACCTATCAAGACAATCCTTGCTATCTTTAACCAAGTATTCGACTCATCTAGTGTTGAGGAGCATGAAAAAAACTAGATAGCGATCCATTTAGATACTCGCTCATTGCATTAGCTGACCGTTTAGGTAAAACTATAAGCGAGATGAATGAGATAACCTTGAGCGAGTACAATGAGTGGATCGCTTACTTTAACCTGAAGGCCGAGCGAGAGAAAAATGGCAAGTAACTTCACCATTAGCCTTATTGTCGAGAGCAACAAAGGCATGACCTCGCTCAAGAACTTTGAGAAGCAGGTCAACAGAACTAGCACCTCTATAGGTAGATCTTCTGCTTCTCTTAGGAATAATGCAGCAGCAAGCAATCAAGCAGCATTTGCTACAAACCGTTTTGCTAAAGGTGCATTGCAGCAAGCGGGTTATCAGGTCGGTGACTACGCGGTGCAGGTTGCCAATGGCACAAGTGCTATCCAAGCGTTTGGACAACAGGGTTCTCAGCTTCTAGGCATATTTGGGCCCATAGGCGCTGTTCTTGGTGCTGTTGTTGCGATTGCTAGTGCTGTTGGAGTTGCATATCAAAAGTCTGCCAAAAGAGCAAAAGAACTTAACGAAGCAAATGATGATCTGCTTTCATCATATAGAAAATATCAATCTGCTGTATCAGAAGCCAACAACCCATACGACAATCTGATAAAAAAGTTTGGTTCTGCGACTGAGGCTGGGCGCAGGTTTTTAGTACAGCAACAAGAGCTGTCAAGAATAATTGCTGAAGGGGAGCTGGCAAAAGCATTAACTGGCGTTCAAGCTGGGTTGGAGATCGTTGGAAAACAAACCCTTGCAGACTTAAGCATTGCTGCTTCACTTATTCAAAGACTGGAATCTGGTCGAGCAGCAACATTGCTTGATAGATTAGAAGATCCTCGCGTAAAAGGAACGGTGTTTGAAGAGAAACAGGTAATTGACCTTCTTACAGAGCAAGCCGAAATCGTTGAAAGACTTAAAAAGGAATATGGAGGTACAGAGGAACAAGTTGTTGCATACATGATGGCTACACAAGCACTAGCTGATGCTAAGGGACTTAGGCAGCAGAGTGATGCAGTTTCTAACCTTATTGATGTTTATTCTGCTCTTGCAACAGAAAGTGATGGCTTTGATGAAAACGAGAAGAAAAGACTAGAGAATCTTTTTGACTTGCAGCAGTCTATTGAATTTCAACGTGCCTCTATGCAAGATTTCTCAAGCGCCACGGAAGAGGCAGCAGAAAATGCAGAAACTTTGGCACAGCAGCTTGAAAGGGTATCTCGCGTTCACCTTGGTGACTTACAAAAATTGCAGTTGCTTCAAGCTGAAGTAGCTGGGCGTCAAGCAGGTCTTACTGAGTCCCAAATACAAGTTACATTAGCTGGCATGAGAGCAGAGATGGAAGCAATCAATGAGGGTATAACTCATCCGATTGCTCTTGAGCGTCATGTAACTACTGCTAAAAATTTAGAGGCTGCGTTTCAAGCTGCTACTGCGGCTAACAATGAACTTAAAGACGCAGCAAAAAAGACAGAGGAAGCAACAGGTTTAATAACACTATTTGGGCAAGAATTTGAAGTAGCAAAGGATAGCGTTAAAGGATTAGCTACGACTATTGATACTCAAATGGAGCAAGCCTTCATGTCCATCTACGATGGCACTAAGAGTACAGAAGAAGCATTTAAGAGCATGGCAAGTGCAATTATTAGAGACTTGTATAATGTGCTAGTTGTGCAGCGATTAGTCGGTAGTGCAAGGTCAATTTACAATGACGGAAAACTTGTTACACCTCAATCAGGTCTTGCTGGACAAATTGGCAAGGCCTTTGGATTTAGGGCAATGGGTGGTCCAGTTACTGCTGGAAGACCCTATATAGTTGGCGAGCGTGGTCCTGAGTTAATGGTCCCCAATCGTGGCGGTCAAGTCATTCCAAGTGGTGATTTAGGCGGCGGCGTAACAGTAGTGCAAAACTTTAGCATTGCCGCTAATGGAGATGACAGTGTGAAACGCATCGTTATGCAGCAGGCACCGCAGATCGCTAACATGGCGAAGTCAGCGGTGATTGATGCACGCAGACGGGGCGGACAAATGAAGGCAGCGTTCGGCTAATGGCTATTACTTATCCCCTATCTCTACCTACAAGCATCAGCATTGGTTCTATTGAATTGATGGCTGACAATGTAGTTGCACGCTCTGAGTCACCGTTTACGTTCGCGCAGCAGATCGTAAGCCATGCAGGTCAGCGTTGGCGTGCTAACGTAACCATGCCACCAATGAAGCGAGCGGTTGCAGCACCTTGGCAGGGCTTCTTGCTAGGGCTGAAAGGCGGTCAGGGAACTTTTCTTATGGGGCATCCTTTGGCTACCAGCCCTCTAGGTACATCTTCCTCTGCAACCATAACTGGAACCTCTGGCTCAGATTCCCTTACAGTCACTATGACTGGAACATTACTCGCTGGTGACTACATTCAGCTAGGGAGTGGTTCTGACGCTACTCTGCACATGGTGCTAGAGGACCAAAGCGGTAATGGCACGCTAGAAGTCTTCCCTGCTTTGCGTAAAGATCGCACTTCTGTTAGCGCTGTTTTGAGCAATCCTAAAGGTTTGTTCCGTCTAGCTACTAACACGCAGAACTTCTCGACTGATAATGCTTCTATTTACGGTATCCAGTTTGAGGCTGTGGAGGCAGTATGAGCCGTGACATTACATCTACTGTTTCAAATGCCCTAGATGATGATGTAATTAAACCGTTCTTTGCGGTTGATATAGGGTTTGACGATAACCCTTTATATGTCTGGAACGGTTACGGTGATCTGACTATTGGCAGCAAGACCTACTTAGGCGCTGGTCAGTTGCTGAACATATCTTCAGTAGAAGAAACGACAGAGATGGAGGCGAAGGGCGCAACAATTACTATGAGTGGCATCCCTAGCTCGTTCTTATCATCAGCATTAACAGAGGCTTATCAGGGCAGAGAGTGCAAGATTTACTTTGGCGTAACGTCTACTCCATCTGACTATGTGGAAGTATTTGCTGGTGAGTTAGACCAGATGAACATTGTTGAGGCTTCTGATACGGCTACCATTGAGGTCAAAGCAGAAAACGTACTGGTTAAACTAGAAACACCTGTTATTCGGCGCTTTACAGACCAAGATCAGCAGTCACGCTTTTCTGGGGATCTTGGCTTAGAGTATGTGGCAGACTTGCAAGACAAAGAGATATTCTGGGGCCGCGCTGCAACATGATTACCTACCAGCAAGAGTTTTTAGCTACTTGTCGTCAAGACGCGCAGCCATTGCTTGAGAAGCACTGGGAAGAAATAGCGCTTAACCAGGACATGATTAAGCTAAACCCAGATTGGGATGCGTATGAGCAGCTTGAGGTAGATGGTGCTTTGCAGATATTTACTGCTCGTGATGGTGATAAACTTGCAGGATATTTTGCAGTATTAGTGAGAAAACATCTGCACTATGTTGACCATGTGTTTGCCTTCAATGATGTGTTGTTCTTAGACAAAGAATATCGCCTTGGCTTGACAGGACCAAAGTTAATGCGCTTTGCTGAAAACTGCATGAAGAAGGACGGTGTATCTGTAATGATAGTCAACACGAAAACACATCGCCCATTTGACGTTATCCTCAAGTGGCTTGGTTTCAAGCACATTGAGAACATTTACTCGAAGGTGTTATAATGGCTGTCTCAGCAGTAACAGCAGCGATTACTACGGCTGGAGCAGCAGCGACTGGCACCCTTATGGTTTCCCAGTTTGGACTTAGCCAGGTTCTTACTACTTTTCTAACTCATACAGCGATGGGCGCAGCAGTAAATGCCTTAGCACCTAAGCCCAGTGTATCGGTAGCATCATCAGCATCCCGTGGTTACAGTGTAGCTGGTGCCTCTGGCGCAGCACTAGATCACCAGGTAATTTACGGTGAGGCGCGTGTTGGCGGTGTTCGCATATATGACGCATCGACTGGCGGTAAGAACGAGTTTCTGCATCGTGTGATTGCTTTTGCTGGGCATGAGGTAAACAGCTTCGAGGAAATCTACATTAACGATGAAGCAGCAACGATTGACGGTAGCGGTAACGTAACCAGCCCGTCTAGGTATAATGGGTTTGTTCGTATCAAAGAGCATCTAGGCTCTGACACCCAAGTTGCTGACAGTGACCTTGTAAGTGAAACATCAAGCCTAACAGATGGACGATGGACTAACAACCATCGCCTGCGTGGTATTGCTTACCTATATGTGCGCTTCAAATATAATGCAGAGGCGTTTCCTAACGGTATTCCCACGGTGTCTGCTAAGGTCAAGGGCAAGAAGGTTTACGATCCTCGCACGACAAATACAGCCTGGAGTGATAATGCTGCTCTCTGTATCCGTGACTATCTGACCAGCGGCTATGGCCTAAGCCAGCCTAGCTCAAGGATTGACGATACCTTAGTTGATGGCGCAGCAGACATATGTGATGAGACAATAGAGAGCGAAAGCCGCTACACTTGCAACGGCTCATTTACCACGGGGCAAGAACCAGCATCTATCCTTAATAGCTTACTGACATCAATGGGCGGTCTGCTCTGGTATGGTCAAGGTAAATGGAGAATGAGGGCTGCAAAGTATCAGACGCCAGTTCTTACACTAGACGAAGATGACTTGCGCTCATCCATCAGCGTATCAACGCGCCATTCCCGTAGGGATAACTTTAACAGCGTCAAAGGTAAGTTCTCAGGCGATGAGACTGAATGGCAAGAAGCTGATTATCCCGAAGTAGATGATGGCGGGATTTACCTTACCACAGATAACAACCTATCCAATGTGTTAGACTTTCCGCTGCCGTTTACCGATTCGTCAAAGCGAGCGCAAAGAATTGCTAGGATCGGATTAAGGCGTAACAGAGAGCAGCTAACGGTATCAGCTAGCTTTGGCTTGCGTGCCTTTAACGTGCAGGTTGGTGATAACATATCTCTGACTAACTCACGCCTTGGTTTTAGTGCAAAGCCATTTGAGGTGCTATCTTGGACCTTTGGTCTTGCAGAAGATAATGACATCCAGGTAGAAATGACGCTGCGTGAGATTAGTTCTGCGGTGTTCACTGATGTTGACGGCAGTGTGTTTGAGCAGAACAACACCACCCTGCCAGATGGCTCTCGGCCTGTCCCTGTTGGTTTGTCGGTTAGCTCAGAAGTTAGAATAGTTAATGAGCATTTGACCAATATCATTCTCGTCAACGTAACAACCAGTGAGCCATTCAACATTGATCGTGTTGAGGTTCAATTTAAGTTGTCTTCTGACAGTGAGTATAAAATAGCAGGCGTGGGAGATGTCGGTACGTTTGAGATCTTAGATACGCTAGATGAGACTTACGATATTCGTGTTCGCTCTTATTCTTTCCTTGGCGTAAAAAGTGATTTCACAACTGAAACTGGCGTGGCAATTTCTGGTCTATCTGACCCACCTAATGACGTTACAGGTTTTGCAGCAGAGGTGAACGGACCATCTGTTCATTTGGAGTGGGAGCCTGTTTCTGACGCTGACTTATCATTCTATCGAATACGCCACGCCACTGAAGAAACTGGCGGGACGTGGGCAAACGCTACTACCGCTGTGGAGAAAGTTCCGCGTCCTGGCAATGCTTTTACAGTACCATCAAAACCTGGCACTTATATGATTCGGTCTTTTGATAAGACTGGCAACGCCTCTGTTGGTTATACAAGCATTATAGTGCCAGAAGATGCGCTGGAAGATTTTACCACTAATCTAAACCAGACAGAAAACCCTAGCTTCTCAGGCACAAAGACTGACTGTTCTGTAACATCTAATGAGTTACAGATAACGGATGTTACTGGCACGCCAAGTTTTGTAGCTACCTATGAGTTTAGTAACTATATTGACACAGGTTCTGTCAGGCGCTTCCGTTCTAGGATTGACCTAGAAACTAGGCGTTTGGATGAGAGTGCTGGGTTATGGGATGACATACCTGGTTTGTTTGACAGCTTGCCAGGATTATTCGATGACTTCACAGGCACAGCACAATTCAGTGATACGAACATAATTACTTATATTGCCACCACACCAGATGACCCATCAGGCAGTCCGACTTGGAGTAGTTGGCAGAAGTTTCGCGCAGGTGACTTTTATGCTAGGGCTGCTAAATTCAAAATTGAACTGCATAGTGATAGCGTAAACGTGACGCCGAGCATTGATACGCTTAAGGCTATCGTACAACATAACTAGGAACTGACATGACGCAACACGATTATGTAATTGACAACCAATCAGCGCCAAACTTTAGGACTGACCTAAACAATGCGCTTTCAGCCATTGCCACGACAAACTCAGGCGGCACAGCGCCAAGCACAACTTACGCTGGTCAACTTTGGCATGATACTTCTGCTAATCAGCTAAAGATTAGGGCTGAAGCAAATGACGCTTGGATTATTATAGCTCATTTAGATCAAGCGGCTGACACTTCTGCACCGCCAGATTCATCAGTGACATTCGCTAAAATGGCTGCATCTGCTGTTGTTACCGAGTCTGAAAGTATTGGCAGTAATAATAACGATACAACGATCCCCACAAGTGCAGCAGTTCAAGATGCTATAGAAAACAATGTACCAGTTGGGAACGTGCAGGCAACCTCAATGCTGGCTACGACTGCTGGTGACAATATAATAAAACACTTTCAAGATGGATTCACCAACGTAGAAGCAACATCTTCTCAAAGTAGCAATACGCAAGGAGTTTTAGGATCTTTTACTGCATTAAGAAGTTGCACAGTAAGAATAAAATTTGTTCATTCCACAACTCAAAGCACTGGCATAGCATATATTATGAAAAATGGCAGCCAAGT
>FUWD013023193.1_pt1 | contig 14963 bp, 14 predicted proteins | sample 1063281 | NCBI WGS metagenome assembly FUWD01 (sample SAMEA79048168, study PRJEB19326) | metagenome | biome: marine | reverse complement strand
TTTTCATACCAATCCATCACACTTACTGCTAAAGGTGCGGCACCAGAAAAATAATTTTGGCTTCGCTTAAACCTAATTTTTTCGCTAATTTCTTTTTGAAAAATGAATTTAAAATAGGGATTGATAAGATGAGGTTTTAATTTTTTTTGTGGAATGCTATCAAGGATTTTCTCTTTGAATTTTTGCATAAAATCCGGGGGACAACCGCAAAAAAACAAATGAGGTTGTAAACTTTCTAAATCGGCAGCAAAAGTTTCGAGAGATTCTGGAAAGGTAAAAGAAGCGCCTCTATAAAGGCCTTGCATTTCTATACCCATTCGTTCGGCGATATGTGATAGTGGTAAGTATGAGAAAAATCGTGGATAATCTGGCAAATGAAAAATTTGTAAGGCTGTATTTGAGGCTTGTGCAAAGCTGCTGACTTTATGCATAACGCCTTTTGGAACACCCGTAGTACCAGAGGTATAGATAATTGTGAATAAATCGTCATCTTTTAGGTTGACAATATTATTTATTGGTGATGTGTTTTCTGCCAATGTTTCCCAAGACAATTCTTCTTCAATTCCATACAAAGAAATACCTATTTTAGGGATGTTTTTAATACCGCTTTTTTGCGATTCGTAATCATCTAGCTTTCCAATAATGATGGCTTTTGCTTCACTGTGATTAAGTATGTATTCAATAGAATCTGCATTTAAAGTAGGGTAAATAGGCACAGAAACATAACCGCCCATCATAATGGCTAAATCTGCCATTATCCAATACGCACAGTTTTTTGAAAGCAGTGCTATTTTTCCCTTTTCGGGGATATTTAAATTTTTTATACTTTGAGCGATTTTGCGTATTTCAAGCCCAGCTTCTTGGTAAGTATAGGTTTTGTTTTTTCCTTTAATAGGCTGATTGAAAAATACTTTTTCTGGCTGAATGCCTTCCCAATATAAGAAAGCATCAACAGGTGTTTTAAATGTTTGCATAGAAAAGGATAAAAATTTGAGGTTAAATATAAATAAATATATTTATGAATCTAGAAAAAGAGAGAAACTAGATACTAATAACCAATCCTTCTTTGGCTAAAACAACATTTTCAAATTGGTTTAGCGCTTCTTTTAAAAAGAGACTTTCATCAGTGTAGCGACTCGAAAAATGACCTAAAATAAGTTGATTAACTTGTGCTTGTTGGGCAATTGTAGATGCCTCTGAGGCAGTACTGTGTTTGGTTTTTGTTGCCAATTTAGCATCGGATTCTAAAAAAGTAGATTCGTGGTATAACAAATCAACATCCTTAATTAGCGGCACAATTTTAGGATAGAAACTTGTATCGCTACAAAAAGCGTAGCTTTTTGGCGGCGGCGGATTTGATGTTAGTTTTTCATTTTTAATAACAGTGCCATTTTCTAAAATAAAATCTTTGCCATTTTTTAGGTTTTGATAATCGCAAGTGTCAATGTCTTTAATTTTACCAACCGCTGCCATATTGAGTTTGCGCTCACCAATTTTTTCTTTAAATAAATAGCCATTGGTATATACGCGGTGATTTAAAGGGATGGTGAAAACCGAAACCTTGTCACTTTCAAAAATCAGCTCACTTTTTTTAGAACCTAGTTCATGAAAAACCAAGTCGTAACTCAAAAAAGATTTTCCTAATTTTAGTTGTAATTCGGTTATTTCTTTAATGCCTTTAGGTCCGTAAATATGCAATTCTGTTTGACGCTGATATAGGCTAAATGTAGATATAAGTCCGACAAGGCCAAAATAATGATCGCCATGTAAATGCGAAATAAAAATTCTAGAAATTTTAGAAAATTTGACTTTATGTTTTCGTAATTGTACTTGTGTGCCTTCGCCACAATCAATTAAAAAATGCTCATTATTAATGCTTAAAAACTGAGATGTTGGGTACGCAAAAGTGCGCGGTGTAGCCGAATGGCATCCTAATATGGTTAAAGAAATACTCATAATTAAAAACCAAGGTCGCGCTCCATGGCTTCCATTTCTAAGGTGTCTTCGGCTTCTAAAAGGGTGGGTGTACAGGTTATTTTTTCTGAAACTAAATCGACATCTATATTTTGAACAACAACAATAAACGATTTTTTAAGGGCTTTGCTTTGCGTTGTCCAAACTAATAATTTATTGATGTTTTCTGTAGTAGTATCAATAATAATAGATAAATCTACAATAAGATGGTTTTGTTTTTGACTATTATAAACCGCATCAAAATCGTTAAAAAAAGCTTCAAAGTTTTGAGATTCAAATTTTATTAATGTGTAATTTTCTTTTTTTCAACGAACATATTAAGCGTTTTTAATTTGTTCGGCCAATAAATAAATAACAGCCATACGAATGGCAACACCGTTTTCTACTTGATTTAAGATGATGGCTTGTTTAGAATCGGCCACATCGCTGGTAATTTCTACACCTCTATTTATGGGGCCAGGATGCATAATAACAATCTCTTTATTAAGGCTGTCTAATTTTTGTTTATTGATGCCAAAAAGTTGGGTGTATTCTCTTACGCTTGGAAAATATTTAATATCCATGCGTTCGTGTTGCACGCGTAAAACATTGGCCACATCACACCATTGAAGTGCCTTGTCAATATTTAATTCAACATCTACGCCTAAAGATTTAATATGCTTCGGAATTAAAGTTGCTGGTCCACAAACCTTGACATTAGCGCCGAGCATTTGCAGTGAAAATATGTTTGAAAGTGCCACACGCGAGTGCAATATATCGCCAACAATCACAATATTTTTACCTTTTATACTGCCTAATTTTTCTTTGATAGAATAAGCATCTAATAAAGCTTGTGTTGGATGCTCGTGTGTGCCATCTCCAGCATTTATAATTCTGGCATTCACGTGTTTTGATAAAAATACGCCCGCACCAACATCGGGATGACGCATCACAACAATATCAACTTTCATTGATAAAATATTGTTGACAGTATCTATAAGTGTTTCTCCTTTTTTGACAGATGATTGGTTTGCAGAAAAATTGATAACATCCGCCGAAAGGCGTTTTTCGGCCAATTCAAAAGAGAGGCGTGTGCGTGTGCTGTTTTCAAAAATAAATTGGCTATGGTAATATCTCTTAATGAAGGTACTTTTTAATGGGCCTGTTTATGACTTCTTTAAAGTGATCGGCTGTATCAAATATAAGTTCAATGTCTTGCTTGGTTATATTTTTGATACCTAATAAATGTTTTGAGCTAAACCCTGCCATTATTTTTTTAATACTTTAAATTAACTAACCATATATACTGCGTCTGCTTTGTCTCGCTCCTGCCATTGTACCAAAACTTTTTCTTGATTGATGGCGTCAACTTGAAAGCCTTTATAATCGGGTTGAATAGGTAAATGTCTGCTAAAACGTCTGTCTATTAAAACCAATAATTCGATGTCGCTTGGTCTGCCAAAAGATTGGATTGCTGTTAAAGCGGCTCTAATACTGCGTCCAGAAAATAAGACATCATCAATAAAAACCACTTTTTTATTTTCTATTGTAAAATCTATAGATGTTGTGCTTGCTGCCAAAGGCGCATCACGTCTTCTAAAGTCATCCCTGTAAAAGGTAATGTCTAGCTGACCTAATTTAAGAGTTTTTATCTTATAATCGTTTTGTAAAATGTCTGCCAAACGCTTTGCTAAAAACACACCTCTTGGCTGAAGCCCAATAAGTACGGTGTCTGTAAAATCGTTGTGGTTTTCAATAAGCTGACAGGCTAAACGTTGCAATATTATTGCTATTGCATTGCCATTAAGTAGTTTTTTTTTAGCCATTTTAGCAATAAATATTTGCTTTTCTGGGATACAAAGTTACAGTTTTTTTAATTGTTCTTACTTAAAATAATTTGTTAATTAGTTTGTTAAAAACAATAAGTAGGTATTTGTTTAATACACGCCTTCAAACTGTAAATTTAGCACTATACTTATCCTACTTTATTTATGGAAGATTTTTCTTCAGAAAATTACGAATTTTATATTTCTAAGTTTGAATCGATGCTAAAAACCAATAGCGTTTATTTTTTCGATTCAGTTGCCTTTGAAACAATTATTCAGCATTATATGGATAACGGTAAAATGGCTTTGGCCGATAAGGCTATAAAATTAGGTCTTGCACAACATCCATCATCAATTACATTACAACTTTTAAAAGTTGAACTGCTGGTTTTTGAAAACAAGTTAGAACCTGCAGAAATATTATTGCAAAATCTGTTAGAAATTGAACCTACAAACGAAGAAATTTATATCCAGAAAGCCAATTTATTATCAAAAAAGGATAAGCATTTAGAGGCTATAGAAGCTTTAGAAATGGCCTTAAATTTTGCCGAAGACACGGTAGATGTTTACACACTAATGGGTATGGAATTCCTTTATTTAGATGAGTACGAAGCGGCACGTTTAAATTTTGCCAAATGTTTGGATGTTGATTACGAAGATTATTCTGCTTTGTACAACGTTGTTTATTGTTTTGATATGCTACATCAGCACGATAACGCGCTAGATTATTTAAAAAATTATATAGATAAAGATCCTTACAGCGAGGTGGCTTGGCATCAAATGGGATGTCAATATTTTACTTTAGGTTCTTACGAAGAGGCTTTAAGAGCTTTCGATTATGCTGTTGTTATAGATGAATATTTTCTTGGTGGATATCTTGAAAAAGCCAAAACTTTAGAAAAGTTAGGACGCTATAAAGACGCTATAGACAATTATTTAATCACGCTTAAATTAGCCGATGCTAATTCGTTTACATTCTTGCACATTGGTCAGTGTTACGAAGCTTTGGCTGATACAAAAATGGCTTTGAAATTTTATGACAAAACAGTTCACGAAGATCCTTTATTAGATAAAGGTTGGTTGGCTTTGACCAATTTAAATTATACTGAAGGCAATTATGCAAAAGCTTTATCTTGTATAAATAAAGCCTTAAAAATTGACCATGAGAACAGTTTATATTGGCGTAAATACAGCCAGATAACTTTAAAATTGAATTTATTTGAAGAAGCTACTTTAGGTTTTAAAAAATGTTTAGAGTTAGGCGATGACGAGCTCAATGTTTGGCTTGGTTATGTTGATATTTTACTCTTTTTAGGTGAAAACAAAGAGGCTTATTCTTTATTAAATAAAGCACATGTTTTATATGATAATAGTGTTGAGATAAATTACAGATTGGCGTGTTTAGCGTTTCTTTTTAAGAACAAAAAAGTGGCTTTTGGTTTATTAGATCAGGCATTGCAAGAAGATTTTGAGCAATATAAGGAAGTGAGACTTTTATTCCCCGCTATTTTTAAAACAGAAAAAGTTCAGGCACTTTTAAAAATGCACAAAAAATAATTACGCCCCTTTTTTACTATTATAGCCTAAAATAATATTCCTAGAATATATTATAAATCCGAATAGTTGACCGATAAATAATACAGGGTCTTTACGCATAATGGCATAACTCAAAATCATTAAAGAACCAATTAAGCTGAGCATCCAAAAGCCGGCTGGCAGCGTAGATTCTTTATTTTTTTCTGAATACAACCACTGATAAATAAAACGTAATGCAAATATTATTTGTGCCGTACTTCCCCAAATAACAAGTCCAGTAGAGATATTTTTATTTCTAAACAGTCTGTCTATATCGTACATATTATTGTTAAAAGAGTAGGTGATTATCAGTAATGGAAAAACATATAAAAACAACCTTAAGATGAGCGGTAATTTTTTCCAAGAACCTTGCAATTGCATATTGCGGATGTAAATAAAGTAAGTTAAAGTTTGTCCTAGCATAATAGCAAAATCATCGCGAAGCCATCCGTAAACAAATAATAAAAAAGAAGCGACCAAACTAAGTTTCCAAAAAACTTCTGGCGTTAAAACTTGTTTTGCTTTTTCAGATTTAAACCACTGCGATAACAATCTTGCAGAAAACAGTATTTGCGCCAAAAATCCAATGATGTACACAAAAGATTTATATGATAACCAATCGTCCATTTACTTAATATTGGTTTTGTCAATAAGGTAATTTATGTTTCTACTGCGCATCCAACGGTAGGCAAAAGCATCTATTAAAGGCCCGAAAGAACGGTTGAAAATATTGAATTTAGATTTTCCTGCCAGACGTTCAAAATGTTGCACATTTATTTGTTTAATTGTGCCGCTTTGAAGTTTAATAAGGGCCGGAATAAAACGGTGCATGCCTTTAAAAAATGGTATTTTTTAGCCACATTTGCATGGATGACTTTTAACGGGCAACCTGTATCTATAATACCATCATTAATTAAAGCGCGTCTGATGCTGTTGGCAAATTTTGATTGAATTTTTTTATTCAAAGAGTCTTTTCTGTTGCCACGATAACCAACAACAGCACTGTAATTGTCTATGTGTTTTAAAAGTTTGTCGAAGTCAAAAGGAGAGGTTTGCAAATCGGCATCAATATAACCGATGAGTGGCGTCTTTATAGTGTCGATACCCGCTTTAATAGCAGTGCTTAATCCACAATTGTACTTGAATTTTAAAAATTCAAAATTGGAATTATTGCGACAGACGTTTTCAATTTTAGAAAAACTATCATCGGTAGAGCCATCATCAATAAATAAAACTTTACTCTTTGTTGGGCTTTTTGAAAAGTAATCGGTAAAAGTACTGGCTATGCGATTAATGTTGTCAGATTCGTTAAAAACGGGCACAATTACGGTCATTTTAAAATCTGTCATAAGATAAAAGTAATAAAACTTAGTGTAAAATTACAAATAATACGGCACTAAAAAGAAGCTTTATTTTCTGCTTTAAAAAGGTATCTTTGACTTTGTAAAAAGAAATAAGATGAAGCGCACATTAAAAGACTATATAATAATTGGTTTAAAAGGCATAGCTATGGGTGCAGCCGATGTTGTTCCGGGTGTTTCTGGTGGTACAATTGCCTTTATTTCGGGCATATATCAAGAGCTTATAGATACCATAAACGCCATCAATTTTAAAGCTTTAAAAATATTAAAAAACGAAGGTATTAAAGCCACTTGGAAAGCTATAAATGGTAATTTCTTAGCCTCATTGTTACTAGGAATTGGTATAAGTGTGATTTCTTTGGCACAATTTATAAAATGGCTGTTAGAAAATAAACCCGTTTTATTGTGGTCGTTCTTTTTTGGCCTTGTTTTAGCAAGTATTTTCTTTGTAGGAAAACAAGTTTCGAAATGGAATATCAAACATATAATTGTTTTAATTATTGGCGCTATTGTGGCATATTATATAACTGTTATACCCGCATTGGGTGCCAATACTTCGCCTTGGTTTATGTTTATGGCAGGGGCTTTGGCTATTTGCGCCATGATTTTACCGGGTATTTCTGGCAGTTTTATTTTGGTATTGTTAGGTGCGTACAAACCTGTTTTAGATGCGATTCACAATAAAGATTTCAAAACAATTTTTGTGTTAATGTTTGGTGCTGTTGTTGGGATTCTCACTTTTTCGCGTCTTTTAAAGTGGATGTTTGATCATCATAAAGACACAACATTGGCTGTTTTAACTGGATTTATTATTGGATCATTAAACAAAATTTGGCCTTGGAAAGAAGTTCTACAATCAGAAATAATTAATGGAAAGTTAAAAATAATATTAGAAAAAAGCATTTCGCCTTTCCAGTATCAGGGTGATAACCAATTACTGTTGGCATTTGTTTTTGCCATTATAGGTTTTGGTGTGATAATTGTTCTTGAAAAATTTGCTCAAACACAAGCTTAAGATATGGCCCGACAAAGACATCTTAAAGATAATTTTTTCTTATTCATAAAAGGATTAGGAATGGGTGTCGCTAACAAAGTGCCCGGTGTTTCTGGTGGTACAGTTGCTTTTGTGGTAGGTTTTTATGAAGAGCTTATTTACTCTTTACAAAAAGTAAATAGAAAGGCATTTAAGTTGTTGTTTTACGGTAGGTTTAAGAGTTTTTATTATTATGTTAATGCGCCTTTTTTAATCTTTATTTTTGGCGGAAGCATGTTTAGTTACTTTAGTGTTTCTAAATTACTTGACTACTTATTGCGCCATTACGAAGTGTATGTGTGGAGTGCCTTTTTCGGGATGATTTTAGGCTCCATATATTATGTATCAAAAGAATTTAAAGACTGGCGTTTTAAAAATCTTATTGCCATTATTTTAGGTGTTTCTGTTGGTGTCATTATAAGTATTATGGATCCTGCCACAGAGAATGACAATCTTTTATTTGTATTTTTGTGTGGCATTGTAGGTGTGTCTGGCATGACCTTACCGGGATTATCAGGCTCGTTTATTGTGATGCTTATGGGCAATTACGTATTGCTTTTAGTAGATTCTGTAAATGTGTTGTACAAGACTTTAACCGAAATTGTTTCGGGCGATTTTAGTTTTGTAAATAATCCAAATCAAATACATTACCTTAAAATTATTGGCGCCTTTACCGCAGGTTCAGGTTTCGGATTGGTTGTTACCTCTCATATTTTGGGTTATGTTTTAAAACGGTGGCATCAAATTGTTACGGCTTTAATTATCGGTTTTATAGCAGGTTCTTTAGGTACAGTTTGGCCATTCAAGCACGCCGTTTATAAATTGATTGATGGCGCTATTGCGATAGATGCAAATGGCAATAAAATAGTGCAAGATTACCACAGGTATATTCCCGAAGTGAATGATATAGAAACGTGGTATGCCTTTTTATTTATGGCTATGGGTATTGGCCTTCTTTTGTATTTAGAATGGTATGGCCGAAAAAATAAAAAGTAAAAAATGGATAATTCAGAGATGTTAACATATGGATTGTTAGGTAAAAATATTTCATATTCGTTTTCAAAGACTTATTTCACTCAAAAATTTAAAGATTTACAGCTTCATAATTGTCAATATTTAAATTATGATTTGCAGGATATTAGTCAGTTAAAAGCCATCCTTAAAGAAAATAAAAATTTAAAAGGGCTCAATGTTACCATTCCTTATAAACAAGAAATCACCCCTTTTTTAGATACTATTTCTGATGAAGCTAAACATATTGGTGCTGTAAATACAGTAAAAATTGTTGGCGGCAAATTGATGGGCTTCAATACAGATATATATGGATTTGAAACATCTTTAAAATCCATAACTAACGAAACAAACGGACTGGCATTAATTTTAGGCACAGGCGGTGCCTCAAAAGCTGTACATTTTGTTCTTCAGAAATTGGGGTTCGATGTGGTTTTTGTATCGCGAAAGCCAATGAAAGAAAACAGTATTACTTATACCGATCTTACAAAAGAATTGGTAGAAAGCGCCAGATTAATTATCAATTGCACGCCATTAGGAACCTTTCCAAATATTAATGAATATCCAAACATACCTTATCAATATCTACATAAAAATCAGGTGTTATTCGATTTGGTTTATAATCCGCCACTAACCCAGTTTTTAATTAGAGGTCAAGAAAAAGGGACTTTAATTAAAAATGGCTATGACATGCTTACTTTTCAAGCCGAAAGGTCTTGGGATATTTGGAATTCATAAAAAGAAGTTAAAAATATATATAAATAAAAGCCTATTTTTGCCTTTTTGCAAAGCTATTGCTATATTGCAGATTGTAATTGAACCTTAAACATGTTATAAAATGTTAGACGAGACTAAAGAAAATTCTAAAGCAGAACCAAACGAAGAAGTTAAAACGAACGAAGAAATTAAAGAAGTGGTAAACACTTCAGAAAATGATGTTCCTGCACCAAAAGAAAGTGAACCAGAAAAAGTAGAAACCGTTGAGGTTGTTGAAACTGTTTCTGAAGAAACTGAAGAAAATTCTAAAGTTGCACCTGACGAAGATGTTAAAGTTGAAGAGGCCGATAAAGAAGATGTTATAATTTCTGAAAATGAAATTCCAGAATCTAACGAGAGTGAAAAAGAAAACGAAGTTATAGAAAAAGTTACCGAACCTGTTGTTCTAGAAGTAAAAGAAGAAACTAAAGTTGAAGCCCCTGTTGCAGAAATAGCAGCCGAGATAGATGAAGATAGCAAACCTAAGCATTTTTGATTTCTCTTCAAAAGATTATAACGGTATTGATTTAGAAAGCTTGGTTGAAGAATTAGATAACCTTGTAAATAATGCGCCGGTAAATAAAATTAAAGATAATATTGAGGCTTTAAAAACAGCCTTTAATACAAATTTTAGTGCCATGTTGGCGGCTAAAAAAGCAGCTTTTATTGAAGAAGGAGGCGATAGTATTGATTTCCATTTTTCTGAGCCATATAAAACCAAGTACAACGCTTTATTAGGCCAATTTAAAAAGAAAAGACATTTATTCTACAGTCAGCTTGAACAAGATTTGCAAAACAATCTTAAAATTAAATTAGATGTCATTACGGCTTTGAAAGAATTGATTGACAATGCCGATGTAAAAACCATGTATAATGATTTTAAGGTACTTCAAGAGCGATGGAAAAGTGTGGGGCCAATACCCAGGAACACTTATGACGATACTTGGAAAACATACGATCATCACGTAGAACGTTTTTACGATTTATTGCATTTAAATAAAGATTTAAGAGACTTAGATTTTAAACATAACTTAGTTAAAAAAGAAAAACTTATTCAAAGAGCTATCGACCTTGATAAAGAACCCAATGTTGACGCGGCTTTTAAAGAGTTGCAAAAATTACACAAAATTTGGAAAGAGGATGTTGGCCCTGTTCAAAAAGAAATTCGAGAAGAAGTTTGGGGTCGCTTTAGCGATGCCACAAAAGTAATTCACGACAAACGTCACGAAGCTTTTAAAGATCTTAAATCAGTGTTTGATGAAAATGCAACTAAAAAAGAAGCCGTAATTGAAAAAATTCAAGCTTTTGATATAGAGGCTTTAAGCAGTCATTCAGATTGGTTAAATGGCATCAAAAATATTGAAAAATTACGCGATGAATTTTTTAAAATAGGACGTGTTTCTAGAAAACAAAACGAGGCCCTTTGGAAAAAATTTAAAGAAGCCACAAGAGAATTTAACAGTGCTAAAAATAATTTTTACAAGAGTATTAAAGCAGATCAGTTAGATAATCTTACCAAAAAAAGAGACTTGGTAAGTCAGGCACAATCTTTAAAAGATGCCGAAGATTTAGTAGGAACTGTAGAAGTATTTAAAAAAATACAAGCCGATTGGAAAAACATAGGTCATGTGCCGCGCAAGTATTCTGATAAAATTTGGAAAGAATTTAAAGATGCTTGTAATCACTTTTTTGACAGACTTCACGATTCTAAAACCGAAGATGATAAAGGTCTTATGGAAGCTTTTAATACTAAAAAAGCGTATTTAGATGAGCTAAAATCTAAAGCAAAGGACAAGGATTTTAAACCAACTTTAGAAGACATTAAGACTTACGTTACAGAATGGAAAACATTAGGTTTTGTACCTACAGAAATGCGTCATATTGAAGCTAAATTCAATAAGTTTTTAGAAAAATTAGTAGAAAGTTTAAATTTAGACAAAAATGAATTGGTCTTACTTAAATTTAAGATGGCCATTGATGGTTATAAAGCGTCAAATAATTACACCAAAATTGATGGAGAACACCAATTTTTAAGAAAGAAAATTGATGAAATTACCAAAGAAAAACAACAATTAGATAATAATATGAATTTCTTTGCAAACACATCAGATGACAATCCTTTACTTAAAAAGGTTAAGAACGATATTCAAAAGATCCAAGATGATTTAGATGTGCTAAAAGAAAAATTAGAATATTTAAGAAGAGATTAGACACTTAATTAGTGTTTATTTATACAAGACAAAACCTCATATGTTTTTAAATATATGAGGTTTTGTTTTTGATGTTACCATCTTATAATGGCACTACCCCAAGTAAAGCCACTACCAAAAGCGGCTAAAACAACCAAGTCGCCTTTTTTAATTTTGCCTTGTTCCCACGCTTGCGTTAAAGCAATAGGTATGGATGCAGCCGTTGTATTACCATGAGTCATAATATTGTTAAAAACCTGATCGTCTCTCAATTTAAAACGGCGTTGCACAAATTGCGATATGCGTAAATTCGCTTGATGCGGAATAAATAAATCAATATCAGTTGCCGATAAATTATTTTTTGATAAGCCTTCGTTTATAACTTCTTCAAAACGCACAATGGCATTTTTAAATACAAGCTGGCCATTCATATATGGATAATAATCTGGGTCAACTTTGTTATTTTCTTCAATAAGTTGCGGCACCCAGTGCATTATACTTGGACTTTTTACAATTAACTCACCTGCAAATTTCCCTTCAGAATGTAGGTGTGTCGATAAAACCCCTTTAGCATTATCTTCTTCTCTCGATAAAACAGCAGCGCCAGCACCATCGCCAAAAATAACAGTCACGCCACGACCTCTATCGGTTTTGTCTAAACCACCAGAGTGAAATTCACTGCCAATAACCAAAACATTTTTATACATACCTGTTTTAATAAATTGATCGGCTGTAGAAAGGGCATATACAAATCCAGAACATTGGTTTCTTACATCTAAGGCGCCAACAGTATTCATATCTAGCATATCTTGAATTTGTACGCCACAACCTGGGAAATACAAATCTGGACTCAAAGTAGCAAAAACAATAAAATCGATATCTTTTGGTTCTAAGCCAGCGCGTTCAATGGCAATTCTGGCTGCTTTTACACCCATAACTGCAGAAGTGTCTTCGCTTCCTTCTTTTATCCAACGACGTTCTTTTATGCCTGTTCGTTCCTGAATCCAAGCGTCATTGGTATCCATCATTTTAGACAAATCGTCATTAGTTACAATATTATCAGGTACATAAAAACCAAGGCCGCTTATTTTTGAATTATACATATTTATAGGTTTAAATTAAAAACATCTTGATAAACGATATTTTTAATAAGTTTCACACAATTGTTCTCGCAATTTATGAATATTAAATAAAATATTCAGATAAATTAAACTGTCATTATGACATTTTAACATTTTTGGTATTTTTTTTGACTAGTTAGTATTTGTAAATAAAATAATAAAATTATGACAAAAGGAACCATAAATGTAGCGGTAGAGAATATTTTTCCGCTTATTAAGAAGTTTTTGTATTCAGATCACGAAATCTTTTTAAGAGAATTAATATCTAATGCAACTGATGCTACGCTAAAGCTGAAACATTTGGCTTCTATTGGTGAAGCTACAGGCGATTTTGACCAATCAAAAATCGAAATAATTATTGACGAGAAAAAGAAACAGCTTAAAATTATTGACCAAGGTATTGGTATGACCGAAGATGAGGTTAAAAAATACATCAATGAAATTGCTTTTTCTGGCGCCGAAGAGTTTTTAGATAAATACAAAGAAAAAGGAAATGACCCTGGTATTATTGGTCATTTTGGTCTTGGATTTTATTCTGCCTTTATGGTAGCCGATAAAGTCGAAATTATTTCTAAATCTTTTAAAGAAGGTTCAGAAGCTATTCATTGGTCTTGCGATGGGTCGCCAAATTACAGTGTTAAAAAATCTAAAAAGACAGATAGAGGTACAGAAATTATTTTAAATATTTCTGAGGATTCTACAGAGTTTTTAGAGAAATCGCGTATTGAAAGCTTATTGACCAAGTACAATAAGTTTATGCCTATCCCCATTAAATTTGGCACCAAAGAGGAATCTAAAACGATTGGTGAAGGGAAAGATGCTAAAGAAGAAAAAACAACGGTAGATAATATCGTCAATAATCCAAATCCTGCTTGGACAAAAAAACCAGCCGATTTAGAAGTAGATGATTATAAAAAATTCTACCACGAGTTGTATCCAATGCAATTCGAAGAGCCTTTGTTTAACATCCATTTAAATGTAGATTACCCGTTTAATTTAACAGGAATTTTATATTTCCCTAAATTATCTAATAATTTAGACGCTCAAAAAGACCGCATACAATTATATCAGAATCAGGTTTTTGTAACCGATAATGTAGAAGGTATTGTGCCAGATTTCTTGCAAATGTTGCGTGGTGTTATAGATTCTCCAGACATTCCATTAAATGTGTCGCGTTCGTATTTACAAGCCGATGGCGCTGTTAAAAAAATAGCAGGATATATCACCAAAAAAGTAGCCGATAAATTTGCATCGCTTCACAAAAATAACCGTGAAGATTTTGAAGCAAAATGGAACGATATTAAAGTAATTATTGAATATGGCATGTTGTCTGAATCTAAGTTTTACGACAAAGCCAAAGACTTTGCTTTATACCCAACTGTAGACGATGCTTACTTTACTTTTGACGAATTAAAAGACAAAATTAAAGACCAACAAACGGATAAAGATGGCAGTTTAATTGTGTTATATGCATCCGACAAGGACAAACAACACAGTTATATTTTAGACGCTAAAGCGAAGGGTTATGAAGTTATATTGTTAGACTCTCCAATTGTATCGCATCTCATTCAAAAATTAGAATCCGAAAACGAAAAAACGAGGTTTACCCGCGTTGATGCCGATCATATTGAAAATTTAATCAATAAAGAAGAAACTAAAATTTCTAAATTATCTGATGAAGAGCAAGGCAAACTAAAAACTATTATAGAAGGCATCGTGCCAAAAGAGACTTATACAGTTCAATTAGAATCGTTAGATAGCACTTCAAATCCGTTTATAATTACACAGCCAGAATTTATGCGTCGTATGAAAGAAATGAGCGCTACTGGTGGTGGCGGTATTATGATGGGTATGGGCAATATGCCAGAAATGTACAATTTGGTGGTTAATACCAATAACAATTTGATGGACAAAATTCTTAAAGCCAAAGGCAATAAAGACAAGTATGTAAATCAGGCTTTAGACTTGGCTAAACTGTCTCAAAATTTACTAAAAGGCGAGGCTTTAACAAACTTTATTAAACGCAGCTTTGAGCTGATGAAGTAATATTTTAGAATAAACAATTTTTAAAAAAACCCTTATCGGATGACTTCTGATAAGGGTTTTTTTATGCATTAATGCGAATAGNGCATTGTGGG
>FUWD013230196.1_pt1 | contig 14966 bp, 14 predicted proteins | sample 1063281 | NCBI WGS metagenome assembly FUWD01 (sample SAMEA79048168, study PRJEB19326) | metagenome | biome: marine | reverse complement strand
CTGAGTGATAAGAGCGAAGGCGTTAATCCTCCCACTTTCAAACTCGCAAGCAAGATCAACGAAGGGCGGTACTTGTTGTCTGCAGTTACTCATTAGGAGGACGCCTGAGTTATGTTATAACCTACGACTCCTGTGAAGTCGTTTAGAGATCCGTAAAGATCGCCGAACGCTCTTTCTGGCGGCGTGAATACATCGAAGTAAGAGAACACTCTCACGGTCCAAGCACCCATCTGACCGTTACCGTTGGCGCAGTTGTTATCGTACTCTAGTATATAATCCCACTCGAAAGGGAATATTGGATCTGGCATAGTTCCTTTGATCCTAAGATCAGCCACGTTTTGAGCAAAGAAGCCTTTGTTCAAGTTGTAGTTGTAGAACTGCTGCATACCAGCGTAGCAAGCTAAGACTCTATTAGCGCCTCCAAGCTCTACCGAAGCTGACTGATCCTTAAAAAGTAACGAGCCAAACTGATTCGCAACTTCTTGGAAGTCGATACCTGCGGTAGTGTTTAGATTACCAACGGCCTGACGATTGAACACCTTACGAATATTGCCTAAGCCAATAAGTCCAAGTGCGCCAAGCATAAAGTTATCCTCTCGCTGATTCTGCATCTGATCAAACGTGTCAACGCTCAAAGATCCGTCGGCGTTAAGAAGCTCCAAGTCTACGTACTGACCTGTGCTAGCTCCTGCGGCAGGATTAGATCCCACTAAGGTAGCCAACTTAGCCACGACCTGATCATTCATCTTCTCTCTTCCTGCTCTCATCGCCTTAACAAAGCCTGCCTGCAATCTATCCTCAGCGCTAGTTCCTTCTTCTTGGTTCTGGCGTAGATAGTCCTCGTCAAGCGTGAACTTTGAGCTTACGTAAAGCGTCGGTTGATACTGCTCAATGTAGTCTCGTCTCTGAGCTACCGGATCGCAGGTCTCTGCGCTGTCGTCGGTGATAACGTCGCCATCACCCCAATGCGGCTGAAATCTTACGTCGACCGCTCGATACTTCCCATTCTCGCTATTCTCCCGCATAGTAGTACGAATCGTACTTGGGTTGATTGGTGAGAAGAGATAATTTAATGCGCCCGTGAGCTTCGTGTAGTTCTCGGGATTGTTGATCTGTACTTGATCAGATAGGAAAGTCCTGACGGCTTGTAAGCGCTCAGTCCATTCGGTATAAAAAGCCATGATGTTTCTTTTTTATGGTTCTGCCTCCTCAAATAGATGTTGAGAAGTGGTCGTTTACGGGCTTGCCGTCATTGGAAAAGCGGTTGTAGCGAGTGCTACCGTACTCAAATATACGGGAATTAAATTATTCCCGCCTTCTTTCTTTGGTTTATGTAATGTTCTTGCATGGATCCCGCAGCCGAAGGAATCTGATTAGTTACAGGCGGCGGCGCCGTTGGAGGCGTTGGATCCTGCTTCTTAACAAAGTCTTTCATCAAAGGATTGACTAGATCCTCAAACTTCATTACCTCGTTATTCGCTCCGTAGATCTCCTTATCGGGATGATCCTTTTGGAATAGCCTGATAGACCCACTCTCGTCTACTCTTACAGTAGCCTTAGTCTCAACCTCCTTGATCACGCTATCAAATAGACCTTTCTTGATCATGTCATTACTGTAAGCGTCGGCGAGCTTAAACTTGGATAGCTCCTGATTGATAACAAACTTGTTACGCTCGGCGCTAGCTTGACCTTTGATCTGCGTGATCTCCTTATCCTTCGTCTCATTCAGTTTTTAATCTGAGCGTTTAAAGTTGCAATATCGGTTCTGTACGACTCCAATTCCTTGTCGTCTGCCTTGCCCGCTTTTGGCTTGAACTCCTTAAGGATATCAAGACGCTCACGTACCTTCTTCACGTCGCCAAAGTTGACGCCTAGCTTCTCGCCTACCTCGTCTAGGTGAGTCTCTAGGTCGGCGTAAATTGACTTCTTGATGTTCGGCGCAATTTGATCCTTGTACTTTTCGATAAGGTTAGGATCATTAAGCGCCGCTTCTGGCGTTAAGAAACTTGATATGCGGCCTGAGATCTCGGCGAACTCGTCGTCGGTAAACTCTACCTCTCTCAAATCGCTAGCTGACGTCGCCGCCTCTAGTGACTTGTGATTCATCTTGCTAGCAATTAGCTTTAATACGTCGGTTACTTTAGGCATTATCCGCAGGTTTTACAGTTTTTTTTTGATTGTTTTTGATGTACGCTAAAGTTATAGCGGGGACCTCAAAGCCTTTAGCCTCGAATGTCTTTGGATCCTTGAGGATCGCCTTGACTGAGTTTTCGGAAAAGTCAACAACATTACCCTTATGAATAACATTGAATCTTCGCCCAACCTTGATAGGGTGCTTCTCTCCGTTGAGATCGAAGGTATCTACGCCGTCGATATCCTGATCCACGACAGGAGGACTCGCCTTTACTTCTTCTTTGGCGGCTTTGGTTTCTTCTTTGGCGTCGGCTTGCTTTTCACTTTGCCTGGCTTCTTCTTGTGGTCCATTAGTAGGGTTTTTAGATTTCAACACTTTCTCTATCTCCATTTGAAGAAAGCTAGACCTTGCGCCCGTGGGCGGCTGTTTTCCAAGTAGCTCTTGGTACTGAATGGTTAGCTCTTGAACGGTTTTCTTGGCCATCGTTTTTTGATTTGACTTGTTTAAGATACGTAAAGAAGTTACTAAGGTAGCTCAATCGGCGCAAAATAACAATACCTCGATTTTTCTACTTGGTTAGTTTACCTAAACAGGATCGTAATTCCCGTTCCTGAGGTTCTTGTTTATGACGTTTGTCGGGATCACGTTAATTAGAACGGGCATATACTCGTGTCGGCAATTATATCCTCCGCAGTAAACGAAGATGCTACTAGCGGTTGTGTTTGGTATCTTACCCGACCAACGTCCCCTTGCGCTTTTCTCGACCTCCTTTTTATGGAAATACTTACCCGCTCTCTTCCTGCAATAGTCTCTAGTGTCGTCTATCACGGATCCATCGTAATAGTACCACTCCATGCCGTACTCTCTGGAAACGGTTAAGCCGTAGTTCCTTGAAATTGGTTAAGGGCGTCTCGGGTTATTTGCTTAGTGTAGCGCTCCATCCTACCAAGCCTCGGCGCCGCTGCGGTCCCTTGGGTCGTCCCGCCCACTATCTCCAAGCGTAAGGCGTCCTCCATATCTCCAATCGCCATACCTGAGGTAATCCCCTGCTGTACTAGGTTGACTATTGGATTAACCACCTCAGCCATTATGCCCGCCTCAAGTAGCGACTCTTGGGTAAGCGCTAATTGGCCTTTGAGAATATCACCAAATACCTGTTTAGATGGATTGAAGTCTGAAAGGATCGAAGAGAAGTAGCTATCGTTGGCGCCTTTGATCTTGGCAAAACTGCCTAGGAATGTGTCGAGCTTCTTCTTATAAGCGTCGTTGATCACTAGGCCCGTTATATCACCACGTAGGCGGCGTAGCACGGCAAGATTAGCTCTGTTAATAACTATCAACCCTGATTTGATTTCAAGCGCTCTCATGGCGCTATTAATACGTCCTAAGATAGCTCGTTGCGTGACCTCTACGCCGTCGGTGAACTTATCGGTTGCGTCGCTAGTGATTCCTAGCGTTTTGTCTATGGCCTTTTTCTCATCACTCATTCAAGTGCGAAGGTATCCTCGGCGCAGAATCGGTAAACTCGGCCTCGATTATCTTGTAAAGAACGTCCAACTGATCCTTTCGATCAAGCTCTAGGAAGTCGTCGTCTTGAGCTATTGCTAGATCTACAAGTAGCTCCAAGTTGCTGTTTAGAATTATGTCCTTTTTTCTAACTGCGCCAATCGCACTTGCGGTCATTAAATCATCAATCGTTTTATCAGGGAACGGCTTAAGCATTACGATAGCGACGTTTTTCTTACGCTCATCTTCGTTATTCGAGAATTTAGTATTCACTATATCAAGCTCGATATTCTTCAAGTGGTTGGCGTTTGCTCCTGACGTCTTGGCCTCGCCGTACTCGCTCATAAGTGAGGCCACCGATAGTACGTTGAACTCTTTTGACTTCGAGATCTTAAGGCCCTCTTCTAGGTACTCGTTGATCTTGTTAATATCCATCTGCTCGCCGTACAACCAATAAGCCGAGAAGTAAATTATCTCGGGCAGCACATAGTCAAAGTAGTGACTTGATAGTCTAAACAGAAAGGCGTCCTGATCCTGTCGATCAATTACCTTGGCTATTCCGCTCTGATTCTCGCCCACCTTGTTAAGGATCTCCATATTAATAGATGAAAAGCCTCGCTGCTCCTCCTCCTTTATGATCTCTGAAAGTAGTCTAAGCGGCTCAATATCCTTATCCACGTAAGCCACGGGCGGCGTCGGGAATCCTGACTCGGGCGCCAAGGCGTCAAGGCTTACTGAGATAGCGCCGTATGGGGTACGGTTGGTGATCTTACCTGTTCCTGAGCACCGACCGCATTTAATCCGTTTAGACCCTTGCTGACCGCTTGGAAGATCGCCGCCTAACTGATCAGGCGTCATTGTTACGTAGCCTTTGTCGCAGTTATTGTCGCAGTCACTTGAAACTCCCACCGCTCAGGATAAAGGTGATTGACTATTGAGCCGTCCTTGTCGCTCGTCATTTCTACGACTCGGTCCCAATGCGGCCTTACGCCTTGGATAAAGCTCTCGAAGTAAGTTATTAGGTTTTTGGTCCTGATCTTCCCACCGCTAAAAAAAGCGGGGACTACGCCGAAGTCGTGCTGCTTCTCTACCTTAAGCGTCAGCTCGCCTTTTCTAAAATCCCACTCCTTGTAGACTGATTTATCTACGTATATCACGCAACCTTCATTGTCTGAGTATGGCTCATAGACTATATACCACTCGTCGGTATTGTAGTCTAGGACCTTATCGCTACCGTAAATACACGGGATCGGCTTTAGTATTTCGGTATCTCCCTCGGGGAATTTCTCAGGCTTGACTATAATCAAAGCGTTTGGATCTGCGAAGTTTGAGCTTATGAAACTCTCTTTTAACCACGTCCAAAGGGACCCGTATTTAGGTAGGTACTCGAATAGATAGTCATGTAGCTGCTCCTCGTCCTTGAATAAGGTTAGCTCCTTATCAGGGAATGAGATCTTAAAGTATCTCGGGTTAAGGATCTTGGATACCGTATTTATCACCTTATCAGAGAGTGACTTGGTAATCGGCTTCCATATTTGTAGGCGGTAGTTTCTAACCTCCTCAGGTTCGTTGGGTCGGTATCTTTCTAGGATCTCGGTAGGCGTGTCGCCGTGAACGTGGACCGCCATCGCCTTAGCCTCTCGGACGTTGGTAGAATAGGATGAGTGCCTCTTCTTTGGGTCCCTGATCATTGCCGCTACATAATCGGTAAATTTTTTAGCCTCGTCCTCCATTATACATTTCTGTTACTGGTAAAGGTACTGATCATTTCCAACGTGATTCCTCCGTCGGCTAAATTATCTCGGGTATCGCCAAACTCGTACCCGTAGGAAGATGAATCAGATCTCCTCAGCGCCGACCATGCGCCCTCGCTCGCAAAGTCCAAAGTTGCGTGTAAGGTCATTGCGTTGAACGCCTCGTGATCTCCTAACATATAAGCCTGCGTGATAAACTCTATTAGACGGCCTGTCGTCGCCCGTACAGCCGTGAACTCACCGCTTATTAGCGTGTATCCCAAGACGTTAGTTTGTTGCCCTGCTGGCCTTGTAAACGCCTCGATATAGAACTGATTGTAAAAGGTGCTCGCTAGTAGCGTGTAGTCATAGTTAAAAATCGTTACCGGATTACGGAACCTAACCAACTGCAGGCCGCTTGCGTTGGCGTTGGCTCTGTACTTGATCTCATTTGAGACGTAAACGACTTGATCACTTAACGACGTGTCAACGATCACCAAATAAAATACGTCACCCTTAAGCGTCGGCGTGGTAAAAGATACGCTAAACCTGTAATCTGTGCCGCTCACGACTTGCTTGGTTAGTGGCGTGTTTCCTAGATCGACCTCAACTGATCGCTCGCCGCTTGGACTAAGCGATACAAGAAGTAACGACCAAGAAGCGAAATTAGCGCTTGTTTCTAGCGTGTCGAGGTTGGCGTAGAATGTAAACGCCTTATTCGCAACCATGTAAAGCGGGCAGGTCTTTTGACTGGTGTAACCGTCGGCGGGTTTCGTCGGCGCTCCTATCGTGTTGGATAAAGCGGGTACGCCGTTGGTTAGAAATGTATCCTTTGTAAGGATTCCTTCCGCAATAGATGAAAGTCTAATAAAATTATTCTCGTTGGCGATTGATCGTGTCACTGACATAATTTAATTACCTCCGTTTGGCTTTGAAAGTTTAGGATTGAGATAGTAAAAGTTTGCAATGTCCTCTTCCCACTTATTCTGTTTCGTTATTATCAAGTCGAGCTTTTCAATGATTGATACATTAATTTGCTCGCTTCGTGCCTTGGAATCTTCAAGATTTCGTACTCTCAACTCTAAGTCGTCAAAGCCTTTGTCAACCGCTGACAGCTTGGATTGAATAAAGAAGCCAACAACCACGATCAGTATGTTTAGCGCCCATCTGGTGATGTTTAAAAGTGAATCGTTTTGCCTCGTTGTCATTTAGCTAGGTTTTTGAAGTTAAAGGACTATTGCCCCTTTTCTACTTCGGTTAATCTTGCCTCTAATTCTTGAATTGATTTGACTAGAATAGCGATCATCTCGGGACTAATCACACTAATAGACTTCACGTTGTTGATAAACACGGAAGAGTCTTGTAGCGTCAATGTATCTGGATGCTCTTTGATTAGCTGCGGAAAGACATCCTCTAATTCTTGCGCTATGAAACCAGCTGATCCCACATCGTAATCATCGTACTTGCTATCAAACACTCTCGGTTGTAGCTGAATCACTTGATCTAATACGCTTGGATAGTCTTGTATATTATCCTTTAATCGTTCATCTGAGGTAGTTGTTACACCGCCAGCTACATAGGCATCTTGAAACCTAATAGAAGATGTACCTATATCTTGCGTGTTGTCGACTTTTGCTAATAAATCACCCGAAAACGTGGCGTTACCACTTTCATTAATCTTAAACTGCTCTACAACAGTAGCAGTAGCACCTGCTGTTGCGGCCGATCCATTAGTATTACTCCATGCAAGAATACCCCCGACAAAAGACATAACACCGACACCATTAGCTGAGGACGATATCGCTTTAATGGTTCCACCTGTGTTAAGATATCCATTTGAATAGTAATAACTATCACGATTAGCTACACGAGCCATTAAAGTGGCGGAGCCTAAAAACAGATGTTTATAATCAGTAACCGCTGAGGGTCTTATTACCCCACTCGCTAATGCTACGTTAGCCGAAAACGTGGCGTCGCTTTGCACGTCTAGTATGCCTGTTCCGTTTGGCGCAAGTACAAGATCAGCGTTTGAAGTTGTTGCAATGGTGCTGTCGTTTAACGTCAAGTTATCAACCGTTAAGCTGCCTGTGACTCCTAAAACTCCACCGCTAAAAGTTAAATCCGCTTCTCCATTTAGAGTGTTAGCCGTATTACTACCTGTAATTATACGATTATCAGCATTCGTATTTATGGTTGTATGGGCCCCTGCACTTACAGCTACATCATTTATAAATATACCTTGCGCATTTATAGTACCAAATCCTTTGCCAGATCCAGTTGGAGAACCTGCAACTACTGAACCATCATTGGTTATTTGAAATTTACCACTTCCACTAGTAAAGAATACATGTTTAGAGTGGGTAGTATTATTCCCCGTATGATATCTGATAGCTCCGTCCAAAAAACTTCCAACTTGATTACCGTTTATTTGAATGAAAGCACCTCTAAGAGTACTTATATCTCCGCCAGCAGATATAGTTAATGAGTTATCATCAGAACCAAAAGTTGTATTGGGTTTAATTACAAAATTATTTGTGCCTGTATTTATCCCATTAACAGTGGTTATTATTCCTGTACCGTTTGGTGCTAGAGTTAGGTTTCCGTTTGTGTTGGTGGTTGATATAGTGTTACCGTCTATAGTTACATTATCAACCGCTAAGCTGCCTCCGTCCGTCGTTAAATTTGCACTCGCACCAAATGCGCCTGCGTTGTTGTACTGGATTTGTGTTGTAGCGCCTGCGGGATTGGCCGAAGCGTATTCGTTCAGCCACTCGACCAACGTCGTATCGTTTACCGTGATTTCACCTTCGCCGATTAGGTGCGATAGATTCAACGTCGAGTCTGCGCCTAAATTAAGCGCCGTAATCTCGCCCGTCTCGATCCTGAGCGGGTTGATTGGTCTTGTTTGGCTAACCGCTGTAAGCGTAAATAGCGCAAGTAAGCAAGTGAGTAATGTTTTGTTTTTCATAGTTGTAGTATTAAAGTACGATCCAATTAGACCCGTTATCGTAGATTCTAGCGCTTGAGTATGACATCATTGTAAAGCTCGAAACGGCTGACCCGCTACCGTTTACAATGACGTTGCCCGCCTCGGCGGGATTCTGTGATATAGCTTGATTATTACTGGTTAGATTAACGAGGTGCGTAATTTGTCCTTTCGTGCCTGTTGTGCTTCTTACAGGTAGCACCATTGCTGTACTAGCGGCGGCGTTGATCTCAACGATACCGCCTATGTCGTCGACCTCTATATCGTCTGGCACACTTGAGCGCTCGTTAATATACAAGCCTTGTATCTGCTTGAACGTGGCCTTCTCGGACTTGGACCCTGCGGCCTGAGATAAGTTTTCGATCTCAAGTAGATCGCCTGCTACAAGTTCTTCGCTGAGTGCTGTTAATTGGGATATCTTCTTGCCTGCCATTACGCTAAGTTCCTGATTTCATCTGCGTCGGTTAGCCTGTTTTCGTCTGCGTCCGTGATTCTATAATCTTGGATCCCTTCCGAATTACGCTCGATCATTTTGATAGTGGCTATCTTGTCTGCCTCCATGTACGTCATATCGATTAACCAACCCTGCTTTGTTTCTCCTAATGGATTGACGATTGAGATATAGCCGTAATTGCCGCTATCAAGGGCGTTTTTATGCCCTAATAAAATTGTAGTTAGTTCACTTTCGCTTATAGCCACCTTAAAGGTAATGTAAATCGGGTTAACCAACACATTCCCAACCTCTACGATCGATACGTCGGCGCCGAGATCTGGCACGTCGCCAATAGCTGCGTAAGTGTTCGTGTCGCCTATATCATTCTCTCCACTAGCTAAAGTGCTGAATCCAATCTTGTACGCCTGATCTTGTACGTTGGTGTATTCGATCGTCTTGTAAACGTCCGAAAAGTCCTTGCCGTATATCGTGGCGTTAATCAATGACCCGTGATTGAATAGGGTAAATCTAAGGTTGAGGCGGTAGTTTCCTGCCGTGTCGGCGTTGCTAATATTGGAACTGACGAGTAGATTCTTGTCGCTCGGGTAGGCGAACTTAATGGCCCCGCCGTCGTCGTAGCAGTCTAAGACAAAGAGATCCTCGTCGAAGTCGCTCTTTTCGGTTGGGAACTTGTCCTCGCTTTTACGCCTCAAGATCTCAATCAGGATATCACTCGCTAGGTGCTTACTGATCCAACTATATGCGGCCTCTAACTTCTGAACTGGCGTTCTCACTTGGGCCTTTGTGTGAAGGTCATAGATATTACCCGCCTCGTCCTCGTCGCTACTGTCGTCCTCGAAGCCAAGCTCGACCTTATTAAACAGGAACTCGGGCGCCATTTCCTCCTTGTATGAATCCGACTCTACATCTGAGAATGATATCATTTGAACGGCGGCGTAGAAGTGATCCATTTCCTCAATACGTATAACCTCGTCGCCGAAGTAGTCAATCTCCAAGCCGTAGCCTAAGTTAAACATCGACTTAAGCGATTCTACCCTATCCAAAAAAGACCCATTTAAAGGACGGCTAAATCCCCTGACCTTCCAACCGTTAGTCTCGTAGAGGTGCTCTAGCGTACCGCCTGATCCAAGTATGTCACTCCTGAGCGTGTTGTTCTCGTTGGTGATAAAGGAAAGGTTGTGATTGATCACGTCAAAAAAGCTATTCGCCTTGCAAGTAGTCTCAGCCAAGGCGGTCGTTGGATTGATCGAGAAGATGAAAGTATCCAAGTCGATTAGATACGTGTTGGATCCGTCTGAGAACTTGGAAGAGTCATTGATCGCAAACCTGATACGCTTATAGCCGCCCGCCTCGGCGCTTGCGCTTGATGGAAGGCCGACTGATATACTCCGGCTCGCCGTTCCTACCGCAGGCGTGGCGCTTAGCGTGATAGTCCCCATATCAAAGTATGAATAGGTAAAGCTATCGGTCGAGGGGACGTACTCCTCAATACATAGCTTGATTACTACGGTCCCTGAGGCAGTGCCAAGAACCCGAGCGCCGTCGTAGTTGACGCTCGCCGTTACCGTGACTGAAAAGGCGTCAATATTCCCGCCGTTTTTTAGTAAGATAGCGCCTGCAAAGATCTTATTACCTCCGCTAGATATGTAAGGCGCCTGATCGTATCCCGTGGTCCCGTCCTTATAGGTGAGTGTATTAATCTTTGGTTGTATTTCGGTTGGGCTGATATCTACGGACCCGCTATACTCAAGCGTACATATTGGCGTTTGACCCGCTACCGGCACGAACTCCATTGATACCTCTTTATCGATCTTCCGGCCTTTCAAAGTGACGTTCTCAGCCACGGGCGCAGGGCTGATAGTCGTTCCGTTGATCGTCTCGGTCGCCGTGGTTGAGACTTCCAAGGTCTTGTTGTTGTTGATATCAATTAGAAGATTAGCGTCGTAGAAAGCGACGTTAGCGTAGTCTACGTCGAATGAGATCTCCTCAACGATCGCCGTACCTGTGTAGATAATCGAAAAGGCGTCGTAGTCTGTTAGCCGTCGCTCAATCTCGATGGTTACGATAGCGTCAAATCCAAATGCGTCAAACTGCTCTTTAAATATGGTCCTAGCGTCGCCTGAGAAGCCAAGGCTTATCTCGTCTGCAGTTAGTGAAAAGAAGACGCCGTGGAACTCAACGTCTCGCTTGAGCACACTAGAAAAAGCGTCTGCGAATCCCTTTGGATCCTGAGCTAGAACCAACGTCTGCTCGGCGAGGCTGTAAGTATCTAGGTAAGTAAGTGTGAATCTGTAATCCATTACTTTCTGCTCGTCTTATATCTATTGCCTCTATTGGTTATGGCCGTCCCTCGCTTGACTACTCGTGAGGTAAAGCCGTTCTCGTCTAGCGTAAAGTCCTGACTTGGTACGTGGATCACCTTGGTCGCATCTATGACGCTCGGGTAGCCGCCTTGTGATACGCTGTTTAATAGGTCCGCATCGATATTACCTGAGCGAATGGCCTCTAGTGTCGGTCTGTACGATCGAGTCTCTAAGGCGGTCATTACGGACTCACCACGGGATAGTCTTGCGGGTATGCTGTCACTCGTCCCCGTTCCATTCCCCTGTAGATCGATCACGCCCGTCGCAAAGCCTTGTGACGCCTCGCTGATTCCCTGAGCGATAATTGAAGTGATACCTAACCCCGCTCGAATCTTAGCTATTGTAGCGAGTGTTGCGTACTGAGATACTCCCGCTGCTCCCGCTGTTACTGCGTTCAATGGATTGGCAGCTGCGTTGGCGGCGATGGCGGCCTTTTCTCGTTGTAGTGTGATTATGACGTCAGCGATAGCGAGACTCTTCTCGATAGCGAGGCTTGCGAAGGCGGCGGCTTTGGATTCCTTAGCGAACATATTAAAGATCCCAAGCGCTGTATCAGCGGCCATCATTTTGACGTTGACTTTCTGCGCCTCTACCTCGTTGAGTAGTTGTAGCTCAAAGTCGGCGTTATCTTGTAGTTTAGCTCTCCTCACCTCCTCGGCCTCGTCCTCTGTTTTGATCTTGTCCAATCTGGCAGCCTCGGCGATTGAGTCCTGTAAGACCTTCTCAGCGTTGAGGTCCCTCTCAGCGTCCGCTAGGTCCTGAGTGAATAGCTTACGCTCTCTCAAGAACTCAAGCATACGGGTAGTTTCGTCCTCTGATAGCTCGGTCCCTTTGAGGTAATTGAATACGACGTCGGCGTCGGACTCCTTGAGTAGCATATTGATATCAAGCTGCTCGCCCGCCTGATCGTTGAACATCTTAAACGACTTCTCGAAGGCTTTGTCGGTGAAGTCTCGTGTCTCCTCCAATAGGGCAAAGCGCTTTTCTAGCGGGACCCCTGCGTCGGCTATGATCCTCTCGTTAAGTCCCTTTTGATTATCAGTATAGTCGATAAGGAAGTCAAGGCGCTGCTCGAAGGTGTCTTGATCGATCTGGCGTATTCTCATGGCGTTCTCTAATTGCACCGTATTGACCGCCGCACCTGACGCCTTCCATGCGGCCTCGGCCTCGACTAGCGAGTCTTTAAGATCCACGCTGATAAGCTCGTTGCGACTCTTAAGTCCCATTATCTCGGCGTTGATTAACTCGAAGTTGTTTCTAGCTATCTTCCGCTCCTTTTCAGCTATTTCGAGATTAACCTTCGCCGCTTCCTTAGCCGCTTTCTGCTGCCTCGCTAAACTGAGCGTGGCGTCGTCCGCTTTCTGATTCAACTCTTCCTGCTTTACCACTAGATCCCCAAGCTCTTTGCGTAGTCCCCTTGAGTTGTCGGCGTATTCCTTGGTGAGCTTAGCTAGTGTTTGGGTCTGCCCTATGTTCTTGGCAAATACGTCAACGATGTTCCGGCTGAATATCTTATCTAGGTTAATTAGCACGTCTACCACGCCGTTGAATACGCCCTCTAGCGTCGCCATAGCATTGCGAAGGAACTTGGCGCCTCCCGCCGTCTTGGTTAAAACGACTCCAAGCGTCACTATGCTAGTTATTATGATTCCAATTACTGAGGCTTTGAGGATCGTATCGAGTGTCTTGAATCCCGTGGTTAGGCCGCCGACTCCTTTAGCCGCTCCTACCGACGATGCGCCGACGTCGCCCAACCCCTTCCCGAATATCTGAAATCGATTACCGAGGCCTTGTAGTTGGTCCCCAAGGGCGCCAAAGGATCCTGATAGCTTCTCATTACCGCCCTCGACCTCCTCGCCTGATTCCTTGAGTTTGTTTAGTTCTTCTTGCGCTGCGATTAGTTGGGCGTAATCAGCCTCGTAAACTATTCTTACTGCCATTCTTAGGACTGTCTTTCACTTTCCGCTTGGACTCCTCAATCATGGCTTCATAGTGTTCGTAGAACTCATAGACGCCAAGGGATCTGAGGTAATAGGAATCCCGAAGGTTAAAATTAGTCAATTTTAGGAAGAACCTTTGCTTGTTTGCTTTTTCGTTGTAGTATCGCTTGATTTCCCGAGGCCATCTCTTAGACGTTTGTAAAAGACTTGCATCCCTTTTCTTTGTGCTTCCAATGTGTCCAAATCGTTCTTCGATAGATTGATTGACGGAAGCCACTTCTTTACCTGTTCGTTCAAAAAAAAAGCCTCAAGACCTGATCTCTTCCACATTTCAATCTTCCAATTAGCCAGATCCCAATCGTAATTTAATAGATTCTCCTCCTGAGTAAAGAAGTTGATCGATTGGAATCTCATAAATAAATCTACGTCCATTGATATTTGAGTCCTTTGCAAGCCGTAGTTGATCAGCGTCATTGTGTTGGTCACTCCCTCTACGCTGTTTTGATTCATGCAGTCTTTCATCGTCTCGAATAGCTCGACTAGCTCTGCGTTGTCTAGTCTCCTATTATAGTCCTCTAGGAACTCATTGAAGCTCGTGAAGCGGCCCGTTGGCATATCAGCGGCGCTAGCGAAAGAGTAGAAGTCGTGGTTCTGCCCGTGCTCGTCGACGCAGGAAAATGCGTAGGAGGTTAGGCCATTGTAATCAGGGTGTATGTATGTTTTCTTGATATTAGCGCCATTGAACAACTTATACAGGCGGTAGAATAGATTTGATAGGAATTGACTCATTGGAATAGTCCGGCTATGAATTTAACGATTGAGTACGTCGCTGTCTTGAATATAAACAGGATCCAGTATGCGCCGACTATAAACAGGTAGCCAAAGACGATCGTTGATACGGCCTTGGCGAATAGGGTTGCTAGCTTATCTTTCATTTTACGTAATTTAATTCTTTGTCTATTTCAAATTGATTTGTAATGTACTCCTCAGGCGTGGCTATGTAGATCCCTTTATCAAGGCCAAAGGACCTGATCCAATCAATCCAGTTCGTCATTTCCAAGGTGTCAAGGTCGGCGGCTGATTTGTAGAATACGTGGCCGTCCTTTCGGTAGGTCATTATGTCGCCGCTGCTGTCCTTGAGTAACTTCTTAACCTCGTCGATCCTGTATCCCGTCTCGGCTGATATCACCTTGTAGCAAACGCTCAAATAACGTAGTTGGCTCAGGGTCTTACTCGGATGAAACTTCTTAAGCTCGATCTTGGCGCTCTCGTCGGTGAGCTTTTGAAAATACGCCGCCGCCCTGTTGCGGTCCATTGGATTCGATAGGTCTAACTTCACTTCATTGCGAGATTAGCCAATATCCAATTTAAGCCGCTTACAGCGATTATAAATACAGGAATGAGTGGTAGGTCTATCGACAGGACGAACGCCATATACAGGCCGTGAAACGACGCCATACACGGCGGGCACTCGGTTAGTGGCTTCTGCCATTTGTAGGGGACGTTTAGAGTCCATCCAAATTGAGACTTGCCCGAGTATCATTCCTGCTCGGGTTGCGACGTGGATCCCTATAATGAAAAGTGACGTAATTAGTATTTCTTGTATCATTCGCTTGTTTTGTTTTGGTAAAAATAGTGATAAAATATAACAGTCGCTAAATACGCAACCTCCTTACGTCGGTCGTCGCTCAAGCTCGTTTTAGCTCCGTGTTGTAGGCACAATTAAAGAGCCTCACGCAAGAATAGTTGTAATATCTGTTTTTCGGTTAAGTCTTCACCTTTTAAGAGTGAAAATTCCAGTCTCTTTAGTTCCATCTTGCTTTATGATATAATCTACATCATATTCCTTT
>FUWD013188590.1_pt1 | contig 14974 bp, 14 predicted proteins | sample 1063281 | NCBI WGS metagenome assembly FUWD01 (sample SAMEA79048168, study PRJEB19326) | metagenome | biome: marine | reverse complement strand
GCTTTAAGCTTCTCTTCGATGTACATCTTCTTTAAGCGGGCGTTCTCAGCCTCAAGCTCTTTCATGCGAGCCATCATGGAGGTGTCCATGCCACCGTATTTGGCACACCATAATGACCAAAGGAAATCCCTTTAGGGATAGAAAGTCGCAGTACTGATACCTAGTTCACGACAGACCTCCGGAACAGCTAAGCCAGCATCTACCCGTTTTAGGGTATCCATGATCTGGCTATCGGTTAATTTAGAACGCTTCATGCAGAACTCCTCTATATTCGAGAAAATTCTACTTCTGATTACTTTGGTTCTAGGGGACGATTACCATTATCTCGGCACCCCATTTCTTCAAAACAGCTTGTAAAGAGTAAGAATCACTTAGGGCAAGATAAAAACTTAAAAACTAAAAGATTGAGTGGAAAAGTGAGGTTTTTAAATTTTAAAATGTATTAGGAGACCGTCGTTGGCTAATTACAGCAACTTCAAATTCGACCAAACTTCATTGCTTAATTTGTCGTTTACCCCAACCTCATTAGCAAATGATTTCCAAGAGCTCACAGCGCTCTTCACTTCATCTAATATCAATTCTGGTTTCTTAATATCAAATTGTTTTGCCAATGCCATTAAGTCGGCCCTAGTATGCCCATCAAACTTACCATTGATGCCGCATAAATGTTGATATGTCCACTCGCCTTTTGGGTTGTAGGCATACATCACGTCATAAGCAGGCGCCAATTTCCAAACACCATCTTGAGCCATTAAGAAACCAAAGTTCTTGGTGTGATCATCACAATTACGAGCCATGATGTTAAAAGCGATACGTCTAAATGCTTGGGATAAAGCGTCATGTCCCAAGCTGAGCGCATTGATTGCTCTCAAATATTGCTGGTAGTCATGCACACCCTTTTGCCTAAAATCCATTTCCATCAATCCGCACAGCGATTGATAAAAAATCTTCTGATTGCCTTCGCGATCAAAGCGCTTGGTCATAAAATGTGAACGGCCATTTTCCTCAAAGAGCTTGGACTCAGTCATGTCGATACCGGCTGCTTTTGCCATCAAGTAGTAGGCATACTCCACCCTGCCGTACCCTTCCGACAAACCAAGCTCAGTATCCTCTCCAACACCATCAAACTTTAAAAGCCAATGCTCCGATCCTTGTGGCGCATCAAACTGACCACCAAATACCTCATTGGTTTTAGGATTCCAAGCAATCACCGCTTTTGCTCTTGCGCCACCAGCAGAAGTACCAACCGACAGTAGATCTTGCAAAGACTGCTCGGGGGTGTCTTCCAAATTACCGGTTAGCGCCCTTCTTGCCATCTCGACAAGATTGGACATTTCTAAGGTGGCTTTATTTTTAACGATATCTTTACTGGCTGGCTCAAACTCAAATGCGCCCATCGCTCTTTTGCCTGTATAAGCCAACCGATCTAATACAGTGACATCTCTTGGCAAAATACCTTTTGAGGCCATGTATTGATTAACCAAGGCGTTACCAAAATCATCTGGCAACGAGTCAACTAAAAATGCAGGTAAGCCTCGATAGGTTCGCTCTGGCAGATCATCAAATCGTTGTATTTGAGAAGGATTCTGACGTAAGTCATCGATAGGTAAATTAATCGGTGCAATATCTAAATTAGACTTCAGAAACTGTGGGTCAAACTGTGTATTCAGTTGACCGTTAGCATCTACAGCGATAGCGCAGACTCTTTGCCCCCAAAGGTTTACTGAGATTGCGGAAACACTCATTGCTTATCCTTTGCTGTAGCTGCCTTCTTACCAAACCGTCTTGCATTCTTGCGCTCATGCCCAAGATCAACTGCATCCAGCGGTGATACCTGCGACACCGGAATTAGTTGAAGCACTTGATCTAAGCCGCCCAATACTCGCAGTAATCCCAGTAAAGTAGATAAACGAATATCTTCGCCTGCTTCCGCTTTGGCGATAGAACCTGCAGCAACACCTGCCTTTTCCGCTAACTCTACTCTTGGCATATTGCGCTGTAAACGTAGGTGACGTAAACGCTGTCCAAGCTCTACTTGAAGCTCAGAATTGGTCTTAAATTTGGCTTTTATATTAGACATGATAGTAGTAAATATAGCATATTATTATCTTTATTTACTATTTTAATAGCAAATATAATTTATAGAATGATGCCTATACAGGCATTTTCAGGAAAACCATATAAAAGAGTGGAAAAGTGAAGTTTGGAGATCACAGCTTAACTTGCAGCAACACCACATAATTAGATCGATGAGGCTTATCATCTTTCAACCTAGAAGAGCTTTCCAACACTCTTCTTCTCAGCAGGCTCATGTAACCAGCGTTCGTTATCAGGAATGATGGTGGCTGTTCGAATAACCCAAACACCTGGCTCTGGGTTTTCAACAAGCACTTTTCTTCCAGCATGCTCTTTCCCAAGAGAAATCTGACCGCTTGTACCAATTGATTTAACGACTGGATAGTCTAAAACTGCTGCGCCCATATCACCCCCCCCTTTTTCAACACTGTCTTTTACTGTATTCTATTTTCATGCCGCATGATTGCAACATAGCAGGAACATTGTGTTTTGTTTGGCTGGTTAAATTAGGATCCTAGGATGACACTATGCCCGCTTTGATACCAATAGATTCAAGTAACTCCCAAAATTCTGGGAGTGATTTATTGACCGTATCAGCTCCAGAAATATAGAGGTCGTCAACAACCGCTCCTGCCATTGCGAAGCTCATAGCCATACGATGATCATCATAGGTTTTAATTAGAGCTCCATGTGGTGACCCACCCTCGATCTCTATCCAGTCTGGTCCAGCATCAGTAGCAATGCCCATTCGATTCAATTCCTGCTCTAAAGCAGCAATTCGGTCCGTTTCTTTTATTCTCAAAGTACTTAATCCGGTGATCCGCGTTCTGCCCTTGGCAAATGCAGCCACAACAGCGAGTGTTTGAGCTGAATCCGGCGTATCCGCCATATCGACATTACATGCCTGTAGTATTTCTGGGCCCTCTATTTCGATCCACTTTTCCTTGGGATCATGAGAAGTTTTACAACCCATTGTTTTTAGGATTTCATAAAAACGGGCATCGCCCTGCGTAGAAGAACTCGAAATGCCGTGCACCCGAATTCTCCCACCAGTGATAGCGGCTAAGGACAAAAAATATGTTCCAGCGGTAGCATCACACTCCACTTCATAATTGGTGGCTGAGATTATTTTAGTGTATGGGACGTAATATTTTTTATAGCCTTTGTTTTGCATTTTTATGCCAAATATAAAAAGACTACGCTCAGTCATATCTATATAGGATTGGGAGACTTGGGTGCCAAGCACCTGAATTTCAAGGCCATTGCGAAGTCGAGCAGCGATCAAAAGTAATGCAGAAAAAAACTGGCTGCTTGTTATTCCGCTCATTGCAATCTTTCCACCCTGGAGCGCAGGCGGGGAATTACTATATTTGAATGGCAAGTGCTCATCAACTTCGAGACAATTAATCTGAACACCAAGGTCTCTAAGTCCATTCAATAGGTCGGCCATGGGTCGTTCGCGCATTCTTTTTCCACAAATTAAATTGAACTCTCCAGGTACCAGCATACATAAAGCAGCCAAAAAGCGACTAGAGGTGCCAGATATCCCAGAATCGATCGTCGAAAAAAATGGTTTGAACTTGGTACCAACCCCCACTACTTGGCATGAGCTAAGAGTGGCGGTAATATGAACTCCGATTGTTCGCAAACCTTCAATAAGCTCACAGCTATCATCGGCATGTGAAATATTGTGCAATGTGACAGTGCCATCACCAATTGCCCCAAGAATAAGGGCTCTATTCGTATCTTCCTTTCCTCCGGGGATTATTACTTCTGCATTCAACCGCGTGTCCAATGGTTGAATGTATCGAATATTGTTTAAATCTTCCACTGGGGCGTCTAAGAACTTAGCTGAATGTAGATTGGCATCTGTAATCATAACCAACTCTCTATTTTGAAGGAATGTAGTAAGTTGATGCTAAAAGTAATCCCGCAACCATTCTGTCATCTTGATGCCGATGCGTACGATGGTTGTTTTCATATATGCGCTATTAAATAGTCACAACCAATAGTATTAGACTTGGAGTATTGAAAGCTACCAAATCCTGACATTTCCATCAGTTAAGAGCTCAACAAAGGGTAAAGTTGGGCGGGTATTACTTACGAATATTCATAGTAAAAGTTGCCACCCCCCTCTTTTTACTCACACTACCGAGCCATTTCGTGTTTAATTTAATTCGTCAGCGTTAAACAGCATCCTAGCTACTCCGTTAATCCGTAGGCCCGTGGTTCTCGCCCAGGTCGAGGAGCCAGATAAGTAAGTCCCTAGAGCAATCTAGGGACTTTTTTTAATCAATACATTGCTTTAAGTGGGGCAAGCAGATATTGTTCATTGATAACTAAGTGAGGACTATCTTAATGTCTGCAGCCTTTTATCAAGTATTACAAATAGGCTGTGGTCGTGACCATGTCCTAGCACTTCTCTCCTCCGGAAAAATGATGGCATGGGGTGGCATAGGGGCCGGACGACTCATTGATGCTTCAGCGGAGATCTGCACAACCCCTGCTGCCTTAAATAGCCCCATAGAAATCAATGCTGGCTACAAGCTAAAATTTGTATCTGCTGGATTTGGCATCAATTTAGGTTTAACTGAAACCAATAAAGTTGTTTCTTGGGGGAATTCCTCGATTGGAATTGGCGGCGACAACCAATCAGTTGCAATATCGGCGCCTGAGCCTGTAACAAACCTACCAGATGCATTGGCCATTGCATCCGGGGAGCATAACTTTGCAATTATTGACCTACAAGGGCGCATATATACGTGGGGCATGAATGTGGACGGCGTTTTGGGTCGCCAAACATCTCAATTAAATGCCATACCTGCCATCATCCATGACCTACCTTCAATGCAGTCGATTTCTATGAGCCAGGGTTCTGTATTTGCTCTATCAAAAGAGGGGGCCATATATTCATGGGGTAGCAATAGCGCTGGTCAATTAGGCTTGGGAAATTTGGAAACTCAATTGAGGCCTACGAAGATCAACACATCTTTGAAGCCGACAGTTCTTGCAGCAGGTGCCACACACATCTTGGCGCTATCGCCAAATGGAGAGGTTTTTGCTTGGGGGAGTAACAATAAGGGGCAACTTGGAACCAAAACGGTTAATTACTCACCCGTTCCATTAAAAATCAATCTCCCCGAAAAAATCACAGGGATTGCAGCTGGGTTACATTTTTCCCTGGCATTATCAAAATCAGGAAACCTCTATGCATGGGGCTGGAATGGTTTTGGACAACTCGGCCTCGGAGATTTCCTTGATAGATCTCAGCCAACCAGAATCAAAAACCTGGTGGCAGTGAAATCTATCTCCGCTGGCCATACATATGCTGTTGCGACCACATCAAAAAATCTTCTGGGTTGGGGAAATAATAGCTCCGGTCAAATTGGTGGCACTAGTTCAAAACTAGACCGTCCAAATTCATTTCTTTCCATCGCTTAAGGTCTGATATGAAATCGGAAAATAACAAACCCGTAACTCGGCGCAATTTTTTACAGCTTGGTGTTTCACTAACCGCTGGACTTGCATTACCCCAGCTACTCTCCTCCTGTGGAGGCGGGGGAGGCGATGGATCGACGGGCCCCGTACAAACCTTTGTGCAGCCGCAGATTCTTCAGTCTGCCAATGGATCGCTAGATGTCTCCTTGTCAGTTTCATATCTCGATACGACCATCGGTAGCGCAAACCCAGCTATCACACAAAATGTATCCCTAAGGGCATATGGAGTTTCGGGTGGTCAAGCTGTCATTACAGGACCTACTTTAATAGTGAATGGGGGTGACACTTTACGAATTCAATTAAATAACTTACTGCCGCCCAATCCCCCTATCAAGCCTTTAAACCCAAGTTATCTGGGTTACCCAAATAATACAAACATGCATACGCATGGTCTACATGTTTACCCGGGTATTTTTGAACCCTCGCTTTATGGAGACTATGTTGTTGATGGTCTTGGGCAGGGTGTTGCACCAGGTCAAAGCCGTCAATATAAATACAATATTCCATCAAATCATCCTGATGGACCTTTTTGGTATCACCCTCATCTTCACGGAGCAACTGCAATGCAGGTTGCAAGCTTTATGTCTGGAGCTTTAATGGTCCGCGGACCTATAGACAGTGAACCTGAGATGGCAGCGGCCACAGAGTTAATTTTTATGTTTCAAGCCCCCTACTACTCCGGTAATGGCAATAAAAATTATGGTGTAGCTACTGGTAAATTAGAGAGCTTCTCACAAGTTGCCGATAATCCCTCCGCGGGTAGCCCTGTACTAATCAATGGAGTGCGACGACCTAGGATCGTCATGCAAAGTGGTGAAGTACAGCGGTGGCGTTTTATTAATACGCAAATTTTTAATCCGCTCAGTTTAAGTTTGGATAACCATACTCTTCATAGGTACACGATAGATGGTTATCCACGCGCCTTCTATCAAAACTTTCCTGCTGGTACTGGGATTAAGTTAGATGCCGGGGCTCGCTCCTCGGTGATTATTCAAGCAGGTGTTCCAGGCACATATTATTTGCGTACGCTGACTGTTAATGCTTCGGCACAAGGCATTGTTCCTGAGGATATTTTGGCTGAGATAGTAGTTGTTGCACCAATAAACCCCATGCGTATTCCATCTGAACCCCTTCCCGTAACCACCTTTCTGCTCCCCATTACAGATGCAGAGTTGGCGGCCAATGGCGGGATGAAGCGAAATATTATTTTTAGAGCCATCAGTAATGCGCTATTAAATAACTCATTACCCCCAGCTCAGGCTAAACTCTCCCCCATTACAGAAGCGCCTGCAAGCGGCCTTCTTTCTCCGGGGGTCAGGCCTGAGTCCGAGATAAGAGATTGGGTATATAACACTGACCTAACCTCTGTAATGAATACTGTCTTTGCTGTTGGATCAGCCGCAACCACCGCTTCGACAAATCCAACAACTCCAACGGGCACTACTAATCCAGAACAATACTTTCCATTTCAATCCGCAAGCTCAATTACTCAAACAGTAGCACTTGATAGCGTTGAAGAGTGGACGGTTTACAACATGAATTCAGTTGGGCACCCATTCCATATTCACGTCAATCCAATGTATGTAATTAAGATTAACGGGCAACTACTGATAACCCCTTTTTGGTGTGATACCTTGGCACTGCCAGTGGGTGGAACGCCATCTGCCCCTACCTCAATTACCTTCCGCTCGCGCTTTATAGATTTCACTGGTCCCTACGTCATGCATTGTCATATGCTTGCTCATGAGGATCTAGGTATGATGCAAGGGGTAACGTTACCTAGCATTTTTAAAATATAGCAACAGAAGACTCAATCTTAATGAGGTTTCATTTTCTCTCCTGCTACGTATTCAAATCCTGGCGAACCCACCAGCAATACATATCAAAATAAAGTACGCTAACTTGCTGTACCCCCCATTCCTATATGGTCTTGAGATAGGCAATGAGATTCTTGCGATCAGCTGAGTTTGCCATTCCAGAATACGGCATTCGGTTTCCAGGAATAGCTGCCTGAGGATCAGCAAGATAAGCATCCAAAGACTCCTCATTCCAGGTGATACCACTCTTTTTCATTGCATTGGTATACCTAAACCCGTCAGAGGTTCCTGCCTTGCGACCATAAATGCCAGCCAGACTTGGGGCAGTCAGAACTTCCCCGGGCTTAACGCTATGACAAGCGGCGCACTCTTGAAAAAGGGCTTTTCCCGAATTGGCATCTTGAGCAAATGCAGTATTAATAGAGATAGAGATAAAAACTAAAGAATAGAATATGGGTCGCATCATGTCCTCAAATTAAACCAAAGAGCCTGGGTTTTTAACATACCGATTTTTAATAGCATCCGCAGTCCAATAGCTCAGCGCACCGATAGGTCCAGTAGGGTTATAGGCTGAATTATGAGGGAATAGAGAGGCACCCGTCACAAATAAATTATGGACATCCCAGGATTGGCAATACTTATTGACCACGCTGTTAGATGGATCGGCTCCCATAATCGTCCCGCCGGTATTATGCGTGCTTTGATAGGGAACCACTGACCATGGTCCGACTCGTGGCTCAGGGCCAGTCATCATCTCAGGATTTAAACTTTTACCGATCTCCTGAATTTTCTGAGCGGTAAATATTGAGAGGCGATGTTCATTCGGCGTGTAGTCGAAGGTCATACGCATCAGAGGCTGCCCAAAGACGTTACGATAAGTAGGATCGAGGTCCAGATAGTTATATCGATTAGCCATCACACTTCCACTGGATCCAATAGACATAGACCTTAAATACCATTTGGACATGGCCTCTTTCCAGGCTTTACCCCAACGCGGCGTACCTGGTGGGACGGGATGATACTCAATAGGCCTACCGTTATTCATACCGCCATTGATAGTCGTACCTCCAACAAATTGAGGGCCAGATCGATCAAAATTCCAATCAGCATTGAAATCATCAATCATCATATTGAGGCCGCCAGTCGACATAAATGGATTGAATATTTTGTCACTAAAAAATAATGTAGCTCCAGTTCCTGTTTGATAGGAATAGTTTTTTCCAACGACCCCTTGTTGTGAAACTGGGTCATATGGCTTGCCAATACCCGAAGTCAACATTAAATGCGTATTATTTAATCCATAAGCAGCCAAAATGACAATCTTGGCTGGCTGGAAATATTCTTGCCCAGTGATCAAGTTGGTATAAGTCACTCCCGTGGCGATTTTTTTCTCTTTATCCATATGCACTTTGGTTGCCACGCTATGCATCCGAAGTTCAAAAGTAGGCTGCTTCATTGCAAAAGGAATCACCGTATTAAGCGGACTCCCTTTTGCATTGGCCTCACAGCCAAACTTTTCACAAAAACCACAGTATTGGCATTGGCCTAGCTTCGCACCATCCGGATTGGTGTAAGGGCGAGATGCATTAGCAGTAGGCATCGGGAATGGGTGTAAGTTCAGATTTTTAGCAGCGCTGGCAAATAAATCACAAGCTAGACTAGTTTCCAACGGCGGTAGTGGATACTGAGATTTACGGGGCGCTTCAAACGGGTTGCCACCCTCCTGAATTCCGCCGCTAACATTTCCCGCTTTTCCAGATATGCCAGCAGTCTTTTCAAACTTATCGTAATAGGGCTCAAGCTCTTTATAGCTTATGCCCCAATCCTGAATTGTCATATCCTTAGGGATAAATTTCTTTCCATACCGCTCTTCATACATTGAACGAATTTTGAACTCCATATCGGTCCAGCGCCAGGTATGCCCATTCCAATGAACACCTGCACCACCCAAACCCTCGCCCGGCAAAAAGGAACCCAATTGGCGCATTGGTAGCGCAGTTTGCTTGGTGTTGTTGCGGACTGTTAAAGTATCTCGGCGAAGATCTTGCATTAGTCCATGACGAATTCCAAACTCCAATTCATCACGCATGCGTGGAACAGAAAAATCTTCATTATCTGTTCGCGGTGCACCACGCTCTAGAGCAACGACTTTCAAGCCAGATTCCGAAAGCTCTTTGGATAGAATTCCGCCAGTCCACCCCATACCAACGATCACAACATCTACTTCAGATAATTTTTTTGTCATAGCTAGCTCACATCCGCAATACTCAAGACTTTTACTTTGTATAACTTGTTTTTATACTCAACAATATTTCTGGTATTTGTTTCGATAACACCTGGGAATCCAATCATCTTCCAAGCGGCCTTGTTAGCATTACCACCATAAATGGGGTCCGCAAACATACCCTCCACAACGGAGTTATAAACGATGTCAAAAAACATCTGGGATTGAATTCCGTCTTCGAGCACAATCTTTCCAGACTCAAGGGCTTTTAATAACTCATCCTTTTGCGAGGGATCTAGCAGTTCAAACGATTTTCCATAGAGCTTGATGCACGATTGGTTAGTACCGGCAATACCAGCACGATATAGTTGCGCAGGCATTAGTGGTGATTGGTAGCCCTGTGACGGCACCCCTTTTTGCCAAGGCCCTTGCATGTACATACGACTACCTTTGCCCCAACCCCCAGCTAAAGCGCGATCAATAAAAATATTAATCCCCATATCCGAACCGCTAGGAGTCAACTGATCGGCTGGGACCATATGGTCTACCAGAGCCTCTATAAATGTTGCTTCTGCAGGGGTAAAAAAACATAGGCAGCTACGGGCAGCTCAGCATCTTGCTTAGCTTGAGCCAAGACTTGCGCAGCAGGAGTAAGCGAACCCCCTAAAGCTGCACCACCAATCAAAGCACTTTTTAGCAGTTGTCGCCGCGAGGTATTTTTTAATTTACTAGAAGAATCATCCATTCATCAGCACCTCAAATTAAAGTTAAAGTATTTACATTAATATATGCAATTTACAGGTTTTCGCCTTATATGAGGGCAATTACCTAGCAAAAAAATCATGCCGAACAAATCACTTATTAGAAAAAATGGACAACGCTCAATTATCCGATGGTCACGGCAATTTCGACAAGACTAATCCTTCCAGACCTAAAATTTTAGGTAAAGGCCAGTGATTTACTTTCCCTAATAAAAAGAATGGATTCTGATTCTTGAAAATCTCGGGGTATCGTTCAAATTACAACGAAACCATTCTGACGCCGCTGCCAAAATGGTTGATCAACCCAACGCGTCTGAATACCGTAGTAATAATTTTTTTGAGAAAGATAGGCATCCCAAAGCTGTTGTTGTTGTTCGCTGTATTGCTGAATATAGCGATTGTCGACTTTTAGGGATTTATCAACTTCATCTGTCAAAGCGTAATGAATGAGATGGCCTGCATGACTGCCGGTTCTTAATGCTTTATCAATGCCTTGCGATGACAGCGGGTCATATGCCTGCGCTGCATCACCTACCGCCATCCAAGCATCTCCACAAAACTCTCTTAAACGCTGACTATTAGCAGGCGCACCCCGAATTATCCCAGAGGCCTGATATACACTTGCCTGCAAAAGAGGTGCAATTTGAGCGGTCTCTCTTAGGAGTGCGTCAAACCCTTCCGGGCTCCCTGCTTTTTTTCCATCAGATAAGTCCCTGTCCGAGTAAAAAACAACTAAGCGCTTATTTTCTTTGTTGCTAGCAGTTGGTACGCGATTGCTATACCACCAGCCACTGGCAACCGCCTCAATTCGTGTAAAGCAATCATCGTCTTCTGCAACAGTAGAAAACCATTGGGAATAGGCAAATAGCTTATCTGTATTCTCCATGATGGGAATGCCTAGCTTCTTGCCGAGCACAGCGCGACGACCTGAGCAATCGACTAAATAACGCGTACGATGATGCTCCATTTTTGAGTGAAAGCTCAAACCAATGTTCCAGTTAAATCGCGGATCAGAGCTACGGGTGCATGTCTCAAAAACGACCCCTCTCCGTAGCGATGCACCGAGCTCTAATGCACGCAAACGAAGTGCTTCATCAAACGCAAGTCGGTCAATACATAAACCAAATCCTGTCGCAGTAAAAAAGAAGTCAGCATGGTCCAACTGATCGCTGGACCATGTGGAAATATTGCCGACTGTTTTATACAAACCAATAGGTTTCTTATAAGGGGAATCCAGCTCACCTAAAAAGTGACTCACGATATCAACGGAGGCAGGTGGCAGCGACTCGCCCAATTTAGATTTAGCCACCATCTGCTCATCTATCAATAGGACGCGCTGACCAAGGGATGTCAAAGTGATTGCTGTTGCTGAACCGGCAGGCCCAGCACCAATGATGACTACATCCCAATCAATATTCGACACTACGAATTACTTCCTTTTGATTGAAGGCCGATTTAGATCTGGGCTGCGCTCTTGTTCAGTAAAGACAAGTGCACCATTATCTTTAACGAAGCTACCATCTTTTGCTTTTATTGGCAGCACCATGCCCAATTTGGGCCAAGCATAAGCCATTTGATTAAATCCATCAGTATCTGACAATGGCTCACCATCTGCATCATAGCCCCTGAACCATTCTCTATAAGTTCGGGTTTTATTTTTCTGGTCGAATTCAAAAACAATATCAGGACGCTGGGTCGGCCACCATGCGCTATTACAAGACCAGAAATCCCCATGCCATGGGCTAGACATATAAGCAGCTAAAGCACCAGGCTCAATATTTTTTCCCACTCTAAATGCTTCAGCAAAAAACTCTCGGTAAATAATTAAATAGGGGAATTCAATGCCCGGGTGAAAGCCGCCACCAATGGTAGGTTCTAGCGCAGAAACATCTAGGGCACGCGGCTGATCTTTTAAGGGTAAGCCCTCCAATTCAAGTGGCCGCTGTAAAACCCCGACTTCAAAATTACCATCAGCCCATTCTTTAATATGATTTAGCTGAATTGCAGTAAGCGCCAAAAATTGATTTGGGAAATGATTTCCCAATTGTTCATTTTGCTTAGGCTTACCAGCAGTACCCCACAATAAGGGCATCAGGTTACCCTGTTCAACCCTCTTAAACTCATCATTTTCCAGCTAGTGGGTTTTGCGGCGGTGGCGGCATTAATGAATCAACCAATCGACCATTCTTACCAGCTGGATGACGCATCAACGCATACACCATCTGCCGCATGGATTGACTCTTCTCAGATGGATCTGTAAAAAAAGCCATATACATTGGACTTAGCAAATTGCCGGCTTGATTCGGACCATGCGCTGCATTTTTGTGTTCTTTGGTAATGCCGGAGGCATCTGCGCTAACCCACCCATAATTTACAGCGTTAGCAAAAATGGGATAAACGTCTCGGTAAAAGTTTGTCTTTTGCTTGGCGTGAGGATATGCCTCCGGGAATGCTTCGTATACACGATCGGTAATTGAAACTACGTGATACATATAAGGAGAGAACTTGGGTGGCGCAGTAATAATCCAGGCTCCCGCCCGTGGATTTCGTATACCTTCATCCGTTGCCGTCTTTACATTATCTCGAGTACTTAAAACGGAGCCGTCTTTGAGTGTCACTGTCACGTCAATTTCACCGCCACACGTATCGTCCCACCAACCCGGAACATTGAAGTATGCAAATTGATTGGTTAATGGATTTTTACCATCATCAGGACCATTGGGAGGATTTACAAATTCACTTGGATTAGACAAAGCTACCCTTGGTGTTGTAACGCATGCGCCTTTACCTGGGGATGGAATAAATAACAGTCGATCCTGCGCATCAAGACGCAACTGACCAAGCTCAATTCCCTTGGCAGGTTTATAGGTTACCTGGACATCTTTTGAAATGTCTTTTGGTGTAAAGCCCTCGTAGCGTAACTGGCCCGGCAAAAAACCTTTGTCGATGCCAGTAAAAATATCCCCTTTCATCACAACGGGCCCACTTTGACCTGAGACAATCGTTTGCACACCTGGATCAATAATTAACTGAGTACGTTCAATTGGTGGCTTCCCAGGTTGAATCGATGGATTTCTTAATTGAGTGGGATCAAATAGATAGGCGCCTTGGAAAGCATAATTTGCGGCTTTCATATTACGAACATGAACGCGCCAACGAAGAGACTGAACTAAGTCGGATTTGGATGTAAGTTCTCCAATCACTTTCCCCTCAGCATCATAGGCATACACACGATACCGTTGTGCCTGGCGTTTTAGCCTAGATTTATCATCTCGATAACTTCCACCTTTGGGCCCAGGACCATTACTACCACCCGGATCTGCGACAACTCCTGGTGCCTCAGGGCCTATGAAAAATTCATCACTATCTCCCATTCGAGCCATGCCAATACCAGGGTGAATACGAATACTCTTAATTTTGCTTGACACTATCAATCCTTCAAATATATTAATCTTCACCACCCCAAAACCGAGATAAAAAACTTAATTGCTCAATGAGGATTGAATAATCTTCCAGTCAAACAAATTAACTGAGGTAACGGTGTATTGATTGCCAAAATTTTCTATTTGGGCTTTTGTGACTGCGCCAGATGTGGAATAAGAGATTAGTGAAAAACCACCACCAAAACTGGCCTTAATAGCTTTCTCAATCACAACTTTATCAGCAACAGCAAGATTATTGGCAATGCTAAAACCAGAGCCCACCAGGGCGGCGATTGCTGCAAAACCTTTGACAAACTCTCTACGTGTGAAATCCATTGCTAACTCTCCGTTTGCATAGCACCCTGTGGCATATTTACTTTTTTCTACTATAGCCTAAATTAAAATCATTGATGTCAAACAGGCAGAAAACAATACTTTAGGAATGTCGGCTTGACGGGGGGATACTAGAAGTTCATGAATTCTTAAAGGAAAATTAAAACTGATAACCAAGGCCAACTAAAAACTGATAGGAGCTTAAGTTCATAGTTGGCGACAATGTGGTGGGTGACCTCCCAGCGCTACTGGCACCAAATGTTGTGATCGTCGCATTGCCATAGCTCATGTAGTTAGCTTCCGTAAATCCATATAGCCCACTACCAATCATTTGCTTATAACCCAAGCCTAGCAAAAAACCCTTAAGGTTCGTAGATTGCCCTTGAGCGAATTTAATTCCTAATGGGATATTGCCACTGCCGGCAATAGAAAAGCTAGTTGGCGCTTGAAATTGAGCCTGCACAGAACTATAGCCAGCCTTTGCGTAGACGAGCTTGTCACTATCTATAGCAAAACTCGGTGTGATAAATACATTAAACCGATTGGATGCTTTAAGTTGTGCACCATGCAGTTGTGCGCCATCAGGAATGTCCACCCCTAAATTAGCATAAGAGTAAGAGGAGCTATTTTGGGAGATTGCAGAGTAATCTACACCTAGGCCAAGAAGCCAGTTAGTTGATACTGCAAAGTTATAGCCCAATCCCAATACCAAGGGCATGCCACCAAAATTTTGATTGGATGCTGAAAGATTGTTTGTATTATCAGCGCCCCCAGGAGTAGCAACTATTGTTCCATTCAGGCTTGAAGCATTATTAAGTTCATACCCAGTAGCAACTTGCCCAT
>FUWD013184439.1_pt1 | contig 14980 bp, 13 predicted proteins | sample 1063281 | NCBI WGS metagenome assembly FUWD01 (sample SAMEA79048168, study PRJEB19326) | metagenome | biome: marine | reverse complement strand
GGTTAAAGGATCGATGCAGTGTTGATTACTTTTTAAGAAGAAAAAATTTATATATTTGTGATAACTACAGGAAAACTTCGAGTATCCGTAGGGAAAATCCCATTGGATAAATCCCGGTTTAATTCCTTTTCGCCATACGGCCGCTCTTCCTCTTTATTCTTCTGTTTATCGATATCATGTTGCATACAATGTTTTTTTCGGTAAACCCTTCGACCGGGGGCGATTCGTTTTACCTTTCACCGGCAGCCCGCCGCTTTTCCGGTGATTTTGCCGCAGCTTTTTTAACTACCATGATTTGAATACAATCACCAATACCATGTCGAACAATTCGGTTTCCAAGGGTCTGGATATCAATGTACTCCAGAAAAAGAAAGTGTATGAGTTGAATGCTCTTGCAAAAGAAATAGGGGTATCTGCGGCCGGCTTGCGGAAAGAAGAGCTGATATTCAAGATTATAGAGGCGCAGTCACAGAAAATTACGGATCCTGAAGGCGCCCAGGTTATGGTCAATACCGGAGTTCTGCAGGTTATTCCTGAAGGATACGGGTTTTTGCGTTCCGCCAATTACAACTATCTCTCCTCTCCTGACGATATCTATGTTTCTCCGTCCCAGATCAAGCGTTTCAATATGCGAACCGGCGATACCGTATCAGGCCAGGTGCGGGCACCGAAAGAGGGGGAGCGTTTTTTTGCCCTGCTGAAAATCAATACCATCGACGGAAACGATCCTGAAATCACCAGGGAACGGCCGTTTTTTGAAAACCTCACACCGCTGTTTCCCAATGAACGCCTGAAGCTTGAAACCCGCCAGACGGAATACTGCGGCAGGATCATGGATATTTTCACCCCGATCGGCAAGGGGCAGCGCGGGCTGATCGTCGCACAGCCTAAAACCGGTAAGACCATGCTGCTGCAGATGATTGCCAATGCAATCATTAAAAATCATCCCGAAGTTTTTCTGATCGTACTTCTGATAGATGAACGTCCCGAAGAGGTGACCGATATGGCGCGCAGCGTCGAGGCTGAAGTGGTGAGCTCCACCTTCGACGAGGATCCCGAGCGTCACGTCCAGGTTGCCGATATGGTGCTTGAAAAGGCGAAACGGCTTGTCGAAGTCGGCAGGGATGTGGTTATTCTGCTCGATTCCATCACCAGGCTCGCTCGTGCGCATAACACCATCATACCTCACTCCGGCAAGATTCTATCCGGCGGTATCGATGCCAACGCGCTCACCAAGCCCAAACGGTTCTTCGGCGCGGCTCGCAACATCGAGGAGGGAGGCAGCCTCACCATCATCGCTACGGCGCTTGTCGATACCGGCTCCCGAATGGATGACGTCATTTTTGAGGAGTTCAAAGGTACCGGCAACATGGAGCTTGTGCTCGATCGCAGGCTTTCCGAACGCAGAATTTTCCGGCCATCGATATCCTCCGTTCCGGAACCCGCAAGGAGGAGCTGCTTTTCAGTCAGGAAGAGCTGTCGAGAACCTGGCTGCTGAGAAAATACCTTGCCGACAAGAATCCTGTCGAGTGCATGGAGTTCATGCGCGAGAAAATGAGCGACACAAAGGACAACAAGGATTTTTTCAAATACATGAACGCCTGAAACGTAACGGTTTGCATCGATGCGGTTCAGGTTCGGAACGGGAAAATGAGAAGAAATATGAACAGGTGTTTGCAGATTTAAAAAATAATCCTATATTAACAGCCTTTAAAACAAGAGGAATTTTACTACATGCCCTGCGGAAAAAAGAGAAAACGCCATAAGATGGCTGTACACAAGCGCAAAAAAATGCGCCGGAAGAACAGGCATAAGAAGCGCCTGCGCTACCAGAACAAGTAAGTTCCGGATTGTTATCCGTACTGTTGTTTCAGGTCGAGAATATAGCTCAGTCGGTAGAGCATCTGCCTTTTAAGCAGAGGGTCGAAGGTTCGAGTCCTTCTATTCTCACTTTTCAGAACGTTCTTTTTTTGATCGATGCCCGAGTGGTGAAATTGGTAGACACACTATCTTGAGGGGGTAGCGCCGAAAGGTGTAGGAGTTCGAATCTCCTCTCGGGCACATATTTACCGTTAAAAGCCGCTTTCATGCGGCTTTTTTTTGCTGGGCAGTAAACAACGATTCTTCAGTAACATGAATATCGCCGTCTGTATCTGTCAGGTTCCGGATCTGCCCTCAGCCGTTGCTGTTGTCGATGGATCGCTCGATCTGTCGAGAGTGGCCTGGGTCATGAACCCCTACGATGAATATGCTCTCGAGGAAGCTCTTCGCCTGAAGGAACGGTTTCCGGGTTCAGCGGTTATTGCGCTGGCGGCAGCTCCTGAAGCCGGAAAAGAGCTGCTCCTGAAGGCGCTTGCCATGGGAGCGGACAGAGCGGTCGAGGTGTGCTCATCGCCATTACAGGACTCTTTTCAGACCGCATGGGTTCTGGCCGAAGCCATCGGGAACATTTATGGGCAGGAGCTTCCGGATCTTGTGCTTTGCGGCAGGGAATCTCTGGATCTGCAGAACGCTTCGGTGCCCGCCATGCTTGCCGGTATGCTTGGTATGCCGTTCGCCGGTTCGGTTACGGCGCTCAGGGCGGACGGAGAGAGCCTTGAAATGGAAAGAGAGGGCGATGACGGCCTGGAGACCCTTGAAGCCCTTTATCCTCTCGTAATCAGCGCCGAAAAGGGCTTGAACATTCCCAGAAAAACCGGAATACGGCAGGTTATGGAGGCCCGGAAAAAACCCCTTGAAATCGTGCAGGCTTCAGCGCTTCCCGATCCTCTGGTGCGTTTTGCCGGAGCGGAGCCTGTATCGCTGAAAAAGGCGTGCAGGTTTGTAGAAACGCCGTCAGAACTTGCCGGACTGCTGTATCGGGGCGGCTTTTTCAAAACAGCGCAGGAGTAGCGGAATGGCTCACTATCTGGTTTTTCTCGAACAGAGAGGCGGCTGTATCAGCAAGGTGTCCGTCGATACCTGGAACAGGGTTCAGCAACAGGCCGCCCAGGAAGGGGAGAGTGTTTCCGGATTCGTCGGAGGCCCCCTCAAGCCGACAGCGCTCGGTGAGCTGTATGGCAACGGCACAATCTATCATGCCCAGGATGAGGCTCTCTCCTTGCCGTCCGAAACGCTGCTCTGCCGCATCCTTTCCGCATTGGTCGCGGAGGAAGGCTGTACCGGTATCGTTATCGGGGCAACAGCTGCAGGAAGAAGACTTGCTCCATACCTCGCAGAGACCCTTCACGCATCGCTGCTCGGCGGATGTGCCGGTGGTTCCCTGCATAGCGAACTGTGCAGGAGGTATATCTACTCCGGACTTGTTCTGGCGGCATACCGGCCTGAAGCGTCTATCAGGATTTTTCTGCAGGGTCGTGAACAGTCCCGGAGATCTTTTTTCAGCACGGATAGACCACATTGCGTATCTTTTGACGCCTCGCCATTTTTCGTTCCCCATGAAAACCTGCTTATCAGATTGGTTACCTCCGGAAATTCTCGCAAGAGTATCGCCGAATCTGCCATTATCGTAGCCGGAGGTCGAGGTATGGGCGGTAAGGATCAGTTCGTTCTGCTCGAAGAGCTGGCATCCCTGCTTGGCGGCAGCGTAGGAGCGAGCCGTTCTGCCGTTGATGAAGGATGGCGCCCGCACAGCGATCAGATCGGGCAGACCGGCAAGGCTGTCGCGCCCGATCTCTATATAGCCTGCGGCATTTCCGGCGCCGTGCAGCATCTTGCAGGATTGTCGTCAGCCCGTACCGTTGTTGCCGTAAACAGCGATCCTCACGCTCCGGTTTTTGACGCGGCCGATTATGGTATCGTCGGGGATGTGCGGGAGGTTATACCGGCCTTCATTGGAGCGGTGAAGGAAGTTTTGCAGAAGAAATGATTAAATGTACTTTGCTGTTATACAATATCACAGATTTTCCAAACCAGCATGAATGATTAATGTTGTTCAACAATGCGTAAACTTCAGGTAGATATACTCGGTCTTTCCACAAGTCCCCACACCAATGGCGCCTATGCGCTCATTCTCTACGAAATCGAGGGAAAGCGCAAGCTGCCCATTATCATCGGCGGCTTCGAAGCGCAGGCTATCGCTCTCAAGCTCGAGAACATCAAGCCTCCGAGGCCCTTCACGCACGACCTCTTCAAGAACATTTTCGACGTGTTCGGGTTGCACGTGAACGAGATCGTGATTGACGAGCTGCATAACGAAACCTTTTATGCCAAGGTCATCTGCGAGCTTGGCGGGGAAATTCATGAAATAGATGCACGGCCCAGCGATGCCATCGCTATCGCCGTGCGTTTCAACGCACCGGTGTTCGTAACCGAAGATATCATGGATGAGGCAGGTATAAAGGAGGATCAGAAGGAGGAGGGCGAAGATGAAGAGGCGGAATCAGAACAGGCAGAACCCGAAGAGGTTTCCGCAGAGGAGCGGTCACCTGCCGGAAAGCTCGAAGAGTTGCAGGGCAGTCTCGAAGATGCGGTACGCAACGAGCAGTACGAAGAGGCCGCCAGGCTCCGCGATGAGATATCTCGGCTGAAAGGGATAGGGTAAGAAATCGTTGGCGGTGAGCGGTGAGCGGTGAGCGGTGAGTAAATAAAAAAGGAGGCAGTTGCCTCCTTTTTTATTGTCTGTAATCCGTTTGGATATCAGAGGTTGACTCTCAGGCCGAGCAGTGCGCTGTGGCTGGAGACATTGGTTTCGACAACACCGACAACGTCGAAATCGGTCGTTGCGAAGTAACGGTAACGAGCATCAATCATGACGCCATCGCTTACAGGAATGGCAAGACCTGCACCAAGCTGGTAAGCAAGAGTTGTTTCAGTAACATCAATTTTAAGATCATCGGTACTGTAATCAAGAATTGTTTGGTATAATTCAGTAATTAATATCAGTGATTTCCATATTGACCTGCGCAACGCCGACGCCAGCCATCACGTAGAGGTCAACTCCACCGAGGTCGATGTCATAATAGCCATTCGCCATGAGCGAAAGCACGCTTGCATCGCCTTCAAGAGGCAAGGATCCTGAATAGGAACCGACAGAAACGGAAATCTCCTTGATATCTGCATTCTGATAGCCGATTTCAGCTTCAAGTCTCGTTGAACCGTAGTCGCAACCGACTGCGCCAGCAAGAGTAAGACCGCTGCCGTAACCGAGATCAATATCAGCTCCAACAACATCTGTGATGCCGAGAATGTCATTCATTTCAGAGTCCTGCATCCAGGAAATGCCTGCCATACCGCTGACGTAATGGTCTGCAGCCTGAACTGGTGCGCTCCACATGCCGGCAACAAGAAATGCTGCCAAAAGGGAAAGTGATTTTTTCATTGTTTTCTCCATAGGTTTTGTTCTTAGAAATGCAAAAAACAAATAGAAAGCAAGCTTGACGACAAGCTGTTCTATATTGGGTTAAAGATACACTATTTCCGCTATTTGTCAAAGCATTCCCTTTCAGTTCCTGACGGTTCTTTTTTCCGGCAGGAACTGAAGTATTATTTTTTATTCGGCCATCGAACCGAAAGTGAACATGAACTTCCATCCCTGTTCGTCATCTCCCGGCACTTTGTCGAATCCGTAGCCGTAGTCGAGACCCACAAGGCCGATGATCGGCAGATAGAGGCGGAGGCCAAGTCCTGCCGATTTTTTCAGATCGCTGTAGTTGACCGACTCGAAATCCTTCCAGAGGTTGCCCGCTTCGAAAAATGCAAGCGCGTAAACGCTTACCGATGGCGAGAGCGTGAGCGGATAGCGCAGTTCCGTGCCGAATTTCGAGTAAACGGTGCCGCCGTAGAGTTCCGAATCGTCATCGAGCGGATCTTCATCGCCCAGGCTGCGGTCGTCGTATCCTCTGAGCGGAATGGTGGGCAGAGAAGAAAGCCCGCTGCCGCCCATATAGAAATATTCTGTATAGGGCAGGTAATCGTCCTCGTCAAAAGTCGAGAGGTAGCCGTGCTGGGTCGAGAGATTCAGAATCAGTTTGTTCGTGATCGGGAAATACCAGTTCGAGTTAAGGGTGAACTTGTAGAAGTTGATGGTTCCGGGCAGAGGACCTCCGGCAAGCTGGGCGGTCAATGTGTTTTTACTGCCTCTGCGCGGAAAGATCGGATTGTCGATGCTGTTGCGCGAAATGGTCTGGGTGATAGAGAATTCGTCGGCTTCATCGGGTGCGTTGTCCTCCTCTTCGATAAAGCTCACAAAACCGCCTTCACTGTGCAGATATTTCAGTCTCCAGTTTATGGAGAAGTAGTCGTCCGGCCAGGTCAGGCGCCTGCCGATACTGAGCGTGGCTCCGTACTGATCGATGGTTTTTTCGTTTTCTTCGTCGTCGGTGTCGGTGAAGTTGTAGGTCCGGTGAGTCTTGAACACCGAGAACCCGACCGCGGTAGGACCTCCGAATGCCCAGGGTTCGGTAAAGGAGAGGCCGAGAGTACTGTAGTTGTCGTTACCGAACTGCCACTGCAGCGAGAGCTTCTGTCCGTCGCCGTGCGGGAGCGGACGGTAGGCTTCGGTGTTGAAAATATCCTGCAGCGAGAAGTTGTTGAAGGTCACTCCAAGGGCGCCGGTAAAACCGCTCGAACCGCTGTAGCCGACCGATGCGTTGAACGTGTCGGACTGTTTTTCGGTGAGACCATAGGTGATATCGACCGTGTTGTTCTCTTCGTTCGGCTGAATGTCGGGTTTAAGCGATTCAGGGTCGAAGTAGCCGAGCATGTTGATTTCACGGATGCTGCGCACAACGTTTTTTCGGCTGAACATATCTCCGGGAATCGTGTAGAGCTCGCGGCGAATGACGTGGTCTTTGGTTTTGGTGTTTCCTTTGATGGCAATGGTGTTCAGCTGGTACTGCTCTCCTTCGCGAAGGTAGATGAGAAGATCGACCTGGTTCGGATCGACGACCTGCTCTTCTATTTTTGCCCTGAAACCAAGATAGCCCCTGTCGAGATAGAGCGAGCTGATGTCGGAGTTATCCTGTGAAAAGGTCAGTCGTTCCTGAATCAGTTTCGCGTTGTAGAGGTCTCCGTTTTTTATCCGGAAGGTTTTTTCAAGGATTTCAGTCGTTGCGAATTCCTTTGAATTACCTGTAAAGGTTATGTTTCTGATCGAATATTTCGGGCCTTCGTCAAGATAGATGTCGAGAAAAAGTCCTTTGTTGTCCTGGGTGTAGGAGATCGAGTCGCTGACAACCCGGGCGTCGCGGTATCCGTTTTCCCGATAAAAATCGACAAGCAGATTTTTGTCGTCGTTGTACTTGTCTTTATCAAGCTTCGGCGCACCGAAAATTTTTCTCCACCATGCGTTTTGCGAGGTTTCCTTGAAAACCCCCCTTAGTTTTCCCTGGCTGAAGGCGTTGTTGCCGTGAAAACGGATTTTCTCGATGGAGACCTTTTTTCCTTCCTGAATGGTGACAACGGCTTTAACCTTATTTTTTCCGGTTTCCTGCAGCCTGTATTCAGCTCCGGCGCTCAGGTATCCTTTCTCGGCATAATGTTTTTCGATTTTGTTGACAGCCGTCAGCAGCTCCTGTTCGTTGAGTTTTTTTCCGGTTCTGAGTTCAGCGGTTCTCTGCAACTCGTCCGCATCGAACTTGCTGTTGCCTTCGAAGGCGACCGATTCAAGCAGTGGAAGCTCACGTACAACGAAATTGAGCGTGATGGCGTTGTTGCCGCGATCCGTTTTTTCCACGCTGATATCTGAAAACAGCTGAAGCTGCCAGAGGTACTGCAGGGCAGCGGATACTTCCGGGCCGGGGACACTGACCTTGTCGTTGATCTTGATTGGCAGACTCGCAGAGAGTTCCTCCGCATTGAGCGACTCGAGTCCGCTGAACGTTATTCCTGTTACCGTGTAAAGCGTCTTTTTTTCGGCTGTGATTTTCTGCGGCCGGGCCGAATCGGTTTTTGAAACTGTTCTTGTTTGTGCTGCTGCAGAAGAGCCAGCGGCATCGAGGGCGAGAGCAACCAGAACCAGTGCTATCAGTTTGCGCATTTTTTTCATTGAACTTTCGTGTCGATCTGGGTTAAATCTTACTGTTTACTGTTTGTGAGATGTTTATCTGTTCGCTGGTCTGACCAAATCTTCGTTCCCTGCTTTGAAAATCTCTGATAGCATCGTAAAGATGGGCTCTTCGGAAGTCAGGCCAGTAGGTGTTCGTGAAATAGATTTCGGAATATGCGCTTTGCCAAAGCATGAAATTGCTGATTCTGAACTCTCCGCTGGTACGGATAAGCAGTTCGGGGTCAGGGAGTGAGCGTGTTGAAAGATATGATTCGAAAAGCTGTTCGTCGATCTTCTGCGGATCGATGTTCCCGCTCTGTACGTCAATGGCGATTGATCGGCATGCCTGCAGTATATCCCATTTTCCGCTGTAACTGAGAGCAATGCTGAGAACCAGGCTGCTGTTGTTTTTGGTGAGCTCCATGGTTTCCCTGAGAACGTCGCCTACCTTTTCGGGCAGCATGTTGATGTTCCCGATCACGTTAAGCCGAATATTGTTGTCGTGCAGTTCCTTCGATTCCTTTTGCAGCACCCTGATGAGAAGCTGCATGAGAGCCGACACCTCTTTTTCCGGTCTTTTCCAGTTTTCCGTTGAAAAGGTGAAAAGTGTCAGGTAGTCGATGCCGAGCTGCGAGCATGCTTCGACAACGTCCCTGACAGAATCGACCCCCACAGCGTGTCCTTCTATTCTCGTTTTGCCTTTCAGTCTTGCCCAGCGTCCGTTACCGTCCATAATGATGGCGATATGGCGGGGAAGCTCGCAAGAGGCTTTAAGCTCTTCCTGAGCTTTTGCGTCGTCAGAGTCTATGTCCGCGGAAAACCAGTGAGGCTTGAAGGCTGATGAAAGATTCATTGGTGCTAAACGAGCCATATGATAAGATCAGAAATCACTTGTTGTCGTCCCTGAATGATCGTCAATTAAATACACGGGGAAATCAGCCGTCACTCTCAGCCTCCAGAATTTTGAAAACACTTCAAATTGAATAATATGCAGTTATTTCTTATTATACAAACCTTACATGGCGAGGAAGTGCCTGCGTTGCAATGTTTATATCCCGGTACACGGGAATGCAGGTCCCGATTTCCGTATCCTTCTATTAAAATAATACAGTACAGACGTGCAACTCAGTAGTTATCAGGATCTGCGTTCAGAGCTGATCTCACGCAGAATAACCTGTGAAAAGGTTGTTCTCGATTATCTCGAACGTATAGACCGGCATCGCGACGATAATATCTATATAACGGTTTTTCATGAACAGGCAGTTGAAAAAGCCCGTGAGCTCGATAAAAAACTAAGCGAGGGCGGTAAGCCGGGAAAACTTTTCGGTATGCCGATGGCGATTAAAGATAATATTTCCATTAAAGGTGCCGGTCTGACCTGCGCATCCAGAATTCTTGAGAATTACGAGAGTGTCTATGATGCTACCGCAGTTCAGCGGCTTGAGTCGGAAGATGCTGTTTTTCTGGGTAAAACCAATATGGATGAGTTTGCCATGGGCAGTTCCAATGAAAATTCAGCATTTGGCGCCGTACCCAATCCTTTCGATAAAACCCGCGTTCCCGGCGGCAGTTCCGGCGGATCGGCAGCTGCCGTTGCCGCCGGTCTTGCGCTGACGGCTCTCGGTTCCGATACCGGCGGTTCAGTGCGCCAACCGGCCGGGTTCTGCGATATTGTCGGGCTGAAACCGACCTACGGCAGGATTTCCCGCTACGGTCTTGTGGCTTTCGCCTCTTCGTTCGATCAGATAGGGGTACTTGCACGTAACTGCGACGATGCCTCACTCGTGCTCGGTATCATGGCCGGAAAGGATGAGCATGATGCGACCTCTTCGCACCGTGATGTTCCTGATTACGCGGAAGACATGGCCGCTGTGAAGGTCGAAGGGTTGAAAATAGGGGTTCCGAAAGAATATTTTCATGAGAGTCTCAATCGGGAAGTCGGGGAAATAGTCAAGGCAAAACTCCATGAGTTCAGGGATAAAGGCGCGGAACTGGTCGATATAACCCTGCCGGAAAGCGATTATGCCATTGCGGCATATTATATTCTGGTTACGGCAGAGGCATCATCCAATCTCGCCCGGTTTGATGGCGCCCGTTATGGTTACCGTTCATCCCGGGCGGAGGATGTGCTGGCCATGTATGTCAATTCGAGAACCGAAGGGTTCGGCAAGGAGGTGAAGCGTCGTATCATGCTGGGTACCTACGTGCTTTCTGCGGGTTATTACGATACTTATTATAAAAAAGCGCAGCAGGTTCGCCGCGTTTTTCAGGACAGGTATCGTGAAGCGCTGGAGAAGGTTGATGTCATAGCCGGTCCGACTTCTCCTTTTCCGCCGTTCAGTATCGGCGAAAAAATGGACGATCCGCTTGAAATGTATCTCGCCGATGTTTTTACCGTTCCGGCAAGTATCGTCGGTATGCCTGCCGTTAGCGTACCGGTCGGCATGGACAGCAGGAATCTGCCGGTAGGGATGCATCTGATCTGTGATTTTTTTGAGGAAGGGAAGCTTATGGGAATTGCAAGGCATTTGCAGCGCCGATAGTGATCCTTGGCTGTTGTTTCATAACTCTTAAATACTACCAGTGCTATGAGTGTTTTAGTCAATAAGGATACTCGCCTGCTTGTGCAGGGAATAACCGGCGGAGAAGGTACCTTCCACACCTCCCAGATTCTCGAGTATGGTACCAACGTCGTTGCGGGTGTCACTCCGGGAAAAGGCGGGGTTTTGTACCATGGAAATGACAAGGACCGTTTCTGTCGTCCGGTTCCGGTGTTCAATACCGTCAAGGAGGCCGTTGAAAAAACCGAAGCCAATACCTCGGTTATTTTTGTTCCGGCGCCATTTGCCGGTGATGCTATCATGGAAGCCGCCGATGCCGGTCTGAAGGTGATCATATGCATTACCGAGGGCGTTCCGGTCAACGATATGATGACGGCTTATGCTTTTGTGCAGGAAAAAGGAGCAGTACTTGTCGGCCCGAACTGTCCCGGCGTTATAACTCCCGGAGAGGCTAAAATCGGGATCATGCCCGGCTTTATTCATAAAAAAGGGTCGATCGGCGTTGTTTCCCGGAGCGGTACCCTGACCTATGAGGCGGTACATCAGCTCACGGCGGTTGGTCTTGGTCAGTCAACCTGTATCGGCATAGGAGGGGACCCGATTATCGGAACCCGGTTTATCGATGCGGTCAGGATGTTTGCAAAAGACGATGAAACCGAGGGATTGGTAATGATCGGCGAGATCGGCGGCAGTGCCGAAGAGGAAGCCGCGGAGTATATCAAAAAGTATTTCAATAAACCGGTTGTCGGTTTTATTGCCGGTCGTACGGCGCCTCCAGGCCGCAGGATGGGCCATGCAGGCGCGATCGTATCCGGCGGGAAAGGTACGGCTGAGGATAAAATCCGTGCAATGGAAGCCGCAGGCATCCATGTGGTGGACAACCCCGGAGATATCGGCGAAGCGATGATGAACGCGCTCGGCAGGTAAGGGTAAAGGCCGGGGTCGGCTGAGAGCGTAAGCAGCGAAAAAGGGGGTCCTGATTGGATACCCCTTTTTCTGTTTCTACAATCCCAGCGTTATCAGGTCGTGGACATGAATAATTCCGACGGGTCGGTTATCGTTGTCACAAACCATGAGCTGGGTTATTCTGAATGTTTCGAGTATGTCGAGGCACTCTTTCGCAAGGGTGTCGGGGGTAACGCTTTTCGGGTTTTCGGTCATGACGGATCGGGCGGAAAGCTGAAGAAAATTGCCGCCTTTCTGGACGATCCTCCGAAGATCGCCATCGGTAAAAATACCGGAGAGCATTCCTTTCCGGTCAACGATGGCGCTGACTCCGTAACGTTTCGAGGTCATTTCAAGAATGAGTTCGCCGAGAACCGCCTGATCGTCAACGATCGGGAGCGCATCACCGGACGCCATGATATCGGACGCTTTCATGGTCAGGCGTCTTCCGAGAGCTCCCTTGGGATGGGTCAGTGCGAAGTCGCGATGGGTGAACCGCTTTGCCTGCATGAGGGTAATGGCAAGCGCATCGCCCATGGCGAGCATTGCCGTGGTCGATGTCGTCGGGGCAAGGTCAAAAGGGCAGGCTTCCTGATCGATGCCCGTGTCAAGTACGATATCGGCATTCTGGGCGAGATAGGAGCGGGGATTGCCGGTCAGTGCGATGATGGTGACTCCTATTCTCCTGAGTGCCGGCAGAATGAAATTAAGCTCTTCGGTCGTGCCGCTTTTCGAAAGACAGATGACAACGTCGCCTTCGGAAACAATGCCGAGATCGCCGTGTGCCGCATCGGCCGGATGAAGAAACAGGGCGGTTGTTCCGGTCGATGCCATCGTAGCAGCAATTTTCTGGGCGATAATTCCTGATTTGCCCATACCGGAGATAATGATTTTTCCGTTGCATGCGTGCATAACCGTTACGGCGCGCGCAAAGGTGTCGTCAAGCCGTTCGGCTATCTGCCGGAGAGCGTCGGCTTCCTGCTCGAGAATTGTTTTTCCGCTTGATGTCAGATTTCGCATTGCATCTGTTTTGTTCATGGTGCCGGATTGTCGAACGGTTTCTGTTTGCAGTCTGAAAATAATAGTGTTTTTATAAAAAGGTATTATAAAGTAAATTGATAAACATCGCCGCATTTTTAATCCACGTTTAATCCCTTGGTTATGAGCTGGGTCGGGCTTTTCATTTTTTCTCTCGCATTTTTCTTTGTACTGCTGTTTCTGCTTTCACGGTTTGTAGGATACATGAAAAAAGAGCAGAACATCGAGATAGAGTCGTTCAGGGATACCTTGATTGACAAGGACAACCCTGTTGGCCTTACCGGAGAGGAGCTGCAGAAACTGAAGCAGCAGCAGGCCGAGGCGCAGCGTCATCTCAGGGAAGTCATCGCTAAAATTCCCGTCGTGCAGAAGGATGGTCGTTTTCAGATAGACCAGGAGGAGGTTCAGAGACGAAAGGAGGAGGCTGCCTCGCACAGAAACGGAAGTTCGGGAGCTGTCGGGAACGATCCCCGGTAATAACACCCCAACGGTTCATGCTCGCGAAACTAAAACTGCTTGCCAAAGATACGGTTATCTACGGCGCAAGTACCATCGTTGCCCGTAGCCTCAATTACCTGCTCGTTCCACTCTACGCCAACAAGCTCACTACCTTCGATAACGGGATTCAGACGGTTGTGTATGCCAATATCGCATTGGCAAACGTTCTGTTTTCCTATGGACTTGAGACCTCATACCTGAAATCCGCGTCCGACACCCTTCACCATTCCGGAGATGCGAGGGGGTATTTTTCGACGGCTTTTTTCAGCCTGCTCGTTACCTCCACCCTTTTTGCCTTGATTATGGTGCTCTTCTCGGCCGATATCGCAGCGATGATCGGTCTCGGGGCTGAGGAAGGGGAGTTTATCAATTATGCTGCAATCATTCTCTGGATCGATACCCTGCTTGTGATCCCGTTTGCCGAGCTGCGCCTGAAGCGGAAAGCTCTGCGGTTTGCCGTTGCGCGGATTATCGGCGTGGTTGCCGTAGTGTTCGCCGCTCTGGTTCTTCTGATCGTTTTCGACGCAGGCCTTCCCGGCGCTTTTTTTGCCAATATCATCGGTTCGCTGGTGAGTTTTGCCGCTGTACTTCCGCTTTTCAGGGAACTGAAACCGGTTTTTTCTTTCGATTACCTGCGCGAAATGCTTCGCATCGGTCTGCCGTACGTCCCTACCGGTATTGCCGGGCTGCTTATTCATCTGATTGACCGCAACCTGCTCATCAGAATTTCATCGTCCGATATCAGGAGAATATACGGTGATGGGTATATGGCTTCGGATATCGTAGGAATTTATGGCCGCGTAGCAGCCTTCGGCATTATTCTGCAGCTGGTGATTCAGGTTTTCCGCTTTGCATGGCAGCCTTTTTTTCTGCAGCATGCCAACGATCCCGATGCCAAAAGACTCTTTCGTTATGTGCTCAGTATTTCAACGTATATCACGATGTTCGGTGCGCTTGCCGCTACTTTTTTCGTGCCGGATCTCGTCAGATACCATTATGGGGGCAGTTTTTACATCCTGCCGCCTGAATACTGGATCGGCCTGTCTGTGCTGCCCTGGATTTTTCTCAGTTATGTTTTTGACATGATTTCCACCAATCTTTCATCAGGAATGCTTGTAACAGGCAATACCCGCTATCTGCCGGTCGTTACGTTTGCCGGAGCGGCGGTGACAGGCTTTGCCTGCTGGCTGCTCATTCCTCTGAGCGGTATGGATGGTGCGGCATACGCCATAGTAGCCGGAACGATTGTCATGTGCCTGGTAATGGCTTACTATTCGCTCAGGGTATTTCCGAACCGTTACGATTGGAAAAAACTTTTTATACTGTTTGTCGCGGGAATAGCAGCAGCCCTTTTTCAGGAATATATTTCACTGAGGTTTGAAGGTGCATTTGAGGATGTTGCTTCGAGGTTCGCTCTGTTGGCGCTTTATGCAGCTGCGGCTGCTCTGCTTTTTCGTGAGGAGAGCGTTCTTGCGCTTGCCAAAATACGCAGTAAATTCATTGGAAAATAAGCTACCATTATTCTGCGTCCCTATTGACAAACAGGCGCTGATTCGTGCCAATCAGTGAAAATTCATGGGCAGAAAAGGAGCATCGCTTCGCGGGAGTATCGGTCGGGTACGCCCGGGAGTATCATTCGCTCCGCGAATGGGAGTATCGCGCTCCGAGCGGCATAAAATTATGTTCTTTTTTCAACTCCTGGCTGGATAGCTGGATGGCGAGTCAACAAAACAGCCAAAATCTTTTCCTGCTGATCAGCTGACAAGCCATCCAGCCTTTTCAACCTGACCCGTAACACTCAGCACTCAACACTCAGCCCCTCCCGGATCTTCTACCGCGAAGCGATACTCCGGCAAAGCGAAGCGAGCTATACTCCGCGATGCGACAGCGAGCATACTCCCGTTCGCCCTGCGAACGATACTCGTGATCTCCGCCAACCAACTGCTCAATA
>FUWD013184912.1_pt1 | contig 14985 bp, 15 predicted proteins | sample 1063281 | NCBI WGS metagenome assembly FUWD01 (sample SAMEA79048168, study PRJEB19326) | metagenome | biome: marine | reverse complement strand
CCGCGATGCTACTGACTGTGCTCAAGCCTATCCCGAAGTGAGCTCTGGCGTGCAAGTCAAACAGCGAATTGCCTGCATGAATCTCAAGGGTTGGTATTGAGCCTGCCGAAGACTTTCTTCTTTGAGAACAATTCTCAACTAAATACCTAATAAAATCAATAGCTTATATCTACTCTAGTTGACTATTTTCTTCTGTTCTATGATCCTCGTAGATAGATATTTTGTTCCACATCACCCTCTGGAGTTCCTATGAAAAATAGTCGTCGTCAATTTATGATTTTGTCCGCTGCTGGTGCTTGTACTTTGGCTTTGAACGGTAAGGTTCAAGCTCAAGCAATGGTTGCTGAAACTGATCCACAAGCTGCTGCTTTGGGTTACAAGGCTGATGCTTCGAAAGTAGATAAGGCTAAATACGCTAAATATGCTGCCGGTCAAAAATGCGACAACTGTGCTTTATATCAAGGCAAAGCAGGCTCTGCAGCTGGTGGCTGCTCTTTATTTGCTGGTAAGCAAGTTGCCGGTGCTGGTTGGTGCTCTGCATACGCTAAGAAAGCCTAATACTTTTTTTGCCGCAGGAATTATCAAAAGGCTGCTTAATCTAAGCAGCCTTTTTTATTTGGCTTTGAGTATTTTTGGTCAAATACCCATTAAAAAGAAGGTGAAAATAGCTGCAATGAGAATTGCCTTAAAAAAACGCATAAAGCACTACTTCTTCTATCTTGGTGGTGACCAGCCATATGTTGCTTGGATTGAGAGATTTAGATGTGTATTTGGAGCATTTGTAGGTTTAATGCTGGTACTTGCTGTTTCCAAATACCTTGGTGAAGTTGGTGGTCTGGATGAATGGCTAATGGCATCTCTTGGTGCAAGTGCTTTATTAGTTTTTGCGCTTCCGCAGAGCCCCATGGCACAACCTTGGGCTGTGATTGCTGGTAATACCCTCTCAGCCTTGGTTGGGATTACGGTCATTCACTTGGTTGAGCACCCCCTGTTGGCCATGCCTTTGGCTGCCAGCCTTTCCATTTTTGGAATGTTTCTACTGCGCTGTCTGCACCCTCCAGCAGCTGCGGTAGCCTTAATTGTGGTGCTTGGACAGATCACCCATTACCGTTATGCTTTTTTTCCGGTAATGGTAGATTCACTATTGCTCGTCTTGACCGGTGCGTTTTACAGTAATTTAACAGGCAAGCCTTACCCTAACCGCCCCAATTAAACTGAAGATAATTTTTTGCTTGCGACAATGGGCATTTGTAATCACATTCTGGCGCGAATAAGCTCCTTCTCTTAACGTTGATCTGTTTTTTATTTCTTATCCCTATACTCTTACTTAATTGATTAAATATAGATTACATGACGCTCTTACTGCTTTCATTTCTTATTAGCGCCTTAGTCGGTCTGCTCATAGTTCGTTACCAGCATTTACATGGGCGAATTACTGGGGATCATGATTTATTAGGTATTCAAAAATTTCATGCTCGAGTTGCGCCACGAGTTGGTGGTGTGGCAGTAATCCTCGGTATATTTTTGGGTTAACGACCCGTGTGTGGGTTGATCTGGAGGTCTGGAAGTCAGGAATGATTTTATTGGCTACGGCCACACCAGCTTTTTTTGCTGGTCTTGTAGAGGATTTAACTAAGTCAGTAAGTGTTCGTATGCGCTTGGCTGCCACTTTTGTTTCTGCGGCACTTGCCGGATATTTTTTAAGTGCGTGGATAGTGAACGTGCAAATTATTGGCTTAGATTTTTTGTTAAATATTTACTGGGTATCCATCCTCTTTACTTGCTTTGCAGTGGCTGGCCTTAGCAATGCTTTTAATATTATTGATGGTTACAACGGGCTAGCCAGTGGAGTAGCCCTTCTTATTTTAGGAGCTTTGGCTTACGTAGGTTTTGTGGTGCATGATTACCTCATCATGGCAGCAAGCTTTGCGGGCATGGGAGCAATTCTTGGATTTTTAATTTGGAACTATCCTCGTGGGCTCATATTTTTAGGGGATGGCGGCGCCTACTTGTTAGGGTTCTGGATTGGCGAGATTAGCATCTTATTAGTAACTCGAAACCCCCAAGTTTCAAAATGGTTTCCAGTCTTGATATGCATCTACCCCATTTTTGAAACATTATTTACTGTCTATAGACGCCTTGCACTTAAAAAGTCTAGCGCTGGGCAGCCTGATGCCGTTCATTTGCATCAAATTATTTTTAGAAGAATTGTTCGCTGGGCAACAGGCAGTGCAGATGAGACTTTACTAACTCAAAGAAATTCCTTCACTTCTCCATACCTTTGGGCCTTGTGTGCGATGTCAGTCGTGCCTGCAATTCTTTTTTGGCAGAATCACTGGATTCTTAAATTATTTGTTTTGATTTTTCTCCTGTCATATATTTGGATCTATTGGGCTATTGTTAGGTTTAAAGTTCCCAAGTGGCTGATCGTTAGAGGCCATTAGGACTAATGGGCCAATCTTTTTCTATGAATGACTCAGATCGCAAGCCACTTATTGGAATTGTGATGTGTACTTTTAATGGGGAGAAATTTTTACAGGATCAGTTAGATTCAATTTCTCATCAAAGTTATCAACACTGGAAATTATATGTATCTGACGATGGGTCAAATGACGATACCTTAGCTATTCTCAATAAGTTTGCTAGCCAGTGTGCACCTGGGCAAGTCATCATTTTCGATGGGCCTCGGCACGGTTTTGCGAAAAACTTTCTGTCAATGCTGGCAAGAGAAGAGGTTGTCGGTGACTTTATCGCCTTTTCAGATCAGGATGATGTATGGCTTGAGGATAAGCTGGAGTATGCGCTCAATATCTTGCAGGTTGTTTCGGAAAAGACCCCAGCATTGCATTGCTCGCGCACGAATTTTATTGATGAGAATTCTTGCATGCTTGGGTCATCCGCCTTATTTGCTAAGCCCCCAAGCTTCCCCAATGCTTTGGTTCAGAGCATTGGAGGGGGTAATACCATGATGATCAATAAAGCCACACTCAATATCCTCAGACCGCTTTCTTCCTCGGCAAATGTTTTCTCGCATGATTGGTGGATTTATTTGGTAGTAACGGCATTAGCTGGAACTGTGATTTATACGCCTAAGCCATTAGTTTTATATCGTCAGCATTCGCAAAACGTAATGGGTATGAATACCAGTCTGCCGCAAAAATGGCGACGAATTCGGATGCTATGGTCAGGGGATTTTCGTCGATGGAATGATCTGAATATCTTGGATCTACAAGCGCTATATCCTCAAATGGATAGCTCAATAAAATTGTGTTTTGATAATTTTGTGCAAGGGCGTCAAAAAGGGATCTTGGGACGACTTTACTTTATGAAGAAGTCCGGTGTGTATAGGCAAACTTTACTTGGCAATCTTGGCTTATTGTTTGCGGTAGTGTTTAATAAAATCTGAACGCCGATCTCGTGACGTTATTTGGAAAAAAGCGATAGCCCGTACACATGTTTAAAGCACTATTGAAAAATATCTTATTTTGGTTGATGGGCTTATGTGCATTTTTTAAAAATACTAATATAGCTCCGCAATATATCAATATCGTTGGGGATCTTTTTTCTGAGTCGGGCTTAGGTTCGGTTACGCGTCAGATTATTGCTTCTATTGATGGTCGGTATCAATATCAAATTATCAATTTACCTCTCTCCTTGAAGTCTAGACAGCAGGCACCCACCTCCCTTGGAAATTTAGGGAATAGCCTTAAACCTGGAATCACTATTTTCATTGGAAATCCAGAGATTCTTCCAAGAGCTATGCTCAGGCTAAATCCTTGGAGAGTAATTAATAACTACAACATTGGAGTTTGGTTTTGGGAGCTTGAGAAATTACCACCCCCTTGGCGTCATCTTGCTCCTTTAGTGGATGAAGTGTGGGCCCAATCAAATTTTGTTAAACGGGTTTTTGAAAAGGATTCAAAGCAGGTCCGAGTGATGCCTTTTTCGCTTGATGCGGTGACACCTTCTCATAAAAGCAGAGTAGATTTTGGTCTGCCTGAGAATAAATTTATTTTTCTATTTACTTTTGATTACCTTTCTCATGCGGCTCGTAAAAATCCGCAGGCGGTTATTGAAAGTTTTAAGCGGGCATTTGGCGAGAGTGAAGAAGTACTCTTGGTTATAAAGACAGTCAATTCTGATCGAGCTGGCGCTGGGGTATCAGACCTAATAGGTTCTCTCGAAAAATCCAGAAACATTATTTTCTTTGATGAATATTTTCAGTACAAAGACTTACTAAGATTAATCCAGCTGGCCAATTGCTACGTCTCCTTGCATCGTTCCGAGGGCTTGGGTTTGGGTCTTGCTGAGGCCATGAAGCTTGGCACCTTAGTGATGGCTACTAATTATTCAGGCAACACAGATTTTATGAATGCTGAAGATGCCTTAATGGTTGATTTCACCTTGATCCCTGTGTTGAGTGGGGACTACCCTTATGGCGCTGGAAACTTTTGGGCAGAGCCGAGCCAGAGTGGTGCAATTAAGCAGATGCAGTATGCATTCTCCCATCGAGAGGAGTGTCGTCTATTGGCGCAACGAGCCCAGGAGGTGGTGGCACAGTACACTAGCAAACATCAGGGCGATTGGATTCAAAAAGACTTATGGAGATTTTGTGAACACATTAGCGGGGCTTTTATTGGGGCTGGTGTTTATTGTCGAGTCTGGCGTTTGGTATGTGAGAAGCATGGCAACCCCAGAGTATCGGTCAAAGTCTATTGCCACTTCCAATATTGTGATGTACGTGACCCGAGTTCTGATTATTGGCTATCAAATTATTCTGAACTTTAGTATCGAAAATGGCGGTGGCTTGCATGGTGTTTTGGTGGCGACCTTGGTTGGGATGTTGGTAGCCTTTTTTGGGCATATTCTGGTTTTTTACAACCACCATGTTCGTCAATTTTTTTGGGCCTCTTTTTTGATCATTTTTGGCAAATTGAGAATTTTGAGTCCTGGGGAGTATGAGGGTGAGCCTTTCGCTCCATTGGTTCCGAGTGGCGCCTGGGGGCGCAACGTGGTTATTGCCAGCGCTCTTTCAACGATGGCTCTGGTATTGGTATACATCGCTCCACAGATGTTTGCGACCTTTTATTCTGGCTATCGCTTAACCCTATCTAGCATCGGTCAGGTCATTAGTTTTTTTGGTATGGTGGTGACTCTCTTTGTTTTAGATCCCGCATTGTTCAAAATGCATGATGCGGGGAATATCCAGACCGGCTTTTCTATGTATTTAATGGGGCGACTTTTAGGTTTGAGTTTGGCTGCTGCCATACTATTCGCAAGCATAATGTGGTATTAATTGTTTGCCTCCACTGAGGACAGGGGAATCTTATTTTTGACGCTAACTATATTCGCTGGAAATCTTGGAGCTTAAAAGGCATAACTGCTAGCTTTGGGGCTTATACAAGTTACCAATCATCCTATTTTTCTAAAGTTTTTCAGTTACTGAAGGCTAAAAAAACTGAACTCAAAGTCCTAGAGCTTGGTTTTGGGAATGGAGGATTTTTGGCATATTGTCAAAACAATGGCCTTGATGTTACTGGCACAGAGTTAAATTCAGAATTACTCTCAGTCGCAAGTTCATTGGGTTACTCTGTTTTTGATGCAGACTATTTAACTCAGGCTCCGCAAGATACTTTTGATGTCATTGCAGCCTTTGATGTGCTTGAACATATTCCGCCCGAGCAAACCGTTTCATTTTTGGAGGGCTGTAAAAGGCTTTTAAAGAGTGAAGGCAGCTTGGTTTTGCGCTTTCCTAATGGTGATTCTCCCGCATCATTGCCTATATTTCATGGGGATGCCACGCACCTTAACTGGATTGGGTCAGGAAAAATACGCTACTACGCACAATGTGCCGGCTTTTCTCAGTGCCAAATTAGAGGCACCCCTGAGATCATTTTTACTAAAAGCATTAAGCATGGGCTACATAATTTGCTAATGGTGCCGGTAAAGCAACTCCTGAATATTACTTTAGGGTTTATCTTTTATCCTGGGCGGCGCCTAAATCTAATATCGGTTGATTTGCTAGTTATTCTGCGCAAATAAGTCATGGTCAATACCCTTGATGCGTACTTTGCTTTACCGTCTACCCTTTATATTTTTTAAACATCATGGGTGAGTCATTAATAGTTGGTGTCATTGTCACTTTTAACCCTATTTTGTCAGATTTACGCGCTTTCATTGCCCGTATTAGTCCTCAGGTGGAGCAGCTTGTCATTGTCGATAATGGTTCAAATTTGGATATCGAGCAGGCTTTGTCGGCGCCTACAAGCTCAGTGCAGATTATTAAGCTCGCACAAAACCAAGGCTTAGCTGCAGCGCAAAACGTTGGAATTGAATGGGCTATTTCTGCAGGTGCTCAGCACCTCATCTTTTTTGATCAAGATAGCAGCCCCAAAGAAGACATGGTGGCCACACTTCTAAATGGCTTGCGTACGCTTGAGAAGCAAGGTATTGCAGTCGGTGCAGTTGGTCCTTATTTTTTAGATGTTAGAAAATTTCCAAATGCGGATGAAGCGAATCCATTCGGCGTTACACAATCCAATGCTGTCCAGCAAACCCTCATTGCTTCTGGATCCCTGATTTCGATTGAAGTGCTCAAGCGAGTCGGTCCTATGGCACAAGAGCTATTTATAGATTATGTTGATTTAGAGTGGTGTCTAAGAGCAAACGCTTTGGGTTATGAGCATTTCAAAATTGCTGATGCATATATGATTCATGCGATCGGAGGAGAGCCTATTCAATTTTTAGGAAAATTTTGGCCATCCCATAATCCTGTCCGCCATTACTTCATGTTTCGCAATGCAATTTGGCTTTACAAAAAATCATGGGTGCCAATTAAGTGGAAATTGATTGACTGCTTGAAGTTAATCAGAAAATTTATTTTTTATTCTCTTTTTGCAAAGCCGCGTTGGGAGCAAATTCGGATGATGGGGCGTGGCATTTGGCATGGTCTCATTGGGAGGATGGGCCCCTTTAATTAGGCACATTACCTCTATAGTGATGCCATCAAAATTCGGGATACTTTTAATGTTTCTGAACAGGGTTGCTAGCTAAAAATAGAAATTGACCTCCTACAAGGAAGCTGGCGGGAAAATATTTAAGATAATCAATGGCTTGCTGAGCCCTGAATAACTCTTTTATATTTTATAATTGACTCATGAATAGTCCTCAGATCTTGCCCGTAATTTTGTCAGGAGGGGCGGGAACGCGCTTGTGGCCGGTTTCTCGTGAGGGGCATCCAAAGCCGTTTATGAAGCTGGCTGACGGCCAAAGTCTACTAGAGAAGACCTACTTAAGAGCCGCAAATCTTTCTAGATGTTTACGCATCAATGATTGCCCCAACCTACTGACAGTCACCAATCAAGATTATTATTTTTATCTAGAGATGTGGAGCTCAAAGCTAAGGTCAATAGCTTATTTCTATTAGAGCCGTTTGCCCGCAATACAGCGGCTGCTATCGCCTTATCTGCGCATCAAGCGATTAGCCATTATGGCCCTGATATCGTGATGCTCATTTTGCCTGCAGATCACCTCATTGATGATTTTGAGCATTTTAATAAAGCGGTAAATCAGGCCTCTGAGCTTGCACGTGACGGTTACTTGGTGACGTTTGGCATAAAGCCAACTGCGCCTGAAACAGGTTTTGGCTATATTGAATGCGGCCAGTCTCTAGGGGAGGGTAGAAAAGTTTCTCGTTTTGTTGAGAAGCCGAACCTAGAAACTGCCCGGCAGTATCTTGCCTCTGGCCAGTATTTATGGAATTCGGGCATGTTTTGTTTTCGTGCTCAGAGCCTCTTGGATCAAATGGCAATTTGGGCTCCTAAGGTGGCGTCTAGTGTGAAGATGTGTTGGGCCGGTATGCACCAGCAAGCCCCCCTCACGACCGCTTTAGAGATTCCGCCAGCAAGCTTTGAGATGGTTCCTAATATTTCCATTGACTATGCATTGATGGAGCGCTCAGATAAGGTAGTAGTCGTTGAGGGAAATTTTTCCTGGAATGATATTGGTTCATGGGCGGCGGTTCGGGATTTGGCTAAGCCAGATGCCAATGGCAATCGGGCGCTGGGTGAGAGCGTATTCGTTGATTGCAGCAATACTTTTGTTCAATCAGAAGATCGTTTGGTTGCTACGGTCGGATTAAAAGATGTCATGGTGATCGATACACCAGATGCATTACTGGTTGTCGATGCGAATCGCTCGCAAGATGTCAAAAGCGTAGTCGCACAGCTGAAATTAGCCGATCATCAAATCGTCAAGTTACATCGCACCGTTTCGCGTCCTTGGGGAACCTATACCGTTCTTCAAGAAGGAGTCAATTTTAAAATTAAGCGCATTGAGGTTAAGCCACAAGCGCGCTTAAGTTTGCAAATGCATCATCATCGTAGTGAGCATTGGATTGTGGTGAGCGGTAAAGCCAAAGTGATTAATGGTGAGCAAACCCTAGAGTTATCAACCAATGAGTCCACTTACATTCCTGCTGGTAATAAGCATCGCCTGGAAAATATTGGATCTGACCTATTGGTCATGATTGAAGTGCAAAGCGGCGACTATACGGGTGAGGACGACATTGTCCGTTTTGATGATGAATATGGTCGTGCATAGATTAATTTTTAACCCAATAAGCATGGATAAACATACAAAGATTTACGTCGCCGGTCACAATGGGATGGTGGGGTCATCTATCGTACGAAATTTACGATTAATGGGTTTTCACAATATCGTTACTCGCTCACATAAAGAGCTTGAATTAACCAATCAGAAAGCCGTTGCCGATTTTCTTCTTCAAGAGCGCCCCGAGCAAATATATATGGCAGCTGCCAAGGTGGGCGGAATTTATGCAAATAATACATTTCCAGCAGAGTTTATTTACGAGAATTTGATGGTGGAATGTAATTTAATTCATCAGGCGTTCTTAACGGGAACTAAAAAATCTTATTTTTAGGATCTAGCTGCATTTATCCTCGGCTTGCCGAACAACCTATGGTTGAGGAGGCCCTGATGGAAGGGAAGCTTGAGTCTACGAATGAGCCGTATGGCGTTGCTAAGATTGCTGGAATTAAATTGTGTGAGAGTTATAACCGCCAATACGGAGAATCACATGGCGTGGACTATCGCTCGGTAATGCCAACAAATTTATATGGGCCTGGCGATAACTATCACCCAGAAAATAGCCATGTAATTCCCGCTTTAATGAGAAGGCTTCATGAGGCCAAGGTCGCGTCTTTGCCTGAGGTAATGATTTGGGGGACCGGATCCCCAATGAGAGAATTTTTGTTTGTAGATGACATGGCGTTGGCTTCCATATTTGTAATGAATCTTCCAAAGGAAACGTTTGATTTGCAAACTGAGCCCATGCGCAACCACATTAATGTGGGTTATGGATCTGATTTATCAATTAAGGATTTGGCCTTATTGATGGCAAAGGTAGTTGGTTTCGAAGGTAATATCTGTTTCGATCCCTCGAAACCCGATGGCTCGCCCAGAAAACTGATGGATTCATCAAGGCTCAGACAACTTGGTTGGGCGCCGCAAAAAGTGCTTGAAGATGGACTTAGAGAAACTTATCAAGAATTTTGCTCTACCGCCACCAGATCGAAATAGGTTTTGTTGTTTGATTTAGCGTAAGAGCGCAAATCAATTTTTTAAAATTAATAAAAGGATAGGTTGCTTGTGAATAGCTCCAAAAAAGTAGCAGTAATTACAGGGATTACCGGTCAAGATGGCGCCTATTTGGCGCAATTGCTGCTGGAAAAGGGTTATATCGTCTATGGAACATATCGCCGTACAAGCTCGGTCAACTTTTGGCGAATTGAAGAGCTTGAAATTGATCGGCATCCAAACTTGCATTTAGTTGAATTTGACTTGACTGATTTGTCTTGTGCCATCCGATTGCTTGAGTCGACAAAGGCGGAAGAGGTTTATAACTTAGCCGCTCAAAGTTTTGTAGGCGTTTCATTTGATCAGCCGATTACCACCGCTGAAATTACTGGGATAGGCCCGGTCAATCTCTTAGAAGCGATTCGGATAGTTAACCCAAAAATTCGCTTTTATCAGGCATCTACTTCAGAGATGTTTGGCAAGGTGCAAGCCATTCCACAGATTGAAGATACGCCGTTTTATCCGCGTAGTCCCTATGGTGTTGCAAAACTGTATGCGCATTGGATGACTATCAACTATCGTGAAAGTTACGATATCTTTGCATCTAGCGGAATTTTGTTTAATCACGAATCTCCATTGCGTGGTCGGGAATTTGTGACGCGAAAAATTACAGACACCTTAGCAAAAATTAAACTGGGAAAGACTCAGGTTCTGGAGCTTGGCAATTTAGATGCCAAGCGCGATTGGGGTTTTGCTAAAGATTACGTAGAAGGTATGTGGCGTATTTTGCAGGCTGATGAGCCGGATACCTATGTATTGGCTACAAACCGCACTGAAACCGTGCGTGATTTTGTGAGCATGTCCGCTAAAGCTGCGGGGTTCAACCTAGCATGGCAAGGATCGGGCGATCAAGAGATTGGCTTAGATCAAAACACCGGTAAATGTATTGTGAAGATTAATCCTAAATTTCATCGTCCGGCTGAGGTTGATTTGCTGATTGGCAATCCTGAGAAAGCAAAGCAAAAGTTAGGCTGGGAGCCGACAACCAATTTAGAGTCCTTATGTCAGATGATGGTTGAGGCAGATATTCGTCGCAACCAAGCCGGTTATTCATTCTAAGAATGCGATTACTGTTAACGGGCGCGGATGGCTTTACTGGCGTACATCTAACACATGCTGCCAAGGCGGCTGGGTATGAAGTGTTCGCTTTATCTGGTGAATTGCAGGATCTGGCGAATGTGGATGATCAGATTAAAGCCATTTCGCCCACCCATATGATCCACCTCGCAGGAATTAGTCATGTGACTGGTGATGATGCACTTGCTTATTACGAGGTCAATTTGTTAGGTAGTCTGAATCTGCTTCAGGCTTTAACGAAGTTGGAGCAACCCCCCAAAAAGTAATTTTGGCTAGTAGTGCTAATGTGTACGGAAATAATCCAAATTCCCCAATCTCTGAGCAAGTAGCTCCAGCACCGGTGAGTCATTATGCGATGAGCAAATTGGCAATGGAATATCTCAGCCAGCCTTTTTTGAGTCAGCTACCCATTGTCATCACTAGGCCTTTTAATTACACCGGAGTTGGCCATGCAAATCATTTTGTGATCCCCAAAATCGTTGATCACTTTAAAAGCAAAGCTAAGTTTATCGAGCTGGGGGATATTGATGTTTTGCGTGAATATAACGATGTCAGGGATATATGCCACATGTATATCAAGCTCTTGGAGCTCGGTGTAAGCGGGCAGACCTATAACTTGGCTTCCGGCCAAGAGCACTCCTTAAGGGAGGTAATTGGGGTATTAGGCCAAATCTCAGGCCACAAGATGGAAGTTGTCATTAACCCCCAGTTTGTTCGTGCCAATGAAATTGCCCGATTATGTGGAGATGCCCATTTACTTGAGCAATCCATAGGGCCCTTGCATTTACATAGCCTGGAAGACACCTTAAACTGGATGCTTGAATCTAAGGCTTAAATTACTCAGTTTTTTAAGCAAATAACCATGCAAAATGGTCGCTAATATACCCACACCATCCCAAATAGAAGCAGATGATGCACCATCTTCTGTAGCTACCAGCTATGTCTTGGAGGTTGGGCAGTCTGCTCAGGGGGTATTGTCTTCTGTTGCTGATGAAGATTGGTTTCGCGTCAATCTGACGGCTGGTCAAGTCTATACATTTGCAGTCATTGGAACGGGATCGGCGCCCCTACAAGATGCTTACCTCTACCTTAAGAGTTCTGCAGGACTGGATCTTGTCAGTAATGATGACGGTGGACCAAACACCTCTTCACTGATTAGCTATACCGCATTAACCACTGGTAGCTATTACCTTGATGTAGCAAGTAACTGGTCAGTATCTGGGCAATATGAATCAGCTCAGTACAGCATTTCAGCATCAGCGGCTGAAAAACCCAATTTTGATTATTCCATGGGTGCGGGTGCTATAGATTCATATACCTCTTGGTTAATGGAGAGTAGTCCTACAGTGGTGACTTATGGTTTTCGTGATCGCACCAGTACTCTTGGCAATTTCGACCCAAGTATCGACTCCTTTGCGCGCCTAAGTGCTGCTCAAAAGAATGCTGTTCATTTGGCATTAACGCTTTGGTCTGATGTTGCAAATATCCAATTTGAGCAAGTCAATGAAGGTGGGTACACCAATAACGCCACAATCTTGTTAGCCAATTATGCGGATGCTTTGGATGATGCTGGAGCCTATGCTAACTACCCTGGATCGACGGCATACTCCAGTAGTGCCGGCGATATTTGGCTTAATACTGCTGGTGGAATTTCCACTGTTGCAGCAGGTATTGGCACTTATACTTTTGAGACTATTTTGCATGAGCTTGGCCATGCAATTGGATTATCCCACCCTGGGGACTACAACTTTTCTGCTGGCGCGATCTTCTCTTATGAAGGCAGTGCACAATTTTTGCAGGACTCTAAACAGTATTCGGTAATGAGTTATTTCGAGGCCAGCAATACAGGATCGAACATTCCCGATTATCAAATCAGCACGCCTTTGATGTTTGATATTTTAGCCATGCAAAATATCTATGGCGCCAATTTGACAACCCGAACTGACGACACGATATATGGTTTTCATAGTAATGCGGGAACGCCGTATGATTTTTTAATAAATGATATTCCTCAGCTCTGTATTTGGGATGCAGGTGGAACGGATGTCATTGATTGCTCAGGATATAGCCAAGCCCAAAATATTAATTTGGCAGCTGGCTCTTTTTCTGATATTGCTGGGTACATCGATAATGTTTCTATTGCGCTCAATGTTGAAATAGAAAATGCCATCGGTGGCACTAGTCATGATGTAATTACTGGCAATGATTTAAATAATATTGTTACCGGTAATGCTGGCAACGATACCATCAATGGCGGCGAAGGAATTGATACTGCAGTGTATTCAGGCGCTCTGCGTGAGTATGGCGGCACTATTGCCTCACGTACGGTGATTGATTTAGTAGCCAATCGTGATGGTACTGATACGCTCTCTCATATAGAGCGCCTCGCCTTCACCGACACCATGCTCGCTCTAGACACCGCCGCCAATGAAAACGCTGGTAACTCCTATCTTCTCTATCAAGCTGCCTTTGATAGAACCCCAGATGTAGAAGGATTAGGCTATTGGATCTCTAAAATGGATCAAGGAGTCAACATCGTGACTGATGTAGCTCAGAACTTCATCCTTAGTAATGAGTTCAAGAGTCTGTATGGCGCAAACCCTACAGCGACTCAATTTACCAACTTACTCTATCAAAACGTGCTTCATAGACTACCTGATGCAGATGGCCTTAATTACTGGCTAACTGAGTTTGCTAGAGATGGCGACTCTCTCTATAAGAGAGCGGGAACCCTCAATAACTTTGCCATCTCTGCAGAGAACATTGCCAATGTGGCAGATCAGATCGTGGATGGTATTCAGTATCAGGCGTACGTGGGGTAGGATTGGTAAAAATCAGATTTACCTTGTTTGAATTTTTTATATTTAACGGATCATGATGTCTACATATACTATTTACTCCATTGACTCCAATAGTGGTATTTCTGAATCTAACCGCCTGCTCATTGAGCAAAATACTCAGGCTGTATTTGATTACATTGATAGATATGTACACATACAAGGAGATTTAGAGGCTGCCATTGTAATTTGGCCAAATTCGACCTATGTCGATATGGGCTTAGATCTTGATGGATATATTAGCGTGGGAACAGAAATCATTTCTGAGGGCTCGGGTTGGAGTAACGCGATTCTCACTGAATCAATTACAGGAGTTGATCCAACGCCCAATAATTCTGAAATTGCGATTTATATCGTTCTGGATAAACAGGGTGGTATCTCGATCGAAGGTATTCCAGTATGGTTAGATCCCAATCCTAATCCTTATGGTTTTGCTGCGGTACCAGATGGGTATATCGATCTCTATAGTGTGTTATTGACCAATATATTTGCTGGCTTAGGTCTTGATGCGCGCACTAATGAGTGGCAGGAAAAACTTATTCAGTCAAATAGCCGCTATTACTTTGATGGGGTTAAAGTTAAAGAGTTATTTGGTGGTCTACTGCCTCTTGAGTCTGGAAGTATTTATAACCTACCAGATCGTTATGGTAACGAGAGTACTCCGCTTGAGAGTATGGATCAGGGGTTGATGGGATGGAATGCAAACTATGTTGGAAATCGCTTACAAATTGGCCAAATTGATTTAGCGATTTTGGAAGACCTGGGCTATACGATAAAAAACTATGATGAGCTTTCTTTATTCGCTCCAGAACTTAAAACATTAGAGTGGATATATGGCTCTTCTCATGCTGACTTTTTCTATGGAGATGCTAGCTCCAACTTGCTCGATTCTGGTGCTGGCATAGATTACTTTTTGCTGCAGGGCACCCTTGATGAATACGATGTTCGAAGAGATTCTTTGGGCACTATTTTATCTGCCGATCAAGTTCTGGGTCGGGACGGTGTCGATATTTTCGCTAACGTCGAACGCCTCGCCTTCACCGACACCATGCTCGCCTTAGATACCGCCGCCAATGAAAACGCCGGTAACTCCTATCTCCTCTATCAAGCAGCCTTTGATAGAACCCCTGATGTAGAAGGACTAGGCTATTGGATTAGTAAAGTAGATGGTGGCGCTAATATCGTCAGAGACGTAGCCCAAAACTTTATCCTCAGTAATGAGTTCAAGAGCCTGTATGGCGCTAACCCTAGCGTCCCAGAGTTTATGGGTCTGCTCTATCAAAACGTCTTAAACCGCACTCCAGATGCAGAAGGCCTTAAATACTGGTTAGATGAATTTGCCCAAGCAGGTGACTCTACGCTCTACCGAGCTGGCCTACTCAATAACTTTGCTATCTCTGCAGAGAATATTGCC
>FUWD012845212.1_pt1 | contig 14994 bp, 11 predicted proteins | sample 1063281 | NCBI WGS metagenome assembly FUWD01 (sample SAMEA79048168, study PRJEB19326) | metagenome | biome: marine | reverse complement strand
GCGATTCGAATTCCGATGTATTCTCCGAGTCCCAAAGCCAAGCGTATGGAAGCTCGTTTTCCAGATCCATCTTCAAACGGGTATTTGGCATTTGCCGTCATGCTCATGGCCGGGCTGGATGGTATCGAAAATAAAATCGACCCAGGTGAACCGCTGGATAAAAATATTTATGCCTTGGGGCCTGAAGAGTTGGCCAATATTCCCACTCTTCCCACTTCCCTCGAGGGTGCTTTGGGCGCGCTTGAGTCGGACCATGATTTTCTTCTCAAAGGTGACGTATTCACTCAGGACCTTATTGACACATGGATTGAGTACAAGCGCGAGAACGAAGTGGATCAATTGCGTTTACGGCCTCATCCTTATGAGATGCATATGTATTACGACGTATAAGCTTATAAAGAGCAAATCTTTAGTCAACCCCCGGCTTTCGCCGGGGGTTTTTTTTTGCTAAATTATCCCTCATTGGTTCCTGATTTTAAACTTAGAGTAAAAACCTTCAAGTCCTTCCTTGCAAGTACCTTATGAATAACTCAGAATTTTTAAAGGCAATTTATAATCATGAGCCATGGCAGGATGGCTTGGCAGAAACTCTTCAAGAATACAGATTTGAGGATTCTAAAAAAGCATGGGGAATTATTCTGGCTTTATCGAATCATTGTAGTTTCCCTTCACTGTTTCCAGAATTTTTCACTTCCTTTTTAAAGGAGGTGGCCAGTTCGTATCAGCCAGACCTGGCGTTGCATAATTTTGAAAGATTCACCGAAACGATACTGGACAAAAATTACCTGTACACAATACTCTCGACATCACCCGGTATTCTTAAAGCTCTCGTGGTTTTATTTTCCGGGAGCCAGGCGCTGACCGATAGTTTGCTGAGCGACCCTTCATATTTTGATTGGTTAAAAAATCCGGATACCCTGGCTAAATCTAAATCTCGTGATGGTTTCATGCGTGATTATTATGACTTGGCAGGTGAAGATTATTTAGGGAATAAAACTCCGGACCTCATTCGAAAATTTAAAAAAAGAGAATATATTAGAATTGGTTTAAGGGATTTGATGGGTGAAACCGATTTTCAGGAAACGGGAATGGATGTTTCACTGCTGGCAGATATATGTTTGCAAGTTGCTTATGAGTATGCGGACCGCGAGTGTCGAAATAAATATGGGGCGCCCTTTTATGAGACTGCCGATGGGAACCTGGAGGAAGCGGAATTCGCCATAATAGGAATGGGTAAACTAGGCGGTTTGGAACTGAACTATAGTTCGGATATCGACCTCATTTATATTTATACCTCCAGCAAAGGAGAAACCCAGCCAAAAGGGGAGTTTGGCGAGATTATTCGTATCGGCACACATGAATACTTTACCAAGCTTGCGTTGTTGGTCACAAAAACAATAAATGAGATAACGTCTCAGGGAAATGTTTTTCGCGTCGACTTGGAGCTCAGGCCCGAAGGGAATAGCGGTGAAATAGTAAATTCACTTGCAAGTTGCGAAATATATTATCAGTCCTGGGGCAGAACCTGGGAGCGACAGGCGTTGATGAAGGCCAGGGTATGCGCGGGTAGCGAGGCTCTGGGTGAAGAGTTCTTCAAATTGATGGAGCCGTTTATTTACCGGCGCAGTCTGGACTTTGCCGCAGTGGAAGAAATAAGAGGAATGAAGGAAAAGATCAATCAAAGTCTCAAACGAAAAAAACCTAGCGGCGGAAACATCAAGTTGGGATATGGAGGAATCCGTGAGGTGGAGTTTACGGTGCAGGCGTACCAGTTAATATTTGGTGGCAGGGACAAAAGTATGCGCATAGCAAATACACTGGGAGTCCTGAAAAAACTCTTTCAATTGGGTTTCGTGACCAAAGACGATTATGGGAACTTGCGTGAGGCGTACATCTTTCTCAGAAATCTCGAAAACAGAGTACAGATTTCATTTGGACTTCAAACCCACCTTTTGCCGGAAGATGAAGCCCGGTTGGCTATACTCGCATTAAAAATGGGAATCGAAGAAAGTTCACAGGAGAAACTTGCGGAAAAATTATTATTTGAGTTCGTCCGTCACACTCAATTTGTGGGTGGACTATTTTCAGGACTGTTTGAAGAGGATAAAAAGAAGGAAGCTGAAAAAATTGCGGGAAAAAAGTTTAGCCATACCAGAGAATTGAGTGCGGAGGTTTTAGCGGATATACCATTCAAGGATCGTGAAAACGCGTTACGTTTTCTTAAGTCCTTTAGGGATGGCCCTCAGTTTTCTCATCCAAGTGAAAAAAGTATTAAAGACTTTTATGAGGTCCTTCCAAAAATTCTGGAAGGGTGTGGTAAGGTCCCCTTGCCCGATTCTGCGGTGAAAAACCTTGTCAAATTTATTGAAACCAGCCGTGCGCGGGAATCGTTTCTCAGTTTATTCCAGAGTAATGATAAATTACTCGAACTGCTTCTAATAATTTTTGGAAGCAGTGATTTTTTGTCAGGCATATTAATAAGGCAACCCGATGTTATTGATAACCTGCGAAACTTGGAATCCATTTACCGATTCAGGCATCCGGAAAAAATCGTGGAAGAATTAAGCCGGAGTTTAAAGACCTGCGAAAATTTTGAAGCTAAAAAAATTTTCCTGAGACGATTCAAGCAGGGAGAAGAGTTGCGGATTGGAATTCGTTACCTCATTCATGAAGCCGACCTGGAAGGTACGCTTGCCGATTTATCAAATCTGGCTAAAGTATATTTGCAGACGGCCTATCTAACGGCTCTTGATGAACTGGCTAAACGCTACGGAAACTTAAGTTTTGTTCCCGGCAATTTCGCAATTATAGGACTGGGAAAACTTGGAGGACATGAATTAAATTTTGGTTCCGATTTGGATGTAATTTTTGTATATGAGGAAACCGGGGAGGAATCATTACCCGCAGGAGAGTTGATTCCTTTCTATGCCAAGCTATCTCAGTTGCTGTATGAGCTGACTTCACAAATGACTCCTGCAGGTTACGCTTATAAGATTGATACGGATTTAAGGCCTGAAGGAGCAAGTGGAGTGTTGGTGAAGTCCATTCAAGGTTATGAGAAATATTTTGAGAGTCGCGCGCGAGTTTGGGAACAGCAGGCCATGACATGTGCTGGATTCGTGGCTGGAAGCAAACAGACGGGGAAAAACTTTTTGAAAGTTGCTCAGCAGTTTACTTATCGTTCCAAGCTGGAATATGGTTCGCTGGTAGAAATTTCAAGATTGCGCGAACGAATGGAAAAGGAGTTAGCCAAAGAGAGCACGAAAGGAAAAAATGTGAAGTTGGGTTTTGGAGGATTAGCCGATATTGAGTTTGCAGTACAGATTCTTCAAATGATGCACGGGAAAAAGAATCCTCGATTGAGAGTGACCAATACTCTGGCCTCAGTAGCACAGTTTTCGGCCCTGGGTATGCTCGATCATGATGAGTCGGAAGGCCTGCGGGAAAATTATTTGTTTCTGAGAAACCTGGAATGTGCATTGAGAATAATTAACCCTTCTTCAACAAATCATTTACCAAAGGAGGAGGGCGAGCTATTGGTGCTGGCGAAACTTTTAGGATATGCAGATAAAGGCACCGATGATCCGGCGGGGAAACTTATGGAAGACTATGATCGAAATACTAAAGAGGTGAGAGCATTTTACCGCAAGACGATAGACAACTTATTACGGACCTCGCTTTGACCCATCAGTGAGTTTGATATCCCAGGGAGAGGGTTACTCTCCCGCGGATTTTTTACTGAACGCGTTGAGTTTGTACTCGACACTATCTATTAAGGCTTGCCAGCTTGCTTCGATGATATTTTCCGAAACGCCAACGGTGCCCCATTTGGAATCGTGATCTCCCGATTCAATCAGCACACGGGTTTTGGCACGCGTCCCTTTCTTTTCGTCAAGGATTCTCACTTTGTAATCGAAGAGGGATACGTTTTCCATTTCTGGATAGAATTTCCCCAGGGCTTTTTTGATCGCCTTGTCCAAGGCGTTTACCGGGCCTGTTCCCTCGGCGGCGGTAACTTCAAGGGTTCCATTGACACGGATTTTAACGGTGGCTTCGGAGATAGGTTCTTCATCTTCACCGCGTTTTTCAACAATCACACGGAATCCAACGAAGTCAAAGAAATATTCCCGTTCGCCAAGCGCGTCACGCATCAATAACTCAAATGAAGCTTCGGCTCCTTCATATTGATACCCCAGTTGCTCCGATGCTTTGAGAGTATTGAGTATTTTCTTGACCTTGGGGTCGCTTCCATTGACATCGACTCCGTACTCCTGGGCTTTATACATGATGTTGCTTTTCCCGGAGAGATCGGATATCAGGATGCGTCGCACATTGCCAACGGACTCCGGTTTAACATGTTCGTAGGTGACGCTGTTTTTCTGAATCGCGCTCACATGTACTCCACCTTTATGTGCAAACGCGCTTTTACCCACATAGGGTTGATGATTCCAGTGCGCCTGGTTCGCCAGCTCATAGACAAAGGACGAAACATCGGTCAGCGAATGCATTTGTTCATCCGAGATGCAATTCAATCCTAACTTGAGCTTCAAGTTGGGGATGATGGAAATGAGATTGGAATTTCCGCATCGTTCGCCGAATCCATTAATGGTTCCCTGAACCTGTTCCGCCCCTGCCTGAACTGCCGCAAGAGCATTGGCAACTGCAAGCTCCGAATCGTTATGAGTATGAATCCCGATTTTTGTGCTGATTATTTCTTTGGCCAGAGCGCAAATCTCGCCAACTTCTGAAGGCAAAGACCCGCCATTGGTATCGCATAAAACGATCCAGTCTGCCCCAGCCGATTCGGCTTCTTTGAGAACTTTCATCGCGTAGTCAGGATTGCTCTTGTATCCATCAAAAAAATGTTCAGCATCGAACAGCACCTCTGAGCATTGTTTTTTAAGGTAGTTCACACTGTCGCTGATCATCCGCAGGTTTTCATCCAGGGTTGTAGAGAGCGCCTGATCGACATGCAAATCCCAACTTTTCCCGAAGATGGTAATAACCTCTGTATTGGCAGAAATGAGGTTTTTGGTGTTCGGATCATCTTCTACTTTTTTGTCAGGATGGCGCGTACTGCCAAAGGCGGTAATTTTGGCTTGCACGAATTTGCTGGTTTGGATTCGTTTGAAAAAATCCATATCCCTGGGATTGGAGCCCGGCCAGCCGCCTTCGATATAGTTCACCCCAAGCTCGTCTAGCTTGTGAGCGATGCGAATTTTATCTTCAACGGTGAAGGAGACGTCTTCGGATTGTGAACCGTCTCTCAATGTAGTGTCGTAAATTTTTATCGTTTTCATAAAGCAATATTTATTGTGTCAGGCAGATTGTGCCCCGTTATTTAATTCAGCTTCTCCTATTTCTGTGCTGACATTAAAGGTGTCATGTAACACGCGGACTGCAAGTTCAGCATATTTTTCATCAACGATACAGGAAACCCTGATTTCGGAAGTGCTGATCATGGCAATATTGATATTCTCAACAGACAGGGCTCTGAACATTTGCGCCGCGACTCCTGAATTGCTCCTCATACCCGCACCGACAATGGAAACTTTGCAGATATCAGAGTCAGCGCTGATCTCCCGTGCTTTTATAACTTCACCCAGTTTTTTCACTATTTTTATAGCTTCACCCATGTCTCCTTTTTCCAGGGTGAAGGAAATATCTGTGAGACCTTCTTCACTGACATTCTGAATGATCATATCTATCGAAAGATCTGCATTGGCGAGTCCGGTAAAAATTTTACTGGCGATTCCTGGTTGGTCAGGAACACCTTTGATGGTGATCTTGGCCTGATTTTTGTCGCTCATTACTCCGGATACAACTGCTTGTTCCATACTCGAATCCTCCTCACAGATCAGTGTGCCGGCACTATCTTCCTTCAAAGATGATTTGACGATAAGCGGCATGTGGTATTTTTTGCAAAATTCAACACAACGGAATTGTAGTACCTGGGCTCCCAGGCTGGCCATTTCCAACATTTCATCATAAGAAACGCGGTCCATTTTTCGTGCGTGGGGAACCACATTCGGATCGGCGGTATAGACACCGTCCACGTCTGTATAAATTTCGCATCTCTCAGCTTTGAGCGCAACGGCCAACGCGACTGCTGACGTGTCTGATCCACCTCTTCCCAGCGTGGTGACATCGCCATGTTCGTTGATTCCCTGAAAACCCGCAACAACGATCACGTGTTTCTTTTTTAGAACTCTTTTGGCGCGTTCGGTATCGATTTCCTTAATGCGTGCGCGTGTGTGCGAACTATCAGTCAGCAAACCAATCTGTCTGCCCGTCATTGAAATTGATGGACAACCGATGTTGTCAAGTGCCATGCTCAACAGGGCACTGGAGACACGCTCGCCAGATGATAACAGAAGGTCAACCTCCCTGCGCTTGGGGTCGGGGTTGATCTGTCGAGCCATGTCGACTAGCTTATCCGTTTCGCCACCCATCGCAGAAACGACGACTATGATATCAATTCCCGTTTTTCGCGTGCGGGCTATACGTTCCGCGACTTTTTTGATCCGTTCAATACTGCCGACGGAAGTGCCGCCATATTTTTGTACTACTAATGGATTCATTTTGATTTAAGTCAACTTGTGATAATTAAAAAATTTCGGATTTGCAAGCACGTTGTCAGATATGTCTCTAATTCACGTCAAAAAATGCATTTATCAGCTCGGGTCCAGATTTAAAATGATCACCATCTCCACTGAGAAGGTTTTCATCGAATTTTTCTAATGAGCTGGGTTTGTTACCTGAGCTTATCACGAAAGGGACTCGTTCCTTGCCATACTTTACGTCAACCGCCGAACTCATGTGATTGACAACCACCAACATTTTGACATCGGTATTTTGGGACGTCTCCTTTAATAGCGGGCCGATTACTGATGAATCAATATCTTCAATGGTAAGGATTTTGTCATCTATATTTCCTTTAAGTGAGACTTCTTCTGCTCCCGCTATATTGAGGTAAACGATGTCTCTGTTTTTCAATTCACTAATGGTGGTCTTCACTTTACCCTCATAGTTGGTATCGGCGAATCCGGTTGCACCTTCGACTGAAACCACATTCATGCCTGCCGCCCGGGCCATTCCCTGAAATAACAGTGAAGCCGAAATCAGCGTAGCAGGTTTCCCAAACTTTCCTTCAAAAGAGGGCAGTGTTCCTGCATTGCCGTTGCCCCACAACCAGATACTGTTGACGGGGTCCCGGTTTTCCCGTTTACGTTGCTGATTCACGGGATGGCTGTGCAATATGATCTGCGCCTGATTCATAACGTAGATCAATTCTTTAAACTGATCGTCACTGGGCATAAAATTTCGTATGCCCTCACCGGTCAATTCATCGGGCGGTGTCAGCCGTTTTGAAAACGGTTCACTCTTTATCACCATGAGGTTATGGTAACCTTGGCCGGGATGAAAAGTGACGTCACAATCGGATACCTGTTCTTGCAGTGCCTGCAGATATCCTTTAGCCTCTTCGCAAGACAGGTGATCGGCAGTGTAATCTTTCATCACCATATCGTTGTGACTCGACTGGAGAGTCACGAAATCACAACTCAGTGGAATCTCACTCTCTTTTAGATTCACTCCCATCGCCAGCGCATCGTAATAAGCCGGTGCCACATCGTACTGCACGGGATCGTAACCCAAAAGAGAAAGGTACGATATATCGTTTCCAACATGATGACTTTCGGGGATGGTTTGCACCGAACCTGTGTACCCCATTCGAACCATCTGGTCAAGGTTGGGCGTGTCTGCCAGTTGTAGTGGTGTTTTATTGTCCTTTTCTGCAATCGGTCGGTCCGTTAGACCATTGGCGATCACAATCAGATATTTCATTCCAGACCAATTTTTGATGGATGATTAGCAAAACCGGAGGAGTCATTGGGATTATATCCTATCTTACGAGAATTTCCACGCTCAAACGCTTAAAAAACAAAGAAAAACGAACTTATCTCAAAAAAATCCGCATCCGGGGCGGTGATTATTACGTTTTCCCAGAATGAAAAATAAATGTAGACCTGATTCTGGTGTCGACCCACCGCCCGCATGTCAAATTTTATTTTTATGCCGGTATGGAAACGCAAAAACGTGTTGCCCGAATATTGAATGAGGGCAGGCTGAGCGATATATATCCTTGAGTACGGTGTATTCGGAAAAATAGATACTGAATTTTTTAATAAAGAAGGCATAGATTATTTACGCCTGAACGATTATTATCTTACTGACAGCCGACCGCCAGTCCGCTAGGGGGTTATCCTATCTTCACACGATAGAAGAAGGCGGACGATTTATTTCCCGAAACGCGTGGAATGCCGATGAATGGGTACTTGATCACCCCTATTGCCCTGACATTTTTAACAATTTCTGGCAAACCAGAATTTTTGTAACGGAAGGAAAACGAACTGTGGAAATTATCAGGACTCAGGAAATCCAACCAGGAAATCTGGCCCGCCTGCGCGGCATCCAGAGCTATCGTCTGGTAGTACAGCAACAAGACTTGATGACTCGCGGAGATAATTCATGGTCGTTGTGACTGGCGGAGCAGGTTTTATAGGAAGCGCCATAGCGCAGGCATTGAATGACAGGGGCAGGACGGATCTCATCGTGGTGGATGAAGTTGATCATCCAGAAAAAGAAAAAAATCTGATATCGATCAAATATCATGAACTGAGAGGCAAGGATGTTTTCCTGGAAAATGTTCTTAATCTTGACCTGCCGTCAATAGAAGCGATCATCCATATGGGTGCCTGCTCCTCCACCACTGAAACGAATGAAGTTTTTCTCACGGAAAATAATTATGATTACACTCGGCATCTCGCTCAATATGCTCTGAAGAAAGACATACGATTCATATACGCCTCCAGTGCCGCGACCTACGGCAACGGAGAAATGGGATACCGCGATGACGAGTCAAAACTGCATACACTGAAACCTCTCAACCTGTATGGAGAGAGTAAACAGAAATTCGACCTGTGGGCTGAAGGACAGGGTGTGCTTGATCGAATAGTCGGGTTGAAATACTTCAACGTGTTCGGACCCAATGAATATCATAAAGAAGATATGCAAAGCATGGTGCGAAAGGGATTCCTTCAGGCGCGGGACACAAACAAAATTCGCCTGTTTAAATCGTATCGCAAGGAATATGCAGATGGCGGGCAGGAAAGAGACTTCCTGTATATAAAAGATGCCGTTAAAATGACCCTGTTTTTTTTGGATCAGCAGGATGCAGGAGGGATTTTTAATGTTGGTGCGGGAAAGGCCCGCAACTGGAATGACCTTGCGACCACCGTTTTTAAAGCAATGGATCGGGAGCCGAAGATTGAATATATTGAAATGCCCGACTCTATTCGTGATCAATACCAGTATCACACCAGCGCCAAAATGAAAAAAATTCGTGATGCTGGTTATACTGAGCCAATTACCTCCCTCGAAGAAGGCATCACCGACTACATCCAGAACTATCTCCTCCCCAACAAACGCCTCGGCGAGTAACGTCCGAAAAACTATTCTCACCGCAAAGTCGCGAAGAACGCAAAGAAAGTAACCACAGATAAAATTTCTCTCCCTCGGTGAGGAGAGGAATTATTTTATTCAGTGTTCTCCACGCTTCGCTCTGGGCAGCCATCTGTGTTTATCTATGGTTACTCACACTTTTCTTAAGGTAAGGCTTTTCCCTCTGCGAGGACTTCCGGTCTTCAACCTACAGCTTTGCGCTCTTAGCGTTCCTGCGTTGGATTGATTATTGCGGTCTCCTGTATTCGGTTCCCGGTTGTTGTCGGTCAATCCTGCTTATGGTTTTCGAGAATTTTTTCTACTATGTTTGTAGTGGACAGGCCTTGAACGACGGGGATGAGTTCTACTTTTGCACCATAGCCTTCTACGATTTCGCGTCCGACTACTTCGTCTATCGCGTAGTCATCGCCTTTGACGAGGATGTCTGGGCGGACTTCGCGGATGAGGTCGGCGGGGGTGGATTCATCAAAAATGGTGATGTAGTCTACATACCTCAATGCAGAAATAATATTGGCTCGTTCTTTTTCTGACTTGATGGGGCGGCCTTCTCCCTTTATGGACTTAACAGACCTATCGCTGTTGAGTCCGACCACCAGCAGGTCGCCTTTTTCTCGCGCTTTTTGCAAAAACTCAATATGTCCGCCGTGGATGAGGTCAAAACAACCGTTGGTGAACACAACGGTTTTGCCCGTGCCTTTGGCGAGACTGACGATTTTTTTAAGTTCTTCCAGTTTTAGCACTGTATGCGCGGTGCGAAGCATTTCTTCCTGCAGGTATTCGTTGATTTCGTTGAGTGTGACGACAGCGGTACCCACTTTGCCGACAACAATACTCGCGGCCATGTTGGAGAGCCACGCGGAATCTTCTGGATTGAACCCAACTGCCAGAGCCATAGCAAGAACAGAGACAACGGTATCCCCCGCGCCAGTGACATCAAAAACTTCCTTTGCCTGGGTAGGGATATCGACTGGTTTTGCTTTATTGGGGTAGAGGGTCATCCCGTCTTTTCCCCGGGTGATGAGTAGAACTTCGGCGTGTGTCAGGTTCAACAGATATTCCGCCGCACGATCTAGGTCGATCTTGTCTTGAATTTTTATCGGAACAGCTTTTTCAACTTCAAATTGGTTGGGAGTGATGACGGTCGCGCCTTTATATAATTCGAAGTCTGAACTTTTTGGATCAACGATCACGCGTTTTTTAGAATTTTTTGCCCGGTGTGAAACTGCACTGAAAACCTTTTCTGTAAGGATGCCCTTGCGATAGTCGGAACAAATCACTATGTCCATATCGGGCAGGGCCTTGTTGATGTACTTGATGATTCTATTTTCTGTTTCCTCGGTAATGGGGCGGTTGTCTTCTTTGTCGATGCGAAGGACCTGCTGATTGTGCGCGACAACGCGTATTTTCGATGTCGTGGGCCTGTGTACGAAACGAAAAATACCTTTAGAGGAGATTCCTTTTTCTTCGATCAGGGTAAGCAGTTTATCACCTTTCTCGTCTTGTCCGATGGCACCAACGAGATGAACTTCGCATCCCAACGCAACGAGGTTATTGGCAACGTTGGCCGCTCCTCCCAGGGTCAGGTTTTCTGATTTGGTTTCAAGGATAGGGACAGGCGCTTCTGGTGAAATACGGGAGACGGCACCCCAGATGTATTCATCAAGGATGAGATCGCCAATGACCAGTAGCCGGGGGCGATGGTCGCTATCTAGAAAATTCTTAAATTTTTCTTTCATGGATGAGGTCTTGTTCTATAATTTCGCAAATAATATGCCCAATAGTAATGTGTACTTCCTGGATACGTGCTGTGTCGTTGGACGGAACTATGATACCTATGTCTACACAGTCTTTCATTTTTCCGCCGTCATTACCCATCAACCCTATGGTGCTGACACCTAATTCGCGGGCTTGCTGGAGTGCGCGAATTACATTTTTTGAGTTGCCGCTGGTGCTTATTCCAATGATGGCATCTTTGGAAGTAGCAAGTGCTTCCACCTGACGGGAAAATACAGTGTCGAATCCGTAATCATTGCCCAGCGCGGTCAAAGAAGAAGTATCCACCGTTAATGCAAGAGCAGGAATTGCCTTGCGCTCTTTCTTGAATCGGCCTATAAGTTCAGCGGCCAGATGTTGGGAGTCGGCGGCACTGCCTCCATTTCCCATGAGCAATAATTTGCCTCCGTTGGCCAGGCAGTCGCGGACGGTTTCAGCGGCTTTCAGGATTTTACCTGATAGGGTTTCCGCAACTTGATGTTTCAGATCGCCGCTGGTTTTTAAAAATAGTTTAACTCGTTCCATTTTATATAAAGTTCCAAGATCATTTTGTTTAAAATTATATCGGCTCTAGTTTGAGTATTTTTGGGGATAAGTCAACCCAGAATTAGGGCTAGTATGTTGTTTGTCAGACCATGCCTTCTTTGGCGAAACTGTAGTAATGACTCCCTGCAATGATGATGTGGTCGACCAGCTTTATTCCGACGATTTCGCCCGTTTTGCTCAATCTATGGGTTATCTCAATGTCCTGCTGACTGGGGGTTGAGTCGCTCGCGGGGGCGTTCACCTTCCGGCCATTGTCTGGTAGAGGATTTATAGCGATCAACCATGCAGTTTGCTCAAGTATTTTTTGAGTTTACTTACTCATTTTACGTTCAACCGTTTTTTAAAATAATCCATGGTTGTTTTCAATCCTTCGTCCAGTTTTACTTGCGGTTCCCAGCCCAAATGTTCTTTTGCTTTGTTTATGTTGGGTTGTCGCACTTTCGGATCATCCTCAGGTAAGGGAGTATAGATGATTTTACTCTGGCTTCCCGAGGCTTGCAAAATCTTCTCAGCCATTTGCTGGATAGTCATTTCGACGGGATTCCCAATATTGCACGGTTCGTTGAGATCGGATATCAGCAATCGGTAAATTCCTTCTATAAGGTCGGAGACGTAGCAAAAACTTCGTGTTTGAGACCCATCACCGTAGGCTGTTAGGTCCTTGCCTGTCAGCGCTTGCTTGAGAAAATTAGGAATGGCCCTGCCGTCATTGATGCGCATGCGTGGACCGTAGGTGTTAAAAATCCGAACAATTTTTGCGTCTATGCCATGATATCGATGGTAAGCCATGGTGATGGCTTCGGCAAAACGTTTTGCCTCGTCATAAACACCACGGGGACCTACGGGATTCACATTACCCCAGTAATCTTCCTCCTGTGGATGAACCAGAGGATCGCCATACACCTCTGAAGTGGAGGCGATTAAAAATACGGATTTCTTTTTTTTGGCCAGACCGAGAGCATTATGGGTGCCTAATGAACCGACCTTCAGTGTCGGAATGGGGTGCTCCAGATAATCAATGGGGCTGGCGGGTGATGCAAAATGCAGGATGTAATCTACGGGTCCTTCCAGATCAATGTACTTGGTGACGTTATGGTTAATGAATTTAAATCGGTCGCTTGTGATGTGATTTATGTTGTCGATAGATCCGGTGATGAGGTTGTCCATGCAGACAACGTCATGGCCTTTCTCTAACAAGTAATCGCATAAATGAGAACCGAGAAATCCGGCACCGCCAGTGATTAGCGTTCTGGGCATAATTTTCTCTCTTTAGTCAGCTGACTATTTCCAGCTAGGATTTATTGTCAAACTTGGTTCCGGAAACTATTTTGTGTCCGGCTAGAAAACTTTTTGCGCTCATTCTTTTTTTGCCTTCCGGTTGTAACTCGGTGATGATAATTCTGCCATCGCGGGTTCCGACTTCAATGCCACGATCAGAGGTGCGAATTATATCACCGGGTATATCCGAAGGTTCGCCGACTGTGATTTCTGTTTTTCGAATGCTAAGACGTTTGGGGCCCAGGTACGAAAAAGCTCCCGGCCAGGGCGAAAGCCCTCGCACCCGGTTGTGGATCGTCAAAGCAGGATTATCCCAATATATCAAGCCATCCTCTTTCTTAAGTTTCGGCGCATAAGAAGATAGACTTGAGTTTTGCGAAAGAGGCTTCAATGTTCTGGCCTCAAGTTGCCGCAGTGTCTCCAATACCAGGGATGCCCCCTTTGTGGCCAGGGTGTCATGCAAAGATTGTGCGTCTTCCTCGAAATGGATTGGCACCCTGTCGGTGAGAAGAATATCACCTGTATCAAGTCCGGCATCCATTTTCATGGTGGTGACGCCAGTCTCTGATTCTCCGTTAATAATAGCCCAGTTGATGGGTGCGGCACCACGATATTTAGGCAATAAAGAAGAATGCAGATTCATACAGAAATGGCGCGGTAGGGCGAGCAGGTTTTCTTTTAAAATCTGACCGAAGGCAACAACGATGAATATGTCCGCATTCAGTTCGCTTAAAGTTTGTACAACTTTTGGGTTAGTAGATTTCTCGGGTTGCAGAATGGGGAGCCCGTTTTCTACCGCAAACTGTTTTACCGGCGGCGGAGTGGATTCACGACCGCGGCCCTTGGGTCTGTCAGGTTGAGTGACCACTAATTGTACATTGTGGGTCGATTCATGAAGTTGTTTTAGAGTGGGAAGAGCGAAGTCCGGTGTTCCCATGAAGACAATATTCATGTTTGCAATTCTTTGAGTTTTTTCTTGAACTTACGCTTCAGTATATCCCGCTTTACTTTGCTTAAGTTATCCCAGAACAGACCACCTTGCAAGTGATCCATTTCATGTTGAAAGGCTCTGGCAAGAATTCCTTCTGCTTCGTAGCGAACTTCGTTACCGTTAAGATCGTAGCCTTTGACTTCAACATGCTGGGCGCGTTTGATTTCTGCAAAAATATCGGGAATGCTCAGGCAACCTTCCTCACCCATGACTTCATCTTCGGATGCGGTGATCACGGGATTGATGATAACCGCCGGATCACGTTTTTCCTGTGCGATGCCCACATCAATAACGAACAGGTTAGAGGATAGTCCAATCTGATTCGCGGCCAGACCCAATCCAGACGCATCGTACATGGTTTCGATCATGTCCTCGGTGATCGTGATCAGGCTGTCGTCTATATTGTCAACACGCTGGCACTTTTTTCTGAGGAGCGGGTCCAGGCAGCTGATGATGGTTAGTAGCGCCATATTTCAAAGATTCTTGGAGGTCTAAAAATTTACTGTTAAATTTTAATATATCACCGAATAAGGAACGATAATCAATTACCAATCCTCAAGTCGTATACTCGGCGTTGATGTGGACGTAGTCATACGACAGGTCGCAGGTGTAAACTTCATCTGAGTAACGACCAGAGTGCAAGTCGATGACAATAATGATATTTTTACTCTTCATCTTTTTGCGAAGTGCCGGTTGCGATGCGCCGCGAGCAGGTTCTCCATTTTTAAATAACAGGGACCCGTTTAGCAAAATCTTCACTTTGTCCGGGTTAACAGGAACTCCGGCATAACCCACCGCCGCAATGATCCGTCCCAGTTTGGGTCCTGCCCGAACAAAGCTGTCTTAACCAGTGAAGAGGTTGCGACAGACTGCGCGATACGATG
>FUWD013242258.1_pt1 | contig 15001 bp, 14 predicted proteins | sample 1063281 | NCBI WGS metagenome assembly FUWD01 (sample SAMEA79048168, study PRJEB19326) | metagenome | biome: marine | reverse complement strand
GGCCCAATAATCTCGATGTAGAGGGCCTGCGCAGCCTCGAAGCTCAGTGCAATCGGCTCAGCAGATCCGCCAATCGTGATGCGTACATCCAGGGAGTTTTGAGTGTGGTCTAACACCTCAAGTTCAGTATCCACGCCAATTTGGTGCTCGCCAAAGAACTTCAAGAGTTCCGGATCGGCATCTGAAATGCGTCTGACCACGCCCCAGACATGAGTGGGAACCAAGTGGAGTCTGACGGCATTGGGGATGTCGATGGCTCCACTGGCTCCGGGTATGGGGTCCCCGTGTGGATCTCTGGTGGGAAAACCCAACTTCTTATCGAGCTGGTCAATCATGAAATCCGACACAGCGTGCTCGAGGTTTTCTGCTTCTTCGTGGACTTGGTCCCAGCGATAACCCAATACCTTGACCAGAAAAGTCTCAATGAGGCGATGCCTGCGGACCATGGCTAACGCGTGCCCTCTCCCTAGCTCGGTTAGCTCAATTGGGGCATAGGGGGAATAGATAACAAGTCCGGCTTCTCCAAGACGGCGCATGGCATCGGAAACTGACGAGAGCTTGAGGCCCGTCTTTTGGGATATTTCGGTTGCCGTTACCGAGTTTGTCGACCACTCGGTGAGGCCCCAAATTGCCTTGAGGTAATTCTGGGTACTGGTAGTGAGTTGCGAAACTGACATGAATCCAGAATAGAGCCTTGGGTTGCGAGCAATCGAAACCGCCCTACCTGAAGGATATTAATAGAACACTGACGAGTGAGCCTGAACCGCCCAAGGACGTCTGGGGCCTGAACTCCGTCATCGATGAGCGGAGGAGCTCGGCTTTCGGTAACTAGTTGCAGACACCCGGGCGATCTAACTAAGTCTCGAGTATAGATGAGAGTTCGTGAATCAAGTGGATCCGGAGTTAGCCTATGTGCCATCGCGCACGCCCAAGTAGCACGGGAAGCACAGGAGACGCACGCGCGGAACTCAACTGGCGAGGGGCATCGAAGAACGATTTCGCCGCGGTGGGCAGTGCGCCTAATCGTTCACGGTCGCAGTCAGTGCGGGTACACACCGTCTGCTTTCGAGGCTCTGTAAACCCAACGTGTGTTCGATTCTGGCGGTTTTCGCGTGGCAAGGTGTCGGTGTGGACGTGAACTCCGAGGGGCGGGACGGTTGCATGTCGAATAATTATCCTCTGAGCTTGTGGCCAATGGTGCACAGGGACGAACGTGCGCGCTTCTTTCCTTCAATGCGGGCTCCGCCGTTGCATGCAGATACGAGGGGAGCCGAAGTCAGAGACGGTTTCTATTCCGTGCGCGGTACAATGAAATTCTGAGAAGCAGTGCGAGGAGGTGCAAGTCGTGAAACGTCGTGTTGTAAACAAGGAAGCAGTGAAGCGGTTTGCTGTGCAGTCGACTAAGGCATCCGCGCAGTTAGAGCGACGCGACGTTCCTGCGGGTTATGTACGCTCAGACAAGGTTGAGCGTTTCCTCGCCGAGCGGCAACACCGGTCTTAATGGCGCTTGAGCCGGGATACGGTGAGACTCCGGTTCCGAGAGATGAACTGGACGCGCTGCTGCCAGGCTTGCGTGAATTACTCGGCGAACCGGTCACAAGGGCCGCAATCTACGACTTTGAGCAGGCGGTGCAGGAGCAAGTCGTCGAGGAACGACTGATGGCCGTGTTCGAGGGCAGAGTCGGATTGGACGCGCTACTGACCGATGGAACATTGCGGCAGCTGCATGCACAGCTTTATCAAGATCTCTGGGCCTGGGCCGGTCTGCTGCGTAAAAGTGATGTGAACATCGGAGTGGCACCCGAGCACGTTGCGGTGGAGTTGCGGACGGCGATGGACACGATCCGATATCGCTGGGAGCACACCTCAGACTGGACCGCTCGCGAGCTCGGAATCATCGTGCACGCGGAAGCGGTCAGGATCCATCCGTTCGTCGATGGTAATGGTCGGTCGACTCGTTTGCTCGCCGATCTTGTTTTTATGGCGGCCCAGGAAAGCGAACAGATCCAACAGTACGACTGGGAAATTGACAAAGCAACATACATTAGCTTGCTGCGCGAATACGACAGAATGCGTGATATTCGAGACCTGGCAGCGTTCATACCGGTTCGTCACTTCGAGGGATGACTGCATTTGGCGGCCGCCCGGCGACGGTGATCTTTCACGGTGATCCCGGTACCTTGCGCCGTGCGGATGACGTGTGCGGGGATGACGACGTCCGTGGCCCGTCTTGGTAGCGTGATGACCGTGGAGCGTCCGGAGCTCGAAAGCGAAATCAACAGGGTACGATCGCTGATCATTGGCCTCGAAGGCGACCTGGTGGAAGCTCGCGCCGCGCTTCGAAAACTGGAGATCGATCGGGCGAGACTGGTGAGCGCCAGGATCCCCTCAAGCGCCCAGCCCAGCGAAGCTCAGAGCGTGACGGCGAGGTCATCGAGTGCCGAGAAACTGGCGCTCTTCCGTGCTCGCTACATCGGCAGGGAAGATGTATACGCGATCAGATGGACCAGTAGCCGCACAGGTAAGTCGGGATGGAGTCCCGCGGTCCGTGGCGGCTTTTACACCGGTTCGGAGACCGCAGCCGATCATCTTGCCGTTGACGATGCTGTCATCGAGAGGCACCTCCGTGGAGGTAGGCATCCAGAGGATCGCGAGTTCCACGTGGGTATTTATCCGATGCTCCACGGGGACAGATGCCGCCTGCTGGTTTGCGACTTCGACGACGCGGATTGGCGGCTGGACGCCTCGGCATTCGTAGCGGAGTGCACACACGTTGGTCTTGAGGTCCTCGCGGAGATCTCGCGTTCCGGCGCGGGCGCGCACATCTGGATGTTTTTCGCCGGACCGGTGCCCGCTGCCACCGCACGGTTGGCAGGTATGCGACTTCTGCGTGCCGCGATGGCACGGCGGCCGCAGATGGATTTCCGTAGCTACGATCGCTTCTTCCCTTCCCAGGACACCTTGCCGGAACGATCATCAGGTCGAGTGCGTCTTGGGAACCTCATAGGGTTGCCATTGCAAGGAGACTGCCGGCGCCGTGGGGCGACCGTGTTCGCTGATCCCACGACATGGCAACCGTATGAGGACCAGTTCGACGCGCTCGCGACGACGACTCCCGTAACTGTCGAACGCGTGACAGAACTCGGAACGAGTACTGCGGCTGAGGCGCGTGTGGGTCCGTCGGAATCGCTGGGGGCACGACCGCGGCGGGCACACATCCGAGCGGTTGCCCGCGCAACAGCCGGACAGGTACTTGCGCTGCGTCGCGACGCAGTCCTGCGTATTCCGACAGAGTACCTTCCCGGAATAGTGATCACCGAGCTCAAGCACATGGCATCGGTATCCAACCCAGAGTTCTATCGCAAGCAGGCCCAGCGATTCAGCACGTTCGGAACTCCGCGTCTCGTCACCAGCTTCGAGCACGACGAACACGAACTACGTCTGCCACGCGGCCTCATGGACGAGGCAGCGGCTTTGCTGGAGGAAGCAGGTTTCGGCGTTACCCTCGACACCGATACAGCGGCTCACGTGCATCTCGGCCTGTCGTTCCTAGGAGATCTCCGAGAAGGGCAGCGAGAAGCCGTCGACGCGCTCCTCGTGCACGACACTGGAGTGCTCGTCGCGCCTCCGGGCGCGGGCAAGACAGTCATCGCCTGCGCACTCATCGCCGAGCGCTCGACCCCCACTGCGATCCTTGTGAACCGCACCGAACTGATCACCCAGTGGAGAGAGCGTCTTCAACAGTTCCTTGGCCTGACGGTTGAGCAGATCGGCCAACTTGGCGCGAGTCGGAGAAAGCGGCGTGGGATAGTGGATCTCATCATGATGCAGTCCGTTTCACACCGGAACGCAGACCCCGCTCTGCTGGAGGAGTACGGCCAGATCATCATCGATGAATGCCATGCCGTTGCTGCGCCGGCGACCGAGGCAGCGCTGCGCAATGTGAATGTTCGTTTCTGGGTGGGGTTAACGGCGACCCCCTATCGTGCCGATCAGATGGATGGGCTGATCACGATGCAATGCGGTCCCGTCCGACATGTGATGGACGTTGCAGATCGTGTTCATCGAGAGCTGATCACGCACGAGACGACTTTCACGACCGACGAACCGGGAACGGACGGGCCGTCAATCCAGGCGATCTATTCCGAACTCGCGGTGGATGCAAAGCGCAACGCGCTGATTGCGCAGCACGTCAGAGACGCGGTCACGCAACGACGAACGTGTCTCGTGCTGACGAATAGGCTTGACCATCTCGATGCGCTGGCTCAATCCATCGAGGGGTGCGAATCGCCGGTGTTCCGGCTCCACGGGCGCATGGCAGCTGCACAACGTCGCGAGGTTCGACGCGAACTCGGGCTAGCGGAAGCAGAGCAGCGACCGTTCGTGCTGATCGCGATCGACAAGATCGCTGGCGAAGGGCTCGATCTCCCGACGCTCAACACTCTGTTTCTCGCGGTCCCCGTGTCTTTCAAAGGTCGAGTGATTCAGCAACTCGGACGCATCACCCGGGGGCGGCCGGAGGACTCACTCCCAGCTGTGGTCCATGACTACCGTGACAAGAGAGTGCCGCTCTTGGAGCGCATGTACTCGCGTCGTCGCCGCGTCATGGCGAAGGAAGGTTTCGCTATAGCAGACCAGACAACGTCCCAGCGCGGATGATCATATGGAGCGCCAAAATTGCGTGACGAGGGGCCAATTGTACTTGCATCCAGGGCCTCGCCACCGCCGCGCTTCTGACTTTTCCCAATGGTGGATGGATCGACTGGATCTGAGGTGACGGGGACGAACCAAGGGGACCAAAGATCCTGCACGCTATGCAACGCATCACGTGCATTCGGCCTCACTGCGCAGCGCTACGGCCCGGAGAATCAACGATTCGGGCAGCTTCGGCTACCTGGGGGTCAAGGGGTCGTGAATCCTGTCAACCAACCCTGTCAACCACACGCTTCGAGTCACATCGGTTATGCGAAACATTCGAGTCCAGATCAGAGCATGTCGATGCCTAAACGAGCAGCTGCCGGCCCCGTGGATGCGCGGGACGGTCCAGCCTTGCGACTAGGAGATGGTGGGACTCCTGGGCTTCTGCCTGGAGAGGGTGAACTCGGGTGTGGCGAAAACGCCACCCTGCGGCTCGGTAATCTCACCGGCGATCTGGTTGGCGAAAACTGCGGCATCGTCGCAGGGTGCGAAGCCGACGGCGAGGCCCGGTGCCAGATCCCACCAGAGTTGGGCGTTAGCTGAGACTGCGTAGAAGGTTGTGAAGTCGTAGGCCGAGGTAATGGCTGCACGAAAAGCTTGTTCGCAGTCGTGGGGGCTGAGCCAGGTGTGGAGTTCTCGGGACGTGGAAGGTTCGGGCTCGAAGCTTCCGATTCGCAGGCATGCGACCTGCAATCCGAACTTGTCGGAGTAGAGCCGGCACAGCGTTTCGGCCGCGGCCTTTGACACCCCGTACAAACCATCGGGACGGAAGGGATTGTTGGGGCTGACGAGATGGTTGGTGCGATAGAAGCCGGTCAAGCGGTTGCTGCTGGCGCACACGACCTTCCAGACACCGCCCATGCGAGCAGCTTTGAGGAGGTTGTAGATGCCGATGATGTTGACGTCGACCAGGTCGTGGAAGTCGGCCTCGTCGGCAATTCCGCCCAAGTGAATAACCCCGTCGAGCCCGTCGAGTGCTTGCCGGAGGGCTTCGGCGTCTCGGAGGTCGACCTGCATGCTTCGCTCGTGGGGTGCGGTGGGTTTGACCTTCTCGATGTCTAGCAGGATGAGCTCGTCGAAAGCGTCGCCGAGTGTTGCTCGCAAGTGTCGACCGATGTTCCCGGCGGCACCCGTCATGGCCCATCGTCCGCCTGGAATCGAGGTTCGATCAGTCACAGAAGCCCTCTCTTTGGGCCGTTGAGTGTTCCTGCGGCCGAGTTGCAGGCGGCTAAGCCAGTTGACGGAACCTCGTTTTTATCGTGGCAGGGGGCTCTGGCTTCCCTGGAAGGCCCGAGCGCTGACAAAAGGAAGGGCATTCCTGTCAAACTGAAGGAGGTCTCCGCGAAGGTGCTGATCTTCCTACACCGAACAGACGTGCGCGAGGAGCGCCTCGCGCACGTCATTGAGTCGCTCGACACCGAGCTGTTCCTGCGCTCAGCCGGCCGCTCGCATGGCTCCTAAGGGAAGTAGACGGAGATGGGGGCCATTGACGTTGGCGCCATGATTGACGCGATCCAGAAGTTTCGCGACTTCGAGAAGAAAAGCACCCAAGGACTGTTCGGATTGCTAGCGGCTCGCCGCGCAACGCCTTGACGTGCCACGACCTCAGGCCTGCCCCACGGCGAACAAGGGCCACTGTACGACCAGCACAGAGCAAAGAGTTTGCCGCTGCAGGGTATTCGGCTCATCATCATCCACAAGTCGGAGTTCCTGGCGAAGGCCGACAAGATCCTGCACGACCATGAGCGCGACATCGTGATTGTCCGGGTACTGCTCAGCTGACGAAACACCTTTTAAGTCAATACCGTACCGTTAGTGGTACAGTATTGACATGGAGGTGGCGTGATGGGGTATCGGCATGATCTCTGGGAATTGGCTGCGCCCCGTAACGGCGTCGTGACCATCACTGAGGCCGAAGATGCTGGTGTCCCCGCCGTTGAAGTGAGAAAGCTCGTGGCGCGCGGTGCCCTCCTGGGATACGGGCAGGGAGTGTATACCCATCGTGAGGTGCCGACTACGCCGTTCACGGAACCGGCGGTTGCTGTGGCGCTGGGGGGTAAGGGGGCCTTCTTGCACCGTGAGGCGGTGCTCAATTTGGCCGGGATTGGGCAGTTTAATCCGAAGAAAGTGCGCGTAGGCACCCGCCGCCGTGTGCGACGCTCTCTTCCGGAATGGATGGACCTGGAGAACCGCCCTGACGTGACCGATGCGGATCTCACGTACCATGAAGGCATTCCTGCGACGACGGTCCGCCGCGCGCTGGAGGATATGAAGCATCGGATGCCACTGGATCGTTGGGAGGCGCTGGTCGATGAGGCACTGCGGCGTGAGCTGATCACAGACCAAGACGTCGCGTCGTGGAAGGCGGTATCGGCGTGAGCGGGGTGACGCCACCGTTGAACGTGACACAGCTTAATGACCGGCTCGCGCAAGCCGCGCGCGAACTGGGTATTCCGGTTGCGCGTGCGCGGGTGATGCTCTGCACGTTGATCGTGTCCCAGATGCTCCCTGACGCCGTCGCGATCAAGGGTGGAATGGGCATCAAGCTGCGATTTGGCGAGCGTGGCACCCGAGCCACGTCCGACCTCGATCTCTCCACCTGCAGTCGTGGCGAGGAGTTCGAGCAGGTATTCCGTGCGCGACTTGCCGAAGGGTGGGGAACAGTTCCGCCATCGAAGGGTGAGAGGCGGCGCAGCCCCGATGCGCCGGATCGTGTTGCCTTCACCGCGTCAGTGCGCGTAGCCAAGCTTCACGATCCGGGGCTTGCCCGGCCCGAGTATGTGATGCACCCGTATCGGGTGTCGATTGCGTTTCTGGGGAACGCGTGGGGCGCGTTGGACGTTGAAGTGTCTGACCCTGAGATTGGTTTGCACGCGCACCCGCGGAAGGAGATCGACGGGGAGCTGGCATGGTTCGGCGGGTATTTCAGTTTCGGCGAGCTGCAGCCTGTGGAGTTGGTCGATTTGGAGTATCAGATTGCGCAGAAAATCCACGCAGTGACCGATCCCGCCTACGAGCGCGCCCACGATTTGGTCGACCTGCAAATTCTCTGGAATGTTGAACCCGACCTGCCGCTATTGAACCGTCTCTGCGTAGGCACCTTCGGCTGGCGCAACCAACAATTATGGCCGCCACTGCCGCTTCGTCAGATGGAGGGCTGGGCGCTCGCCTACGCCGACGCCCGTGAGGAGACAGAGGTGAACGGCCACACACCTGTCCTCGCGAATGTCGCTGTGGCACGCGACTGGCTCGGCGAGATCATCGAGCGCATCGCCGCATTCGACGCCAGAGCATGACTGGGCTTGCAGGGGCCGAATGGAATGGGCTGCCGCGAGGATTTCGGACAGCGTCTGCTTGGTTCCCCAGGAAGCAGGCAGCAAGTCAGCTTTGGGAGACTCCGTATCGTTGGGCGACGTCGTTCTGGGTTCACGCGGCGCCCTGTAGAACGGTTCTGAGAATTCGCTGGACTGAGAATGGCCGCCCAAGGGAACGTAACTTCCTCGGCGGCAAGGAGGGCCTATTGCCGAAACGCGTCGCGGGACTCCGAGGCTTGGGATGCGTCTTCGGTCTTCCCATTTTCGGTGCGTTGAGCTGTGCCGGACTTTCGACCTAGCATTTTTGAGAGGGTTTTAGGCCTCTGCCTGTTGTTGCTCGTCTGTAGATGGGGTTAGCGCAGACTCTGCGCTGCAGAACGCAGGATACGGTCTCGAATCGCTATCGCCAGACCACCGCCGCTGGGCGGAACGACTCGCACCACCATGAGGCCCTGCCGGTCCGCTTCCCGCAAAGCCCAATAGAGCGTGCGCGCATACTCTTTCGCTGTTTCCGGCGCGGAAAGCCTGATGACCCCGGGGGAGTATGGACGTCATCCCCGGCAATGAGACCTTCCCCTGGCATAGATACGCCGCCAATCAGTACTTGGGCTTTGGGTGAATAGTGGTGCTGGTGGGAGCCGGGAACCCGGAGATCTGTGTCCGGTGTGGTGGTAACGCGCATTCGTGTAGTTCTTCAATCATCTCGGCCGTGATTGCTCCGGGTCTCAGGATGATGGGACTGCCGCGCGTGCAGTCAATAATGGTGGATTCGACCCCGACATCGGAGTTACCTCCGTCAAGAATGACGTCCGTTGGCGCCAGGTATTGGTGCAGCTCCACCCTCACCGCCTGAGCATTCGTCGGCGATACTGCCCGGTATCGATTTGCACTTGGCGCCGCCACCCCGTTACCGCCCAGGTGGCGAAAATGGCGAAGTAACGCAAGCGCGAGGGGGTGCTGAGGGACTCTGAGTCCAACATTTTCTTGCCCGCCCGTGATGAAGTCTTTGGCTCTTTCGCTGCGAGGCAAAATAAGAGTCATGGGTCCAGGCCAGTAGTCCTGCATCAAGGCTGTGGCAAAACCGGGGACGACCGGTGCCCAGTATCCCAGATCTTGTTGGTCGCACAGATGAACAATCACAGGGTGGGCAGGGGGACGATTTTTTACCGAGTACATTCGTCTCACTGCCTCAGCATTTTCTGCATCAACGCCGAGCCCGTAGACGGTTTCTGTCGGAAACGCAACTAAGCCTCCGGCTCGGAGGGTTTCTGCGGCCCGGCGCACAGGATCGGGGACATCCACGGGTCTAGGTGAGCTCACGCATCAAGGCTTTCAGTGCGTCTGATGCATCGGTGGGAAACGCAACGAGCCACGTCGCTTCTCCGCAAACCACAGACCCGTCACCATCGCAGGCGTTTCCCCAGCTCCTCGGGGCGATACCAATTAGGACGCACCGACAAGGGCGCCGTGGGAGGCAGGGCCTACCAAGCGCGCGTATTTTGCCAGGAAACCGTTTCCGGCAGGAGCGGTCGGGGGACGCCATTTGTCTCTCCGGCGACTCAGTTCGGCCGCGTCTACACCAAGATCCAGACGACGCTCCGGCAGGTCGATAGTGATGACGTCTCCATTCTGAACCAGGGCAATAGGACCCCCGTCCGCTGCTTCCGGGCAAATATGACCGACGCTGATTCCCGTCGTGGCTCCAGAGAAGCGGCCGTCCGTCAGGAGGGCGACGTCCCCGCCGTGACCAGAGCCATTGACCGCGGCGGTCACTGCCAGCATCTCCGGCATTCCCGGACCGCCACGAGGACCTTCATAACGAATAACAATGACGTCACCTGAACAAATCTGACCGGAGGTGACATAGTGCATGGCTTCAGGTTCTGTATCGAACACTCGCGCAGGGCCCGTGAACCGTGTGCGGTTCAACCCCGCCAGCTTTACCACAGCCCCTTCGGGTGCGAGCGAGCCATACAGCACGCCCAGTCCGCCCTGCGCGTGCAGAGGGTTAGAAAAGGCGCGAACCACAGTGCCATCGGGGGACAGCGGGGCCAGGGCGGCGAGGTTCTCGGCCATAGTGGCGCCGGTAACGGTGAGGGCATCGCCGTGCAACAATCCGGCTTTGAGGAGGGTGTCAAGCACCGCCGGAACACCGCCTACTCGGTGGAGGTCACTCATCACAAACTGTCCGCCGGGGCGGAGATCAGCGAGGTGCGGGACCGTGCGGCTGATTCGATCAAAGTCATCCAAGGTGAGGGTGACGTGTGCTTCGTGAGCAATCGCGAGCAGGTGCAAAACGGCGTTGCTCGATCCACCAAGGGCCATCACCGTGGTGATGGCGTTCTCAAAGGCAGGTCGGGTGAGAATGTCCCGGGCACGGATTCCCTGCTCGAGCATGTGGACTGCGGCTGCCCCGCTGGCCGCAGCGAAAGCAATGCGATCGGCCGTTGCCGCAGGTGGCGTTGCAGATCCGGGCAGCGCAAGGCCCAGCGCCTCGGCTTCCGCGGCGACCGTATTGGCGGTGTACATCCCGGCACAAGACCCCGCTCCGGGGCAGGCTGCTCTTTCGACACTATCCAGTTCAGCATCGGTGATTTTGCCGGCTGCATGCGCCCCCACCGCCTCGAACACATCTTGAATCGTGATGTCTCGGCCTCCGTGTCGGCCCGGAAGGCTACTGCCTCCATAAAGAAAAACGGACGACACGTTGAGTCGGGCAGCGGCCATAAGCATTGCGGGCAAGCTCTTGTCGCACCCAGCGATGGTAACGAGTGCATCGAGTTGCTCGGCCTGGACCATGCATTCCACCGAATCGGCAATGATGTCCCGACTGGGAAGGGATGCTCGCATACCTTCATGGCCCATCGCGATTCCATCAGACATTGCCACCGTGGAAAAGCGCATTGGCATGGCACCGGCGGTGCGCACGCCCGCGGCCACGTTCGCGGCGAGGTCCTGGAGCGTCACGTTGCAGGGGGTGAGGTCATTGCCCGCAGACGCAATTCCAATTTGTGCTTTGTCGAAGTCGGCGTCTTCGAAACCGATCGCGCGCAGCATTGCTCTTGCGGGAGCGCGTGCTGGTCCGGTGGTGACTTTGCGGCTGTGAGGGCGGTTATCGACCATGTGCTGAATACCTATCTGCTGTGGGGGAGGGGACTGGGAGTGGGGGTGCAAAGGCGTTCGTGGGTCAGGGGTTGCAGTGCGCGCATGAGCGGGGCTCTGCTGTTTCCTCCTGGCGGAGGAGCGGTTCTTCATGGAGACACGCGACGCAGCTCCAGATGTCAGCGCGCGTCTGGTCGGTAGGGAGGTCGCACGCGGAGCAAGGGAGACCTGCGGAAATGCCGGTTTTCCCCCAACCAGGACTTTCGCCCGCCGGGCACGCCCGGGCCAGGCGAATGGCCATGGTGACTCCAAGCTGGCAGAGAATCGCCCGACGGGAAGGACTGTGGTGAGCGCGCAAATCCGGCTCGATGACTGCGCGCCCATTGGACGATATATGGACGGCCCTCGCAATTGCTGAGGCTAAAGCAGCTGCTTCGCTGATGCCTTTTGTAATGCCGGTCTCTTCTCCATCCGAAGGGATTGCTGGGCGGACGATGACGGCTTGAGCCGGCCACCCCGCACGGGCCAAATCGTCGCCAATCTCAGAGTGGCTTGTGACGTGCATGACGGTGCCGGGTATCCCCAGGCTGCGATGCCCTTCGACAATTTCAATACCCCTCGTGTCATCAACAAACAGCAGAATTTCTTCGTGACCGGGCCATCCGATTCCTGGCAGTACTCCGTAGCTTCCCTCGCTCGCGAGTGCCCAAGGGTGTCCTGTTTCGGCGATGGCGAGCCTTGTCTTTGCCCGCGAGGCCTCCAGTGGGCTGAGAAGGCGGCGGATCTCACCGCTGAAAGTGCCGAACTGGTCAGTGTCAAGCGAGGGAGGCGCGATGACGTGCGCGCCAAGAATATCCAAGAAGGGTTTGGCGACTTGGCCTTCCTTTCCATGGTGTGTGCCAAAGACAACGGTGCACCCTTGGTACTTGGTCGTCTGTGTCGAGTCTTCTCCAGGTAAAGCCACACACTGCGCAGTGGATGTCACTGATGACTCGCCGCACCCTGCGGGTCTTCGAGCACTGCGATGATTTCACCGATGTGATGGGACTGCTCGATGGGATGGCGTAAAGGAAGGTCTCGGCTCACGTAATAGTGGTTTCGTCGACCATCTCGAGTTCTCTCGACGTTTCCTGCCTCCACCAAGTCGGCCACAATTCGCTGTGCGGCTCGTTCGGTGACCCCCACTCGGGTCGCAACATCGCGCAGCCTCACATGGGGGTCGGCGGAAAGGCAAAACAGAACGTGGGCATGGTTAGTGAAAAAAGTCCAGACAGCCATAAAAGACACTGTACAAGACGCGATATCAAAAACACGACACACAAGGCGTACATTGCGCGGTGGGCAAGATGAGGCCATGGTGGCCTACACCGGCGTCTTAGCGGGGTCGCCGGCACGAGGGCCCTGCGATAACTACTTAGGAGGCAGAACCACGCTCTGCTCGGGCACGGTTTCTGGGAAGGAGCTCCGGCCTTGTCAGCTTTTCGCCGGTTTGGTGGTTGCTATTTGGTGCTGGCCTGAGAATTATGGCCTCATATTGAGGAGCCTCAGGCTTGGCCCGCTGCCTTAAAGTGGGCTTGATCGCCATGAGCTGACGCATCGTCTAATTCGGCAGGGCTCATGATCGGCAGCGTGATGAGTGCCACGGTCGCGCTAGATTCAGCCACAGTGTGAGCCGCAGCTTTTTCGTCCGGGAATTCGGCCAGGACGATGAAGTCGTATTCGCCGAAGGTGAAGCCGTACTCAATGATTCGAGCCCCTAGCGCGGCGGAGAATTCTTTGATTGCTTCTTCTCTCTTCTTGAACGTGTCGGATCGGGCCGCCTGAAGGCCTTCATGAGGTCCGCTCTCGTGGCATTAGATTTAGGGTAGGGACATCGCGAGAAGGGAAGGTTGATGAGGGCCATGACGCTTGAACAGCTGATGGACGAGTCCATTCGGGCTTCTAACAGGACGAACCATGCGTTGGGGAGGCTTGAACAGCTGATGGAAGAGTCTGTTCGGGCTTCAGACAGGACGAATCATGCTGTCAGAGCGATCATCCGGCCTCTTTTTATTCAGGTGCTCACGGGGCTCGTCCTGCTTGGCCTCTATATTCTTTTTGTGGTGATACAAGCGAGCCTGATCCTGATTTTTATCGGCGTGGTTGCGGTTGTGGGAATAATTGCCTCCATAATCGTCCTGGCTTCCGAGCTGAGGTCATCCAAAATTCCCTGAGTCCACCTGGGCCGGCACATCTCGACCGTTCTATGCCATTGAGTTCGTTCGAGACCGAGCCAAGACATTACTCGGAGAAGCAGGAGTCCTTTCCCTCGGTCATCGGCGGGACCACTTGGTGGATTGCCCGCCGGTGGGGAGGACGTGAATGGGGAGCGCAGGGTGGGTGTGTTACAACGCGTGGGACTCTTTCGATAGTTCGGTGGCCAGAGGGGACAGCCACACCACTTTTTTATGAGGGGTATCTGATCCGTCACCCTTCATGAATTGCCCTAAAGCATCGAAGGTGACCACTTTCCCGCGCGCGACGTTTAATCCTGCGAGAAAATTCGGAGAGCTGTGAACGGGCAACTGGTAAAATTAGGCAATGGCCAAAAAATTTAGGGGTGCGTCGGGTCTAACACTCTTGATTTCTGGTGTTGTCGTATTGGCGGCAGCGGGACTGGGTTTCGCTGTGACGTCGTACCCGCAGTGGGGTATGTCCGAGGGAGCCCTTCCCGGTGGCGAGGACCCTCTTTCATACCAGCCGCCCGCAATTGCTCCTGAGTCAACGGATGGTTTTGGTGCGGGTGACGAAATTAAAGCCGGGTACGTTTTGGTGAGTTTTGCAGCTGATCGGGTGGCTGAGATTATTGCCGCCGTTCCGGGGGCCGTGGTGGTCTACCCGGCAATCAGTGGAACGGCCGTTGTCGCGGTTCCAGAATATTCTGTTGACTTGATTCCAGGTGAAGAAGTCACGGTGGAAGAAAATCCCAATCTGGGGACTTTTGACGATGAAGATGGTGTTGAGCAGCCAGCGCCTTCCTGGGGCCTTGACCGAGTCGACCAGGGAAATCTCCCCTTAGACGTGGTTTATCACTGGAAGTCCGGCGGTAGCGGTGTGCTCATCTACGTCGTGGACACCGGTGTTAACGTGTCCCACGCGTCGTTCCAGGGGCGTCTCGCGGAGGGTTTTAGCGCCATTCCTGATGGGCGTGGAGTCGATGACTGTAATGGTCATGGGACCCACGTTGCAGGCACTGCAGGCGGTGGCACGGTGGGAGTTGCCCAGCAGGCAATCATTGTCCCGGTTCGAGTGCTGAACTGCAACGGTTCAGGGTATGGTTCTGATCTCTTGGCTGGCATCGACTGGATTGTGAAAACTCACCCCGGTGGCCCTGCCGTAATCAACTTGAGTCTCGGGGGCGCGTATTCAGCGGCCCTCAACGCCACGGTAGAGAACGCAATTTCTCGCGGATTTATTGTTGTGGCCGCTGCGGGAAACACCAGCAGCGATGCGTGTGATGTGTCCCCGGCATCTGCGTCTGGTGCCATCACGGCGGCTGCCAGCACGCAGTCCGATGGCTTTGCCTCTTTTAGTAACTACGGATCCTGCGTGGATGCTGTTGCTCCGGGTTCCAAAATCCTTTCCAGCTGGATTGGTTCTTCCCAAGCCACCGCAGTTCTTAGCGGGACCAGCATGGCCGCTCCGCACCTGGCGGGAATCGCAGCCAGGTTCTTGCAGGACAGCCCCGGAATGAGGGCTTCGCGCATGTTGGAGACATTGCGCAGTCAGGAAAATTTCTCCGGGGTGAACGGTGCGCCCTCGGGAACCACAACGTTGTTAGCGGCGTGGGAAGAGGTGGAACAATCTGGCGAGGCGGCAGAGGGTTCCGACGGCACTCCCCGCTCAAC
>FUWD013232920.1_pt1 | contig 15002 bp, 16 predicted proteins | sample 1063281 | NCBI WGS metagenome assembly FUWD01 (sample SAMEA79048168, study PRJEB19326) | metagenome | biome: marine | reverse complement strand
TTCTGCTTTATCACCTCTTCATCTAGCTCTTTATCCAAAGTTTCTTTTTTAACATTAATGTCTTTCAGCACTTTTTCTCTAGCTTGTTTAAAATAGTTTTTAGCTTCATTTTTACTGTTTTGGACTATCTTTTTGTATTCTTCTATATTTAGTTCGCTCTGTTCTCTTTTTTTCTCTGCTGCCTCAATATTCTCTACGATCTGTAATTTTCTTATCTCAAGGTTTGAGCTAATTTTTGGAAGTATAAGTTTAGAAAGAACAATATATAAAATTCCAAAAGTTATAGTTAGCCAAAAAATTTGAGAAATCCAGAACTCAGGATTTAATTGAGGCATACCCCCACTTTCAGCTGCAAAAGCTTCCATAGAAAATAGGAAGCTTAAAAATATCGACTGGAAAAATATTTTTTTAATCATTAAATTTAAAACGCAAATAAAATAATTAACGCTACAACTAATCCAAATAGGCCAGTTGCTTCAGCTAAAGCAAAACCTAATAAAAGATTAGGAAATTGTTTTTGAGCTGCAGATGGGTTTCTCATTGCGCCAGAAAGGTAATTACCGAAAATAATTCCAATTCCAACACCGGCACCGGCTAGAGCTATTGCTGCTAGTCCTGCTCCGATCATTTTTGGTGCTTCTAATTCCATTATATCCTCCTTATGTTAGTTAATGGTGTAAATTTAATGCATCGTTTAAATAGATGCAGGTTAAGATTGCAAAAACATATGCTTGAAGAAAAGCAACTAGTATTTCTAAACCAGTTAATGCAACCGAAAAACTCAGTGGAAGCCATCCACCAACTATTCCGAGGCTTATTACAAAGCCACCGAAAACTTTCATCATAGTATGACCAGCCATCATGTTAGCAAACAAACGAACAGAAAGACTTACAGGTCTACTTAAATAAGAAATAATCTCTATAATAACAATTAATGGTAATAGAATTGCTGGCACCCCACTAGGTACAAATAATTTTAAATAGCTTAACCCATGCTTCATAAAACCAATAATTGTTACTCCCACAAAAATAAATGAAGCTAAAATAAAAGTAACAATGATATGGCTAGTTACTGTAAAGGCATAAGGGATCATCCCAAACATGTTACAGAATAGCACAAACATAAATATTGAGAAGATAAACGCAAAGTAGGGTTTTGCTTTTGATCCTGCGGTATCACTAATCATTTTGGAAACAAAAGTATAACTTAATTCAGAAAGAAGTTGCATCTTGCTTGGTAGTAAAGAATTTTTTTTTGACCCTAAATTAAAAACTAATAAGATTGCAAGTGAACTAATCACCATAAACAAACTTGCATTTGTGAAAGAAATATCTATTGCTCCTAATTTAATTTCTGGTCCAATTCTATAAACTTCGAATTGGTTCATTGGGTTTGTAGCCATAATTTTTTAAGTCTATTTTTGCATATTTTTTGCAGATCTGAATACGTTTATAATTCCAGCAACAACACCTACAAAAAAAAATATTAATATTAACCAGGGCTTAGTACCAAAGGTCTTGTCTAAAATAAACCCTATAATTGTCCCAACTGCCACTGCAGACACTAATTCTGTACTTAATTTAAAGGCAGTCCCAATAGAAGAGGGTACTTCTTCATTTTTATATAGATTTTTTTTTGAAAGCTTAGTTTTTGCAATCTCCAAGCGAGTTTTAAGGCTATCTTTTGGCATCTAAATTGTTACGCAACCATGCTCTCTGCTTTTTGTAAATCTACAGCAACAAGTTGGCTAATACCTTTTTCAGGCATTGTAACTCCATAAAGTCTATTCATTTTTGACATAGTTAGAGCATGGTGAGTTACGATAATAAATTTAGTGTTAGTTATTTTAGTTAAATCATCAAGAAGTCCACAAAATCTTGTTACGTTAGCATCATCTAGTGGAGCATCAACTTCATCCAACACACAGATTGGAGATGGGTTGGTAAGGAACACAGCAAAAATAAGAGACAAGGCAGTTAAAGCTTGTTCACCACCAGATAGTAAAGTTATAGACTGAAGTCTTTTACCAGGAGGACTTACCAGCATTTCTAAACCAGCTTCAAGTGGATCGTCAGAGTCCACTAGCTCTAGTTTTGCATTTCCACCATTAAATAGTTTTGTATAAACTTCATTAAATTTTCTATTAACTTTTTCAAAGGCCTCTAATAATCTTTCTCTTCCTTTTTGATTTAATTCATTAATACTTTCTTTTAATTTTATAATAGCAGACACAAGATCTTCTCTATCTTGTTCCATTTTTTTAATTTCTATTTCATATTTGCTGGTTTCTTCATCCGCTCTAAGTTGACTGATCCCAATTTTCTCTTTCTCTTTTTTTCTCATCAAGAGCATCTTCTTGTGCAACAGAGTTAGGTAGCTCTTCAACACCATTTAAATTAGAATTTTCTAGAATATCATTTTCTTCAAGATTAAGTTCAGAATAACTCTTTCTAACAAGTCATCTTTACGTTTTTTTAATCCCTCGACAGTTGCACCTGAACTTGCTTTTCTTTCTCTTATTTGAATAGATCTTTCTTGAACATCGTTTAATTCAAGCCTTAAAGAGTTAATCTTTTTATCTGTTTCTTCAATTATCTTTTCATTCTCAGTCTTTTCATCTTGTGAAATTCTTAAACCTTCAGTAGCCTGACCCTTTTTCTCTGCTTGAACTTTAGGGTGTTGGTCACGTTCATTTAATTGTGATAACAACTTATTTTTTCTTTCAGTTAATTCTGTTACCATTTTTTGAGAGTTTGAAAGTAAACTCTTCCAACTTTCAACTTCAGTTTCAATAGCTTTAATTCTTTCATTTCTTTTTATAGATTCTTTTTTAATAGATTGGTTTTTGCTAAAGCTATCTGCATATTTTTCTTGAAGTAATTTTATATTGTCATTTTTTTCATTGATGTCAGTTAGTTTACTTTTACTTTCATCATTGGCTAAATTACTTAAGAAATTATTTAATTCCATTTTAGTTCTATCCAGCAACGTAAGAGCTTGGTTAGCTTCATTATTGTTTATTAACTCTTTGATTTTTTCGATTGTATTAATAACGCCTTTAATTGGGTCAATACTGATATTTATGTTGCCATTTGCGAACATTTCAATAATTTCATCTACAGCTTTTTGCTCTTCATTAAGTTGCTTTTTGGCTTCTTCGAGATCTTCATTTGATAATTTTTCAGTTTCAAAATATTTAGAGTCTATTTCTATTAACTCACTTTTCTCTTCTTTTAATCTTTTTTCGTTTGAGTTTGCATCTATTACAATCCCTTTTTCTCTATCAATATCTTCTTCAATGGTTTTTAATGAATTTTTGAAATTTTCTATCTCATCTTGCGTTCTTACATTCTCTTCATCTAAATTTTGTAGTTCTAAATTTAATCTTTGAATTCTTGAAAGATTTTCAATATTTTTTTCTCTTAATGGAGAAACTTTATCTGTTTCAGTTTTAATTAAACTTTCAAATTGAGAAATCTGTTGATTGAAGTTATTAACTTCTCCCTCAGCTTCATTATTGATTTCATTTTCTATTCTAATTTCATTATCAATGTCTAATAACTTTAAATAGTATAACCCTGCTTCAATTTTTTTTATCTCTTCAGAAATAAGTTTATATTTTGTAGCTTCTTCTGCCTGTTTCTGAAGGTTGGCTAATTGTTTTTCTTGCTGCCTTCTTAATTCATCTGCTCTTTTTAAATTGGCCTCTGCAGCATTTAATCTAAGTTCAGCCTCATGCCTCCTGACATGTAATCCTGAAATGTTAGCAGCCTCTTCTAAAATTGCACGCCTATCTGTAGGCTTAGCAGTCACTAAGGCACCAATACGTCCTTGGCTTATCATTGATGGCGAATGAGCACCTGTAGATAAATCTGCAAAAAACATTTGTGCATCTCTAGCTCTAACTTCTTTATCGTTTATATAAAATTTAGAACCTTTATCTTTTTCAATTTTTCTTCTAACTTCGATTTGATCTATGTCTTTATATTGTAAGGGTCCTTCATGACTTGCATTATCTACAATGATTGAAACTTCAGCTATATTTTTTGAAGCTTTGTTTGATGTTCCGTTAAAAATAACATCTTCCATTCCAGAGCCCCTCATACTTTTTGCTGAGGTTTCTCCCATAGCCCATCTTAAAGACTCTACAATGTTTGATTTACCACAACCGTTAGGTCCAACTATTCCTGTTAGCCCATCTTCGATTAAAAAATTAGTTTTCTCAGCAAATGATTTAAATCCATTTAATTGGATTTTTTTAAACTCCATGGACTAACTTATATCAGTTTTTCCAGATATTTTTTTAAATTCTTATAATTTAGGGCTTTATCAAACTTTTTATCATTAATTATTATCGTAGGAGTAGCATTAACTTCAAATTTTTTTACTCCATCGATTCGATCATTTAAAACATAATCTTCTATAGCCTTATCGCTTAGGCATTTTTCAAAATCTACATTAACATTTTCACTTTCTAAGAATTTTTTTAAATAACCCGTTGCCTCATCTGGTGTTTTTCCTCTAGCCCATTTTTTTTGGCCAGAGTACAAAATATTCAAAATATTTGAATTACCATCGTTATTACATTGTGCAATTTTTGATGCATTAAATGCAGCTAAGTCTAATGGAAAATGTCTAAATTCAATTCTTACCAACCCTTTATCAATGAAGTCTTTCTTAAGTTCTGGATACACATCTTTATGAAAATTTGCACAGTGACCACAAGTCAATGACTCGTAAGTAATTATTGTTATTTTAGCACTTTCTTCACCCTCTGTAATTCTTTTGATTAATTCATTATCCACAGCAAACGCTTTAGCAGAGAAGATTATAAATATTATAAATAATATTGAGGTTAATTTTTTCATCGTTGTTTAAATAGCTTTGTTAATTCAAGTAATGATTTTTTAATTTTATCATTTTTAATACTATTAATTCTATCTGCATACTTAATATTTGTCACATAGTTTTCATTAGTATCTAATTTTTTGAATTTTGTTTGAACATCATCAAAACTTATAAATTTCAATTTTTCAACAACAGCATAGCCAAAGAAACTATTCATTTTATCCATTATTATTTTTTTTGAATATTCTAAATCAATTTCGTGTCCTCTCTTGGCCATTATTTGAAGAGTGCTTACTCCAAATTTATTAGAATTTTTAAAGGATTTTGGATAACATATTTGAAAAAGATCGTCTCCAACTATGTACTTCCAGTTATTAAGTGTTTCAGAAAATATATGACCCTTTTTTTTGATTATTTTTTTAATATTTTTTGGCAAAGTGTCTTTAAAGGATCTTAATCCTTGAAAGCTTCTATTTCCCTGCTTAATATTATTTTTAAAAGACATATTAGTTTAAAACAATGATAACAAAAAAAATTCTTAATTGGTACGATAATAATAAAAGATCTCTACCGTGGAGAGCCAGATGTTCTGCAAAGAAAAAAGAGTACTTCACTCTTGTAAGTGAATTTATGCTTCAACAAACTCAGGTTAAAACAGTCATTCCATATTTTAATAATTTTTTAAAAGATATTCCTAACTTTCAATCTCTTGCAAAAGTGAGTGAGGCTAAACTTCTAAAACATTGGCAAGGTCTTGGTTATTACTCAAGAGCAAAAAATTTAAAAAAAAGTGCAAAAATGATTATTGATAATTACAGTGGAAGACTTCCAAATAATTTTGAAGAACTTAAAAAACTTCCTGGAGTTGGAGATTATACCGCAAGTGCTGTATCAGCTATTGCATTTAATCAGCAAATAATTCCATTAGATGGAAATATAGAGAGAGTCTTAAAGCGTATTTTAAACTTAAAAACAGAAGAGGAAATAAAAAAAGAAAACCTTCATAAACAAAAAAAAATTTTTGGTAAAACGTCAAGATCAAGTGATTATGCTCAAGCCCTAATGGAAATAGGAGCGCTATTGTGTAAACCAAAAAATCCATACTGTTATAAATGTCCAATAACTAAAAATTGCCTATCTTTTAAAAGAAAAGATTTTGAAATTAAGAAAAAAGATAAAAAAATTATAGATAAATTTTATCTGGCAACTTTATATAAAAATAATAATCAGCTTTTATTAATAAAAAATGATAAATTTAAATTTTTAAAAAATTTACTTATTTTTCCAATGAAAGAGATAACCCAATCAGACTCTTTGCTAAAATCTAGCAAAAAATTGAATGTTAAAATGTCAAATATGAATATGAATATATCAATAGATTTTTCATATATTAAAAATAAACCTAAAAATGGTATGTGGATTGAAAAAACAAAATTAGAAAATTACATGATACCAACATTTACAAAAAAAATATTTGCATCTGTTAAACACAATTTATGAAAAAGGTTGCAATAATAGGTGGAGGAATTTCAGGTTTATATATGGCGAGTTTATTGAGACTAAACTCTAATTATGAGGTCTCTATTTATGAAAAGAATAACTCTGTAAATTTAGAAAAAGGATATGGTATTCAGCTTTCTGTTAATAGTGTTAAATTATTAAATAAAATTGGCTTTCAAAATATTAATTTCGAGGAAAAGTTTTTTCCAAATAAAGTTAATTTTTATTCTTTAAAAAATAAAAGTAAAATATGTGATTTAGATATATCGGCCTTTAATAGCAATGAAGATAAGTATACGACTTTACAAAGATTTACATTAATAGATTTCTTAAGAAATAAAATTCCAAGTAATTTAATAAATTTTAATAAAAAAGTTATTGAGGTTCAAAGTGAGTCAGAAATTACTAAAGTAATTTTTGAAGACAAGTCATCAATAGAATGTGATTATTTAATTATATCTGATGGAGCATTTTCAAAAACTAGATCATTAATTACCAATAAGGAAATCAAACCAAGTTATTTTAACTCAATTGCTGTAAGAGGAAATATTGATCAAAATGACCTTCGGAATATTGATCATAATAACATATCTTTATTTTTAGGGTCTAATTTGCACTCAGTAGTGTACCCAGTTAACCAAAATGGTCAGTTTAACTTCATTGCCATTCTTAGGAAAAAACTAAATAGTAATGAATTAGCTAATTACAGTTTATTTAATAACGACGAGTTCGTTTCATCCACTTTATTTGAAATATCAAAACAAGTAGATCGTAATATCGTCGAAAATTTAAGAGATATTAAGTGTTTTCCAGTATTCGTGAGCACAGAAATATTTCAGCCTAAAAATAAAAATACTTATATCATTGGAGACGCTTTTTTTACTTTTCCACCAACCTTTGCTCAAGGTGCATCTCAATCAATTGAGGTTGCTCACGAACTATATAAAAATTTTGAAAATGGAAATGATCATTTCAATAAAGAAAGAATTAAAAGAACAAAGATGATTGATAGAAAATCAAAATTTAATTACTTTGTCTTTCACTTTTCCAATCCATTAATGATTTTTATTAGAAATTTACTAATGAGGTATTTAGTTAAAAATAATAGATTTATTAATAGTTATGTAGGTAAGATTTATAAGAATTAACTATTAGAAATTAATCTTTGTCTTAAAATATCTATTGGAACACTAATACCATTTACATTGCAATGCCAATAAGTCCAGCCGTTACAGCTTTCTGTTCCAAGAATGGTTGCTGCTACCTTGTGAATAGATCCTTCAGCCTGATTATGCTTGATACTTCCATCAGCCATAATTTTTGCTATAATTTTTTTTTTATTATCAAAAATACTTGTTCCAGGTTTTATTATTCCAAGCTCTACTAATGATCCAAAAGGTATTCTTGGTTTAGACCTATTATTTTTAAGAGTGTCTAAAAAATCATCTTCAATAGGTTTCGTATTTTTTAGTCTTTGTTCAGCTGCCTTAAAATATTTTTTTTCTTTCTCTATACCGTAATAATTTCTACCTAGTTTTTTTGCAACTGTTGCAGTGGTTCCAGACCCTAAAAATGGATCTAAAATTAGATCATTTTTGTTTGAAGAAGATAGTAAAACTCTATGTAATAAAGATTCAGGTTTTTGAGTAGAGTGAACTTTTTTACCATTTTTCTTTAATCTTTCAGCTCCATTGCAAATAGGTAATTTCCAATCAGATCTCATTTGAAGATCATCATTTAAGCATTTTAAAGATTGATAATTAAAAGTATATTTTGACTTCTCACTTTTGGACGCCCAAATTAAAGTTTCATGAGCATTAGTAAACCTTGTTCCTCTAAAATTAGGCATTGGGTTATTCTTATTCCAGATAACATCATTTAAAATCCAAAAACCCAAGTTCTGTATTGCAGTTCCTACTCTAAAAATATTATGGTAACTTCCTATAACCCAAATAGCTCCATCTTTTTTTAATATCCTTCTACATTCTGAAAGCCAAGCAACTGTAAAGTCGTCATATTTTTTAAAGCTTTCAAACTGATCCCATTTATCATTAACAGCACTGACTTTGCTTCTGTCTGGTCTTGTAAGGGAATTTTTTAATTGTAAATTGTATGGTGGATCAGCAAAAACAAGATCAAAGGTTTCGCTTGGAATTTTTTTTAATTCCTCGAGACTGTCACCATTAATAATCTTATTTTTATAATTATTTTCCATTTTCTATAAAACAATTAGACTCCAAACGGATTCCACGGTCAACCTGTGATTGAATTAAATGGATTCAATTTGTGTTTATTATTTCTTAAACAACCAGATCTTGTGTTGTTATTATTGGTATTTATAGAAGATCACTAATAGGTGAAAATGTTTTGCGATGATATTTGGTAATACCAAATTTCTTAATAGCTTTTAAATGTTCTTTGGTTCCATAACCAGAGTTTGTATCCCATCCATAATTATTAAATTCTTTTGAAAGTTTTGTAATAAATTTATCTCTACTAACTTTTGCAATAATTGATGCAGCAGAAATGCTTGGAATTTTTTGATCTCCTTTAATTATATATTCTAATTTATAGTTTTTTAGGTCAGGCAGTTTGTTGCCATCAATTAAAACAAGTGAAGGTTTTGTTTTTAACTTAAGAATAGCTCTTTTCATTGCAAGTAAACTTGCATGCAATATATTAATTTTTTCAATTTCTTTAGTTGACGCCTGACCTATAGCCCATATAGAATTTTTTTTAATATATTTTTCAAGCTCTTCTCTTTTGTCTTTTGTTAAAGTTTTTGAATCTTTTAATAATTTTTTATTAATAGAATTATTTAATATGACAGCTGCTGCATAAACAGGTCCGATTAAGCTTCCTCTACCAACTTCATCAACACCAGCTAAGATTTTCATTAAACAGTTAGTTTTAGTTCTAAGATTTTTTGTTTAATCTTTTTTAAGTCATCCCATGAATGTTTTTTATTTTCAGGAGCTCTTAAAAGATAAGAGGGGTTAAAAGTTATGATAACGTTGTAACTTGTATTCTTTACAATTACTTCTTTCCATTTTCCTCTCTCAATAGAAATTTTACTATTTAAACCAGTTAAGGATTCCATAGCAGTACTACCCATAAGAATTATTATTTTAGGATTTATTATTGAAATATGTTTTTGTAAAAATTGAGAATATCTTTTAATTTCTGTAGAGGTTGGCTTTCGATCTTCAGGAGGCCTAAAGTTTACAGCATATGTTGTGTAAATATTTTGTTTTTTAATGTTTATTGCAATTAGCATTTTTTTTAAAAGATCTCCTACTTCACCCATAAAAGTTAATCCGGTATTATCTTCTTCAACGTCTGGGGCTTCACCAATTATCATTATTGGGCTATTAATATTTCCATCTCCTAGAACCATCTTTTTTGAATTATTTTTTAAGTTACAATCGCTAATTGAGTTTATTTGCTCTTTAAGATCCGCAAGCTCTTTAACTTTATCTATTTTTTGAATACTCAGATCTTTTTTTAAATCATTACTAGTATTTTTTAGTCTATTGATTGGGTTTTCATCAAAAATAAAGTCAGATCCAGTAGAGTTTAAAAACTCAGAGTCATAATTCGTATTTTGATTTATTACTTTTTTAGACATAGAATGGTCAAATGTTGGTAAAGTTTTTTAAATTATTTTTAATATTATTACTTTATCAGAATCCATTATACTCAAAAAATACCAGTTTAAATGATTTTAATGCGAGGTATTTGTCTAATTATTTTTCAGGAATTGTAGCTTATGAAAATCTAGATAATACGGAAGCTTTAAAATTTTTTAATTCATCAAAAATATTAATAAAACAGCATGACGCCTATCTTGAGAGGTATGTATTTTCATTAGTCCTTGATGGCAAAGTTAAGAAAGCAATTAATCAAGTTAAACAAAGCTCAACAAAAAACAACTCTAACTTTTTTCAGGCTAATCTGTTACTGGCAGTTGATAGTTTAAAGAAAAAAAACTTTAAAAAAAGTAAAGTTTATATCGATAGATCATATGAATTTATTAACAATGATAGGCTTTCCCTAATCATTGCAGAAACCTTCAAACAATATTTATCAGTTTTTGAAGAAAAAAAATTAATGAAGCAAAAAAATACATTTGGAAATTTTTCACTTATTAACGAAGTTTTTCAACGATGTTATTTAAATGATAAAGATACTGAGAGATATTTTAATACATTAATTAATTCACAAAACGATGCTGATTATTCAAGGTATGCATTTTTTTTGAGCAGTTATTTAATCGAGAATGATAATTATGATAAGGCAAAAAAAGTTACTAATAATTTTGATTATTTAAATTCATCAGTATTAATTTCTCAAGGTAAAAAATGGATAGAAGATAAAAACTTAGGTAATTTTCAAGATATTTTCTTATGCACTAATTCAAATGACATTGTTAGTGAGCTATTTTTTCTAATAGCAAATCTCTATTCATCTCAGAATGATTATGAGAAATCAAATTTTTACTTAAACATAGCAAACTATTTAAATCCTAAATTTATTTTCAATTTGTCTCTATTAGCTGAAAATTATTATTTGAATGATGATTATTCCAATACATTAAAAACTCTCAAAATATTTGATAAAAAGCATGAATTTTATTATTGGTTTAAGTTAAAAAAAGAGTCTCAAATTATTTTAAAAAAGTCTGATCAAGAAACATCTCTAAATTTTATCAATAAAAAATTTAAAGAAATTAAAAACCCAAATATCAAATTTTTATTTGATATTGCAAATATGCATAAAAATGCAAAAAGATATATTGAAGCGATAAGTTTTTACGATCAAATACTTTTAAAAATGGACGTTAATTCCGACTTATACGCTGAAATATTATATAGGCGTGGAGGAAGTTATGAGAGATCTGGAGATTATATAAAAGCAGATAAAGACTTATTGAAATCTCTTGAAGCAAATCCAGATGATGCTTATGTTTTGAATTATTTAGCTTATTCGTGGCTGGAAAGAGAACATAAAATTGATACTGCTCTTAAAATGCTTGAAAAAGCTTATGCTGCAAGAAGTAACGATCCATATATTATTGATTCAATCGGTTGGGCATATTACTTAGTTGACGAATATGAGAAGGCAGAAAATTTTCTTAAAAGAGCAGTTGAATTAATGCCACAAGATCCAATAGTTAACGATCATTACGGTGATATTCTTTGGCAGTTGGATAGAAAAATTCAAGCAAGATATTTTTGGCAAGCTGTTTTAAATTTAGATGAGACAGAAGATGCCATGAAAGAAACTATTAAAAATAAGTTAATAGAGGGATTAAAAAATTCCTAAATTATGAATAGTTTTAAGATAAAGTCTTATGCGAAGATAAATTTAGCTCTAAACGTTACTGGAAAAAAATCAAAGCTTCATAATATTGAAAGTTTAATTTCCTTTATTGATTTACATGACTCAATCACACTAAGAGAAGGCAACATAAAACAGCATAAAATTAATTTTTTTGGAAAGTTTTCTAAAAACATCAGTAAAATCAACACCATTTCAAAATTGTTAAAAATTTTAGATAACAAAAAACTTTTAAATAATAAAAAATTTGAAATTAAAGTTATAAAAAATATACCTCAAAAAGCAGGAATGGGAGGTGGGTCCATGAATGCTGCTAGCTTATTAAATTTCTTTATCGAAAAAAAAATAATTAAAATAAAAAAAGATGAGTTAAAAAAAATAAGTAATGAAATAGGATCAGATGTTATTTTAGGTGTAAAGCCGTCATCTGCTATTCTTTTATCTAATGGAGATATCAAAAAATATAAAAATAAAATCAAATTTTATATATTGGTTACAAAACCTAACTTTGGATGTTCTACAAAATATATTTATTCAAAAGTTAATTCTTTTTCCAAACCCGAATTCAATCCCCCTAAACTGAAATTATTTGAAGCAAAATATTTAAAAAATTTAGACAATGACCTTGAAAAAGTTGCGTTAAATAAATATCCAGAACTTAAAAGAATTAAATCCTATCTAGGTGGTTTACCCAATGCTCTATTTGCTAGAATGTCTGGATCAGGATCCTCAATAGTGGCTTATTTTCATTCCAAAAAGGCCTGCAAAAAAGCGTACAGTCAATATAAACGAAAATTTAATAGCCATTGGTGTATTGAATCAAAAACTATATAATTTTTTTTTTTTGTGATATATGCAACTAATATTGGCCCATGGTGAAGTGGTATCACATCTGTTTTTGGTACAGAGATCCGAGGTTCGAATCCTTGTGGGCCAGCCATATATGAATAACTTATTAGATAAAATTTTTTTTAGATCTCAAAACCTTAATCACATAAATTTAGGCTTCAAAAATATAAAAAAAGAAACAGAGGTTTCAAGAATATTTGAAGCAATTCATTCATACTCTAGCAATAGTGAAATTCGTTATGTTGGTGGATGTGTAAGAAAGATTATTAATAAAGAAAGATATGACGATATAGATTTAGCAGTAAATTTAAATCCAAAAGAGGTATGTGAGGCTCTTACTAAAAAAGACATAAAATATTACGAGAGTGGAATAGAACATGGAACAATTACAGCGTTAATTAATGATATAAAGTTTGAAATTACATCATTAAGAAAAGACGTTGATACAGATGGACGACATGCAAAAGTAGAGTTTTCTGATAGCTGGAAAGATGATGCTTCTAGAAGAGATTTTACTATCAATTCTATTTATGCAGATATTGAAGGAAGTTTATTTGACCCATTTGATGGAAAAAAAGATTTAGAAAATGGAAAAATTAATTTCATTGGAAATGTAGAAACAAGAATTAAAGAAGATTATTTAAGAGTGTTAAGATATGTTAGATTTTTTCTTAGTTATTCCAAACATAGTCATGACCCAAAAGTTATTAAAGCAATTAAAAAAAACCTAAGTGGTGTTTCAAGTATTTCCTCAGAAAGACTAATAGATGAATTTCAAAAACTATTAAAATCAGATGGTTTTCTAAAGCTAACTAAGGATAAGGATTGTTTAGAGATTATAAATCTTATTTTTCCACAAATAAAAAACATTTCTCTATTTAATAAAATGAATGGCTTTGCAAAAAAAAACTTTCTTGAAGTAGATTTTATTTTCTTATTATCTTTAATGATTATTGATGGAACTGATAATGTGGATTATTTTATTTATAAATTCAATTTATCTAAAAAAGATCAAAAAAAACTTATATTTTTAAATAAGTTTAATTTAGAAAAAAATACTAGCCAAACTTTTTCAGAAAAAAATTTGAACAAAGTTTTTTATTATAATGGTAGAGAGGCATTATTAGATGTTCTTTATTTTAAGATTTTTAAATCCAAAAAAGTAGACAATAAGTTAATTAAATTGATTGAAATTTTTAAGAAAAAAGAAATGCCTGCTATGCCATTTAAAGCAAGTACCTTGATGGAAAAATATCAAGTTCCCGAGGGAAGAGAGTTGGGACAGAAGCTAAAAGCAATAGAAGAAGTCTGGATTAGTAACGACTTCAAAATTTCAGATAAAGAAGTTCAAAAAATAGTAAGTAATTAAACGTACTTTACATCTTTAATTTCAAAGTTTTTTACACCTGCGGGAGTTTTAATTTCAACTAAATCATTTTTGTTTTTTCCAATTAAACCTCTACCTATTGGTGATTGAAAAAATATCAGTTTTTTTTGAAGGTCAGCCTCATCTTTTCCAACTATTTTATAGGTAATTTTTTCTTCAGTATCTAAATTTTCTAAATCTACAGTTGAGCCAAAGATGACTTTTCCATCATTACTCATTTTGGTTACGTCGATTACATTTGCTCTTGCGATATTATCATTAATCTGAACTATTCTTCCTTCATTATGTGATTGCTCTTCTTTTGCAGCATGGTATTCAGCATTCTCTTTCAGATCTCCATGCGATCTTGCTTCGGATATTGCAGCTACTATCTGCGGACGTTTTTTTTCTTTTAAAAAAATTAGCTCTTCTTTTAAAACCTCAAGTCCAGCAGCTGTTATTGGTTCTTTTTCCATTTTAATTCCATTTTGCTATTGGAGGCAAAGACATTAATATTCCCTCAACATTACCACCTGTTTGTAAACCAAATTTTGTGCCTCTATCGTACAGTAAGTTAAACTCAGCATATCTACCTCTTTTAATATATTGTATCTCCTTTTGTTTTACAGTCCATTTCTTTTTGTGTTTCAATTGTATTATTGAGTTAAATAACATTTGAAAGGTAACTCCAAGATCTGCTACAAATTTAAAGTCTTTCTCCCAATCATTTTTTTTGTAATCAAAAAAAATACCACCAATTCCTCTTGTTTCTTTTCTATGTGGTAAATAAAAATATTCATCACACCACTTTTTATATTTTTTATAGAATTTTTTATCATGTCGATCACACATTTTTTTTAATTCGTTATGAAGGAAGCTTTTTTCTTTAAGATCTTGAATGCAAGGTGTTACATCCATACCACCACCAAACCATCCATGCGTTGTATAGATAAACCTTGTGTTAAAGTGAATTGCTGGAACATGAGGATTTTTCATATGCATTACAACAGAAATTCCTGACGCCCAAAAATTTAGATCTTTAGAGGCACCTGGAATTTTTTACCCATCTCTTTTGAAATTTTCCATGCACTTCTGAAA
>FUWD012883068.1_pt1 | contig 15020 bp, 12 predicted proteins | sample 1063281 | NCBI WGS metagenome assembly FUWD01 (sample SAMEA79048168, study PRJEB19326) | metagenome | biome: marine | reverse complement strand
GTCTGCCCGTACATCTGTTCGAATAACTTATCCACAGGTTTATCCACAGGGTGTGGACAGTATGGCCAGACCAGTCAGCCCGCAGAAAGCCAGACCCGGGGTATTGAATACCGCACGACCCTATACCTATACTCCCCAAATAAATATTTCGACTAAAGTGAAAGGGATCATATAGCTCCTGACCTGCGGTTTTAGTAAGTGTGACTAGCATCACATTTACAAAACGAGAATTCGAGACATTTTTCTGCCTTATATACAGTAGGGGAGTAAAACGGGGGCAGTATGTTTTACGCCCCGTGGCTGCCTCTTACGAGGCCCCTAGGCCGAGTACTAACTTACCCCTCACTTCGCTGAACTCGTTCGGGCGCTAAGCCCGACACTAGCGGTGCTTTTAGTGGGGTGTAGTCTATTATCTGATGCAGCTAATCATATTCGCTGAGCAGCTAATAAAACGATTCCGGCCCAGCTGAAAGGACATACGATGCGAGTAAATCCAATGACACCAGAACAGCGTGAACGCTTCTTGTCCTACCAACGCGAGTATTCCAGAACACGCCGCCTTGAGAAAAAGCAATCCGAGGCAGATAAAAAGATCGAGGCACGCCGCCGAATCGCAGCAGCTATTATCCTGGCAGAAATGGCACAGGAGTCCAATGGCTGAAAATTCAGCAGATATAGCCAAGCGTATTATCCTTGGCTGTGTAGCAGAGGGTATGACCATTGAGCAGGCTACGGCCTCAGCTGGAAAGTCTATTAAGACTTATGAGTACTACCGTCGCACAGATAAGATCTTTGCAGACAAAGTAGACCGAACCAGACTTGGTCTCAAGGACAAGCAGTTTGCAGGTGGAGATGTCCACGACATTGACTTCGTCGAATTCCGCCAGCGCTTCCTACACAGCCGCACTTTCCCACATCAGAAGAACATCGTAGATGTGATCGAAGGTCGCGAGCCTTCCTGGCTACACCCTTCTATGAAGTATGAAAAAGGTCTGGCTAATAACCGTATCCTTGTCAACATCCCGCCCAACCACGCCAAGTCCATCACAATCACTGTGGACTACGTCACTTGGATGGTTGCCCAGAATCCTAACTTTCGTGTTTTGATTGTATCTCAGACTCAGCGTCTGGCAGCTGACTTTCTCTACGCCATTAAGCAACGCCTTACACATCCTATGTATGAAGACTTACAAAGTGCGTACGCTGCTGGCGTAGGGTTTAACTCTAAGACAGCCTCTTGGCAGGCAACCCGTGTCACCTTTGGTGATGAGCTACGTGAGTCCAGCGAAAAGGACCCAAACATCGAAGCCGTCGGTATCGGCGGTCAGATCTACGGTAAGCGTGCAGATATGATTATCGTAGACGACGCGGTGACTCTATCTAACGCCAATGACTTCGAGCGTCAGATCAAGTGGTTAACCCAGGACGTACGTTCTCGTCTTAACCCAACAGGTAAGCTGATTATTATTGGAACTCGTGTGGCAAGTGTAGACTTGTACCGCGAGCTTCGCTCAGAAGATAGATACCCAGGTGGCCTTGTCCCTTGGACCTATCTTGCTATGCCAGCACTTTTAGAAACAGATGAAGACCCTGACAAGTGGGTAACGCTCTGGCCTAAGTCAGATGCTCCATTTGATGGACAAGAAGAATCAGATAAAGATGAAGACGGCCTATACCCACGCTGGTCTGGACGTAACCTTTACAACGAACGCCAAGCGATGGATACATCCACCTGGGCGCTTGTCTATCAACAGCAAGATGTATCCGAAAACTCTGCCTTTGACCCAGTCTGTGTACGCGGCTCCATTGATGGAATGCGTAAGGCCGGTCCTTTAGTTGCTGGTAACCCAGGTCACCCACGTGACTTAGGTGGCTACTCAATTATCTGTGGACTAGATCCTGCGATGATTGGTGATACTGCAGCGATTTGTTATGCAGTAGATCGCAATACCAACAAACGCTACATCGTAGATGCTATTAAAATCACGCGTCCCTCACCAGCCGATATTCGTGACCTAATCTTTAATTGGACTTCTCTCTATGGCCCGTCAGAATGGATCGTCGAACGTAACGCTTTCCAATCATTCCTTACGCAAGATGAGGGAATCCGCCAACACTTGGCATCACGCGGAGTGTTACTGCGGGAACACCATACAGGTAACAACAAGTGGGATGCAGGCTTTGGTGTTGCGTCAATGTCAACTCTGTTCGGCACCAAGCAACACGATGGCAAGCACCACAGAGACAACCTTATTCACTTACCTAGTGACCAAACTGAAAACGTTAAGGCGTTAATCGAACAGTTAATCACTTGGACCCCTACTACTAAGGGTAAGACAGACTTAGTAATGGCGCTGTGGTTCTGCGAGATCCGAGCACGTGAGATGCTCAACTACGGTCAGTACAACTCACACCATCTAAAGAATCCGTTTCTTACATCAGCTGAGAAACGAAAGCGTGTAGTGGTCAACATTGACCAACTGCTAGCAGATCAGCATAAAACATTTATCTAGGGAGAACAAATGGCATACGACCCAAGTAATTACATTAACGGTGTTGACCAGCGCACTGTAGCCCAGCAACGCAAAGATGCAAAGGCAGATGCTAAAAAGCAAGCAACTTTCTTAAAGGAAGGTATGCGTAAGCGCATCCTTGCTAGAAAGCCAAAGTCTCCTTCAGCTACAGATGTTCAAACAGGTAATGTCCGTGGAGCAGTCAAGTTAAATAAGTCAAAGACAACTGTTAAGAAGACTGCTACAACTACTAAGAAAGCAGGCAAGAAGTAATGCCAGGAGCAAAAAAGCCTACTGCTAAAGGATCAGTCGCAAAGACTTTTGATGTAAAGAAGTTAATGCCTAAGATGACTCCACAAGATAAAGCAATGCTTAAACTTCTAAAGAAGAAGTACGGCGCAGACGTATACAAAGGATAAGGATTCCCAGTGCTCACACCAAAAGAAGTTAATGCTAAGTTAGGTCGACTGCAGACCAAATACGCTGCACGCGACCAGCGTATGCGTGACGTGCTTTCGGTGCGTCAAGGAGATCTATCTAAGGTCTACCCTTCGATGTTCTCCGAAGATTATCCAAAGCCACTCGTGGCTAACTTCATTGACGTTGCAGCACGAGATCTAGCAGAAGCAATGGCACCACTGCCATCATTTAACTGCGAAGCTACAAATATGGTTTCAGACTCTGCACGTAAGGCCGCAGATACTCGTACACGTATTGCAAACTTCTACGTCTCAGTTGCTGAAATGCAGCTACAGATGTACCAAGGTGCAGACTGGTACAACACCTACGGAATGATGGTAGGTATAGTGGAGATGGATTACGACTCCAACAACCCACGTATGCGCCTACTTAACCCTTGGGGTTGCTACCCAGAGGTAGACCGCTTTGGTCGTGTAGTTTCTTTGACACAGGTTCTCAACACTGATGCTGAAACATTAATTGCTAAGTACCCAGAGTTTACAGAAGCAATCTTAAAGAAGAATAACTACCAGCCAGGTAGCCCATCTATTACGATGGTGCGCTACCACGATGCTGAGCAGGATCTTATTTACTTGCCAGAGCGTCAGAACCTCACTCTTGTACGTACACCTAACCCAATCGGTAAGTGTATGGTCCGTGTAGCACAGCGACCTTCTCTTGACGGCGAAGCACGTGGTCAGTATGACGATGTCTTGGCAGTCCAACTCGCTCGTGCTCGCTTTGCAATTCTTCAGATTCAGGCTGCAGAAAAATCTATCCAGGCACCTATTGCTATCCCACAGGATGTGCAAGAACTAGCCCTTGGTCCAGATTCAATTATGCGTTCTTCTCAGCCACAGAACATCCGTCGTGTAGGCTTAGATCTACCACCAGGAGTCTTTACAGAGTCAGGAGTGCTAGAACGTGAACTACGGCTTGGCGCTCGTTACCCTGAAACCAGATCCGGAAATACCAGTGCAAGTGTTATTACTGGTCGTGGCGTTCAAGAGTTGCAAGCTGGTTTTGATACTCAAATCAAATCAGCACAATCACAGTTTGCTCGAATGTTCGCTGATCTTATTGGGCTCTGCTTTGAAGTAGATGAAAAACTATTTAGCAATGTACAAAAGACAATCCGTGGTTCTGAAGACGGAACACCGTATGTACTCAAGTACACACCTGGTCGTGACATTAGAGGCGAGTATGGCGTAGATGTTCGTTACGGAATTATGTCTGGTATGGATCCATCACGTGCAATCATTGCATTGCTACAGATGCGTTCAGACAAGCTAGTATCTCGTGACTATGTACGCCGTGAGATTCCTATGGACCTTAACGTCTCACAGGAGGAACAACGTGTTGATATTGAAGAAATGCGTGATGCTCTACGTGTCTCAGTGGCACAGTACGCACAAGCTATCCCAGCGCTTGCGGCGCAAGGCCAAGACCCATCGCTAATTGTTACACGAATTGCAGAAGTAATTAAGGGTCGTCAAAAGGGATTATCCCTTGAGTCAATCGTAGAAAAAGCATTTGCACCAGAACCACCACCAGAGATGCCACCTATGGCACCTGGAATGGAACAACAACTTCCAGCAGCAGGCGCGGCCACCGCTCCTGCCTCGCAGCAACCTCCACAAGAACAAGCTGGTATGGCCCCTGCTGCTGGTCAAAAACCCGATATAGCAACACTACTCGCCGGACTAACCGGCGGTGCAGCATAACCGAAGGAGGTGCAAATATGAACAAGGGATCACAGGCTAAGGCTTCAATGCAAAAGCCAACTGAAGGCAAGAAGGATACTTCAAAGCCAAAGGGCGGAAAAGTAGACTTCGGTTATGCCGGAACAGCTCGCAAAGGCAAGAAGGCTTAATTACTACTGAAAGGTGTACAGGGTGTTGAACGATAACGATAGGATTCCACGCCCTGTACGCCGGACAGACTTTCTAGTAATAGTCACTGGGCTTTTCTACAACCTAACACAAGTAGTAGAAACATTTATGTCAGAGATTTATGAACTTTCGATTTACCACGCCAACCAAAAAACCAAAGTCAATAAGGCTTGGGAAGATATGGCGCAAGATTTAGAAACATTAGAGGAGGACAAATGACAACTGCACCAATGAACCCAAAAGCAGGTGTATCAGGTCCAGGCAAGTACTCAGTACGTAGCGATAAATTGAATATGGGTTCTACAAGTTATGGTGAAGGCGTTGAGACAGCTGAACTTAAGTCTGGTGCTCCGCTTGCTAACACACCTGACGTACGTGGTGAGGCACCATCTAAGTTCCGTGAGGGACTATCACAAGCCCCAGTAACAGAATTATTTGCACCAACAGAGCGCCCAGATGAACCAATCACTACAGGCATTGCTCGTGGTGCAGGTGCAGGACCAGAGGTCCTAATGATGCAGTCACAGTTTGCACAACGCAAGATTTCAGACATCTTGGCTGAAATGATCCCGTATGACAATACTGGAGAAGTAGCCATTCTCTATCAGAACGCTATAGCGCGAGGTAACTAATGGCTGATAATATTTCATCAGCCGCGTATGCAGCCAAACTTGCAGAGGAAGATCGCAAAAGAGTTGAGGCTTACAACAAGTCACTCAAGACTCATAAGGAATTAACTAACCTTCCACCTGATCTAGCAAAGCAAGAGTATGCAAAGCTCACTCCTGCACAGCAGAAGTCTTTAACGCAGCAATATGGCAACGAAGACCCAACTGAGAAGCCAGATCAAGGTTGGCTATCTACTGCGTGGAACTACACAGGCGGTCAAGTTGTTAGCGCACTAGGCAAAGGCCTAGCTGGTCTACAAAATGTATCTGATTTTTCTACACGTCTCTATCGTACTGTTGCGATTGCAGCAGATCAGCAAGTAGATCTCAACGAAGCGTGGGACATTGCTAACGATAAGGGTGACAAAGTCTTTAGCCCAAACCGTATTGAGCGTGCAAAAGAACTTTTTGACAAGAACGCTGTCGAAGTTGCTATGCGTATTGCAGCAGGTGAGGACCAAGGTAAGATTCTTAAGGAGTCAACACCTGAGCAGCGCAAGTATCTTAAGTTACACGACAGAAGTCAGGGTACTCAGGAAGAGCAAGATCTCTTTCAGGACACATTAGATGCTGTTCAAGCAGCTAAGTACTCTCCTGGTCGCTTTGTTGCCAACCTTATTACACCTGAGAAGTACGAAGGTTCAGGCTTTTTCTACAAGACAGTCTCTGGCGCGGTAGATGCAATCTTCCGTTTAACAGCAGACCCACTTATTGTCGGTGGTAAGGTCAAGAAACTCTACGACATTAACAAGTATTCGCTAGAAGTTGTAGTAGGTAGCGCAGCACGTGATGGTGTTGCCTTTTCAAACTACTTTAACCAAGCAAAAACTACTGCATTCTGGAACGATTACGGCTCAAAGCTCAAGGCATACCGTGAAGCAGACGCTTTAGGTAACACTGAGGCTAAGGCACAGCTAGTTGAACAGATGAAGATACTGGCACCAGAGTTTGGTCCTTCAGTTATTCAGACATTTAACAAGGCAGCCGAGCCAATCGAAAACGTATTGACAGCCAAGGCTTTCTTTCTCAACTCAAAGCAACTAGATGAGATGATTAAGGGTGCAGGTGGTCGCCGTCGCATCATTGCTCCTCGTATGACAGAGGGACGCAAGGCACGTGTTGCAGCATTGACCCAAGTCAACAAGGTATTTAACATTGATAGAGTCGGGCCAGCACTTACTAACGCATCTTTCTTCGGAGAAGACGCAACAGATGCAGGAATCTACAAGGCAATCACAGAAGGCCGTGAGCAGATTGTAGAAACTGTTAATGCTCTTAACAAAACCAAGAAGATTGGTGTTGCACGCTTTTCAGTAGCAGACATTAACGTACGCATTGACCGCTTTAAGCAGCGCTTTGCTATTGCTCCTATGTTTAGAGACGATGAGTTTGACTTATTAGATCCTAATGCGGGAGATTACATCTATCGCTTTGCACGCTTGGTATTTCCACAGCGTGAGGCTAAGTTAGCTGCAGAGACTTTCCGTGGCATTGAAGATCTAGGCCAGCGTAAGGCTTTCTTCGGTGGTCTTATGGACAATATTGCAGATATTCGTGGCATTAACACCACAGAACCTACACAAAACGTAGGTCGTTTGATTGCCGGTAAAGGCAAAACTAAGTTTGATAATACTGGCGGAGAACTAGATTCAGTCGGTGCATTTGCTACAGACTTTAACACTAAGGTCACAGTTCCTACATTAGTAGACATTGATCGCCTTACTGCTCGTAGCACACTAGGACAGAAGTTGCTAGGACCTGTAGCAAACAACGAGTTTCTTGAGAAAACCGTAGGTATGTGGTCGTTCTTGACACTTGCTGGTCCTCGTTACGCTATCCGTAACTCAATCGAAGATTTAATGGTTAACCTTGCTATCGGTGAGACTCCTTGGGGACTTGCTACTAGCCGTCGTTTAACCACACGTGTACTAACAAGCCTACAAACTGCAAGCAAAACTGGTGGACTAGAAGGAATCGCTAACAGCCCACTAGGTGCTGTTATGCGTATTCTTAACAAAGAAGAAGCACAGCGTTATGCAGATGAGATTACTCAGTTAGACGCAGTTCTAGTTGCTAACAAAGAGCAGATCAAAGTCCTTCGCAAGAAGTTAGAGACCGAGACAAACGAAAACGTTATTAACCAAACACGTAACCAAATCGCTAAACTACGCAAGGAAACTGACGTAGATGTAGTGCGTAAGACACGTGAGATTATGGCAGGTGCTCTAACACGGGGCCGTGTCAATGACTTCTTGAAGACTCAAGGACGCAAGCCTCTTAACCAAGATGCAGTAGACCTGCTTACAGAGCAGATTGTCTATGGCGATATTGAGAACTTCCTATCTGTTATCTCAGAAGGTGGCTTTAACTTTGCCGCTGGTAGCGACTTCTTAACTAGCGCTGTCAGCTTTACTAAGATGCACAAGGTTCGCTCAACAGAACTACGCATCACAGGACCTAAGACAAAGTACACTCGTGCTCAAGGTGACCGTGGATTTAAGTCTATTGGTGTAACTAACCAAGATCCAGCATCTATGGTTTCCTACTTGTTGCGTATATCTTACGTAGCAAACGATGAACTAGGTGCTATTGCGGTAGCAAACTTAGATAAGCCAGACGATGCAGTACGTCTTATCGCTGATTACCTACGAAAGAATCCTAAGATCGTTGATGATTCTATCCTTAAGGCTAAAGAGATCAGCGTTGATGAGCACGCACAGATTGTCTTTGATCGCACACGTAAGGTATTTGAGACTCGTCGCGTAAACGCTGACGGTGTCAAGGAACTTAATATGGACCTTCTTGAGAAGGTACGTACAGTAGATGAGAACGGTGAGTACGTAGTATCAGGACGTATCTCACTAGATGATCTCTACACACAGAGCGATATGGACTTACCAGAGAGCGTTATCGGGCCACAGCTTGTACCTGTAACTGACTCAGGAAACTACACAGCATCTCTAATGGAGAACGGCTGGCGCTGGTTAGGTATGGCTAACGCACGTATCTCACGTCAACCTATCGTTGTATCTGAAATGTTAGATATCCGTAAGCAGATGCGTAAGACTGGCTTTGAAGATCAGTGGATTGCATCCTACACAAAGGGTATCAACCCAGCAGAGCAGGGTCTTATCGACCAGGCTACTGAACTTGCAAAGCGTGATCTTGCTAGAGTTGTAGAAGAACGTGCTATCGGACAAACATTGGCTTACATTGATAACCCATTAGTTCGTTCACAGGTATCTTTTTCTATCCGTAACTTTGCACGTTTTTATCGTGCTACTGAAGACTTCTATCGTCGTATTGGTCGCGCTGTGCGCTACAACCCAGAGTCAATCGCAGTAGCTGCGTTGACATACGAAGGTATCAGTCACTCAGGTTTCATCCAAGAGGATGACCAAGGCGAAAGATACTTTGTATACCCAGGTATCGCACCTGTTTACAACGCTATCCAAAAGACTTTGGACGGACTAGGTATTGGACCTGAGTTTAAGGTTCCGTTCCCTGTACAGTTCGGTGCTCAGCTCAAGATGCTTACACCATCATTGAACCCTGACTCAATCGTTCCTACATTTGCAGGTCCTGTCGGCGCACTTAGCGTTAAGACATTGACTGGTCTAGTAGATTTCTTTGGAGCACCAGGAGCAGCAGATACCATTACTCGCCTAACACTAGGTAAGTATGCTGTAGATCAACCTATCGTTTCATCATTCTTGCCAGCACACGTTAACCGTTTGATCTCAGCAATGGACCGCGATGAGCGTGACTCACAGTACGCATCTGCATATCGCAAGGCAGTTACCTACCTTGAGTCAGCAGGTCACGGTATCCCTAGAGAACTCAACGAAGATGGCACAGTTAAGGCACCTACTGCACAGCAGTTAGAAGACTATCGTCTACGTGTCAAGCAGACCACAATGAACATCTTGGGTATGCGCTTTGTATTTGGTTTCTTTGCACCAGCTTCCCCACAGGTTCAGCTCAAGTCTGATATGAACGAGTGGGTACGCGACAATGGTCGCGCTAACTTCAAGCAACTATGGAATGACTTGAAGGATGAGTACGGCGCAGACTATGAGTCAGCAATGAAGCGCTGGGTAGAACTCTATCCAGACCAGATTGCATTTACTATTCCTGAATCAGAGCGTTCAACTGTTGCAGCCTTTGGCTACGCAGAAGAGGCAGGTAACTTTGTTGACACTAACGCTGAGTTGTTTAAGCAGTACCCAGAAGGTGCAGCTTTCTTGATTCCTCACACATCAGGCTTCTCTTGGGATGCTTACAAGACTATGACCGATATGGGTCTACGTAAGAACCAGCGAGTAGATGAGCACCTACGCAAGATCCAAACAGCGGCAGACTTGCAGACTTACTACACACGTAAGAACGAGTACGAGGAAAGCCTTAAGAGTTCTGTAACTGACTACGAAAGAAGTCGCTTACGTAAGGACTTTACAGCTTGGAAGACTGTCTTCTTTGCAGGTCGTCCTTTGGTTGCAGAAGAGTTGGCATCAGGTGGTCAGAAGAAGATTGACACACTCAAGGCCCTTGACGATCTTGAGTTTATGTTGTCTGACACAAGAGTTCGCTCTGCAAGTCCTAAGACATTTGATGCTCTACAGGGAATGCTTAACACATACTTACTGTACAAGCAAGAGAAAGATCGTTATGACCGCTTTGGTGGATCACAAACACTGATTCAAATTGCAAAGGATCAGGCAATCATCAAGCTGCGTGAACAAGCACAGTTCAACGAGAACACAATGGCAGCATACGATTCCTTATTCGGAACACTACTAGGAGACTAAATTGGCTAAATATTCAGATGACGCTAAATACGTTGCCGCGTTTAATCGTGGACTAAAAGCGTCTAATCAGGCTAAGTTACTCCTGGCAGAACTCAATCGAGCAAAGCCTGGAACAAAAGAACATACAAGCCTGAAGGCTAAGTATGATGCAGCAAAGTCTGCAGCTGACACAGCAGAGGCAGAGCGTGTTGCACGCAAGGCTGAGATTGATAGCGCTGCTACCAAGGAAAAAGAAAAGAAAGAATCTGCCAAGAAGAAAGAATCTCTTAAGACTGACCTTCCACAGTTAGAGTATCAGTTACAGGTTGCAACAAATAAAGGTGATGCTGCTGCAATCAAGAAGGCACAAGATGCAATTCAAGCGGCTAAAGATAAGGCAGCTGGCATTAAGCCACCAACACCTGAGCAACTTGCTGCAGAAGAAGGCGGAGAAGAAGCCGCTGCTATCTCGCTGACAGACTTCCTTAAGAGTGCAATCGGTGATGTTAATAAGACCAAGCAATTACAGCAATCTCTTAAAGATGCTGGCGTTTACAAAGGCCCAGTAAACGGAATCTTTAATGCTGAAGTATTAGTACCTGCTGCTGAAAAGGCAGAAGAAAGACTTGCCACATATGCAGGTCTAGGTATTGTATTTAATGACCGCTATGAAGGATACAAGCGCTTAGCAACTGGCGGCGATGGAACTGGTGCTGGCGGTACAGGTGAGACACCTATCACAGAGTACCCAACTATCTTCTCATCAACAGATGCAACTAATGCCATCAACAATGTCTTCGAGGCAGAGTTAGGTCGCAAGGCAACCGCTGCTGAAATCGGAGCACTTAAGCCTTTACTAGCTGATGCACAGAAAAAGAATCCTGCTCGCTACGAGACACGTATTGTCAACGGCAAGAAGGTAGTTACGCAGACAACAGGTCTTGATGCAGCTACATTCCTAACTGGACAAATCAGAAAGAACCCAACTCTTAAGACTGAGATTGACCAGCGCTTAGGTGGTCGCACGTCACTGACAATGCAGGAGTTAAACAAGACTGCAGTTGCTAACGGACTAGACCTAGCAGTCTTTGGTGATGACATCAATACTTGGGTTAAGCGTGTAGAAAACGGCGAGAACATTGACATCTTCAAGAACCTTATCCGTAAGACAGCCAAGATTGGTTTGCCAGATAAAGTCGGCGCACTACTTGATGAAGGTGTAGATCTAAACGCAGTCTATGCACCATACAAGAATCTTATGGCTAGAGTCTTAGAGATTCAGCCAGACTCAATCAAGTTAGACGATCCAACGCTACGCGCTGCTATTGGTCCTGACAAGGAAATGCCTATCTATGAGTTTGAACGTGCTCTTCGTAAAGACCCACGTTGGCAATACACAGATACAGCACGTCAAGAAGTTTCCGATATTGCACTAGGAGTCCTACAGGACTTCGGATTCCAGGGGTAATTAAATGGCTGAAACAGCAGCACAAAAGAAGGCACGATTAGCAGCAGCGAAAAAAGAAGCTGCCTACATCAAGTCACTAAGCAACCCAATTACTAGCCAGTATGACCCACGCATTACACAAGGCGGAAGAGTAAACACTGCCGGTGAGATCGTAGAGTTCAACCCAGAGATGGCTAAAACTCAGATGACATCTAGCGGTGGAGTAACTCCGTCTTTTGAAAAACTTGGAAAACTTTTACGCTACAAGCCTGGAAGCAAAACGGGATTTCAAATTCCAATATTTGCCGATGGCAAAGGTGGAGAGTTTGAGGGAGAAGAAGTAGCTATCGCTGTAGGAAAATCTGGCGGTAACAAGTTTGTCGCATCAGACGGAACACCGTTTGAAGACGAAGATACCTACCTTGCATACCAGGAAATGCTGGATGAAAAAGAAACAGCAATGGATATTAAAAAGCGTGAAGGTCAGTCAGCTTACGACTTACTCTACACGCAATTCGCTCAGTACGGTATGGGTTCTTTAGTAGAACCGCTTAAGCAGTTTATTCAGCAAGGTCTTTCTAAAGCTGAGTTTACTCTTCGTTTACGCGAGACAGATGCTTACAAGAAGCGTTTTGCCGCTAACGCGAAGCGTATTGCTAATGGACTTGCCGCGATAGATGAGGCTGACTACATCGGTCTTGAAGACCAGTATCAGAACATTATGCGTCAGTACGGACTACCTGCCTCTTACTACACTAAGGGTGACCTTGGTCGTCAAGAAGGATTTGAGAATCTAATTGCTAACGATGTGTCTAATACAGAACTAGAAGACCGCATTATGACAGCGCAGTCTCGTGTGCTTAACGCTAACCCAGAGGTGCTTGCATCGCTTAAAGCTTTTTACCCAGACATCACCAACGGTGACATCTTGGCTTACACACTAGATCCAACTAAGGGACTTAGTGAGATTAAGCGCAAGGTAACTGCAGCTGAAATTGGTGGCGCTGCTCTACAGGCTGGCCTCAATAAAGGACAGGCACCAGAGCAGATCGCAAGATATGCAGCACGTGCATCAGAACTTGCCGCAGCAGGTGTTGATAAGGGTGCAGCCCAAGAAGGTTTCCAAGCGGTTGCAGAACTAGCACCACGTGGTGGACAACTAGCAGCTATGTACGGTGAGTCACCATACACACAGCAAACAGCAGAAGCAGAAGTCTTTGGACTTGCTGGTTCGACAGAGGCTAGACAGCAACGCAAGAAGCTCAAGAGTCTTGAAGAAGCATCCTTCTCTGGTAGAAGCGGTGCAGCACAAGGTGCTCTCAGCAGAGAACGTGCTGGAAACCTCTAAAGAATAAACCTGCCAACGGGACGACTGGTCCGTTGGAGCGATAACAAAACCAGGAGTAAGAGCCACGATAGATTCCCCAGTTTATCGTGAGGCTTACGCAATCAAACCAATGATAGGGAGAAGGACTATGTCCAATTACGACTACGAGGATGATGACGATTTCGACACAACGGAGTCTTCAAGCAATGACCTTGTAAAACAACTACGCAAAGCAGCTAAGCAAAAGGATAAAGAACTAGCAGAACTTCGTTCTCAGTTCGATGGACTCAGCAAGGCTCAACGTGAAAGATCAATCAAGGATGCCCTCGAACGTCGCGGGGTAAATCAGAAGATCGCTTCATTTATCCCACAGGACATTGACCCAACTGAGGAGTCTGTGTCTAAGTGGCTTGAGGATTATGCCGATGTATTCGGTATAGACCTTGGCCAAAACCAGAGTACGAATGTAGATCCAGCAGATATTGCTGCATACAAGAAGATGACAGGAACAGCTGATGCTGCTACTTCACCTGAACGTGGCGCAGACGTGATGTCCCGCCTAATGAATGCAAACAGCAAAGAAGAGCTGGATCAAATCATTTCGCAATCTGGTCTTTAACCCAACCCATAATCGAAAGGTAAAGCCAAATGGCAATTCCAGCAGGTAATTTAACTGGTACCTCCGATATCTCAGCACTCGTAAAGACAGCGTACGATCAATATGTTCGTATGGCTCTCCGTAGCATTCCAGTAATGCGTGCGATTGCAGATGTCAAGCCAGTACAGCAGGCTATGCCTGGTTCATCAGTTGTGTTCTCTATCTACTCAGATCTAGCTCAGGCTACATCTACACTGACAGAAACATCAGATGTATCAAGCATTGCTCTAGGTAACCCAAACCAGGTTACAGTAACATTGAACGAATACGGTTCAGCAGTTACAACAACAAAGAAGTTAAACCTAACTTCATTCAACGATGTAGATTCAGCACTTGCTGACATCATTGCATACAACTCAGCAGACTCAATCGACGCTGTAGTTGCTGCAGTACTAACAGGTGGATCAAACGTGATCTACGCAGGTACTTCAGGTGCAACATCAACAAACACAATCACAGCAACAGACGTAATGACAGTTGCTGCAATCCGTGAGGCTGTAACAGAGCTACGTACAAACAAGGCTGTTCCACGCATCAACGATCTATACGCTGCATACCTACACCCACGTCAGGCTGCAGACCTACGCGCTGAATCAGGTACTGGTGGATTCCAGGCCTTGACACAGTACGTAGACCGTACACCGTTCGTTGCTGGCGCAGTAGGAGTTATCGAAGGTGCATTCGTTATCGAAACACCTCGTGTTCCTTTCGCAGCTAACACACAGTCACCAGCTGTTAACGTCTACAAGGCAGTTATTGCCGGACGTGAAGCATTGGCAGAAGCACAAGGACAGGACATCTCTACCGTTATCGGACCAGAGATCGATGCTCTACGTCGTTTCCGCACAATCGGTTGGTACTATATGGGCGGCTTTGCACGTCTACGTGAGGCAGCTCTGTACCGCATCGAGTCTGCGTCTTCATACTAATTTAACTAATTGGTTGACTGCAGGGCTGAGGGAACTCAGCCTTGTGGTAAGCCCATTAAGGAGAGCAATGCCATATCAACTAAGAACACCTTGGCAAAATGAAACCTGGTGTGACAGCACCTATTTCAATATGTACGCACGCCTTGCTGCTCGTCCATTAGAAGGTGGTTCATACACAGGTGCCATTCCGTCATTTATGACAGACGTTGCACGTGGTGTGACATTAATTGTTAATGGAACTGTAGTTACTGAAAACAGAACTCCATACCAAGATGACTTGGCTAACGCCACTGCCTACTACCTTGGCGTCACGAGTACACACTCGATGATGCTGAGGCAC
>FUWD013230946.1_pt1 | contig 15022 bp, 17 predicted proteins | sample 1063281 | NCBI WGS metagenome assembly FUWD01 (sample SAMEA79048168, study PRJEB19326) | metagenome | biome: marine | reverse complement strand
AAATGAAACAGATGAAACATGGGATTCACCGAACTCTTATTTAAAAAAAAGTAGATATTTTTGATATTAATAATAAAAAATATAATATACAAAAATACAAAGATCTAATTAATCATAATATGAGAGCGATGAATGACCGTATTGTTTTAGCAGACAAAGATAATTCGCATAAATTTTTTAATCATATAGCTAGAATACGTTATTTAAACTATATATATGATGAACAAAATATGAATAATGATGTATTAGAAAATAACATGGCTGAAATTATTTACTCATTGTGGGAAGATAAAGAAAATATAAGAAAATATAATTATGAGGAAATGAATAACAAAAAATTCATAGAAACTATGGTTGGCAATTTTATAAAACAATTAAGTTTAAAAATAAATTCAATGGAAATTTTTGTTATAACACCTAAAAAAGGTAGACGTATAACTTTAAGAAGAAATGAAATAATAGAAAAATATAATGAATTAATAAAAAAATGTATAGAAATAGATATTTTGGAAAGAGGTAGACCTGAGAAAAAGAAAAAAATGTTATCTAAGAGAAGTTTTGCTCGTAGTCCTAAAACACGAAAAGTTAAAAGTGTAAGCAAGTCCAAGTCTCGGTCAAAGTCTCGGTCAAAGTCTCGGTCAAAGTCTCGGTCAAAGTCTCGGTCAAGTCTAAGTCTAAGTCTCGGTCAAAGTCTCGGTCCAAGTCTCGGTCTAAGTCTCGGTCTAAGACTAAGCCTAAGTCTACATAAGTAATCTTATAATAAGAGTAAACACAAGGGTGTGTACGACCAAGCCAAATGTAGTGGGGCAACCATTTTTGTCAGAGACATTCCCTAAAATAGAATTCACTAGTTTATAGGTCATAGGGTTCGATATTAAAATAAACACTAATGTAGTATATAGTGTATATAACCATTTCTTATTATTGTTTAACTTACACATGTCGCAACTCATATATATATACTATAATATAAAAAGTTCATTCATTTTATTTCCTTCTTTTGAAACTATCGTTTCAAAAAACAAACTTGTATATTTATTGTCTCTAAACCTAAAAGTAAATGTTTTATTTTTTTCCTTTCTTCCTACACGACCAATTGCCTGAATAATCTTTTCTTGGGTTATATTCTCTATGTCTTCTGATAAATATCCGTGAGAAAACTGATAATTGGTACCGTATATATAATCACTTGTTGCTAATATAAGCATCAATTGTTTTGAATCGGCTAATTCTTTCATAATATCATTGAAAATGATATCATTTTTATGCAAAACACCTATGCCTAATAATAAAAGCACTTTGTATTTGAATGATGTGTTTGTATTCATAATACGATTGACGTAATTTTCGTCTATATTTCCTTTAAACACATTGGATGTATTGTAATTACCAGACTTACTCCACCGCATAAAATGATCGTATGAATTTGGAATATACAAAGGATCCAATTGTATATTTTTATAATTTTGTTCTAATTGCTTTATTAAACGGTCTAATTTTAATATATCTTCATCGAAACGCATATTTTTCATTTTATTTTCATTGTTTTCATCTTTCGCAATTTTATCTTGATAATCTTTTTTATGTTGCGCAATGGTTTTATTTAAATTAAAGTTGAAATTTATTTTTTTCTCAAGGCCGTCTAATACATTAGAATTAATATTTAATTGTTTCATCAGTTCATCTGTGTAATGTTCTACATCTTTCACTAACCATAACGCAGGACCATATTGAATGGAACACGCTGATTTCGTCGTAAACATAACTGAATTATCATAAGACGTTTTACAATGGTCGTGAATGAGTTGTTTTTGTATGACTTTATAATAATATTGCTTGATGGTATATGCGTTTATATTTTTCATAGGTATTTTATTGAAGTCGTCTAAATAGGAAGTCTTTAAAATATAATTTGCACACTCGCATACACTCAAAAATTTCAAATAATGGTTGCCCTTTGTTTCAACAAACTGGGTTACTTGTTCTATTGTATCAAAATAACTATGTGGCATAATTATATTATTGGAATTGTCCATCAACACAATATTACTAGTATAATCATTTGACTCTATTTTATGAAATTGCGAACCTTCAAATTTTGTTTTAAACGTATCAATCATTGGTTCTAAATGATTGGGCAACGTAGCAGACGATAATATAAGTCTTGGTATTTTATTTATTTTCCAAATGTTAGAAAGAAGTTCGTGTAAAGGATGGTCATCATAATCCATCGATATGGTGGGTTCATCCCAAATAAAATAATGTTTTCTTTGTCAAAGAAAGATAACATATAGTTCATAGCGTGTTCATAAGAATGAATATCTGTAATCAATAATTCCAATTTTGTACCATCGCTATGGATTGGTTTTTTATTCGAATAACTATTGATTGAAAAATAATGTAATCGTATGTCTTCCGTATTTTTACAACCAAACGCAAACCCCGTTTTTATTCCTACATTGATAGCACTTTTTGCTAAATTTATACCAATATGTCTCGATGCGCATACAAAAATAACTTTGAACCCTTGACATAAGCCAATAGGAGTTAATGTTTTACCAGAACTAGTGGGGGATGTATAAAATATAATATTTCTTTCTTTTTTTTGTAATATAGAATATATGTCTTTTTGGTGTGGGTGTAATTGTAAAGGAATATAATCAAAAATAGGATTGTTTTCTATTACTTTTGAACAATGTTTTAAAATATCTTCAGGACATAATGACGATGATATATTTGAAAGAGATTCACGAAAATAAGGATTAATTTGCGGATACGTTTCAAATAAATAAATTATGTTATAATAATAAATAATTTTATCTTTTTTCTTCCATTTTTTATAATTGTCCAATATAACATATTCAATGGTGGATTCTATATTTTTTATATTTTCAATACGTATTTTGTCTGCGCTGTTTAATTTATACTTAGTTGCTTTACATTCGGACATTCTAATTGTAATTTTTTAAGCATTGGTTTCAAATGTGTATATATATGTAATAATGTGGATTTTTATTTTCGATTTTGATACAATCAAATAAAGTAATATGAATATGTTCTTGTATATTCAAGTCATTATAACCTTTCTTGATTAACTCCACAATATGTAATTCTTTTTGGTCTAATTTTTTTTCAATGCTTACCCATTCCGTTTTTGATAATTTAATTTGTTTAAATTCATCCATAATAATCTTTATAAACTATTATTTAAATTGTAATATATCTAAAGTATTGCCTTGGGTTTTAAAATTATCTGAACCATATATTTCTTGTAACATCAACCATTCAAACATTCCACCAAAATAAATAGACACATTTGTAAATCCTAGTTTTTTTAATTGATTGAACTTTTTAATGATCGTTTTGTCTCTATAATTTTTTCCGTAGACAACAACCCATATTTTTTTATTGGTTTTCAAATATTGGTTCATTGTGTTTATTTCCTCATTGATATTCAAAGTTTTATCAATGAGACAAAATTGTTCGTGTTCAGGTAAAGTATTTATAATAACATCGTGTTTAAAAATATCTTCAAAATGTACCATAGGAAATGACGAATAAATGTTTCCCATATAACTATATACATTAAAATTTTAATTGAAATTTACTGTAATTTCTACCATTTCTTTTTTTAAACATTTACTAGCAGATACAGATAATTCTTGTCGTTTTTTTCGAGTAATATTTAGATTTTTTTTACTTCTTGAAAGGCTATTATTATTATTCATATCTTCTTCAATAATATCATAATTGTCTTCTATATATTGAATAATATCATTTTCGATCGCCCATTTAAAAAAGTTCAATTGACCAATCGTGGTTTCGATTGAATATCCATCCCCATATGGTACCTGTATACGTTCCCATCTACAAAAAGGGTCGAAACGTTGTTTTTTAAACGCCTTTAAATTTAATTTATAATCTTCGTACACAATAAAACGCGTAGATTTTTTGTTTTTGTATTTTGTAAAATATTTTTTGGCATAATTTGTGGTAAACCAATCAATAATACGAAGAGATGTTCTAGATTCGCCATTGATGATGACCAGCATTTTTTTAAGATTAGAACCTTCTTTGTAAAATAACATTAACTTCACTAATAACAAATTATTTTGGTCTAAAATTTCGTCATTCATTGATAATTTATTCTTTATATGTTTATATTGATTTATCATCCATACGAATTATATTCAATTGTTTTGAAAATTTAAAATATTCGTGATTATCGTTTCTTCTTTGTAAATTACAGCGCAAACAAGAAATACACGTATTATTGGAATAATGTCCGATATTATTGTTGAGTCTTTCTAGAGACCATTGGGTCATAGATTTTTTATGTTTATACAAAATATACAAATCATGTTTACAATAATAACATTTTAAATCACAATCATATAATTTTTGAATGAGTTCTTTGTATGTAATATGGGATACTTGGTCATATTTATTTTTCTTCTTATCTTGTTGTTTGTAAGAACTAATTTTTTTCTTTAATTCACTTTCTATATGTGGCTCATTACATATATCATAATACATATTATGAATACATAGTTTTTGAAAAGATAAATCGTAATTTATGTCATATATATTTTTTTTTAAATGCGTATTAAAAATAATATGTTTCATATTATGAATTAAACATATTAAATATATTATACTATGAATGAGTTGAAAAGCGATTGTAAAGAATACAATGCTTTAAATTATAGGACATTAATTCATACTGGCTCTACATTACATACAACGAATGTGGTAACCACCGAAGAATCTCTTGCGAATTTTCTAAACGATGATATGGACAAAAATCGTAAAGGAATATGGTCGAAATTGACCAAAACAGCCAAGATTGTTAAGATTAAAAAATATATTAAAGACATTCGTGAAAGTTATAATTTAACGCAAGATGAAGTAAACAAAACAACTAATCTTCTTACAAAAATGATTGAACGAAAAAAACTTAGTAAAAACAATGAATTAGTCTACAACCAAGATAGCGGACATATTGAATCTATTCCTGGTCTAACGTTTAACAAAACAAGTCGTGTATTTTCTTTATTAACAGATAAACCGTCTACGTTAAAAGTAAAAAAAACAATTCCTAAAATTGATTAAAAACAATTCATTAATATATACATACAATGTTCAACGACGAAATATGGAACGTATTCTTGGACTACCCTCATCATATGGTGACCGACCATTTAGAAAACAACATAATTACACATTTAAAAGATTTTGTATCCGATTTTATGGACGAAAAAACTATAGACGATTGGATACAAAATAATTTGGACGACTCTTTAAAAGAGTTAAAGTTAAAACGTAGTTATATGACATTTATGAAAACCATCGAAGAACAAATCGCGTGTCGTTGCGATATAAAAGAACATATACAACATTTACAAGAACTGAGTCAACCGGAACAAAGGACGCCTGAGTGGTATGATTTTCGGGCGAATCATATTACGGCAAGCAATGCTTGGAAAGCTTATTCAGAAAAAGAAAAAGTGCGTAATCAAATCATTTATGAAAAATGTAAACCAATGGAAGTAAAAAAATATGGTCCTTCGTTAAGCGAAACACCTATGACTTGGGGGCACAAATATGAACCACTTAGTGTAAAATTATATGAAATGTGGAACGATACAACTATAAGTGAATTTGGATGTATCGAACATCCTAAACATAAATTCTTGGCGGCCTCACCAGATGGTATTGTCACCGGAAACAATAATTATGGAAGAATGATAGAAATCAAAAACGTCGTAAGTCGTGAAATCAACGGTATTCCCAAACACGATTATTATGTTCAAATGCAAATACAAATGGAAGTATGTGACTTAGACGATTGTGATTTTGTAGAAACAAAATTTACAGAATACGGGTCGTATGAAGACTATTTGAAAGACGGCTCGTTTAAATTATCGTTGGACGAAAAACAAAAAGGTATTATCAAAGTCTACATAGAAAATGAAGCTTACGTATATGAATATATGGACCTAAGTTGTAGTGACCCAAAAAAATGGTTGGATGAAGAACCTAAAGAAGGATGGCTTAAAAATGTATATTGGAAATTGGAAGTATATTCGTGTGTATTTGTACCTAGATGCAAAGCGTGGTTTGACTTAACGTTGAATGATATTCAAGATACGTGGGCGATTATCTTAAAAGAACGGGAAAGCGGTGACTATATGTTGAGACAACCAACCAAACGCGTAAAAAAAGAAGAAGTTCATTTGACGTCTTGTTCTGTCGCTGAAAAAGATTTTGAGCAATCTACGTGTTAAGTTATTTTAATTTCAACATAATATACTTATTTTGTTTATTTCTTGATAAATAATCATAAAAATATACTTGTTTATTGTGTGTTTTTATTTGCTCGAACAATGGGTCTATATTGGTGAAATATAATGCGATTATCCCTTGGTCATTTGTTATACTAATGGGATATTCTATTAATAATTTCAATAAATCGTCGTATGTATTTTTTTTTATTATACTTGTATCATATAACATTATGGTGGTTTGGAAATAATCTATATTTAAATCGTATGTGTTGGATAGTTTCGTAAAATAGTTTATATTGTTTTTATCAAATTGATTATGTAATTTCCATTGATACGTCGGGAAAGCATCTGAGTGAGCCAACAATGTATTTTCTTTACATTCATCTATCATAGGAGTTATATCTGAAAAAATAGTTATTCCACAATCCAAATAAAAAATATAATCCCATTGTTTGAAAAATGTGTTAAATAAATGTAGTTTATGAAATTGAAACTGCTTCATAAACCAATGAGGTGGGCGTTTCATCGTTTTTTGTATAGTTGTAAACTCTTGTGAAAACGGAATATTTGGAAAATATTTTATGATGATATTATTTTGTTGAATAAATTCACAATTCAACAAAGGGCTATTATACAAATCGTCTCCAATGACTAAACAAATATTTCCTTTATATTTTCCGTGGGCAATTAATTGTTGACACGTATACATAAATTTATTAAAATATGGTTTGTTACATAAAAATACAACACACAAATTCTTGTCACACATTAATATATGATATAATAATGTGTGATTAATATAACGCGTCTAGTTTAGTTATTTACCAAATGTCTTAAATTTATATTTTTGAACAAGTACTTTAATATGGTCTTGTTCTTGGTTTTGGTTTATATACTTTTCGTGTTTTCTTTTCAACCATAGGTGTTTTCGCGATGGGTCTTGGTTTTGGTTTATAAATATATTTTTCGTGTTTTCTTTTCAACCATAGGTGTTTTCGCGATGGGTCTTGGTTTTGGTTTATATACTTTTCGTGTTTTCTTTTCAACCATAGGTGTTTTCGCGATGGGTCTTGGTTTTGGTTTATATACTTTTCGTGTAGTGATTTCAATTCAAATTCGTTTTTGTAGATGGTCGTCTTGGTGATTTATGAATACCTGTTTTTGATATATATTTCTTTGGATGATAATATAATTCATTTTTCATTTTATTTATGGACGGAGTTAGTCGGTTTGACCTATTTTTAATTTTTGAAATCTTGTTATATAATTGTTGCTTCTTTAATAATTCATTTTTTACCGTTTTATTCATACTTTTCAAATTGTTTTCTACATTTTTTAATAATTCGGTTTTTCTTTTATTTATTAATTTATATTTAAGGATTTTGTTGGATTGATATTTCTTTGGATGATAATATAATTCATTTTTCATTTTATTTATGGACGGAGTTAGTCGGTTTGACCTATTTTTAATTTTTGAAATCTTGTTATATAATTGTTGCTTCTTTAATAATTCATTTTTTACCGTTTTATTCATACTTTTCAAATTGTTTTCTACATTTTTTAATAATTCGGTTTTTCTTTTATTTATTAATTTATATTTAAGGATTTTGTTGGATTGATATTTCTTTGGATGATAATATAATTCATTTTTCATTTTATTTATGGACGGAGTTAGTCGGTTTGACCTATTTTTAATTTTTGAAATCTTGTTATATAATTGTTGCTTCTTTAATAATTCATTTTTTACCGTTTTATTCATACTTTTCAAATTGTTTTCTACATTTTTTAATAATTCGGTTTTTCTTTTATTTATTAATTTATATTTAAGGATTTTGTTGGATTGATATTTCTTTGGATGATAATATAATTCATTTTTCATTTTATTTATGGACGGAGTTAGTCGGTTTGACCTATTTTTAATTTTTGAAATCTTGTTATATAATTGTTGCTTCTTTAATAATTCATTTTTTACCGTTTTATTCATACTTTTCAAATTGTTTTCTACATTTTTTAATAATTCGGTTTTTCTTTTATTTATTAATTTATATTTAAGGATTTTGTTGGATTGATATTTCTTTGGATGATAATATAACTCATTTTTCATTTTCTTTACGGATGGCGTTAGTCGTTTCGATCTATTTTTACTCTTCATAACACGGTTATAAAGTGATTGTTTTAATAATTTATTTTTATCCATTTTCTTTATGTCGTCCAAATTGTTTTCTATGTTTTTTAATAATTCGTTTTTTGTTTTGTTTCCTAATTTCTTTTCAAAATCATTTCTTTCATTTCCTACTTTTTTCGTATATTCATTGAATGGATTATAATTATTTAAATGATTTGTTCCGAACAATGGATTTTTCACAATATTGTTATTAGTTATTTTATTTGTGTTTTTTAAATGGTTTGGTACAAGCAATGGGTCATTTAAAGACGTTTGATTTAATAATTCGTTTAATATTTTATGAATTTCATCTAAACGATTCATTAAAATTAAATATGAATCTTTCAATGATTTGGGGGACGAATTACTTTTTTCTTTACTCAGTTTTTCGTAATAATGAACTACCATTTTCTTCATTTCTTTTAAAGTTTCCATAAGAGCTTTTAATTCTTTTATTTTTCGTTCTGGGTCATAAATCCCAAGATTTATATCTTTTATGTTTTTTACTAAATCATCCGATTGTTCGTTTTTTATAGTATTTATAACTGTTTCATAATGAACTAACGGATTTCTTTTTTCCATTTCATTCAATGAAACTATATTTGACTTTCTCAGAGACATATATATATATAGATATATTATTCGACCGTAACCACTTTGGCTAAATTACGCGGTTTATCTGGATTGTATCCACGTATTAATGATAATTCATACGCCAGCAATTGTAAAGGAATCATATTTAGTATACATTGATATGTTTTATTTGTAGGAACCATTATACTATGTTCGCGGTCTAATTCTTCGTTCGTAATGGTGAGAATATAATTGGTACGGCTTTTAAGTTCTTCATACGCGTTTTCGTTTTTTTGCCAATGTTTGTCTCGCGGGGACAATAATATAACAGGGAAGTCTTTATCTAGCAAAGCAAAAGGTCCGTGTTTCAAACTACTGGTCGAATATCCTTCTGCGTGTATATAAGCCAATTCTTTTATTTTTAAAGACGCTTCTTTGGAACTATATTCGTCGTAATCTTTTCCTAATATAAAACAATTTCCCTTGGAGAACATTTGTAAATAGGGTTTTACATCTATAGTCAACGCTTGGTTTATATGTTCGCTTAAATGAGTCAAATCGTGTATTACCTTTTTGTGGTTTGGTCTCAATCCTTTTTGTAATTGGGCAAACCATAAAGCAATCATAGACAAAAGAACTACTTGGGATACAAATGATTTGGTAGATGCTACACCCACTTCTCTACCGGCATTTAAATAGCACCCAAAATCTACTTCACGGGCAATAATAGAATCCACTTTATTGATAACCCCTATTTTTATATGGTCTTGTAATAGTTCGATACATTTATGTAGGTCTTTGGTTTCTCCTGACTGAGAGACAAATAAAAACGCACATTTACCTTTAGGAATATCGTATGTTGTAAATTCTCCGCCATCAAAACATTGGACGCTTGTAAAATCACACCAAGTTTTCATATATTTACACCCAATACATGCCGAAAAATAAGACGTCCCACAACCCAACAAAATAATATGTTCTATATTTTTCAATAAATCTTTGTTCAATCCTCCTAAATGTATGGTTCCGTCTGAATGATAACGACTACCGTGGTTCGTAACGTTTTCAATGGTTTCAGGTTGCTCATAAATTTCTTTTTGAGTCCAATTCATATAAGGTTCGTATGTATATGAACATATTTCTTTGTGAATTTCATTCAATACATAATTGTGTTTCGTAGTCATTCGTATTTTATCTTTTACATATTCTATTTTACATATGTCATTTGGGTTTAGTTCTATATAATGGTTCATTATTCCACAAAATCCGCTATATTCCGACGAGACTAACGCAAAATCATCATTGTTGCTTATTAATAATGGACTACCACGACGAAGACAATATAATGTATTGTCTTCGTTTAAACATTGAATACACAAACCCCATGTTCCTTCCATTTTTTGTGTCGCACATTGTATTGCGTTTATTACATTATAGTCTTTAGTGTAATAATATTCCAATAAATTCACAATGACTTCGCTATCCGTTTGTGAATAAAACACACATCCTTGTTTCATTAGAAAATCTTTTAGTATTTTATAATTTTCAATAATACCATTATGAACCAATGTAAATACTCCATTATAACTTTGATGAGGATGAGAGTTTTGCTGAGTTTTTGCTCCATGGGTCGCCCAACGAGTATGTCCGATACCATTGGTGGACGGTGGATATACAATATTACTTAAACGTTGTATAGAATCATGTGACGCATATTTTCTTATGGTCCACTGACCTTGGTACATTAGTGAAATACCGGCCGAATCATACCCTCTATTTTGTAATTGTTTTAGACCATTTATAATATAGGTCGATGCGTCTTTTCCCATACAAGCAATAATTCCGCACATTATAATCTATATTTATTATATTTAATTTCTTTACATAAACTAATGGACGATGAATTTATACAAACAGGCGGAGAAGTAGAATCTTTTTTTTCTTATATGGTTAATTTGACTCAAAAAGATAAAAGCGAAATGTTAAACGTCGTTCAATATATTGCGTTGGCGATTATTCCCATTTCTTTGGTGGTAAAAATGATGAAAATGTATTTACCGCCTTTTGACGATTATAAAGGCAGTATCGAAATATTAATAGAAGTTGTTTTACAATTGGTTGTTTTGTTAATTTTATTTTGGTTTATTCATCGTTTGATTGTGTTTATACCTACTTATAGCAAAGAATCGTATAGCTCAATGAATGTATTTCATTTCATATTACCTTTTATTTTCATATTATTTACGTTAGAAACGACTATAAGTAAAAAAGCAAATTTACTATTAAAACGAGCATTCATTTATATTGGTCTTGAAAAAGAAAATATGCAATCATTGGAAGAAGACGAAGAAATATATACCCCACTAGTATACAAGTCTCTCCAGGACCAATGAACAACCCATATCCTCAAAATACAAAAGAAGAAACCAATGGTAAAAATTATAACCAAATGTACGAAAAACACGCTGAAAAAGCGGTTCCACAATATATGGACCAAGGACCTGTTGCAGCAAATGAGTCTTTAGGGCTATCTTCTTTTTAATGAAAATCATTTAAGTATATTATGTTTGTATCTAATATGATGAATGAAGAATTAAACGCATTGGTAAAAGATTTAGATGAAAAAAATTTAATCCATTTGAATTCTTCCATCATAAAAGAATCCAAAAATAATATACTACAAAAAATGGGGTTCAAAGGTCCAGAACTCAAAAAATATCACTCTTTGCTAAAAGATTACAGGTTCATTGACGAATTGGATGAATTGACCATGGGTAATCATATTCGTTGGTTCAATTTAATTAATCCGGAAAATATTGTTTTGTATAAAGGTGCGATATTGACCAAAATAGAATACAAAAAAAATGAAATTGTATTATTATGTAAAGGGTATAATAATCGTTTTTTCAATTTAAAAATGAATGACCTTATATTATTTCAAAAGTTTACATCCCAAGAAATAATACTTATACGTATTTTAGATTACATCAAATAATAATTTGGCGTATGATTTCTTGTTTTACGAAAAGGTTTAATATAATTTTTTTTTGTGTTATATCCTATATATTTATGTTTACTGAATGTAAAATGATACAAAACGGGTAAACTATGAATATGTCCAAACATATGTTTATTCAATAAAACATTTGTTTTTTGTTTAATTTTATATATACTGTTGGGTACGCTTTTATTATAGTATCTTAATACATGTATACACTCATAAATAGATAAATGTTTTGTCATTAATATTATATATAGATAAAAAAATGAATAAACATATCATAATTGATTTGGATGAAACCATAGGTTTTTTCAAACAATTTATAATAATAATAAATATTGTTGAAACTTATTGTAACATAGACTATAATCATTATTTTGAATTATTGGAAGACTATTTTCGTCCTCATATGTTTGATATTTTTGATTTTATATTAAAAAAGAAAAAATCAAAAGACATAAAATATGTAATTCTTTATAGCAATAACAAAAATGATTTTTTTGTTAAAAAAGTTATACAATACATCAATAAAAAAACAAATAGTATTTTTTTTGATTACATAATCACTTATCATTCAAGACGTCTTCATACATATAAAAGTTATGATGACTTATTATATTGTATTCCCGACCTATTATTAAATGATTATTTTCTTTTTATAGATGATAAACACCATAAACATATGAAACATCCGAATATTGTATATTTAAAATACGAGAAATATATTTTTCAATACACGTATCGAGCCATAAAAGATAAATTAAAGAATGTATTGGAAGAAAACGTAACTTATAAAGATTCCATAAAGCATAAATTAAAAAAATATATTGTTTTAGAAAATCAATTGCCTAAATCGATACATGAACATATCAGTCAAAAAATACTTCATTCGATAGAAATATTCATTTATAGAACTATAATGCGTTAATGTTCTTGCACTGGGATCATTGGTGTCTACAAATTTGGGCATCCAATAATAAGGAATGATATTTGTATGATTACCGAAATATTGAACAAAAAGGTCGCGATAATAACATTGCTCGTTGGTCAATTCTTCGGTGGTATTATTATAATCCACAAGTGTATCTTGAATCATTTTGAACCAAGGTTTTTGTAAGCTTGACACGCCGTCGCTAAATGCTTCTTTTTTACGCCATAAAATAGAATAAGGTAAAAGGTCGCTTGCGGTTTGTTGAATCGCATAACGAATAAATTCTTTTTCAGTGGAACCTTTTCTGAATTCAATTGGGATCGATAAATAATATGGTACAAGGTCTTTGTCTAAAAAGGGAGTGCGCGATTCTAACCCATGACTAGCAATACACCTATCGCTACGAAGTACATCAAAATAATGAATATTGTTTAATAAACGAATACATTCATCGTGAAAATCATTATGGCTCCGACATTGATTGAAATACAAATATCCGCCCATTAATTCGTCCGCCCCATCTCCATTCAAGACCACTTTAAAATCGCTTGTATCTTTGATGTGTTTACCAATTAACCAATTTCCAACACTTGCCCGGACCGTGGTTGTATCATAACTTTCAATGTCTCGAATGACGTGTGGTATAGATTGTATGAAATCCTCTTGGGTAACAACCACCTCGTGATGATTACTCTTAATATGTTTGGCGACCATATTCGCATAATACAAATCTTCTCCTCCTTTCATTCCAATGGAATACGTGGTCAATGTTTCGCCTTTATTTCTATAATATTTAGAAGCAATCGCACAAACAATACTGCTATCTAGACCTCCGGATAATAAACAACATAATGGTCGTTCGCACGTAGTAATACGCTTTAAAACCGCGTCTTCCAGCAAATGATATAATTGTTTATAATGGTCTTCTTTGGACATTTCAGGATAACTTTTATTTAATACATCATATTTACGTTGTTCTGCTTTTTTAAATCCTTTGTCATATTTAAATAAGGTAAATGTGCCAGGCGTTACTTGAGTGATTTCGCTTGTTTCTTCGTGAGTTACAGCTTCCAATACAGACGAAAACGTATAAGCACTATTGCTTATTTTTTGATACAATGGTTTAATTCCATAGGCGTCCCTTACTACAAGTAGTTCCTTTTTTAATGCATCATAAAGAATAAACGCAAATTCACCGTCTAATTTTTCAAATGCTTCTACCCCATATTCTTCGTATAAATGTAAAATAACTTCGCAATCACTTTGAGTATTTAGTACATAAGGGGTTGATAATTCTTTATAGTTAAATATTTCACCATTACAAATTAAACTATAATGTTTATGGATAATAGGTTGATTGGATTCTTCATTTAATCCATTGATTGCCAAACGATTAAATCCAAAATGTAGGTCTTCTTCTAGACTATAAAATACACTAGATTCGGGACCACGCTTTGACCCTAGTGAACTTAAATGTTTTAATTGGTCGATGCTTATAGTTTTGTTCAAATAAGCAAATATTCCACACATTTATGTTTATATGTATTATTTATTTATATTGTTTATGTATATGGATGAAGAAATAAACTATCGTATAAATAAAAGAAATATACCAAACAATGAACAATTCAAACCAATGTTTGATTATAGACCCACCACTACAAAATATAGCGATTTTAAAATTCCTATTGAAACCACTACAAAAACAACGACCGACCCGTCGCCACACCATTCACGTGTTGATTTAGAAAGTCAATTACGTAATCAGTATATGGCTTTACAACGAGACTCGCAAGCGTTTTATGTACCAACGTCCCAAAGCGATTTATATAAACATCCAATGGAATATAATAAAGAATATACGAGTTATACACAAGATCCTCAATTCAAACGAACTTTATGTAAAACATTAGACCCAAACACATTCCACAATTCGACACGATATTATTTAAAAAAGAAGTTTAATGTATATATCAAATTTTTATTTATACAATTAATAGTGGATAAACCCCACTGTAAGTAGATTTATCATTTTATTTGATAGCATGGAAAAATCTATAATTCGT
>FUWD012823882.1_pt1 | contig 15030 bp, 20 predicted proteins | sample 1063281 | NCBI WGS metagenome assembly FUWD01 (sample SAMEA79048168, study PRJEB19326) | metagenome | biome: marine | reverse complement strand
GATCGTTGGTTCATTTGTAGTACATGATAAGCAAGGCATTACTTGAAAATAAAAAGTAATGCCAAAAATACATACCAGATAAAGGAAGTAAATCTTTATCTGGTATGTGTTTATAAAAAAATAATAAATTTTTTTGTTCATATATTTTTTTTATAAAATAAAATTATTCATCAAATACCAATCCACATTTACTACATTTTTTATCTTCTGGAGATAATTTAACACAACAATCCGGACAAAAAAATTCTGCAATCAAACGTTTGTTCCATGCATCTTGAATTTCTTGTATTGAGTATTTTTGAGGTATTTCAGTTTTCATCATATTAAAAAAACAATCTTTGTCATGATCAGTTTCATCTCCATTTATAATTTCACACCCACAAAAAGGACATGGTTTCAATTTAATTCCATTAATTTCATTAATAGAATTATATTCCTCTTCATATTGTCTTTTTAATCTTCTTCGTAATAATTCTGAAGGGACCATAAATTTTTCTCTATCAGCAGTGCAATCTGGACATACACACATAGATCCACCATGTCCTTCTTTTGGTAATGATTTTGCATTTACATGTTTTGTGTTAATATCAACCATTTTATTTCTCCTAAACGAGTAAAAAATAAATATAAATTATACTTGAAATTATTATACCAATAAAAAAGCCTATAAAAATACCTACAAATAATGATCTAAATATAGATTCATATCCTTTTAACATAAAATTTACCTTTTTATATTTTTTATGTCTGTTATTAATTGAGATACCAGATAACAAAAAGATTCTCCTGCAGCTGATTCTACTGGATTAATACCAATTCTTGAAAATAAATGTAATACAACATGGCAAATTTCATGAACAATATATTCATAATTTCTTCCCCAAATAATATATGTCCAATTTCCATTATCATCTTCACTGCCATAAAATCTTCCAAATTGATTTTGAGATAGATTATCAATATTTCCAAATAATTTTTTATAACCTTTTTCATAGGAAGTTTTTGTTTTACAAAAGTATAGATTTCCTGGATAAGGTCTTAATGATAATTTTTTCATAATTTTAAATTCCTATTTCAATACCAAGTCTTTCAAAAAATTTATCTGAATAATCAATAATATGTTGCAAAGATTTTATAGAAATCTTTTCTGTTAACATGTTTTTAATAATTTCACATGCTTCATTTTCATTACTATATAATAACCAATCAGGTAAAATTTCCGGGAAACATATATTACTTGGAGCAATTGGAATACACCCACATTTAATAGCATCTAAAATTGTATAGTTATATGTATCTTCTTTTGAACTTATAAATAATATTTTACTTTCAGATAAAAAATTAGAATATTCTTCCCATGTATTATTTTTTTGTCTTTTAATTTTCATATGTAACATTTTTTGAATATTAGATTCTAATGTTATATGAACTTTTTGTGGAGTTATTCTTGCTACTGAAATTATATTATTATTTCTAATAAGTTTATTATTATATGAAATATTTTTATCTGGAGGAGTTGGAAGACCAATTACTGATATATTTGTCCATCTTAATTTATTTTTATGATATTCAGATCCTACAAAAACTTTATCAAATAATCTTGCATGGGCTGATTCAACTTTAAATTTTGATGTTGGGTTTATTTGAAAATAATCTAAAAAATTTTTTGAGGTTGCATGGCAAAAAGCATAACATTTATTTGGTTTTTTATGATATAAAATATTTGAAAATAAACCAGGAAAACTCAAATCAGATAAAAATATAATATCATCAGATTTCAATCTTAAATTATTATATTCTTTAATTTGTTTTAATTCAAACTCAATAGATTTATCAATTATTGAAAAATTTTTAGTATATTTAAAATTTTCATTAATATTATTTTTTAAATATTTTTCTCCTAAAACAATGACTTTATCAAATTTTTCTTTAAAAAAATCTTTAAACATATCCAACCAAAATTGTTGATATCTCATAGGAGTTGGATATTGAGGAACAAAAATAATTCTTGACATTATATTTTATCTCCATTCAACATTATTCATTAACCACATATTTCGCCCTTCAAATAAAATCCATTTTTTCTCATTTTCCCATAATTGCTTTTGAGATGGATAAATTTCATTTAATGCTTTTTCTTTTTCTTTAAAATTTTTTACTTCATGACAATAAGGAGCCATCATATTTATACTATAAAAAACAACATTAAGATTATTTCTTAAAAATTGTTCTCCTATACAACCTTGAAGTCTGTGTGCTGGATGATGTTCATAAATTGGATCTGGAAAAAAGAATAACGAATTTTCATTTAAAAAATGTTGGGGAATATTTTTCATAAACAACTGGACTTTTATATTTGGAAAATATTCTTTTAATTTTGTTGATTCTTCTTGTCTACTTTTTATTGTTGGCTCTGTATAAATAATGATTGGATTTATATCTGGATTTGAAATAACTTCAAATAAACCAATAATTTCATCATCACAATGGGGTGCAATAATAATATATTCTTTCTTTTTGATTTCACTCATAATAATTCTCCTATTAATATTTTTAAAAAATTAGTAATTCGCTTATTTAGATATATGTTCCTTATATAAATCGTAGAATCTTTTCATTTTTTTTTCTAACTTAATATATATAACTTTATGAATAAAAATAATCTTCTCAATTTTCATAATTAAGTGGAATGAGATGATTGTTAAAATTATTACATAGGAGGAATGCCTATGATAAAAACATGGGTTAGCCACGGGAAGGAGGAAACTATTTATATAAATAGTTTTCTCTTTGGGTGGTCAAGAACATTGATTTACGCATTAGTGTTCTTGACCATAGGATTATCCATATGGATATTAATTTTTCATCCGATAATCCTGGGAATCATGATAGTAGGTCCAATCCTACTATCATGTATTCCAGATGAGGAAGAGAAAGTCTCAGATAAAATTATCTGAGACTTTCTCGAAAATAATGTGGTCAGAGCACATTATTTTTTGTACAAAATTATTTTTTTCTAAACTTATTAATTTTTTTATAGCAGCATCTACATATCTTTTTATTATATCCCCATGACATGCTTTTGGCTTGCAAAAACACCCTAAATAAATATTCTCGCCATTATAAACCCTTTCAATAAGATCTAAAACCGTTTTTTTAAAATATCATGACTGGCTGAATTTTGATTATCAGAAATCATTATTTTCTTAAAATAAAAATAAAATTTATCTATACAATTATCACGGTCATTTTCACCATTCATTGGAAAAGGATTTCCAAAAACTGAACCACGTCCGATATAAATATAATCCCCTTTATGGGTGTATTTATTTACAACCGTAACTGATCCTATCATTTTGTTTCCACTTCAACTGATCCAAACATTCCATCCTTTTCTTTCAACATATCATTAATTTTTTTCACTTCATTCTCTAAATCAAAAGAATATGCAATTAAACTCGAAATTTGACTTGTCAAACCTCGGATTATAAATTGGGTTTCCTGAGCAATATTTTTATCATTTGGACTACTTTGCATTTTAATAATTTCCAACTCATGCATCAAGTTCCCAATTCTAATATTATTTACTTGCATAAAAATAGAACTTCCTTGTTTCATTTTAATCTCCTAAAATAATTGATTTTGAATTTTCTCTATTGATATAACAATTTTCACTTTTTGGTTTAAATTTTTTATTTTTTGATCTACAAATTATCATTTCATCTAAACAATTTGAATAATTATCACATTCTACACCATTTTTTATACAAAATATTGATCTGTTAAATCCTTGTTTTTCTTTTTGGTTTTTAGTTGTGTTTTCAAGATTTATAAGATCAATATCATCTTTACTTATAGAAGAATTATTTTTTAGAAATTTACGAATTTGATATTGAGATATACCAAAATATTTTTCTATATCGCTTATAAAATATATTAATCCTTCATCGCTCATAAACATATTTCTATCATTATAAACAGACATACCAATTATTTTTTTTGGTAATCTTTCTTTTGTAGATGTAATATCATTATTAATTTTTTTTGCTTGTAAAACTCTAATATCAGATAATCCATAAATTCTCGTTCTATAAGCGAATGTCGTTCTTTTTACACCAAATCTTGCTACAAGTTCATCATATAATAAAACACTACCATCACTCAATGTATATTCAATTTTTCTAATATTACGACATTGCATCACTCTTTTTGAAACAATATATATTTCATCCATTATAAATTCACCTTTACATTATTTTTTATAAATCAAAATATATAACTATATGATGTTTCATCATTAAAATGAATATTTACATTTTTTTGATATCAGATGAACATTTAATCAACATACCTTGTGCAACAGCATGTAAAGGATTTGTAGCCCGCCTAATCTCTGAAATTTCAAAAGGTAATTTATTCTTATTTAATTGTTCTTTAAACATTTCAAGAAATCCTTTTGGAAGGCTTGTTCCGCCAGATATGATTATCGGGATAGATTCTTCGATTTCAGTATCAATATCATCTTCAAATTTTGAAATTATTTTTTTAATTGAATATGAGATTAAATTTTCATAATAATAATGTAATGCTTCTAAAATACGTTTTGTCTTTTTATTACTTTCTTGTAAATGACTCATTTGTAGATCAAAACTTTTTTCTTTTACGCCAGTAACACGATTAGGTACAATACCCAAAGACTCTGCAACACTTTTATCAATCCAATCCCCAGATCTTGCAGTTGAAAATTTCATAATTTCGATGCCTTTAAAAGAACATGCACAATTCATCATACCAGCCCCAAATGATAAAGCAATGCCAGAAAATTTTTCAGCAGCACAATTTGAATAAATGATAGCCATTGCTTCATTTATTGGAGAACTATTTATGTTTAAATTATTTAAAATGTTGCCAAAAACTTTTTCATGATATGTGACACTCCGGGTTTCATCAATAGATTCAGCCGGAATAGAATAACAACAATATGCCTCTTTTTTTTCAATATCACCAATTAGATTTTTTATCATGATTGTTAATACATCTATAGCACCTATTTCTTTTTGAGAAATCAATCCCTTTTCCATAGGCCTTGAAACTTCATGCCCAAAAATATTTGCCAATCTAAATGCATCCTGGCCAATAATAAAAATTTCTCCGTCATCATTTTTTACATATGAAATATCATTCATTTCTGAAACATTAAAATTATCAGGATCTAATTTCAAAAACACATTTCTCATTAAATTCACATTTTCAGGGGTATCGCTTCTAGAACATACTAAATTCATAGTACCAACATCAATTCCAAGTGCAATTTTATCTGACATTTTTTATTCTCCTAAATTTTAGATAATTGTTCAATTATATTTTCCATATCATTTATTTCACTTTTATCACTTTTACTGGCTTGGTGTAAATTAGATTTCATATTATTTATTTCATTATTTTTAAAAGATGGAATAAAAACATCAACTTCTTCATCTTCAATCTTTTTATTTTTTTATTTAAATTATTATTTTCAGAAACATTGATATTTTCAATAATCGTTGGTTCTTTTTCTAATATTTTATTTAATAATAACTCAATATTTGATAATTTTTTTCTAAATTATTATCTTTTTTTTCAATAATAAATTTTTCTTTTATTTCCAAGTTATTTGAATAATCAGTATTTTCATTATTTGAAGAAATAATAAAATCTTTACACCCACAATTTTTTATATCATTTAAAAATTGTGATAATTTATGATCTTGAATTTTTATTATACCAGGGCTTCTAAATGAAGGAATACCCATAATATTTATAAAAAGACCCACATCTTTTATATGTATTAAAAGCATTATTTTATTCCTCTTGATAATTTGTTTTGCTCAAAGCAAAATCATGAAGAGTAGTCATTTCACCACCTGTATTCAAAATTGGGTGTACAAATTTTAGTTGATCTGGTTGTAATAATAACTGTGCTTCACCAAATGTTGAAATCCATTTATAATCTTTATGTTCATTAGATAAAATAACAGGTTGAGTTTCATCTTTCATTTTACAAAGATAAACTTTGCATAAAGATTCAATATATTGATTTTTAAAATATGAATATTTACCAAGATACCCAACAATTTCAATATCTAATCCAGTTTCTTCTTTTATTTCTCTAACTGCACATATTTTAGAATTTTTATCTTTTACCTGACACCCACCTCTTGGAAATTCCCAATAATTTGGATAATGATCATCGGATGATCTTTGAATTAATAAAATACTTACTTTATCATTTTTATCCACTTTACCGATTATTCCAGAACCAACTATTCGTCTTTTTTTTATTTTGTGTGGTTTGATAAAATTTTCTTTTAAATATTTAGTATATAACGTCATAATATTATTCCTCATATTTGTAAACATATAATTCTATTATATCATTTTCCATTAATTTAACATTATCATAAATTATTTGAATTTTTGTACCATTTTCAATAACTTTATAATGCGTATCAAATGACATTTTACCATGTCTCGAATTTAAAAGTAATAAATCGGTATCATCAATAACTTCTGGAATAAAAAATTCCCAATTTGATGTTGACCCTGCTTGGTCAGGAGTTACAATATGAACATATCGTGATTTTAATTTTTTTGGTTTCTTTCTTTCAATATTTGCTATTATTGGGCTTATTAATTGATTTTCATTATCTATTGTATTATCTATAACACTTTTAATTTGAATTACATCTTCAGATAAATCAGAAATATGTCTATCAGAATTGTTATCAATTACATTATTTGGAACTGCTGAATTTTGATCATAAGGAGGATTATTATCAGTTAAACGAATTGGATTAAATTCAGGCGGGGTTAATGGTGGCAATGGAATTGGATTTTTTACAACCCCATTGGTACTTTCAAGATTTTTTTCTAAATCATTTAAATTTATAGTACTTTTACTGCTCGCAATCGTAATTGATACTTTTTGATTATCATCAATAATTTTAGTTTTTGAATATTCTTTTTCTCCAGTTTTTTCATCATATCCCATAAAAATTGGGTCAAATGGAACTTCGGGATATTTTGTAAATTGCCCAACAAAACCTAAATTTATCTCAACTCCTTTTAATAACATATCAGTTTCAATACATAAGAAAGTTGGCATTTCAATCTCATAAGAAATTGTAGCGGATAATTTCCAATCTGCTAATTGATCACCACCATATTTTGTAGATGAATCAGATAACGAAGTTAATTTAAAAATAGGTTTTATTTTTACAGGAATAATCCATTCATTTTTGTTAGTTGTCTCAATTAACTTATTTTCAATATCTGTTTTTGTCCAATCTATTTGATGTGTCACTCCAGTAATTTCATTAAAATATGTATAATTATAAAGTTCTGGTGGAATTATGATAAAAGAAGTAAAATATTCAGGATAAATATATCTATCAAAACCTCCCATAATTTGTAACATGTAAACTCGTAAATCACAATATTCGTAAAATGATGAGCATAGCATGATTAATTCTATATCACCCATAAACCTCGAAAAACCAGGTGTAATGGTTATATCAACATCCCTATATATTGGTTCAAATAATCTTGAAACGAACCCTCCTGCTAAGTTTGGAAAACGCCACTGTTGTTTTGCCCCACTTATAGCATCGGCTATTGTAAATTCACCAGAAGGATTTAATATTAATGATGTGGAATGTGGTTGGTCTCCTTCTCGTCCATTTAATAATTCTTGTTTTGTAATATATTCAACGGCTTTATCATAAGTGCCCATAACTGTCCATGTAAATCGAGGATATAAATATTCTGAATAATATTGTAAAACAGATTTATAAAAATTTCCAAACACATTATGGATATACATATAATGTGTTATATTTTCATTCTCCCCGATTGTCATGGATAATACCTCTCTATAATGAAATAATAGAATCTGAATCAATTATTGGTTGGTTTAGTGATATTTTTCCTTTATTTCTATCTTCAGAAAATTGGTCAATTACATTAATCACATCAGGCGTGGTAATTTGAATACCTATAGTTCTTACAATTTTTTTATTAAAAGATTTTGAAATATGTTGTCTTTCAGCTATTAAAAATATAAATTCTGTGCTATTTGAAGTTAAAGTAAATGCATAAATATTTAATGTGTCATATAAAATTCTGTCATTTATTTCTATTTTTGATAAAACAACCGACTCATTGCATAAAAATAAAATTTCATTTGAATAATCAGGATTTAATTCTTTATATTGATTAACAATATCAAGAGTTGATTTTTTATAATTATGTAATTTTATAAATGTCTCACAAAATTTAGAAGTTTCTAAATTTTTATACATAGATATCTTTTTTATTCTATCAACATTTCTATTATTTGGAAAATTCTCTTCAACACCAAATAATAGAAATGTTGACTTCTTATTATAAAAAATTGATAAATTATAAAAACCATTCAAAAATGGAAATCTAATTTCATACCTACGATCAAAACTTTTACCAAGTGTTAAACTCATTTTTATATTCTCCTTACTATTAAATTACTAATTCGCTAAAATTGCCTGTTTGTAAATTATCTTGTAAATTTTCTGACCAAGATTTATCATCAACATCTTCATCTTCATTTAAAGTATTACTTTTTATACTTGCTAAAATCATTTCTTTTGACATACATGATTCGATACTATATCTAAAATTTGTATAATTTCCTTTACCTCGTTCTTCATCTGTTGTATTATTCCATACATAAATTGCTTTGACTATATTATCTCCTAAATCTAATAGAGAATATTTATCTACATCAAAAGATGAATTTTCAATATTTTTAACATATTCAGTAAATTCATCTATAATATTCTCAGGAATTTCTTTAACAATATCTCCATCACATATAAATCTATGAAAATGTGATGAATATAAACCCGGAATCTTTTTCTTAATTATTTTCTTATCTTCAAATAAATTTAAAATTTCAATATTTTCAGTTATATTCTTTATATCATTTATTTTAAAATGATTAGCAATTTCACAAGGAATACATTCATTTAAAATTTGTTCAAATGAAAAATTATTATTATATGGGACTTTAAAGTTCTTATTATCAAAACCTTTGCAATGAATATCTTTTATAAAATGAGTTATATCAAGGCATTTTATATATTCATCATATGATGTAGATATATCCGAAATATTAATGTTTATACAATTATTAGCAGATAAATCATTTTCACAATATATCAAATATCCTTTAGTTGAATATTTTTTATATCTTTCGATAATTATATTTTTCAGAATAGATTTATTTAAAAAATTCCTATAAAGCAAAATTAATGGATCAGTAAACAATCTTGTTTTTAAATTCATGAAAGAATAGTTAGAATATTGGTCTTCTGTTTTTTGACTTAATTTATTTCTCATACACTTAATATAAATGTTTATAAAAATTAAATCATAAATAAGAGGTAAAATTTTATCATCATTTTTAATTTCAATATTTTCTACATCAAAAGACATAATTGGAAAATTTAATGGAATTTGATTATTATTTATTTCCCAATCATTTGTAAATGCATCAATGGATAATTTTGTCATATAAAAATGTGATTTTACTTCATTTGATTTATATCTTTTAAAATCAAATTTCAAATCTAATTTATTTTTTAAAATTTCAATTAATTTATTAAAATAATTTGATGAGTTAAATATTAACTCATTTAAATTAATTATAGTTTTTAAATCATTGTTTAATAGATTATTAAAAAGATCACTATCTGTGTCATCTATAAAATTATCTTTTGGTTTTAAATTTTTTAACTCATTTTCATAACTTCTTTCAACATCATCAAGAGCTTGTATGTTTATTTTATTTATATTTTCATTAGTAAAATTTTCAAACTCATTATTTAATTCTACACTTTCTAAATCAATATTTTCAATATTTATATCTCCTTCTTTATTTTTTATATCTTCTTTATTTTCATTTAAAATAACATTTTTCATCTGATCAATTTCTGAAAATTGATCTTTAATCGAATATAAAATATTTTTAAATTGATTAATTTCTATTTTTAAATCATTAATTTCGTTTATTAAAATTTCATTTCCAGTAGTATCATTTAATGAGTCAAATGATTTTGAAACATAAGATGTTTTAAATTCCTTGATTAACGAGTAAAAACATATAAATTCCATCATGGGTAATATTATATAGACGAAGTCATTATCACTCTCCCTGATGGTAATTGTTATAAGATTTTCATTGAAATTATCGGAATATATAAATTCAAATTCCAATATTTTAGATGAATTTCTTTTTGTGATAATAGTTTTATTTTTATACATATCTGGATCTTTACTAGCATTATTCAAACTCATATAAAGATCAACAATATCAGGGTATTTTAAAATATATGTTTTAAACCGATTATCAGCATTTGATCTTATATTCAAATTTAAAAAAACATGCTTTTTTCAATTTTCTTATTAAATAGATTATTTGAATCGTTAAATTTTATATTTTGTAAAATTGATAAATTAACACTGGAATAACTTCCATATGTTTTACAATTATAATTATATATGCTTTGATTTATCCATTCGTTTGGTTTATTATCAAACATGCTATTTATATTCCTCCTTTAATGAAAAATGTTTAATTTTTTATATATGTTATGATCATAATGTAACCAATCTTTACTAATAATATGTTATAACATTTTATAATAAAATCTTATCAAACATAGTATCATATCTACTTTTTTATATCATAATAATAAGAACATATAAACATGGGGGGACCGGTCGCCTGGCGGCAAAATCCTTATATTATCCTCTTATTGAATCTCTGGACATACTATCCTTATAAAATGATTATTTTTATTTTGAAATTTTTGTTGTTAAAATTCCTGTATATTATCCTTATATTGTGAAAAGGCTTTTCACATTTTAAGTTGAATATTTTAGAATTTGAATAATGTATAAATATTTTATGTATTAATTGGATATTGTAAAATCTGTTATAATCAACTCTTGAATAATTATTTTGTATTATGATATAATTTTGGTTGAATAATATATCTTTGTATTACTGTTGTGTTTGTAGATGATTAACAAACGTCTTTTTGTTTGTTAATCTTGATCAAAGTTCTAATGAACGACAGTGAGTTGAATTAAGAAACAAAAAACAACTGATTATAAAATTATCTTTAAATTTATAAAATTTGAATTATTTATGATATTATTTTTTTGAATAAGATTATATAGATTTGAATTATTTAATAAATTATAAATTTATAAATACTTATTTTATTATTGGTAAAAATATATATTTATATATCTTTGTATTACTGTTGTGTTTGTAGATGATTAACAAACGTCTTTTTGTTTGTTAATCTTGATCAAAGTTCTAATGAACGACAGTGAGTTGAATAAGAAACCAAGAAAACAAATTATCTATAATTTTATAAAATTTGAATTATTAAACATATTAATCAAGATATATCTTATGGTTGGATAGACTCAAATTATTTATAAATTAAACTTTATAAATATTTATCTTATTATTGGTCAATATATCCTGTAATAAATTAGGGATAACTAAAACTCCTTATCTTGTCTTTTTTTCTTTGACACGTACGTGTCGGAAAATCTATTATATCCTCTTTATTACAAACTCTTTATTATATCCTCTTTATTATATAAGGAGATTAGATAAGTTAGATAAACGTTCAAGGAACCTACCGCTCGGTTTGGATAAATTCTCATGATAAGTAACATATGTTCTGAGAATTTAATCTAAAAGAAGTATTTTGTTTTTTATCATGATATTGATATTTAGTTCTGAGAATTTAATCTAAAAGAACTTTATCTTATATATTAGATCTTTTTTATTCAGATCTTTTATGTTTTCTTATATAGTTGTTTTTTGTTTTATCTAGATTTTTATTTTAAATTTTAATTTTAGATTTTGATTTGTATTTTGATCTGTATGTTTTATGTTTTTCGTTTTGTTGTTTGTCTTTGGTTTGTTACTTATCTGATCTTCCTCCGGTTGCGGGAGCAGCAAGTGCCATTGGGCTGGCACACAACCCTTCCTCCGGATATTCCCAGGTTTTAATGCCTTTAGATTTTATCCCAGTTTGTTACTTTTGTTGTAGTCCTTGATTGTTGTTTCTGGTTCTTGTCTGTTCTTGTTTTTGATCTTGTCAGTCGGAAGTAAAACTTCCTTCTTCCTCTTTGGTTCTCTGTGATGCTTTGGCTTGCATTCCCAGGTTATAACCTAATAATTAATAATAAATTACTATCTTATAAATTGTTCTTATAATTTATAAGTTGTTCACAATTTTTGACGACAATAAGTGCCAAAAATCAAGAACAGTTCTCAAAAAGTCTATATGGACTCTATAATGCCTTTTTAAAAATCTGAGTGCAAAAATTTTTTAAAAATGGAGAAAAAAAAGTCTAATTTATTTAATGATTCCCTTTAATTATAGCATTTTAGATATACACATATACAATTAATAATAAATTCAACTATTTACAAAAATTTATTTTTACACTACAAAAAATAAATTTTTTTAGTGAAGAACATATAATTGATAAAAGTCATTTTTGCTTAAAAAAATAGGTCAAAAAAATGCCATTATTAATAAAACCAAATAGTTACAAAAAAAAATTGCTTCGCATTTGTGATTCGTCATTAAATTCAACTATTTACAAGGGGTATTTTTGTATATACACAAGAAACGTCGAATATAAAAAAAATTGTGAATAATTTTAAGTATATAAAAAAATTAGTTGTTCCTAAATGTTTTTTTCCACCAATATCAAATAGTTATGGTATTTTTGGTTTATATATAAAAATACAAAATATTACATTTTTTTAATAATTTAAACAAAGATCTTTTCTAATAATAAAGGAACATATTATAAAAAAAATAGAATATGTATGTTGATAAAATGTAAACTTAAAAAGAGGAATATTTTATGACTTTAACATCAAAAATTTTACAAACTTCAATAATGTCGATTTTACTTATTTTTAATGGAATGAGTTGTTATGCAAATAACCATGTTGTAATTAAAAGAAGTAAAATTAAAAAGATTTATACTTATAATTATTGTAAAAAAATAAAAGTAAAAGTTTCATGTTATAATCCTCATGATCCAAAACAAACTGGATCAATAAAAACAATAACATCATCTGGATATAAAATAAAACCAAAAGAAAAAGTTATTGCTATATCTCATGATTTGTTAAAAAAAGGATTTGTAATGAATTCTAATGTAAAAATTGAAGGTCTTGGAGGTATATATAAAATAAAAGATTTGATGCCAAAACATAGAAGAAATTCCATAGATATTTCAATTTTTGAACCTTCAATATCTTTAAAAGAAAATAAAAAAAAATCAATGGAATTTGGAGTTAAAGAATTATATATCAGTAAAATTAATAAACATTCAAAAACGGAGAATTTATAATGGAAACTGTTGGGATAAAATGTAGTGTATGTGGATATTTTCATCCGGCTCCAGAATGTCAAAGAGTTAATAAAAATGAAGATGATCAAGATATTGATTTATCATTTTTATTTTCAAATTTAAAAAATATTTGTTATTTTAAAATTAGAAATAATAAAATTAAAAATCAAAAAAAATTGTTTTCTCATATAATTATCGAAATAACAAAAATTATAGATAATTATAAAGAAGATTAAAATGGAAAAATTATGATTATTTTATCTGATACACAAAATAAAGTGGCTAATGGAATAATAGAATGTTTTGTAAATAATCAAAAAATTGTAAAATTAGCTGGATTTGCTGGAACTGGGAAGACTACGATTATTAGAGATATTATTCAAAAATATAAAAATATTAAAAATTTAAGATCTATAGCATATGCAACATTTACAGGAAAAGCTTCTACAATTTTAAAATCAAAAATAACAGATATAATTCTTAAAGAAGATTTTTGTGGTACTATTCATTCACTTATTTATAAGCCATTATTTAAAAAAGATATATTGACAGGAAAATCCATTATTTCAAAGTGGGTTCGTGCAGATTTTTTACCATATGATTTGATAGTTATAGATGAAGCATCCATGCTGCCGAATGATATTTTAAATGATTTAATAACATATAACATTCCCATGTTATTAGTTGGAGATCATGGACAATTGCCGCCGGTATCTGAAAATCAAAAATCTTCTCTTGAAAATCCAGATTTTACATTAACAGAAATTCACAGACAATGTGAAAATAATCCTATCATTAAATTATCCCAATATGTACGAAATATGGGAGTATTACCAAATTCAGCTATATGGAGTAAGGAGGTTTTTAAATTATCATGGAATCATAATAAATGCAAAGAATTATTTTATAATATAAATTTTAATAATAATGATTTGATAGTTTTATGTGCATTTAATAAAACACGGGTTAAAATAAATAATATAATTCGTGAGAAATTAGGATATATATTGAACGAACCTTATCCTGGTGAAAAAGTTATTTGTTTGAAAAATAATAGAAATAGTGGAATTATGAATGGTCAAACAGGCTCGCTACTTTTATCAATTCCAAAAGATAAAAATACATCTGATATGACTATATCTATGGACGGAATCGATTTTATATATAATGGAAAAGTGAATTTACAAAATTTTGGTAAAGAATCTTATGAAATGCCATCTAACAAAATATATGACCAGGATAGAGGTAATAAATTCAAGTATATTAAAAATAGAAAAAAATATTCTAATGAACCATTAACAGATATGTTTGATTATGGATATGTAATTTCTGTGCATAAATCACAGGGATCTGAATGGGATAATGTCGTATTAATAGATCAAAGAAATTCCTATTCAGACGATGAGCAATATTCTAAATGGCTTTATACGGGAATCACACGCGCTAGAAATAAACTTTTTATGATTAGTGATTTTTACATTTAACAGAAAGGAATAAAAATAGAAAATAAACTAATGGAGAAAAAAATGGAAAATAATTTTAAAGTAGTAAAAT
>FUWD012877286.1_pt1 | contig 15033 bp, 16 predicted proteins | sample 1063281 | NCBI WGS metagenome assembly FUWD01 (sample SAMEA79048168, study PRJEB19326) | metagenome | biome: marine | reverse complement strand
GCGGCGTTTAATCCGATGCCGGCCAATGAACGAAGGATCATTCACATGATTCTCTCCGAGGACAAAGAGGTATATACAAAGAGTTATGGAGAAGGGGCGCTCCGCAGAATCATTGTATACCCCCGTAAGGCGATGCCTAACAAAAGAAGACGGAGATAGTCGCTGTTTTTTGCTTCGGTATTTCACAATCCTGGCGGCTGTTAGATTGTGAACCCTTGAAGCGGGACTGATCACTTTTTTTCAAGGGAAGCGTTCTGTGTCGGCCAGGAAGTTGCGCGTAAATTCCCATAAGAATCTTCCATAGTTGAATCTTGCCTAAGATTATTCGCTGACATTGATTTCGCTGCTGTTGCATAGCGAGCTTCAGTCTGCTATGGGAAATGGTCGTGGACTAAAAAAACGCCGAATAGGCGGTGAATTCCTGAAGATGCTAACCCAAAATCTCGTTAGTGGTCTGATAAAGACGTGTTTATTTTTTTTCGCAGTCTTTCTTTTGTCACTGGGATCGACGCAAGCCCAGGTTCCAGCTAAACCAGAGGAAATTCCAACATTGCTATACAACCGGGGAAAGAACCTATCTGCGTTTAAGGCTGGAATGAACATTACAACCATGAATGAAATTGACAAATCACGCCAGGAGATCAGAGGATTTCTTCTATATCGTCGCCCTAGCGATTTTAGGTTTCAAGGATTGGGCGCTGGCGGCGCAACTCTTTTTGAACTTGTGATGAAATCCACATCCTTTGAGCTTTATGTTCCTCAGGAAGGGAAGATAATCAAAGGAGGCAAAGAATGTTTTGCCCGAAAATTTCCCGACGTTGCAGAAATAGAAGGCCTTATTCCAATGGTCTTACTCCAGTGGCGTGACGTGCGATTTGACCGGGTTTTGTCAAAAGATCAGGAAAAAATAGTTATAAGGATTACTTTTCAGGGGAGGGTTTGGGGGGCCACTCTCGACACCCGTAGTCTTAATCTTTTGCGACTGGTTAGAATAGATCCCCGGGGAGATATCGATCTCACGGCAGATTTTGGTGATTTCAAGCAGGGTGAAACGGTTGGCTCCCTGCCAAATTCGAAGTTACCTCACCTGTTGGGGCTGGCGTACCATTGCCAAGATTTCCAAGATGGAACCGAATCCTTTTCTCTTGGAAAAGAATTTTCAAATAGAAACTACCTTTTCGGTCAAAACCGAAACATGTCGGTAATGTTTGACGATACCGCATAGCATGGCCCGCTTCATCTATAATTTCTTCATTCATACTTTCGGAGTCCCAATTCTACTCAGCTATTATTTACCCAAAATCATTTTCTCGGGGAAATACCGCCATTCTCTAAGTGGAAAAATGGGACGACTGCCTGATGGTTTTCCGAAAACGGGGATGCCGAGACCTGTCGTCTGGTTTCATGCGGTTTCGGTAGGGGAAACAGTAGCATTGGCTCCGGTGGCGCGTCAGTTCAGAAAACTTGCCCCGCATTGCACCATTATCGTCTCAAACGGTACGGAAACTGGCCAGAAACATGCCCAGGCCACAATGAATGGAATAGATTACTTTATCTTCATGCCCATAGATCTCCCAAGGTTTGTGAATAGGGTCACCGACCGAATAAGACCGGACCTCTTCGTATTGATGGAAACTGAAATCTGGCCGAATTTACTTTACAGCCTCAAAAAAAGAAACTCCAAAATAATTCTAGTGAACGGGAGAATTTCCGATCGTTCATTCCCCAGATATATGAAGATTCAACCCATGGTTGCGAAGATAATGGAACCCATAGACATGTTTCTGATGGCTTCCGAAACTGACAAATACCGCATACTGAAAATGGGCGCCCATCCGGACAGGGTTCGGGTAGTGGGCAATACAAAATTTGACGCCGCCATTCGAAGTGTTTCTGAAGACACTCAAGAGCAGTCTCGGATTATTCTAAACTTAAAAGAATCTGACAAAGTTTGGGTGGCGGGAAGCACTCACCCTGGTGAGCATGAAATTGTGCTGGATTGTTTTCAGAGGCTTTTGAAGACATTTCCCGAATTGATTCTAATTATAGCCCCCCGGCATACCGAGACCATTTCTTCTATATTGTCGGCTATAAGAGAAAGAGGTCTTGAAACTCCATTCATGAGAAGTTCCTTTGATCTTGGCCAACGAAGACGGTCACAAAACATTGTCATCCTTGATACCACAGGTGAGTTACTTAGATTCTATTCTGTGGCTTCAGTTGTTTTTGTGGGGGGCTCACTCGTGCCGAAGGGTGGACAAAATATATTGGAGCCAGTCGCATGGGGAAAAAAAGTATTGTTTGGTCCATCAATGGAAGATTTTCGTGACGCACGTGATTTGCTGGTCAAGGTTGGAGCCGCTGTGGAGACATCGAATGGGGAAGAGCTATTCAATTCGCTAATTAAATCATTGGATGACATGAAACAGTCGGCGGTGATGGGTAGACTGGGACTTGAAGAATTGGCCGGACATTCCGGGAGCGCGAAGACTGTAGCAACTATGTTGTATGATGTTGTCAGTCCTGAAGAAAGGCCGTAACGTCTCCTTTTCCCTCTCTAATCACCTCTGGGGAGCCATCAAGTAGACTTATTACAGTTGATGGTTGAGGAAAAAAGATACCACCATCGATAACCAAATCAATTTGACCTCTGTATATGCGTTCAATTTCTCTGGGGTCATCCAACAACTGATCGTCCGGCAATCTGACCGAGGAACTCAGGATGGGGTTTCCCAATTCAGCTAACAACGCCTGGCAGATTCGGTTGTCAGGGATCCGTATACCTACTTCCTGTTTTTTGGTCAGGACAATTCGAGGAACGAGCCGGGTGGCCTTAAGGATAAACGTATAGGCTCCGGGTAGATACCTCTTAAGTAACTTGTAATCATTATCAGTTACCTGTGCATAAAGGGAGATTGTTTTTAAATCGGAGAAAACGAAAGAAAGATGTCTCTTGTTGTCTATTTTTTTTATTCTGCGCACTCTTTCAAGGGCTTTTCTGCTTGCGATATCGCACCCAAGACCATAAACAGTGTCGGTGGGGTAGGCTATTACACCATCACGTTTTAGTATATCGATCACCTTGGAGATATGCCTGGGCTGAGGATTAACGGGATTTATTTGTAATATCATCTTGATTGCCTGGATAAACCACTTTTCCTTCTACAAGAATGTCCGGACCTACCCTGGATGATCGCATGTCTACCAACCTGGGGGCCTGTTCCAGTCTATCTATACCAGCTCCGGAGACTCCACTGGGAGCCGACTTGCCGCCGATTATGATTGGAGCGTAAAAGAATATGCAACGATCGACAATTCTAGCTTCTAGAGCTCCCCAAGCGAGTCCCGCTCCACCTTCAATCAATAATGAGGTTATTCCCATTTGATAAAGGTTTGTGAGCAGGTCTCTAAGGTCTACACGGTCCAAACTGGTAGTTTCGATGACCCGGCATCCTTTTTTTCGAGTCTGGACTTGAGTCTCGACGGTGGGTTTTTCCGAGTTGCCACAATCACCCCCGCCTGTGACATTTGGTTAAAAATGTTCGCTTCCAGAGGAGTTCTTAAATTGGAGTCCGCTACTATACGTATGGGGTCTCTGCCCACGCCCCCCTTCAATCTGGTTGTTAGGAAAGGATTGTCTGCGAGAACTGTCCTAATTCCGACCATGACAGCGGTTACTTTGTCCCTTAAACGATGGACTCTCATCCTTGACTGTTCTGAGGTAATCCACTGAGAATGCCCGGTCCTGGTTGCGACCCTACCATCCAGGCTCATAGCCAGTTTCAGATAAACAAACGGTCTTCTGAAAGTGACGTTCGTAAGATACATCTCATTGAGAGCCCTGCACCTGTTTTCCAAAACCTGCCCTACGACCTCTATACCGGCTTTACGCAGAAAATCCGCTCCACCGCCAATTACCGATGGATTGGGATCGTCTATCCCATAATACACTTTTTTTATTCCTGCGGCCATTATGGCTTGCGTGCAAGGGGGGTACGTCCGTAGTGGTTGCATGGCTCCAAAGTTACAAAGAGTTCTGCGCCCTCGGTCTGAGGTCCGGCGGCACGTATTGCTTCAACCTCGGCATGCGGTTCTCCCAGTGCACGATGAAAGCCCTCTCCCAGAATCGTGCCGTTCTTGACCACTACTGCGCCAACCATGGGATTTGGGGACGTTCTACCCAAGCCCTTTCGGGCGATTCGGATGGCCCTGGACATAAATCTTATCGCTTCATTAGATACCTTACGGTAATTGTGGCTCATCCGGCTGTCCGTGATCCGGTTGCTGTTCCTTTGATTCTTTAAGTTCATACAGTTCTTTTATCTCATTGACAAATTCTTCTATATCCCTAAAGGATCTGTACACAGAAGCGAATCTCACATAAGCTACTTCATCCATTTTTTTGAGAGCTTCCATGACCCGTTCCCCTATGTAGGAAATATGGATTTCCTTTTCCGATCTTTCCAGCAGATCCTGTTCAATGCTGTCGGCTACGGTTTCTATCTGTTCCATGCTGATTGGTCTTTTTTCACAAGCTCTAACCATTCCTTCGATAATTTTCCGTCTGTCGAAAGCCTCTCTGCGACCATCCTTCTTGATTACAAAAGGCACTACTTCTTCAATTCGTTCATAGGTGGTGAACCTTTTCATACAGTTCAGACACTGTCGTCTCCTACGAATTGCGGTATTGTCTTTCGCCAGTCTGGAGTCGATGACTTTATCTTCGATTTCACCGCATACTGGACATTTCATTTTAGGCCGCCTGTAGCAGAAAATTGCCGCGAGAATCCAATTGAACAATATCTATATTGAAGTTTAGTATGGTGCAAGATAAAATTAATTAAAGGTTTGAGTTTGAAAACTTTACTATCGGATATTTAAAATAATATCAGTTAAGTGAGGCCCGAAAATTATTTAGCGGTCACCGGTGGAAATATGTATTGCCGATGCTATAGATTCACGAATTGAAGAAAGTCGCCCTGAAATGTCTAAAATTAACAGCGGAAGCCTGCCTTGTTCAAATATTTTAAACTAGGAGATTTTGTACTAATTTTCTCTCTCGGACTTCTGTCCGTATTTCTGTCCATATTTCTCCCCCAGAGATTCCTTTCAAAAGGGGACATGGTCCTAATCGAGTGTAGAAACAAACTCGTAGGGAGATATTCCTTGAATCAGGATCGCATCATCACGGTAGTTGGCCCTCTCGGGGAAACCAAGGTGCGAATAAAGGGTGGTTGCGTGGCTATAATAAGTTCTCCTTGTCCCAACCATTATTGCGTTAACATGGGGGAATCCCACACGTCAGGTACTGCGCTTGTATGTGTGCCGAATGAAATAATAGTGCGCGTGGCCGGTGATGAATCTAAAGAACTGGATGCAATAAGCAAATGACGGTGACGGAGAGAACCAGGAAACTGTCCCGGCTGGGTTTACTGTTAGCGCTTGCAACTGCCATCCATTCTTTGGAGTCATTGATTCCATTTTCAATTGGCTGGTTCCGGTTCGGGTTCGCAAACATAATTGGACTGGCGACTCTGTATGTGTTTGGATTTCGAGACGCGTTCCTGCTTACAGCGGGAAGAATACTCCTGGGCGGTCTCATTTCTGGACAGTTTGGATCGCCGGGTTTTTTGCTTGCCGTCGCAGGTGGGATGAGTTCAATTATCACTATGGGATTAGCCCGTCAGTGGGCTGACAAATTCTTTAGTGAAATAGGAGTGAGTGTAATAGGCGCAGTGACTCACAATTTAGCTCAACTCCTAGTTGCGTACGCTCTGTTGGTGAAGAATGATAGTATTCTACTTCTGGCTCCAGTTATGATTCTCACTGCGATTGGAACTGGCGTGGTTAATGGGATAGCCACAAAATTTCTGATTACCAGAATGCGATCATCCAGATTTTGAGTTCAACGCTTTTTCTAGGATGCTCGAAATCCTGTTGGAATCGCAAAAACCACGTTACAGTTCTGAAGTGGACGATGCCTCAATGCTTAGTATCCCATCAATCCGCAACATCGGGAACAAACGGGCATCAAACCTTTAGAAGATAGGCTCTTTCGGAATTCCTTGTATTTATCTGAATTCCACAATTCAGTGATTGTATGTTCCTTGACGTTTCCTACGACATAGTCGTGATAATCGCGGCAAGGGGACATGTCTCCGTTGGAATTAATCTCCACCGCGCTGAAGATCGACAGGCATTTATCAAAACCAAATCGGCGACTGTGATCAGTGTAATAGGATTCCAAATCCTCTGGCTCAACTAATGGGGGCATAATTATAACGGCCGGGCCTGATAAATTCTTTGCCAGCTCATTCAATCGTTTGAGTTGTTTGGAAAGCGCTACGATATCAGGTGGTCTCCAGTTCCCAATCCATCCGTAGTGTTTCTGAGGCTTGAATCCAAATCTTGCTTCGAAATCTCTGGTGTGCTTCTCTGCAGATTCTTCGTCTATCCACCAGGCGAGATAGAACACGCATACGTCGACTCTATCCTTGAAAACCTCATATATATCAACCAGCCTCTGGTAGTTTACATTGTTGATGGTGGTAAGGGATGCTATGAGTGGCAACCTTTGTCCTTTTTCTTTCCTCATTTCTGTCAATGTATCGATGGCTTTGCTGATGGTCCGGAAATTGTTTACAGAGGGAGCGGCCCCCGGACGGCTTTTGTTATGGGTGGTTTCGTCTGGACCGTCAACCGAAATCTGAACCACGAACATTGGCGCACTGACCAAACGATCGGCATGTTCATGCAGGCCTGTTCCATTTGTCGCTATACTTGGAGGCATACCTAAACGGGCAGCTTCTTCGATTATTTCAACCGAGCCCTTATATAGCATGGGCTCACCTCCCCAGAGATAAACTGAGGGAGAATGTCCGTGCTTATCAAGGTCCCGCAATAGGTAAATGTATCTTTCTGTAGAAACCTCGTGTTCTTTCAATTCCTTCAAAGAACATGAACGCAGAAATCCTCGGTCCCCCCATTGGCCACAGGTGTGGCATCGAAGGTTGCAATAATCTGTAATCCGAATACTGCACTGTCTAATTTTGTTCGCCGATCCCTGGTCCGTTTTGTACGACAGGTTTCTGAGGAACTTATCAACCTGTATCATGGCCACATTCTTGGCGTATTTCGGAATTTCCAACAACTTTGGGGCTGTTTTTATTATGGTTGAAATTGGTACCCAACTTTGACTCATGCTAAATTACTCTCTCCCAAAAAAAGATTTTGTTATTCTACACAATTTGTTTGACGGTTGGAAGAATGCAACGAGTCAAGACTAAGCAGGCTGGATAAAAACGAGTTGTAATGTTAATATGTTATCTGCAAAAGATTTTTTATGACTATTTGTGCGTGAATTCACACAGGAAACCTGAAGTTCCCTGCAATTCATGAAATCGGATTTGGTTGAGTCGATTCAAATTCTCCAGTTACAGTATTGTTTGACGTCAAGTTTCCGACGCGTCGAAACTCATCCTGAGAATCGAGAAAAGCGTCAACTATTTCCGGATCAAAATGTTTTCCACGGTCTTGCTCTATAATCCTGAGAGATTCTTCGTGGGAAAAACCATCCTTGTATCTTCTTTTAGATCTCAATGCGTCATATACATCACACAACGCCACTATTCGTGCAGAGAGCGGAATCTCATTTTCACGCAGCCCGAATGGATAGCCGGAACCATCCCAATGTTCATGGTGGTAATATGCTACATCTGCGCCAACAGTTAAGTAGCTTTGAGATTCTCCGGTTTCTTTAGCCGCCTCATACAAAGCCTTGCCTCCCAGTAAAGTATGCTGGCGCATGATTTCCATTTCTTCGGTCCCATATTTTCCCGGTTTAAATAGAATTTCGTCTGATATGACAATTTTCCCGATATCATGCAAGACTGAGCATTGAACGAGATCTTCAACAAACTCTTCGGTCAAAAGGCGCCTATAGATGGGCCTTTTTCTCAGACTCTTACACAAAACTGCGCAATAATCCCTTATTCGCCCTAGATGACCGCCCGTTTCTCCATCACGGGCTTCCGCAAGTTTTGCGAGGGCAAAAATAGAAGCCCCCTGGATTTTTCGTATTCTGGTGTATGACTCGAGCAATTGCTGATGAAGTCGGTATTGCTCTGTCACGTCTTGCCCTAATCCAACCACTGCTTGCAATCGGCCCTTTCTGTCTAGCATGGGAGAAATGGCGAGTGAAAGGGTAATTTCTTTCTTGTCTTTGGAGATTTGTTTTATGATCTTTTGCGCGCTTCCCGATTTGCTTTCCAGAGCTTCTCGAAGGGTGTTTTGAACTGAATCTTCATTTAACGAAGGTGGATATAGTCTGACTATGGACTGTCCGGTCATTTCATTTTCATCATAGCCAAATATGTTTTGGGCTCCGGAATTCCAGAATATCACCTTTCTGTCAAGGTCAGTGACCACAATAGAAACGCCTCTCGAACTCTCCAGTATACCTTTTAAGAATTCATTGGTTTTGGCCAGTTCCTTGGTCCTGTTTTCGACCTGAATTTCAAGACGGTGAGTGTATTCTCTTTCCAAAAGTTTGAGCCTGTAATGCTCCAAACCTTTCTGAACAGTGGAGACAAGTATTTCCGTGTTGATCGGTTTGAGCAGAAAATCGTAAGCCCCAAGCCTCAGTGCGTTTATTGCGGCCTCCATTTCACCAAAACCAGTTATAATGACGACTGGAATTATGTCATCCGCTTCTCTGATCAATTTGAGAAGTCCAATACCATCAAGGCCTGGCATCAATATGTCGGTAATGACAAGATTTGGGGCTTTCTCTGAGAAAAGCCGCCATGCTTGGTCACCAGATTGAGCCATGATGACACTAAAACCGCTGAGGGAGAGTAGCTCTGAAAGGCTTTCCAAAGAAACAACATCATCGTCGGCAACCAAGATTGTCGGAGTTGTGACTCCATCATCTTTCAAAACTGGAGATTCAATAATAACGGAAGGATCGTTGACTGTGGAAACCACGAGTTGTCCCCATTGCGTTTGCTAAAGACTGACGGATGAGAATTATTCCCTCAATTATAATGGTTCCTAATCTCCGTGCAATGCGTTAGTTAATAGTCAAAAGGAGCATTAAGTCAAACAGAAACTCAATCAAAGCTTGGATGGATCAGTTGACATACTTCTTCGGGCGCCTTAACTGTGATCCATGCGGTTTTAGGTTATCGCTGATTTCTTAAACCAAATTGACCATTTTGTGCAAATCCAACTAATTTTGAGTCTAATAATTTAATCTATAAAATGGAAGAGTGACCCTGTTCGAGGAGACCAGAACATGCGCATGGATAAATTCACACTAAAATCCCAGGAGGCCCTGGAATTAGCTCAGGATATCGCTTCTAAAAGGGGAAACCCCCAAGTTGACATCGAACACCTTCTGTTGGCTTTACTTTCCGACGATCAGGGCATCTGTGTTGAAATAATCAAAAAACTAGGAGGGGACCTTGATCGGATAAGGGCAGAGACACTAGAAGCCATAGAACGATTTCCGAAACAGACAGGCGCAGTATCTGACAGATATTTCTCCAACGGCTTGAGAGCTGTCCTTGAGAGCGCCTTCAAGGAAATGGAGCAGCTTCGTGATGAATATGTGTCCGTCGAACATCTGTTGATCGCTGTTTCACAGGCATCTGGAACCACAGCCGCCAGGATTCTTAACTCTAAGGGAGTAGCTAAAGACAGGATATATACTGTTCTGACTGATATAAGGGGATCCCAGAGAGTAACCGATCAGGCGCCTGAGGAAAAGTATCAGGCCCTGAAGAGGTTCACCAAGGATCTTACCGAGCTTGCCAGAAAGGGAAAACTAGATCCGGTAATCGGTAGGGACGACGAAATTCGACGAATTATACAGGTGTTGTCGCGAAGAACAAAAAATAATCCGGTCTTGATAGGAGACCCAGGGGTAGGCAAAACAGCTATTGTAGAAGGTTTGGCCGGAAGGATAGTCTCTGGAGATATACCCGAAACCCTCAAGGGAAAACGGGTCATGGCATTGGATGTCGGACAGCTCGTGGCGGGGGCCAAATATCGAGGAGAATTTGAAGACAGACTCAAGGCAGTCCTCAAAGAAGTTACAAACGCAGCGGGTGAGATAATTCTATTTATAGACGAAATGCATACACTTGTGGGGGCTGGCGCGGCGGAAGGTTCCATGGACGCGTCGAACATGTTGAAACCCGCTCTGGCAAGGGGAGAGCTTAGGGCAGTCGGCGCAACAACAGTTAATGAGTATAGAAAATACATCGAGAAAGATGCCGCTCTGGAGCGTAGATTCCAACCGGTATATGTTGCTGAACCCACGGTTGAGGATTCGATATCTATTCTGAGAGGCCTGAAGGAGAGATATGAACTTCATCACGGAGTCCGGATTCAAGACGGGGCAATCATAGCCGCTGTAACGTTGTCGAACAGATATATTACAGACAGGTTCCTGCCTGACAAGGCTATAGACTTGATTGATGAGGCCTCATCACGTCTGAGGATAGAAATAGATTCGATGCCTACTGAGATCGACGAAATAGATCGAAAAATTATTCAACTACAAATAGAAGAGCAGGCTCTCAACAAAGAGTCGGATCCAACCAGTAGAGATAGACTTGAAAAAGTCAAAGAAGAAATTGGGCGGCTTTCCGCAGAGACGGAAGCCCTTAAAGAGAGATGGCGCAAGGAAAAGGACGTTATCGGTCAAATCAGGCAACTCAAAGAGCGTTACGAACATGCAAAGATTCAGGCGACTCAGGCTGAACGTGATGGCAATCTTGCCAAGGCGGCGGAGTTAAAATATGGAATGCTGATCTCTCTTGAGAAAGATATTGCGGACAAAAACGCCGAACTTGCGGAAATTCAGAAGGATGGGGGGCTTCTTAAGGAAGAAGTCGGGCCAGAGGATGTGGCGGAAGTCGTTGCGAAATGGACTGGCATACCGGTTGTTCGGATGCTGGAGAGCGAAGTCAGTAAGCTTCTAAAAATGGAGGAGAGAATCGGACAAAGGGTCGTGGGGCAAAAAGAAGCCATTATTGCTGTGTCAAATGCAGTCAGACGGGCCAGATCCGGATTGCAGGACCCAAATCGGCCTATTGGATCTTTCATATTCCTCGGTCCAACAGGAGTTGGAAAGACGGAGTTGGCCAGAGCCCTGGCTGAATTCCTTTTTGACGATGAACAGGCGATGGTACGTATTGACATGTCCGAGTATATGGAAAGACATTCTGTTGCAAGGTTAATTGGAGCTCCTCCAGGATATGTTGGGTACGACGAAGGTGGACAGCTCACAGAGGCTGTGAGACGACGCCCCTATTCGGTGGTCCTCTTTGACGAAATCGAAAAAGCCCATCCGGAAGTGTTTAACGCCATGCTTCAAATACTTGATGATGGTAGGCTCACTGATGGCAAAGGCCGTACCGTTGACTTTAAGAATTCCATCATAATCATGACCTCCAACATTGGATCAACGGAAATCAAAGACTATTCGGCGCAAGATGAAGATTCAATGAAAGAGCGCGTCCTTGATGCTTTACGGTTTCATTTCAGGCCCGAGTTTTTAAATCGTCTCGACGACATAATTATCTTTCACCCTCTTAACAGGGAAGACATCAAGAAAATTGTGGACATCCAGATGAAACGTCTGAACAAGAGGTTGGCGGATAACAAGTTGACTCTAACCCTAAGCCCTGAAGCACGAGAAGTGCTTGCGGCCGAAGGTTTTGACCCCTCATACGGCGCCAGGCCCTTGAAAAGAGCTATACAGAGACTTATTGAAAACCCACTGGCGTCTGAGATATTGAGTGGCAAGTTTGATCCCGATGATAATATAGAAGTGGTATCCGCTGGAGATCAATTCCAATTTGTTAAATTGAGCTAGATTTTGTGTGAATCATGATCAACCCGCAAATGTGCCAGAAAAATTAATCGCTTGTGGGTTGATCTTTTTCCCTCGGGGGACTTTTAAAATCCTATTATTTTGATCAAAGCTCTTTTTCGCCGACCACCATCAAATTCCCCATAAAAAATTTGCTCCCAGGGTCCAAGATCCATTTTTCCTCCAGTGATTGCCACCACAACTTCTCTGCCCATTATTTGTCTCTTGATGTGGGCGTCAGCATTGTCTTCTCCTGTTCGATTATGAAGATAGCGGTTTACAGGCTCATGGGGGGCTATTTCTTCGAGCCATTTCTCGTAATCGGCATGTAATCCCGACTCGTCATCATTTATAAAAACCGACGCTGTAATGTGCATGGCGTTGACTAAAATTAGTCCCTCTCCAACGTCTGATTCCGAAAGGGCTTTTTCGACTTCCTTGGTTATGTTGACGAACTGTCGCCTCTTGTTTATATTGAACCACAATTCTTTTCTGTAACTTTTCATGACGGCCTCCGCTGCTAAACGTTTTAAGTATTGTTAATGTCAAAATATATCATGCTTGACAAAGTTCAGTAACGTCTAGGCTTAGAAAATGAAAAGTTGTCAGATAACCAGAATGGAGCGGGATATGCCAAAAGCTTCGGACATAATGACCAAGGAAGTTATCACAGTCACCAAGGATACATCCATAAGAGAATTGGCTCAACTACTGCTTCAAAAAAGCATAAATGGAACACCAGTGGTTGATGATCTCAAGAGTGTGATCGGAGTAGTTTGTGAATCTGATCTGGTAGAATTTAACAAGCCGTTACATATCCCTACCGTGTTCGTAATTCTTGACTCTATCATTCCAATAGAGAACCCGTGGCGATTGCATAAAGACTTCAAGAGAATATCTGCGACAAAAGTGGGGGACATCTATTCCCATCCCGCAATGGTTGTAGAACCGGATACAGATGTTACAGAAATAGCGAGAATAATGTCGGATAACAAATTTTACACTATTCCCGTGGTTCAAGACGACAAGCTTGTCGGAGTGATAGGCAAGGTAGATATTGTTAAATCACTGACCCTTTTGTAGCGAACTTTGAGTCATGACAAATTGAATCGTGAACGTCTTACTAAAATCCTAGAACTTGTAAGAACCAAAGAGTTGTCAGTCGATAAGGCAGCGGTATTATTTCAGGAACTTCAAACCGAAGACATTGGTTTCGCAAGCATAGATCATCACCGAGCTATCAGACTGGGGTTTCCTGAAGTGATTTATGGAGAAGGTAAGACACCTGAACAGATTCTAGAGATTTTCCAGAAACTTGCAGCTCGTAATAATACAGTTTTAATAACCAGAGTCGATTCTTCGAAGGCCAAATATTTGATGGATCGAGCGCAAGGCGTTCTGGACTACAATTCATTAGGCCGGACTCTTGTTTATTCACCCGAAGCCGCTACAGACTGCGGGCACGGACTAGTGCTGATCATTGCGGCTGGAACCTCAGATTTACCAGTAGCGGAAGAAGCTAAAGTTACCGCTATGGCTTTGGGCAATCAGGTAAAAACTCTGTATGATGTCGGTATTGCCGGGATTCATAGAATTCTTTCGCACATAGACCTTATCAATTCTTCATCTGTTATAATTGTCGTTGCGGGAATGGAGGGAGCTCTGCCAAGTGTGGTAGGAGGCCTGACCGATCGACCGGTTATAGCAGTCCCCACGTCAATAGGATATGGAGCGTCTTTTGGTGGGATAGCGGCTCTCTTGGGCATGCTCAATTCTTGTGCGCCTGGTGTGGTCGTTGTCAACATAGACAACGGATTTGGGGCAGCGTACGCGGCAAGCGCCATGAATAGGATACCAAGATGCAAGGGTGCTGATTCCAGGTCACAAACCGATGGTTATGTGTTTGAGTAACCTATCTGAAATAGGGAAGAAAACGCTTAGCTTTTAGCTGGCCTATCCCCTTAACTCTGGAAATTTCTTCGGGAGTTGCGAATTTTTCGCCAGAATCTCTGTACTCAACAATTTTCTTTGCCAGGGATTTCCCAATGCCTGGAACACTTGCCAAATCAGTTTCACATGCCTCATTGAGATCAATTCTTTTTCCGCATGCTATGATCTGAGCGCCGGAAAGTCTCCCTACGATAAGAAAATGCCCATCGGTGATGTCAATTATAGAACCGCAAGGAAAAACTCTTTTCAGTTGGTTATGATAACGATCGGTCTCTCCAGCCTGAAATAATATCTCATCGATTGTAGATGGTCCAGGAAGAAAGACGGTATCTAATATTTTGCTATTTTTATTAGACGATATCCACAATCGTCTAAATGGCTTGAAGTGGTGCTTTTTGGTATGGTCACCGGCGTCGTTGATCCCGCTAAGCCCGGGAAACATCGTAACAGTGAACATTATAGCTATTACGGCTAGTCCTATTGTGGACTTTCTCCGAGAATCGTTAATCGTGAAAGTTTTCTCAGTGGTCCTTGGCAAGATCTTTCTGAAGCTTGTAATCAATGCTATCTACCAGAGCGTTCCAGGAAGCCTGAATAACGTTTTCGTTAAAACCGACTGTCCACCAAACATCCTCTCCATCCGTGGATTCAATGAGCACGCTTACAACCGCTCCGGTCCCTGAAGTACCCTCAAGCACTCGAACTTTGAAGTCCGTGAGATGTACGTCTCCCACATTTGGATAGAAATTGGTGAGAGCTTGTCTGAGCGCATTGTCTAAAGCATTAACCGGCCCATTTCCTTCTGCGGCTGAGAATTCCATTTTGTCTCTTACTACGATTCTAATTACAGCGTCTGAATAGGTTCTTGTGTCTCCTTTTCTTTTGGAACTGGTTACGCTGAACCCATGCAAAGTGAAAAACTTTCTGTGAAGACCCAGCATCCTCTTGAGCAACAACTCAAAAGATCCATCGGCGATATCATATCTGGCGCCTTGGGTTTCAAGGTCTTTGACTATCTTTAATACCTCTCCCAAACGAGGATCATCGGGCGTGAGGTCTATCCCGAACTTGGCGGCCTTTAGAGCCAGGGCGGCGCGACCGGCCTGTTCCGAGATTGGCATGTATCTGACAGCTCCAACCAGTTGCGGGTCTACGTGTTCATAAGCTGAAGGCATTTTGATGACGGCGCTGGAGTGCAAGCC
>FUWD012850228.1_pt1 | contig 15034 bp, 14 predicted proteins | sample 1063281 | NCBI WGS metagenome assembly FUWD01 (sample SAMEA79048168, study PRJEB19326) | metagenome | biome: marine | reverse complement strand
AATTGGAACAGCAACTAAAAGTGCAATTGCTGTTATCATAAAAGTTCCTGTAAAAATAGGAACCGCACCATATTTTGCACCTTCTACACCAGGAGACCACTCAGTTCCTGTTATAAAGTACCAAAAACTTTCCATCTTAAAAAATTCTATCGCTTCAAAAAGAATAGAAAATAAGATTCCAAAAGTTGTAAATATTGTTACAGCTGTTGCTGCTATAAGAATATATACAATAATTGATTCTTTAATCTTTGTAGATTTGTTATTATTTGTAAATGTTTCCATATTTCTCCAATAAGAAAAGGGCAGATAAATCTATATCCACCCTTTTGCCATTTTGTTTGTTTTAATTATTTAGATTGTAAATCAGCCGCTGTAAGCACTTTTTGTGATATAGCATTTTTAATAGATAATGCTCTCGAAGTTTTGTCTGATGGAACTAAACCTATTCTTTTTAAAGCTCCTCTGTCACCAATTTGTTTTTCACTCATAAAAAGCGCTACATATTTATTGATAGATGGTTTCTCAGCTCTATGGTCATTTTTTACATAGAAAAATAAACTTCTAGAGATCGGATATTTTCCACTTGCTATATTTGCTGGAGTTGGTTGAAATCCATCAATCGTAGCTCCACTTACTTTATTTCCATTTTCTTCCAAGAAACTATATCCGAATACACCTATTGCAGCTGTATCTTTAGTTAATTTTTGAACGATTAAGTTGTCATTTTCACCACTATCAATATAAACACCATCTTGTCTTATTTTGCTATATTTTTTATGTCCAGCTGCATGGTATACATCTTTAAAGATACCTTTTTTTGTAAAATGTTGCATTGTCATCTCTTCAAAACTATCTCTCGTACCTGAAGATTTTGGAGGACCGTATACAGTAATTTTTCTATTTGGTAACGATGAATCAATATCCGACCATTTCATATTTGGATTCTTGATAAGTGATTTTCCATCTTTTGAAGGAATCTCTTGAGCAACTGCTAAAAATATTTGCTCTCTTGTTAAAGATAATGGTTTATTATTTTTGCTTTGTGCTATCGCTATCCCATCATATCCAATTAAATTTTCAGTGATATTTGTAACACCATTTTTAACACAAGTTGCAAATTCTTCTGCTTTCATTCTTCTACTTGCATTTGTAATATCTGGAGTTTTCATATCATTTCCACTACAGAATATTTTCATACCACCACCTGTACCAGTTGACTCTACGATTGGAGTTGCTGCTTTTGTAGTTGCTCCAAACTCTTCAGCTACTGCTGATGCAAATGGGTACACTGTACTTGACCCAACCATTCTGATATTATCTTCTGCTGCTACACTTGAACTAAGTGCTACAACTGCTGCTAATGCTAAAACTGTTTTTTTCATTTTCGTTCTCCTAAATTTTTCATCAGCGGAAGTATAAAACATGAAAGTTACAAGGCGGTTACATTTTGTGTTATTGTAAATTTGGTTCTGATAAACAAATATATGATATATTGTCAATTATAAAATTACACAATAAGGATAAGTACAAATAATGGAAAAAAGCTGTGATGCCCCCTCGAGGCAAAGTTTAAGAGATTTTACAGAAGACTATTGGGATATATTTGTTGGCGTTGGCTCAATATTGCTTTCGCTTTATTTTCATAAATTAGGTTTTGGTGGCTTCGCAACATTTTTTGCAGCAGTTGGTATTGGATGTTTATCCTTAAGTGTTTCGGAGGTAGCTGAAATACTTTCTCTTAGATTACAAGAACCTTATGGAAGTTTGGTATTAACTCTTAGTGCTGTAGTTGTTGAGATTATGCTTTTGTATATTATTTTACTTCAAGCTTTTACAAATCCAGAGGTTATAGAAACCGTCAAAGGCGGTATAATTTCAGCCGTAATAGTTGACATGAATGTGCTCCTTGGTATTGCTGTTTTTCTAGGAGGTTTAAAGTTCTCAGAACAAGAACACAACAAAGAAACATCTAGTACATATACTACGATACTTTATGTTACAGGAATAGCATTATTGGTTCCTAGTTTATTAAATGAAGTTTCGCATGAAAAAAACGCAGTCTTTGAAGCATCAGTTTATATATCTTTATTATTGTTATTTTTCTATGTAATCATCATTATTTTCCAAACAAAAACACATACACACTTTTTTAAGCAAACAGCTAGAAGCAGAATATTTAGAATAAAAAGAAAAATGGCAAAAAAAGAAATTGAAGATGATCAAGAAGATGATGACGATTATATTTTTGAAAAATTTAGTAATTTAGGATTAATAGCAACTATATTTGTATTTATTGCAATTATTGCAATGGGAGCTGAAATATTTGCAATGGATGGTGTGAGACTCGCTAAAGAATATGGAATATCAGCAGGTATTTGTGGGCTTATTATCGCTATTGTTGCTGTTAGTCCGGAGATAATGACAGCAATCAAAGCTGCAAAAAATGATGAGATCCAAAGAGTTGTAAATATTGCAATGGGAGCTTCAACAGTTTCTATTCTTTTAACTGTTCCAATTTTAATGGCTTTAGCTTATGCAAGTGGAATTCGTTTTGAACTAAACTTCAATCCCTTAGAGATTGGCGCGTTAATTTTAACTATTATTTTGGCTTGGAAAACAACAGATGATGGCCATACTAACTATTTTGAAGGCATCGCACATTTAATGTTTTTTGTGGCTTTCGCTATTATCGCGGCTTATTATTAAGCTATTTTCTCAAGACATAGTTACAAAAGTTGTTATTTGCTTGTAACTATGTCTTTTTGTTTTTGTTTTTTTGATGGATCTTTTTCTACATAAATAGTCTTTAAAGTCCATGGATCAAGTTCTGTATAATACATAAGAGTTGAATATGTAGATGGAGTTGGTGTAAAAACTTGAACTTGTTCAGGATTTAATTTCAAGTCACTATTGGCAAAATCTTTTAAATCTTTCATATCTTTTTCGGTACACCCTGGATGAGCGGCGATCATATAATAAGTTAAAAACTGTTTTTTCCAGTTTGTTTGTTTAGATTTTCAAATTTTGATTTAAAGTCTTGCAATACATTCTTGCTTGGTTTCCCCATCATTTTTAGAACTTTTGTTTCACTGTGTTCTGGCGCTATTTTCATTTGACCACTCACATGATACTCAACTATTTCTTTTAAATATTCTTCACCATAATATTTGTCTTCGTTGATAAGATCGTATCTTATTCCACTATTAACGAAAACTTTTTTAACACTTGGTATTTTTCTAATATTCTGAAGTAAAGTTATGCTTTTTTTATGGTTTGGTTTTAGAGTAGGGCAGATTGCATATTCATCATGCTTTGGATTTTTGTTGTTTTCAAACATTTTAAATCCTGTACATCTTTTAGTTTCACAAACTCCCTCATCAAGTTTTTTGTTACATTCATAACCATACATGTTTGCTGTAGCTCCACCAACATCACTAATGATCCCTTTCCATTTAGGATTTGTAGTAAAATCCTTAACCTCATTTAAAATAGATGTTTCACTTCTGCTTCTTATTGTTCTGCCCTGATGAACAGAAATAGCACAAAAATTACATTCACCATAGCAACCATGATGAGTTGTAACCGAAAATCTTATCGTTTCCATTGCTCTAACTTTTCCATCTTTTAAATAGTATGGATGAACTTCTCTTTCATAAGGCAAATCGTAAACATTATCAATTTCTTTCTCATTCATATAAAATTGAGGAGGATTTTGGATTAAGTATCGTCCATTGTGCTCTTGATAAAGACCATTTGAGCTAAGAGGATCGTTGTTTTTGTAAAATAAATGAAACATTTTGATGAATTCATGTTTATCTTTTTGACATTCATTAATTGATGGTAGTTTGATATATGATTCAACTGGTTCTTTGGATATATAACAAACACCTCTTACATCTTTAGCATCGCCTTTTGTTTGAAGCGCATTTGCTAACTCAAGAACACTTTTTTCTCCCATGCCATAAATTAAATAATCAGCTTTTGCATCAAAAAGTTGAGAGCCTCTAACTTTATTTGTCCAAAAATCATAATGAGCAACTCGTCTAAGGCTTGCTTCAATACCACCCAAAACAATAGGAACAGTATTTTTGAAATACTGTCTTATTAAGTTTGTATAAATTAAGTTTGCCCTATCAGGTCTTTTTGTATTTTTTTCACCAGGAGTAAAGTCATCATTATTTCTGAATTTTTTAAGCGCAGTATAATTTGCAACCATACTATCAACCAATCCGCTACTAACTCCCCAAAATAGAGTAGGTTCGCCAAGTCGTGTAATATCATCTGGAGTATCATAAGAAGGTTGAGCAATTATCCCAACTTTGTAGCCATTTTGAATAAGTAATTTACCGATAATTGCCATACCACTATATGGACTATCTATATATGTGTCACCACTAACTAAGATAATATCAAGCTTATCCCAGCCTAACTCTATAAGTTCTTTTTTGGTTGTTGGTATAAACATGATTTTTCTTGTATTGATTTTTTAGTTTTAAAAGAGTAGAAAAGTTCTACTCTGATTTTCTGATTCTTATGCTTAATTCTTTTAATTGCTCATTATCAACTTCACTAGGTGCTTTAGTTAATAAACATTGAGCTTTTTGTGTCTTAGGGAACGCAATAACATCTCTAATACTATCGGTTCTAGCAAGAAGCATAATAAGTCTATCAAATCCAAGTGCAAATCCACCATGAGGTGGTGCACCAAATTCTAGAGCATCAAGTAAGAAGCCAAATTTCTCTCTAGCTTCCTCATCACTAATTCCCATAATATCAAATACTTTTGCTTGAATATCTTGTTTATGAATTCTTATACTTCCTCCACCAAGCTCTGTACCATTTAAAACAATATCATAAGCTATTGATGAAATTTCTTCAAGATCCTCAAGATTGTCTAAATTTTTTGGCATTGTAAATGGGTGATGTAGTGCTTTTGTTCTTCCATTTTCAACTTCAAACATTGGAAAATCAACAACCCATAGGAATTCAAACGTATCGTTTGGAATAATATCCATTTCACGTGCAAGGAATAATCTAAATCTTCCCATATAATCCCAAACAGTTTTTTTATCTCCAGCTCCAAAGAATACAACATCACCAGTTACAAGACCTGTTCTTTTAACAATTTCTTCCAAATCTGACTCTGAGAAAAATTTAGTAAGAGGACCTTTTAATCCATCTTCTTTCATTTGGAAATATCCAAGCCCAGAAGCTCCGAATTTTCTAACAAAATCTTCAAATGATTTCATTTGTCTTTTTGAAAAAATATTATCCCCATTAGGACATCTTAATGCTTTGATTCTATTTTTTTTAGGATCACTTGCGATACTACTAAATATCTCATTTGTACTATTAGCAAAAATATCAGAAACTTCAACCATAGGCATAGCAAATCTCATATCTGGTTTGTCGCTACCGTAGATTTCCATTGCATCATTATAAGTCATTCTATTGAATTTTGATGGTATTTCATGACCAGCGGCTTTGAAAATATTTACTATTAATTCTTCAGCTACCGCCATCACATCTTCTTGGTTACAAAAACTCATCTCAACATCTATTTGAGTAAATTCTGGCTGTCTATCAGCTCTTAAATCCTCATCTCTAAAACATTTTGCAATTTGATAGTATCTATCAAAACCACTTACCATTAGTAATTGTTTGAAAAGTTGTGGAGACTGTGGAAGTGCGTAAAATTCACCACCATGAACTCTTGATGGAACTAGATAGTCTCTTGCACCTTCAGGAGTTGATTTTGTCAAAATAGGAGTTTCAACATCTAAAAATCCTAAATTGTCAAGCGTATTTCGTGCAGCAATTCCAACTTTACTTCTTAATTTAAATATATTGTATGATTTTTCAGTTCTAAGTTCCAAGAATCTATTTTTTAGTCTAATCTCCTCATTTACTTTTTCATCGCCAAGTTCAAAAGGCATAGGCTTACTTCTATTTTCAATAATTAAACTATCAACAACAATTTCAATTTTACCAGTTTTTAAACGAGGATTTTCTAATCCTTCTCCTCTAGCTCTTACTTTACCAGTTACTATTAGAACAAATTCATCTCTAACTTTGTCTGCTACTTCCCAAGCTGATTTATTATCAGCAGGATCACAAACAAGTTGAACTAGGCCGTCTTTGTCTCTTAAATCTATAAAAATTAATCCACCGTGATCTCTTCGGCTATTTACCCAACCAGCTACCGTTACGGTTTCGCCAATGTTGTTTTCTGTTACATCCGTGCAATAATGTGTTCTCAAAATTATCCTTTTAAAAATTGTAATAAGTGGCGATTATACCCTAAAAGGCTTAATAATCTGGAAAAAGATAGTTGAATATTAAATCCAACCCTTCTTTTTGAAAATATAAATAGGCAAAATAGATGAAATAACCATTAGTACTACAGAAAACATGTATCCATAAGTCCAAGAAAGTTCTGGAAGAATTTCAAAGTTCATCCCATAAATACTTGCTATAAGAGTAGGTGGTAGGAAAATAACATTTACAATAGTAAACATTTTAATAACCCTATTTTGTTCAATGCTCAAAACACCAAGGAAGATATTTTGAAGATAATCCAATCTTTCAAAATTGAATTCTGTGTAATCTATAAGTGACTTAATATCTTTAAGCATTATTTGAACATCACTTTTTAATTTTTCTGATAATTTTGAAGATTTTAAAAATGCAGTTAATATTCTTTGTTTATCTGTCAAGTTTTCTCGAATTTTCATATTAAGATCTTCAAAGGCAGAGATTTTCTCAAGTACTTCTTCATCGTCATTTTTATAATCTGTAAAGACAAATTTTCTCAAACTTGTAATATCTCTTGAAAGTTTCTCAATAATGTCTGCATCAGCATCAATTCTAATATCAAGTATGTGGCAAATAATATCAAACCCATCTCTGTAATCTTTTGGAGATGCTTTAAATTTTTTGGTCATTTCATCGAAAGTTAATAAGTTGATATATCTAATTGAGATTAGAAGTTTGTTATGAAGAATAAAAGAGACAGTTTCATTTTTTGGTGTCAATGCATTTGAAACAAGGAAATAACTATTTATTTCTATCTTATTGCTTTCTTCCCAATACCTAGAACTGATCTCAATCTCTTCACTTTCTTGCTTTGTTGGAAATAAAATATCAAAATTCTTTTCTATAAAATTCTTTTCTTTAACAGTTGGTGAATGCATATCTATCCAGATAACATTTTCTTTCATTTCAGTAGTTATAATATCGAGAGATTCCTCAATTTCAACAACCTTAAGTCTATTGCTATTATTCATAGTGTAAAAAATTATCATATTTTATTACCTCCTAATTTGGGCGTATGATACAAAAAAATTACTTTTTTAGGTATAAAATAATCTTTTATTTTATGATCTAATTTGTAATCATGGATAATCTATAATTAAGTATTCTTTAACTACAATCGCAAACTTATTTACAAAAAAGGAAAAGATGTCATGAAAAGAACATACCAAGCACATAACACTCCTAGAAAAAGAACTCACGGTTTTAGAGCTAGAATGGCTACAAAAAATGGACGAAGAGTTTTAAGAGCTAGAAGAGCAAAAGGTAGAAAGAGATTAGCTGTTTAGATAAACAACATCGGGTTAAATCTACAAAAGAATTTAACCGAATCTACAAAAGCAACATTAAGTGGCATACTCACTCATTTGTTGCTTTTTTTAAATCCTCACAACAAACTAAATTAGGCTTTGTAGCATCGAAAAAAGTTGGCAATGCTGTCAATAGAAATAGAGCAAAAAGACTTCTTAGATCAATAATTTTAAACAATGAATCAACACTACCATCAGGCGAATACGTATTTGTAGCAAAAGAAGATATTTTAAAGTGTACTTACGCGGTTTTATCTAAAGATTTTACATATGCTATGAAAAAAATGGGCTTGAATAAGGCATTAGTTGAATAGAATCTTTTTATCTATAATTAACTTCTATCAAAAATATATTTCAATCATTTCACATGGGAGCTGCAGATATCATCCTACGTGCTCAGAATATGCAAAAATAAATTTCCAATTTAATAATACTTTTTATGCTTTGTATTTTACTTTAATTAGAATTTTAAGCTGCAATAAGCTTTTTGAAGGTGGTTTTGATTATCCTAAAGTAAAATATAAAATAAATAATGTAATTTTTAAAAAGATTAAGATAAAATTCTGGCTTATTCCAATAAATAATGATAAATATTATGTAATTAAAAACTGGGATAGAAATAGACAAAATATCAAATAAAATACTAGGATAATTAACAGATGGGCATGACTAACAATACTCTCAATAAAGAAAATACACAAAAAAAGATTTTAATAGCAACAATCATTTCGTTTGCATTTTTCATAGGATATGATTTTTTATATCTTCAGCCACAACAAGAATTAGCTAAACAAACACAACAAAAAGAGGCTCAAGCTTTAAAGCAACAATCTGAACAAACTCCACTTGTTAGTCAAATTGCAGGTGAAGCAAATAGCTCAGCAGCAAATAATGCTCCTTCTGTTCATGCAAATAATGCAAATGAAATTATTTCAACTATTAAAACAAAAACCTCAAATATTGAAATAGATAGCTTCGGAAGAATTGCTCAAATTACACTTACAACACATAGATTTCAAAATGAACAACATAATGCTATAAAATTATTTACACCAAGTCAGCTAAAACCACTTGAAGTAAGATTTTTTGATGCAAAAGTAAATGAAGAAGCATTTAAAATAAAAGCACAAGCAAGTTCAAAAGTTCTTGATGCTAGCTCAGAACCTGTTAAACTAACTATTACTCAAACATTGTCAACAACTACACTTACTAAAGATTTAACTATTTATCCAGATGGACATTATGATTTAGATATCGCTACTAGTAATAAACAAAATTATTTTATTACTCCAGGATTCCGTCCAGATGTTTTAGCTGATGTTTATGCCGACCATGGTTCATTGCTAATTAAAAATGATGGAACATTAAACATTGTAGAAGATGAGGATTTGGATTCAAATGCAGAATTTGTAGGTATTCACGCAGCTTCTGCATTTGATAGATACTATGCAACTGTACTATACAACTTTGACAAAAATCTTCAAGTAACTCTTATGAGCAACAAGGATAAATCACCAGAAGCATTTATTCATATTATGAATAACGCTAAACTATCAGGATATGTTGGACCAAAAGATTATAATGCACTTAATGCTTTAGATGAAAAACTTACGAGCGTGATTGAATATGGATGGTTTACATTTATTGCTAAACCTATGTTCTCAATGCTTCAATATATTTATAATTATGTTGGAAACTGGGGTTGGACAATTGTAATTTTAACAATTCTTGTTAAACTTATTTTATTACCACTTTCTCATAAGGGTATGGTAAGTATGAATAGATTGAAAGAGCTTGCTCCTAAAATCAAAGCTATTCAAGAAAAATATAGTGATGATAAACAAAAAGCTTCTATGCACATGATGGAGCTTTATAAATCAGAAGGTGCAAACCCTATGGGCGGATGTTTACCTATCATACTTCAAATTCCAGTTTTCTTTGCTATTTATAGAGTTTTAATTAATGCTATAGAGTTAAAAGGAAGTGAATGGATTTTATGGATTAATGATTTGTCTGAAATGGATCCTTATTATGTACTTCCTATTTTAATGGGAGTTACAATGTATGTTCAGCAAAGAATTACACCGTCTCAAATTCAAGATGAAATGCAACAAAAAATATTCCAATGGTTACCAGTTGTATTTACTGTGTTTTTCTTATGGTTCCCTGCAGGACTTACTCTGTACTGGTTTATAAATAATCTAGTTACTGTTTCTCAACAATATTATGTAAATAAGATTTTTGCAAAAGAAAAAATAGCTAGACACGAAAAACATTTGGCAACAAAACATACAAACGAGAAATAATCGTCAAGGAATATTCAAAATGAAAGAACTCCAAGAAGATTTCATCGCATTTGAAGGAGCTACACTTGAAGAAGCTTATAAAAAAGCTTCTATTCAATTTGCATGCTCTATTATTGATTTAAAAAGTGATATTATTCAGGCTCCAAGTAATGGATTTATGGGTCTTTTTAAAAAAAATGCAATAATTAAAGTTTACAGAACAGACAGAAAAGATTCAACATATGAGTATGAAAATTTTCCAAAAAACCATAAAAAAAGACGAGATTCATATCAAAGACATAACTTTTGAAATGAAAGCAATACACACTGATATACAGCAAAATGAAAATAGTAACAAAACAAAACAGTCTTTGGAAAGTAATGAGAGCACTATATTTAATACTTTTTATGAAAAGAAAGCTGAAAATATTAGTGAGATTAGATTAATAAAAAACGATAAGATTCTAGAAGAAATTAAGTTTAAGATCGATGAATTATTTTCGTATTTACCATACGAAATTGATCCTGTACACGTATCTTATTATGATGATAATACTCTGTATGTCGAGCTTTGTGGTAAAGATAGTGCATTGCTAATCGGTAAAGAAGGATATAGATATAAAGCTATTTCTTATGTTTTATTTAATTGGATTCATGAAAAATATAATTTAATGATAAGATTGGAAATAGCAGAGTTCCTAGTTTCACAAGAAGAAAGTATACATAAGTATTTAATTCCCGTTATTGAAACTATTAGAATTGACGGCTTTTATAAAACAAAATACCTAGATGGTATATTGATACATATTGCTTTAACAAGATTAAGAGATGAATTTCCTGATAAATATATAGCAGTTAAGAGCAATATAAAAGGCGAGAAATATATTCTTGTAAACGAATACAGAAAATAATTCTGGGATAAGTGAGACCAAAATGTTTGACAACGATACAATAGTAGCTATTGCTACAGCAAGTGGAATGGGTGCTATTAGTATCATAAGATTAAGTGGCAAGAACTCTTTAAAAATAGCAAAAAAGATCACAAAAAAAGATGATTTAACTCCACGATTAGTATCATTAACCAAACTTTATGATTTTAATGGGGATATGATTGATGAATCTTTGGTCATATATTTCAAAAACCCACATTCATTTACAGGCGAAGATGTAGTTGAATTTCAATGCCATGGTGGTATGGCTCTTACAAATATGATTTTAGATACCACACTTAAATTTGGTGCTAGATTGGCTAATGGTGGTGAATTTTCAAAACGAGCATACTTAAATGGAAAAATAGATCTTACTCAAGCTTATGCTATCAGTAAATTAATAGAAGCTAAAAGTGAAGATGGTGTTAAGCTTTTGGCTCGTCAATTAAAAGGCGAATTAAAAGATTTTGTTGAAGAAATTCGTAAAGATCTTTTATTTATTTTAGCTTATGTTGAAGTTAGTATTGATTATGCTGAAGAAGATTTACCAGATGATATTTATTCTACAATTAAAATAAAATTATCACAAATAGATCATAAGCTTCAAGTCGCATTAGATTCAAGTAAACGTAGAGATGGAATGATAGATGGCTTTAAGGTAGCAATTGTTGGGAAACCAAATGTTGGAAAGAGTTCATTATTAAATAAATTGTTGAATTTTGATAGGGCTATTGTTAGCAATATCGCTGGTACAACTCGTGACACTATCGAGGAGAACATCAAAATTGGTACACATATCATTAAGATTGTTGACACAGCTGGAATCAGAGACACTCATGAAGCTATTGAAAAAATAGGTATAGAAAAATCAATACAAGCAATTAGAGAATGTGATATTGTGGTTGCAGTTTTTGATAATAGTAGTATATTTGATGAAGAGGATTCAAAAATTGTTCAACTTTTAAACAATAGTGATAAAGAGAAAATTTTCGTTTTAAATAAATGTGATTTAGAAAATAAATTAGAAAGAACTTTGCTGGGCAAAATAGATGTAGAGCTAAGCATTTCCAAGAATATTACTAATAATTCACTTGAAAATCTAATTACAGCATTTAATAGAATACTAAATAGTAGAACATCATCAACTGATGGTATTGCTTTTATTTCAAAGTTTCAGATACTTAGTGTTGAAGATTCATTGTCACATATCAGACAAAGTGTTAAATCTCTAGAAACAGGGGAGTTGGAAATTTTTTCATATCATATAAATGATGCGCTTGAAAATATTTCAAAAATAACTCGACCATATGAGCACAAAGAGATGCTAGATGTTATGTTTGGAGAGTTTTGTCTAGGAAAATAGTAATCCTAGACAATTATATTAAGTACGAGGCGATATTGTAAACAATAAAGCTCATAATCCATGCTACTATTGTTGTGAAAACAAATAAATACCCCAGATATCTATAGCCTCCACTTTCTTTTGCAAATACCATAGAAGCTGCGAAGCAAGGTAAATAAATCATAACAAATGTAATAAAAGCAATTGCAGTAGGCAGTGGAATCTGTTTTTTTAACTCTTGCAAAAGTCTATCGTCTGTTTCTGTTGCATCTTCTCCTACATTATAAAGTATTCCCAAAGTTGCTACTACAACTTCTTTTGCAGCCAATCCAGTTTCTAGAGCAACAGATAATCTCCAGTCAAATCCAAGAGGAGCAAACATAGGTTCACTAGCTTTTCCTAGTTGACCTAAATAACTATTTTCCAATTGAGTTTTCGGATTATCTGTTCCATTGTTTGGATAGTTACTAGCAAACCATATTATTATAGTTGCTGCCAAAATAAATGTCCCTGCTTTTTTTAAATACGAATAAGCTTGATTTGAAACAACCATATACATAAGTTTTAATGTTGGGAATCTGTATTTTGGCATCTCCATAACAAAAGGCTCATCTGCTCCCTTGAAAACAAATTGACGAAGCAGTTTAGCCATTAATAAACCAAGAATGGCTCCACTGATATAAATAATAAATAGGATGTTACCGGCTTGTTCAGGAGAGAAGAATGCTCCAGCAAAAAGTACATAAACTGGCAATTTAGCTCCACAACTCATAAAGCCAATAATAAACAGAGTAATCAATCTGTCTTTTTCATTTTTAAGTGTCCTTGTTGCCATATATGCAGGTACACTACAACCAAATCCTGTAACTAGTGGTATGAAACTTTTCCCATGAAGTCCAAACTTATGGAAAAATCCATCAAGTAAAAAAGCTACTCTGCTCATATATCCAGTTGTTTCAAGTAGAGTAATTCCAATATAGAGAATAATAATATTTGGCAAGAATAATACTACAGCACCTACACCAGCAATAATTCCATCAGAAATTAATGATCTTAATCCATCATGAGATATTTCATTTCCAATTGTTTGGCCTAGCCAAGCAAATGCCATGTCTATATAATCCATAGGGATTGCACCAAGAGTAAATGTTAGTTGAAATAAAATCCACATAAAAAACAAAAATATTGGAACACCAAAAATATTATGAATCAATATGTCATCAATTTTGTTAGTTAATGTTTTTTTATTTTTTGGCCTACTGCATATTATTGTTTCTGCTTTTAAACCTTTTGCAATAGCATGAAATTCATCATTGATGATTTCGTTAATATTTTCACTTTCATAATAAGTGTATATCTTTTCTGTTGCAATTAATAGTATTGGCTGTATTTGAGCAAAAATAGGTTTGTCGTGAATGTATGAATAAAACTTTTCATCTTCAAATAATAATTTTATTGCCATTTCACGACTCGTTAGGTCTTTATATCTAAAGCTTTTGTTTTCAAAAAACTTAGTTAGATGAAATAATTCTTCTTCAAAAGTATCACTTAGATTTATCGTTGGAATTAATCTTTTTTCATTATCATAATAAGTGTGCACGATATCCAAAAGATCATCTATTCCCTCTTTTGTATGAGATGATACAGTAACAGTTGGTATTCCGGTTATTGCTTCTATTTGTTTTGCATTAATCTCTATGCCTTCTTTTTTTGCTTCATCATACATATTTAAAGCAATAACCATCTTTTTGTTTAGGTTCATAAGCTCAAGAGTTAATAATAAGTTTCTTGTTAGGTGGGTTGAATCTATCACATTAATTATGATGTCATATTCTTCATTGTTTAAATAATTCTTCGCAACCTTTTCTTCACTAGAAAAGCCATTTATTGAATATGTTCCTGGTAAATCAATCATTTCCATCAAGTGACAATGATGCTCAAAACAAATTTCAGCTTTTTCCACAGTAACACCACTGAAATTACCAACTTTTAGGCGAGAATTACTCATGGCATTTATCAGTGAGCTTTTTCCAACATTTGGCTGACCTGCAAGTACTATTTTCATAGGTTTCATTTTGTATCCTCTATAATTTCAACTTCTATATTTAAAGCTTCCTCAAATCTTAATGCAATTAATGTATCATCAATATTAACGCCTATTGTATTTTTCGAAAAGCTTACATTCTCGATTTTTAATAATGCGCCCTTTATCATTCCGAAAGAATAAAATCTCTTTTTTAATTCAGTTTCACAGTTTATACTTTTTATAATTGCTATTTGATTTGTAACCAAATCTGATAATTTCATTTTTTGCTCCATTGATAAATAATCATAATGATAACTATTATTATTTAAAAGCTAACTTAAAATTATTGACAATTGTATCTACGTAAATATATGTAAATATCTTGATAAAATATCAAGATCTACTTTGTTTATAATTTATAATGATTGTTTGTTTGAATATATTAAATTGAGTTTGTTGTATTTTAAAAGTGGCGCGGTCGACGAGGCTCGAACTCGCGACCTCCTGCGTGACAGGCAGGCATTCTAACCAACTGAACTACGACCGCAACTTTAAAATTGTGCTATTTTCTAAAAGATTAAAAAATAAGCGAAATGGTGATCCCAAGGGGATTCGAACCCCTATGGTTGGAATGAAAATCCAAAATCCTAACCATTAGATGATGGGACCACTATATGGTGGTCGATGCAAGACTCGAACTTGCGACATCTACCTTGTAAGGGTAGCGCTCTACCAACTGAGCTAATCGACCATGAATGGTAAACAAAAAGTATGTTTAAAAATCGTGCAAATTGCTTTGCGTGTATTTATAAATAAAATTTTTTATTAAT
>FUWD013022350.1_pt1 | contig 15036 bp, 13 predicted proteins | sample 1063281 | NCBI WGS metagenome assembly FUWD01 (sample SAMEA79048168, study PRJEB19326) | metagenome | biome: marine | reverse complement strand
CACAACTCTGTAGGTGATTCTGTGGATGTACTTGTATTAGCAAAAGATAAATTTTCATGGCTTCCCGGTATTACTGTTTACGATTTAACTCACATGTCACTTTCCCTAAAACAGGTTAATCTACTTGGTTTGGGACAATCGTTGAAAGCCGGAGTTACTTTAAATACAAAAAGTTCACCCGTATTTTACCTTTCTGACATCAACTATTATATTGACAACCTATATAAACAAATAAGTAGTGCTGTTAATTTTCATGTATCGGATAATGAAAAAGCTTACCAGCTAATGTTACAGCGAGATATTATCCCGCTAAGTGTTCGCCTTGGTGGAGGACTTGAGATTACCCAGAAAGAAGAAAATATTGTAATTGATCCAACGGATATTAATCAGGAAGGATGGTATTTTAAATATAGATATTATGAGTTATGGTCATCCTATCTTTTTTATGACAAAGAAATGCTAAAAAAGAAGATGAAAAATCATACTTATATTATTCCCGGAATTGGTTTATATAAAAGAGAGTATCAATACCGACCCTTTGTATCTGTAGATAGTAATAGCATGTTTAATAATTACACTAATGTACTGGGTAATATTGCACTTGTTAGACAAAATTATTATCGAACTAATTTCCTTACAAGTTTTGGAAAAGCTGAATATATACCTTATGGATTTCAATTTTGCATTACAGGGGGATATTCATGGGCAGAGTTTATGAACAAACCATACCTAGGAATTGGGTTAGCCACAACAAAACACATTAGTAATCTGGGATATATTTTTGCAGAATTTGAGATTGGCACACATTTTACTAAAAAAATTGAACAAGGAGCAATTAACATTAATTTGTCATACCTTTCAAGCCTATACAAAAAGGGTAGATACCGTTATCGTTTACTCACAACTGTGAATTATACTGATGGCATTAACAGATTCACAAACGATTTAATATATCTGGGTGATGATTACGGATTTATTGGTATTAATGAAAAAACATGGTATGGAAAACAACGCCTGTTTTTTGAGGCTGATTATATAACCTATACTTCATGGTACTTTTTGGATTTAGGTTTGCCTTGTACGGTTTTCTTAGTGCAGGTATGCTAGGTAGCGATGAACATTCCATATTCCATAACCAGGTAATAAGCTCTATTGGATTAGGAGTATATATGAAGAATGATTTTTTAGCATTTGATTCATTTCAGGTGAGGGTTGCATACTTCCCTGTCACACCTTCAGGAATTTCGCACTTTGGTATTTCTTTCTCAACAATTGGACTTATAAGGCAATTAAGCTTTCTTAATACAAAACCTCATATGGTTGGGTATAATTAATATATTTCCTATTATCAGGTTTAAATGAGAAAAATATAAAGTAACGTATTATCAATTAACACATTGGAATACTCACAATAGTAAATAAAAAATCACCCTTTATAAAAAGGAGGCCTTTGCACTACTGCTTTAACAAGTTTATTCCTTACTTTAATGTAAATTACAGAACCGTCTTTCCAATATGGTTTTGTAATATATGCCATTCCAATACCTTTCTTTAGCATAGGTGACATAGTGCCGGATGTAACTTCACCAATTACCTCACCTTCAGCATCTGTAACATCATAATGTTGACGTGGAATAGCACGTTCTTCCATCACAAAACCTTTCAAGCGGCGTGGCACACCGTTTTCTTTTTGAGAAGCAAACAGTTGCTTATCTATGAAAGGATTGTCATCATTAAATTTTGTGATCCAGCCCAATCCGGCAGCAATTGGTGAAGTGTTATCATCAATATCATTTCCGTAAAGGCAAAAACCCGACTCCAGGCGGAGTGTATCGCGAGCACCCAGTCCAATGGGCTTAATACCAAACTCCTCCCCTGCTTCAAGTACAGCTTTATAGATATTTACAGCATCTGCATTTTTCATATAAATTTCACAACCACCCGAACCTGTATATCCAGTTGTTGAAAATATTACATCCTTCACACTTGCAAACTCGAGTACCTTAAAAGTATAATATTCCATATCTTCAACAGGTACATTTGTAAGCTTCTGCATAGCTTTCAAAGCTAAAGGGCCTTGAACAGCAAGCTGACTAATATCATCAGAAGCATTAATTAACTGAGCACCAACATCATTATGCTTGTTAACATTTTTCCAGTCCTTTTCAATATTTGAAGCATTTACAACCAGCAAATATTTTTCATCAGAAAACCTATAAACCAGCAAATCATCAACAATACCACCTTGCCCGTTAGGAAAACAACTATACTGAACTTTACCATCAATTAGTGCATTTACATCGTTTGATGTTACTTTTTGCACAAGAGTTTTTGCATTAGGACCATCAACCCAAAATTCACCCATATGACTTACATCGAAAACACCCAGTTTTTGCTCTTACAATTTCATGTTCTGCATTAATACCTTCAAACACTACCGGCATATCAAAGCCAACAAATTCAACCATCTTGGCACCCATCTCACGGTGCATTTCATTTAAAGCTGTCTTTTTCATTTCAAAAAATTATGTGGGTACAAAACTACAGAAAAATGAGTTTTGAAACAATAATTTTTACATTGATTATAGAGATTAATAAAGAATCGAACTCAAATCAATTACGACAAACTCTTATGTTAAATAATTATCAAACTCACGGCTAAATATGACCCTGATTATCAGATTAATTAATAACAGCACCAGTTATTTTATTGAAGAAATACATCTTGTTAATATCAAGAAAAAGTTCTGTAGGCTTATCAATCATGATTTCCACATCGTGTTTTAGCCTCGAAACAATCTCGTTGTTGTTTAATTTTGTAAAAGCAAAAAGTTCATGACCAAATTCTTCAATAAATTTAATTTCACATTTGAGAATGGCAAATTCATTATTATTGGCATTTTCATCTATATGTTTGTAGATGTTTTCTGATCTAATACCAAGAACAATTAACTGGTCTAAATAATCTTTTAGAAAATGGTCAAACGACAAATTAAACCCAAACTCTCCTGACGAATCTTTAAATTCCAGTTGATTATTGATTTTTGTAACCTGGCCTTCAATAAAATTCATTGTTGGAGAACCTATAAAACCAGCTACAAATAAATTGTGTGGATTATTGTATAATTCAATGGGCGTATCTACCTGTTGGATTTTACCTTTATCCATTAGTACAATTCGTTCGCCCAACGTCATTGCCTCTACCTGGTCATGAGTAACATAAACAACAGTTGTTTGTAAAGTTTTATGCAATTTAGCTATTTCAATCCTCATTTGCCCCCTTAACTTAGCATCCAGGTACTTAGCGGTTCATCGAATAAAAAAACTTTCGGGTCACGTACAATTGCCCTACCAATAGCCACTCGCTGATTTTGTCCTCCTGACATGGATTTGGTTTTCGATCCAGCAAATCTTCAATTTCAAGAATTTTAGCAGCTTTCATTACGCGAGAATGAATAACGTCCTTTTTCAGTTTTTTTATCTTCAGACCAAATGCCAGATTTTGGTAAGCAGTCATATGCGGATATAGAGCATAATTTTGAAAAACAATTGAAATATCTCTGTCTTTTGGAGGAATATCATTTACAAGTTTATCATCAATAAAAAGATTGCCTTCACTAATTTCTTCCAGACCGGCAATCATCCTCAAGGTTGTTGATTTGCCGCATCCGGATGGACCTACCAATACTATAAACTCTTTATCCTTAATCTCAAGATTGATATTATCCACAGCTTTCGTCTTTACCTTATCTTTGCTTTGATATATCTTTGAAATATTTTCAAGTTTAATCCCACCCATAACCTTTTTTCTTTAAATATTGAATTTTGATTTCGGGATATGTGTTATTCGGGTACACAGATCCAATTCTCCTGATGCCAAAATATAAACATCATCATAATCGACGATGCCTGTTGTAAATACCACATCCTTAATATAAATACTATCTGACAATTGCTTTGTTAAGTCAGGGTTTGAAATTAATACAGGCTCTTGCATATCAAGGTGTAATATTTTCCAGGGCTCATTTTTGTCTAACAATGCCCAATAAGTACGGTAAACACCAATTTCGCCATTTTTTTCAACTCCGTGAAATAAAACAATCCATCCTTGAGGCGTTAATATTGGCTGAGCACCACCACCAAGTTTAAGTGAAGTGGCTTTACTTTTGCCAGGTCTAATAAATGGCTCATCAAGAGGTTTCCAATACAATGCATCCATCGATTCAGCAATATTAATTGATGGACCAGGACTATAATCGCTTTGTGGTGGTGTAGCAAAATACACACTGCCCATAGGTCTTGTTAATGCATAAAATTTATTATTTATCATACCTTCAAAAAACAGCATATCCTTGTTTTGATGATCGAGCACAACGCCCTCCAAAGTATAATCTAATCCGTTTTTTGAAGTGTATAATGTAGTACACAGTCTTTCAGAACTTACCGAGCATGTTGTCATATAATATTTCCCATCAATAAGAGATATCCGTGCATCTTCAATTCCATATTCCTGATAACTTTTGGATGGAGAAATTATTTTATCATAATGAATTTTAACTATTTTTTTGCATCGTTAGTAAGTTCAACGGGAAGTAACCACGAAATTGATGTTAACGAATCAACCTGCATGGGATAGTACTTTTTAAGTGTGAAGCTTCTAGGATCGGTTATGTCAGCATCATCAATATTGTATGCATCAAGAACATAGCCTATTTCAGTATCCCACCTAATGCTGTGTATTTTATTCTCAAAAACAGGTGTCTTCAAAGCTTCTGCTATTCTTACCATAATAATAATATTTCCATTTGGCAGCTTCGACATTCCCGGGTTAAAAGCTCCTAGAACAAAAGTGTCAACTTTTATATCTCCTCTTAGTGGAGAATTGTCGAGATCAATATCATCCGGTATCAATATTATTTTATCAAAATCGTAATTATTTTGCATATCCTTTTAATTCACTTGATATTTTAGTCTTAATGATTAAATGTGTAAATATTTATCATTAAATCATACTATCATTTCATTTTATTCATCAGTCAATAATTCTATACAACGCCTCTCCACTCAAATGGTCTTGCGGATACTTAAAGCACAATTCTGCCAGAATATCCTCATGGGTAACGGCTAGGTTCATCACTGTATCGTTTCCGCCGTAATAAATGAAAATTGCACCATCACTTTTTCTAATAGCACCACATGAAAATACAACGTTTGGCACATGCACGTAATCATCTTCATTCACTTTACAATCAGCCTTTGACGGAAACAGTATTGGTATATTGGAAACTTTAACGTTTTCGGGGTTGTTTAATTCATGCAATGCAACACCCAGTACATATGGATTTCCATCCATTGTTTTTCTTACACCGTGAAATATATTAATCCACCCATATTTTGTTTTTATTGGTGGCGCACCCGGCCCTATTTTATCAGAAAATGCACTTGGCCCTCCCAATTGACTCATGATTGGCTCAGGTTTCAAACTCCAGTTATTGGTTTCTATATTGTCGCTGTAGCCAATTTTTATTTCTGAAAATATCCCTCCTGTGTGATCCTCAGTATCATCATTAGGTCTAAAAAGTGCAACATATCGACCCTTTATTTTTTCAGGGAATATTACAACATTTCTCATGTCAACATCAATAACCGGCCCTAATCTGTTAAGTTTCTCAAAATCTTTAGTTACTGCAAGTGACACCCTTACTTTATTTTGAATTTTGGCATGATATGCACTGTATGTGATAAAATATGACTCATCGATTTGTGTAATTCTGGGGTCTTCAACACCTCCTGCTTCGTTTTCAATTAATTCCTCAATTTTAAAGTTAGAGGAATGAAGGACATTTTTTGAACATGGTGTCATAAATGGTTCAGATGAAATCTTCCAATTATCTATGCCATTATTGCTGATGGCTTTCCCGATTATTGAGATTCCATTTCTTAAATGCGACCGAAAAAGCATAAGTGTATTTCCTTCATATTCAACAACACCGCTATTATGAACTGTAATTACCTTAAGTTGTGGCTTTTCCCAAACACTATTAACATCATGGCAAGTTAGTATAGGATTGTTGCCAAAACGAACAATAGGATTAACTAGGTCAAGCTTATATTTTTCATTTTTTATATTGACAACCGCTTTCATATCCTACATTTTTCCTTTAAAATTTGAACTGCTTTTGGTGATGTTTCAATTGCTTGAATACTCAGCAAAGCTTCAATAGTTGATTCGGCACCTGAGTTATTATTAAACTTACTTTCAGAATCGATACCATCAAAAACACGTCCTGTGGTAGTATTATACATTATAATATTTGCCACGTTGTTTCCAAAAAACCATGATCCTAATTCCCCAGCCAGAACTGCATACTTATTTGATTTTGTAATATGATAAGCCTCAATAGATGCCAAAATCATTGGTGATATACCATATGCAATTTGAGGGTATTTTTCTAGACCATGAGTTTGAATTGAATCATCCTCCATCATCACAAAAAACTCACTAAAAAAACCCTGTTCATAGCAATATGGATAAAAATTATCAATTTCCCGGAGTGCATATGTCACAAAGTTTTCAATATTTAATTCATTCCCGGCTTTTAACAGAGCATACGCCTCTGCATTTCCCCATGCGTGCCATACATTCTTCCAACTCATAAAGGCTCCATAAGGAAACTTGTCCCGATTACCATATTGCACAGCAACAATAGATTCCCCTAACTTTTTAGCCAAGGATTTTATTTTTTCATTTGGATTGATTCGATAATAATTGGTCAAACCCAATAAAATTACACTTATTTGATCGGAGCCATAATCCTCCATCCATTTTGACATTGTCAATCCTTCGATCTCTATTAAATCATACGGGGTTTGAAAAAGAAGATCAATTTTTTCTGTAAGCGAAGAAATTTGATTTTTAGCTTCTTCCTGTAGTTCAGTAAGTTCACTATTGTTAATTAAACATAACTTTGATAAAGCCCAGTAGGCTCTCCATGACCAAAAATTGGGGGATGCTTTACTGTTTTTATGCGAGATGTTTATTTGTTTGTCAGGAAACATAAAATTATAATAGTATCCGTTGTCAGCTCTCATAGACATTACAAACCTTGACAGTGTTTTTATTTTTTCCAGATTTTCTCTCACAGGATGGGAATTATATTGCCTGCAATAAAACACTAATGCGCGTGCTACATCATCAATACAAGTATAGCCTTCATCATCATCAGTTATTAATTTATAATCCGGTGCATTGCTGTAAATCCAGATTGTCCCCAATTTAACATTGTCCACCTCAATTTCTTGATATAAATGTTCAAGATGTTTGGTATTTATTAATGAAGGGCTGTTTTGTGCAGCTACTTCAGCGTAGCCAACAACTGTCGCAAACAATAATAGTAAGAAGCAGGTTCTAATCATGATTTATTTAATATTTATCAGTAGCTTTTCTAAAAGTGATTGCAAATTTACTGTTACAAAAGAAGTTGCACTATCCGACATAGCGTATGGGATAAACAGGTTTTCGCCATGCTGGATAAGCCCGCATGTATAAACAACATTTGGTACATACCCTTCACGTTCGTTGCTGTTTGCACTTAGAAGTGGCTCATCCAATGTTGCCAGCACATTTTCGGGTTCACTAAGATCGAGAAGGCTTGCACTAAGGACATATTTTCGTAATGGTCCTACGGCATGTGTAAGCAATAGCCAACCATGTGATGTTTTAATTGGGCTCCCACTATTACCAATCTGCGTCATTTCCCATGCACGTTTTGGCTTTTGTATAATCTTGTATTCATCCCAAAAATGGATATCGTCTGAATACATTATTGAAATACTGTTTCCCCCCTGCCTACTAATCATGGCATATTTACCATTAATTTTTTCCGGGAATAGAGCCATACCTTTATCCTGAGCAGCTTTACCGTATAAAGAGCATATTGTAAAGGTATTAAAATCATCCGTTTTAATTAATTGAACATTTACGCTCTTTCCATTGTAAGCGGTATAAGTACCAAAATATTTCTTAGTACCGTTCTCTTCAAATTCAACAAATCTAACATCTTCCATTCCCTTTGATTCTACTTTTGAGAAAGGGAATATCACTTTACTATTTATAGGAATGCTATTATTAAAGCTGACTTCATAGTTAGTATCAAAAATTGCTTTAAGTGCATTTTTTGTTCCATTTAGTTGAAAAATATTATTTAGTTTAATGTCAGCGATTACTCGGCAAGCTTCCCTTTCGGTAAATTCATCCGGTAAGTAATTAAACAGTTGTAGATTTATTTTTTATTTAATCGTGCTCTTTGTCTGATAAATGTCTTTTGATAAATAACATTGTTATTTTTTTTAGCAGCAACCAGTTTATCAGCTTCCTTATCTAATACTATCCTGCCATCTTGCAATAACATTCCGGTTCTAAAAACGATGGACGAAATATGCCCTTCACCTGTAGCCCTTAGGCTCATAACAAACTTCATATCATTACTGTTACTTCCTTTTTGACTAGGATGAACAACAATGGATGGATTAAACAGGGCAGCAGATTCAATGGAATATTCTTTTGTAAAATAAGCACCAATCAAAAGCTTTTTGGATACTGAAAGATTTTTAGGAATTGCTACCTTGACTTGTCTATTCTGAAAATGATTTAATATAACATCCTTAAAATCTATATGCCTATTTTCAAATTCATTTAGAACCTGATTCAATATTTTTTCAACTTCATTATCATCTAAAGAAGCTACATTAGAAATAATGCCAGTGATTCTTTTTTTTTGTTTTAAATCCAAAAAGATTGGAATTACCTTCTGTGGGTCAGACTTAATTTTTATATCAGTTCTTTTAACTTCAACCATGGTAGATTGCGAAATTTATTATTGATTATTTATACTTGCTTAAATATTATCCTTTAATGCCTGAAGAGGCCATACTACTAATAAAATGTTTTTGAAAAATTAAATAGGTAACAATTACCGGCAAAGCCAGTAATACAGCAGAGGCCAGTTTTACTCCTAATTGAGCATCCGAACGACCTCCAACAGCAAACAAAGTTACTAATTGTGGCATAGTCATTAGTTGTTCATCACGTATTACAATTAATGGCCATAGTACATCATTCCACGAAGTCATGAATGTTATAATAGAAACTGTAATAATTGTAGGTATTATATTGGGCCATAATATCTGAAATATAATGCGAGGTTCGCTGCAACCATCCATTCTTGCTGCGGAAATTAAATCGTTAGGGATACTTTGAAAAACCTGCCTGAACATAATTATTGCGAAGGCACTATTTAAGGCTGGAATTATCAAAGCAGCAAACGAATCAACCCAGCCAAATTTAACCATTAAAATATAATTTGGGATTAGCGTTATTTGAAAAGGTAACGTCATTGTAAAAATGACAATAAAAAACACCAGGTCTCTTCCCTTAAATGTCATTTTTGCAAGGGCATATCCAACCATTGATCCGAAAACAAGGATACCTGTTGTGGAAAAAACTGCTACAATAGAGCTATTAAGTAATGATCGAAAAATAGGTATTTTTGAAAACATTGTTAAATAATTAGAAAAAGTCAGTTCTGTTGGGATTATCCCAAATCCACCTATTTGACTTTCAGGAAGTAATGATGCAATTATCATCCAATAAAATGGATATAAAAACGTAAGTGCAGCCACTGCAAGCAAAAAATACATTATTGTTTTCCTGAAATACATTATATTATTCTTTTTCTATTGTATATTTTTGAATTACCACAACTAACATAATTATTGCAGCAAAAAACAACCCAAGGGTTGCAGCATACCCCATATGATAATATTCGAATGCTTGTTTATAAATATAAAGCATTGCTGAAAGAGTACTATTTAAAGGACCTCCACCTGTCATAATATAAGGCTCTATGAATAAACCAAAACCTCCGATAGTAGAAAGTATAGTTACCATAAATATGGTTGGGTTGATGGCCGGTAGAGTAATATATTTAAATTTTTGCCATGAGCTGGCTCCTTCTACATCTGCTGCTTCGTAATATCGGCGTGGTACTGATTGCAAACCCACCAAAAATAAAATTACATATAAACCAACATTTTTCCAGGTGGCCATAATCGCTATTGAAACCATTGCAATTTTTGAATTAGTCAACCATGCAACACGCGGTAACCCAACACTTGTCAACATCCCGTTTAACAATCCAGTGTCGAAGCTGTATAGTTGCTGCCAAAGCATAGTGACTACAACACCTGAGATAATTACAGGTAAAAAGAAAGCCGCTCGAAAGAAACCTAAAAAAACAGCTTCTGGTTTAAAAAATATGCTAATGCCAATGCAACAATTATTTGTAACGGAATGTGTATTACAAGAAATACCAAGGTGTTCATGATTGCTTTCCAGAACAACCTATCATGAAAAAGCCTTATAAAATTGTCGGCTCCAATATACTCCATAGGGGATATAATATTCCATTTATGAAAAGTCAATAATACTGAAAACACTATAGGAAAAGCAATAAATAGAATCAGGTGAAGCAAATAAGGCGATGCCAGAAGATAGGGCACAATTCGTATTTTATTTTTCTTTTCCGCATGCTTATATTTATTTACCTGGCTCCCAAAAGAACGTTAACAGCTTTTTCGGCATCAGCAATTGCTTGCTCCGGTGTTTTTACATTATACATTACACATGCTTCATATTCCTGAGAAATAATATCAAAAACTTCAACAATTACGTCGCAATTATCAATACCTCTTACATGCTTTGACTGTTGTGCGAAAATTTTGAGTTTTGGATTATTTGTAAAAAAATCCTGAAACGCAGTAATTGTGTCAATTCCAGTTCTTCTGGGTAATTGATTCGACAATTCAAGGAACAATGAATCGCCGCTTGTAACCACCATAGTTTTTATAAAATCGAAAGCGAGATTTGGGTTACTACATGTGTTAAAAATAACAATCGATTTAGGGTCGCCATAAGTATAAATCGGACCTTCGTGATCATCAGGGACAGGTATGTTGGTAAAGTCATAATCCATTCCTTCCGGTTTGAATTTGTCAAGATACTTCACCTCCCAAGGGCCGGTAAACTTAGTAAATACTGTTTGGCCAATAAATTTGTCCTGAGTAGCTGCTTCCTGATCCTTGGTAAAATATTCATTTTTATATATGTCTTGTAAAAACTGGAATACTTCAATTGCGTATTCATTATTAAAAGCTGCCTTATTGTTTTCAATTAATGGCATTCCTTTTGACGCTGCCAGATATAATGGATAAAAATTAAACAGCCTTTGATACCAAACAATTCTGGTTGAAGTAATTCCCAGCCATTGATCAATATATCCATCGCCACTATTGTCTTTCTTAATTTTTTCGCCCGCTTCAAGATATTTCTTGTATGATAGTGGTCCAGCATCAATGCGTAAATCACTTTGAATTGTGTGATTATACAAAGTCATAATAGGATTTATTTTCCATGGCATTTGATAAATATGACCATCGTCCGATGTAATTTCGTTTATGGTAGTTGAATCACACCTCGAATATAAAAAATCCATAAACCCTGAAATGGTATCAAGTGGAACAAGGACATTAGCTTTTGCATAAAATTCAACTGAACCTTGCCACATATTAGAATAAATATCCGCAGTTGTTTTTCCTACAACAGCAGCAAGAATTATTTCTTCGCTAGATTGTCCTTCCGGAACTGGTTGATATTGTATTTTTCATTTGGGTTGGCAATAAATTCCATCTATTTACCATTACTTTTGAGAATTCAATTTCACCGCTGTTGCTCGATGACCAATAACTCAAACCACCATCTCTATTTGATTTATTTGAATTACAGCTCGCCATAAAAATCATCAAAACAAGCAAATATAAGATTGTGCGTGGTAACATAAATACTACTTTAAAACAATTATTTTCTTACTAACCAAATACTTACTCCCCTTAATTTGAAGAAAGTAAACACCCGATTTAATACCATTCATCTTTACCGTAAAATCCTGACTTGAGTTTTCTTCCCAGCTATTTGATGATATTAGATCGCCTGAATTATTAAACAACTGATATGATCTAAGTACCCCAAAACCGGGATCAACACGGACAACTACATCTCCTAAGGTTGGATTAGGAAAAATATTAATCAATTCATCGGTAATATTTTCTTTGATCCGATTAACTCCCTCTTCATACATTTCAAAAATATCATGTGGTGCAATAGCATGATCAAAAAGATAAATATCATCGAGACGACCTTTAAAATAATAATTTTCATCAGGGCGGGCTTTACCAATCGTTAAATCGTAGGATGTGGAATTTAGATTTCCCGAAGCAGAAATAAAAGAATCCAATTGTCCATCAATATATAGTTCCATATCGGTACCTGTATATACCATAGTAAAAAAGTACCATTTTTCTTGTTCTAAATTAGTTTTAGAATCCAGATCGTAAACACCTTCATTTGTTTTTATTGTAAATCTAAGCATATCGTTACCAATTGAAACTTTCCATCTTCCTGTCCAGTTTCCGTGCGATATTGGATAAGCTTCTCCACTATTATTGTGCTGCGAATAAATCCATCCTGATAAACTAAGTCCAGTTTCAAAATTAAGCCAATTAGCATTTTCAACGTTCACATACGATGATACTCCGTTGAAGTCTGCCGCTGACTGTAGATTACCTTTTGAATCGGTTTCATAGCTTATATTTGATAAGTAAGTAGGATTGCTATATTGGCTAAAGTCTGTAATATTCTGATTAAAGGGCAGGTACAAAACCGGATCCTCTTTAATTAACACGCTTAAATCGCGAACCAACAAAGATACACTATCCATACTTTCGCCATCAATATCAGAAGTAGTACAATAGATTGTGTAATTACCATAGTTAGAAGGCGATATCCATTGAATAGAGGCTCCAGCGCCAACAAAAGTACCGGCATCAGCACACCACAGATAAGATACCTCATCACCATTTAGCTCTTCAACCTCGCAGGATAATATGGAAGTTTGATTTACATCAATTTTACCAGGACTTGCTTTTAAGGAATTAATTTCCGGAATATGAGGAATCCTCTCAACAACTGACAAAATTATATTCATTGAATCGGAAAGTCCGGTACCAGAACTTACATTGCATGCTATACAATAATCTCCAATTTCATCAGGTGCTTCAATGGATAGTTTTTCATTTGCGATAAGTGGTACGCCATCAAATTCCCAATGGTATTCGATAACATCGTTATCGATGTCTTCAGCACTACAAAAAACAAAAATCGAATCTCCTGCAACAACAGGATTTTGTATTGCATGTAAGGCTTTTATTCGTGGAGGATTATCGGATATGGTGTTTCCATTATCAAAATCAATTGCAATTCCATCTGCCAAAGTTTTTTTACCAATCATTTCAATCTCAGCGCCATCAGGAACAAGAGTGATAATAACAGAATTAGATCCTTGAATATTAATCTGGATTAATCCCATCGCATCAAGATGTATAAATACGTTGTTTATAGAATTATAAATATCATATACTTGTGAACCTATGTTTATGCTAACAGATGTATCATTGTCGTATGGATTCCATATCAAGAAAGATGTATATTTTTCAGAATAAAAATCTGTTTTTGAAAGGTTGAGTTTTAAGACAGCATTCACATTTGTAGTATCTATAATTCCACCAAGGTAACCAACATGTGATGACCCGTATAGTGCCAGATTAGTTGGTGCCCATCCTTCGCTCATCGCATCTCCGGTTGAAAAGGGACTCTTTCCATTAAATTCTTGTTTCAGGGCTTCGTGTGCTATACACTGATTGGGGTCATTCTCCAATGACCATTCCTCACTATCTTGATGATCGTTTGGTAAAAATCCGGGATAAAAAAGTCGGGATGCATTGGCCATATTAAGCACCCATTTCCCTAAGGAGTTGGCATAATATTCATTATAATTAAGTAAAGGAAGAAGTGCAGCTACTTGTTGAAAACCATTCATCAGAAAACCATAATCAGCACCGGCATCATTAGCTTCACCAACTAATCCTGAACAATCGTAACCACCCCATTGGCCAACAATTGTACCCCAACCGCGTAAGTCTCCCCGATTAAAACACCAATTAAGCATTTTTTCGATATTGTAATTTGTTCCTATTTCTGCATTCATACGAGCAGCGGTATATACACCATAGGGTAATTGAATTTCGTAAGATGGGTTTTCTTCAAGACTATCTAAAAATTCCATTGCCCATTCCGCACCTATTAAATACTTGTTTTCATTTGTTTGGCAATAAGCGTTGTAGAGTATCCATGCAATAGCACCGGCAGCTTCCGGTTCTTTCACTCCAATATTAAGAGGTTTCATTTGTTTTAGGTTCCATGCCCGATAATTCATATTAGGGATTTGCCAGGGGGTAAGGCTACCACCCATGCTATCAACAGCTTCGAGCCATCGGTCGGCAACTAACTGAAACTGATAAGTGAAATCTCCTGTATTTGGATATAGTTCGTTTAACTGATAAAAGAAAATATTTGGCATTGTTTCGTACCACCAATCATTTCCGCTACTTGTAACCGGATGATTTAAATATACATTTTCATCCTCTCTCTTATTAAAAAAATCCTTGGCTATTAAAACCCAATTTTCCCCAAATTGATTACTTTTATCAACACCTGAAATCGAAGCTCCTACAATTGACGGAATATAATTAATCGCTTCAGCTGATGAGCCTAAAGTTTGACCAACATAGCTAACCATTGATGCACTTTCATGTTCTGGATAATTAATGGCTTCGGGAATTATACCAACGAGTGGTAAATATTCACCCGTTAAATTCGTATTAAAAACAAAAGAATCATAGTCAATTGCAACTTGATTCCAATTACGCATTACATATGGTTGTGGAATATTTGGCATTTGCTCAATTCTATTAATAATAATCTGTTGAGAGAATAATATCCCTCCATAAAAGATTAGAATTAAAATAGAAATTATCCTTTTCATATCATTTGAATGCTTAATTAATAATAACAAAGCCAGAAAA
>FUWD013429694.1_pt1 | contig 15049 bp, 13 predicted proteins | sample 1063281 | NCBI WGS metagenome assembly FUWD01 (sample SAMEA79048168, study PRJEB19326) | metagenome | biome: marine | reverse complement strand
CGTCTGGGTTTACGTGCGACCCGTAGGCCTTCCTCACGCCAAATACGTTGCACTTTCTTACGATTCACGACGTGCCCGTCAGCACGCAGGTCAGCCCAGGCGCGCCGATAGCCTTTACGGGAATTGTTCTTCTTTCCCGCCCACGCGCATAAATGGGTGCGTAACCACTTATCCGGATCTAGCGGTGTTTCACATTTAAGCGGCCTGCGGTTCGTTGATCTGTGAAGCCCAACAGCATTGCACGTGAACCGTTCTGATGCCCCAAACGTGTCTTGGAGCAACAGAACAGCACGCCGTTTCGCTGTCGGGCTCAGAATTTTCCCTTAGCGATCTCCTTAAGCATCAACTTCTCTAACTCAGAGTCCGCGACAAGGCGTTTAAGCTTCGCATTCTCCAATCGAAGTTCCTTGAGTTCTTTCGCGTCATCAACGCTCATACCGTCATAGCGTTGCCGCCACTTGTAATACGTGGCGGTGCTGACACCGAGTTCACGGCACGCCAATTCCACCGTGACGCCTTGACCCAGGAGCTCATCAAAGCGCTACAACAACCGGACAATGTCTTCCGGTGAATGATTCTTTCTTCCAGCCATTTCCAACCGAGCCTTTCCACCCACACTGGGTGAACTAAGACTCTCAAATCACTTGGACCCGCCACAAGGGGTCATGCCAGCTCGAAGTAAACTCACTGCCAAACTGGCTTGCACAATACAATAAACTGAAACGGGAAGAGTGAGCAGAGTGCGAGATATCGATGACTTCTCGGCGGGCATGATCCTTGACGACCGCTTCGTCGTGGGCTCCTTTCTCGGCGCTGGCCTCCTCGGCCGCGTTTTCCGCGCCACCGACCTAGTCACCGCACGAGAGGTAGCTCTCAAGACTCTACGCAGGCGCTTCCTAGAAATGCCAGGGCTCGAATCGCCCGTGTCCGCCTATCCCGCGGCTAGTCTGCTTCGAGATGAAATTCGGATTCACCGGAACCTCGAACATCCCCGAATAGTGGGATACGTGTCCGATGGCGAGTTCGCCGACTCCCCTTGGCTAGCAATGAATCTAGTTGAACAAAATACCTTAGAGTCAATTGCCAATCCTCTATCTCCAGATCAAGCCGTGCCACTGATCAGCTCGTTACTCGAAGGCCTTGCCTATTTGCATGATCAAGGAATTGTGCACCGCGATCTCAAACCACAAAATATATCACTCGAATCTAACAGTTCAGTTGTAATCATGGACTTTACTCTGGCCTTACGCATCGATGAAGGGGAAAGAAATACCATCGCTAAAATTATGGGTTCGCGCAAATATGGTGCCCCTGAGCAGCATCGCCCAGAGATGAGAAATGTGCCACTGACAATTCGATCCGACCTATTTTCCGCCGGTGTCGTTCTCGAGCGACTACTCCAAGGACCTGGCGTTGAAGCCAAGGCAACTAAGTCCCCAAACAAAGGCAACGTGCCAGTGAAACTGCAGGCAGTGTTGGACTCAGCCATGAGTATCGACCCTCGAGATCGACCAGCGAATGCTCGAGAATTTCAACTTATGCTAGAAAAAGCAACTGTCAGTTAACGGATTGTGAGTAACGTCTGATTGGTCATAATTGCCCTCAATCACTGGTCAGCTGACGCTTCGCCAATGCTGCGAAGAGTCCGTTAGCCGCCATAAGTTCATCGTAGGTGCCCTGCTCGGCAACTGTTCCCCGATCCATCACGATCACGTGACTCGCCGCCTCTAACGTGCTCAGGCGCTGTGCGATGATCACCTGCGTGACTTTCATCGTTTCGAGAACTCTGGTGACCGCAGACTGACTCACGTTATCCAAGGCGCTGGTCGCCTCGTCCAGCAACAGAATATCTGGGTTGCGGGCGAGGGCTCTAGCGATGAGAAGTCTTTGCGACTGACCGCCGGAGAGAGTCATCGGGCTAATGATCGTGTGCATTTTCATTGGCATGGCTTTAATCTCGTCAGCGATATTGGCTTGATCAGCAACATGCCATGCCAACTCTTCGGAAATCTCAGCGCCACCGCCGATATTGTCAATAATCGAACTATTCGATACCAACCCACCCTGGACCACTACCCCCAGTCGTTTACGCAAGGACTGGGACTCGATACTTCGGATGTCGTGACCATCAATGAGGCTCTGACCGGAATCTGGATACTCAAGTGCGGACATCAGCCGCAACGCTGTTGTCTTTCCTGACCCCGACGGTCCAACAATCGCAGTGATTTTCTTTGCCTCAGCGATCAGGTTGAGATTCTGCAGAACCTGTGGCATACCCTCCATGTATCGAAATCCCACGTTTCGAAACTCAATGCGTCCTACCAAATGAGTGAGGGGTTGCGCTGAGGGGTCTTCTTCCTGAATCTGATCGAGAATCGGTCGTACGAGATCCAATGTTGGTCCAGCTGCGGCCACTGCTGGGACCGCTGAGGCCACGCCCACTATCGCACCAAGAACTGCACCGAACGCCGTGGAGAATGCAATGTAGGTTGGCGCGCTGATGGTGGAGCCATTTTCCCAGGTGGTCACACCGATGATCAGGAAAAACAACATGGTTGAAAACGTGCTGATGAGAGCCAAAAATGCTTGTAATCGCCCCGACAGGATCGTTTGAGCCGCTTGGTTGGCGATCTGGTCCGCCTGCTTGAGTAGCGAAATGTCAGTGAAACGCCGTTCCGCTCCGGCGATTCGAATTTTTGAGATCCCGCCCACCAACTGGACGAACCAAGCCGATGCCTCTTGTTGTGACCTGTTCGCTCCTCTGATCAAAACTGACATTTTCCGCGCTAACCACACCATGAAACCCAGAGTTATAAAAAACACAAGTAAGGCGGCTAATGCCAAAGGTACGCTGTAACGGAACAGTAAATAAAAATTCACAAGGGAAAAAATTGCTGCAAGAATTGTGGTGACCGTTTGGGAACTTAACAACTGTTTAAGGTTATCTATTGCGATGATGCGGTAGGCAAGATCTCCACTGCTGTAGGTGCGGAAGAACTTAAGCGGCAGCTTAAGTGTGCGATCCCACAGCGCCGACTCGACGCGTAATTGACCAAGTTGAGTTAGTCGTGAGGTCGCGAAGTTTTGAACAATCACAAACGCCCCAGCGCTGAACGCGAGGAGTGCTAGCGCGATGCCTATCTTCGCAACATCAAATCCAGAGCCCTCAGGGACGAAAACTCCCAACACCGCACTAGTGAAGATTGGGGTTGCCAAGCCCATCAAGGCAACTGCCAATGAGCACACCACAATAACCGCCACGGTTCGCCACGACCCGCGCATTGCCAAACGTCCGAGATCCCACATTGTCCCCGCGCGGGTCGTAGGCAGGCTTGGGTAGACCATGACTGCATCGGGTCCCAAAGGAGTAACGCCTTCTACTACTTTACGCTTCGTCGAGTCTGCGACACTCTGGTAGATGAAACCGCGTCGCCCTGGCAGTAGCGCCACCGGAATCGGCTCTCCTCCCGATTCAACGTCAAGGAATCCCACTAGCGGAGATGTTGCCGCCTCGGTCCAACCGGGTGAGAGGGACACAACTCGAGAGCGCAATTCAGAGTAGCGAGCAACAGCGGTAATCGCGTCCATTCCCGTAACCTTCAATTTACGGGGATCAACTACAGTGAAACCCGCTACGCGGCCCAAAACTCGCATTATGTTTACTTCGGGGATGTCTGAGGGAAAGTCTCGTTTCGACCCAACCGCAGAAATTGGAGACGCCACTTCGGATTTCAAACGGTCCACGGTCATTGCGTCAATGCGACTATTAACATGATCTAGGCCATCAAGAAGGTCCTTCTGCTGTTGCTGCTGTCGACTCAGTTCAGCCGATGCAAGGTTAGCGACTACGCCACTCAATCCAGGAGCGCCGCCGTCGGCAATTGCCTTGGCGGTATCCGGATATGCTGCGATGAGAGCAGTGGCGAATGGAGCAAGGCTTGTCGGTTCCGGATCATTGGGCACAGAAGTCATCGATGTGGAACCGTTGGACTCAATAACAACCAAGACTTCCGCTCGACTTGGACCAATAATCGTGATGGGACCAGTCACCGTTAGGAGGGGCCAACGGCGTCCTGACTCGTCGACAACAAATAGGTGCGCACTACCCGACTGGACTACAACCGAACCCACGGAACCAAGAGTGAGCGTTTGCGTGGATTTTGACTCAGGTACCGACATCGCCACCCTTTCCAGCATCAGCAACCAACGATGCGTACTCTCCCCCGGCGGCAATCAGAACATCATTGGTTCCGCGTTCCCGAATGTCACCACCTCGACCCAGAACAATAATTTCGTCAGCATCGCGAATGGTGCTTAACCGGTGGGCAATAATTATCGTGGAACAACCCCGTGCTCGAACAGCGTCATCCATGGCTTTCTCCATTGCCGTGTCCAATGCACTGGTGGCTTCATCCATTACGAGAATGGACGGGTTGCGAACTAGCGAGCGCGCAATTTCCAACCGTTGAGTCTCACCCGTGCTGAAGTTAGAACCGCCCTCACGGATATCGGTATCAATTCCATTGGGCCTGGCAAGGACTTCGTCAAGGATTTGCGCGTCACGCAATGCTTCGATAATCAGGTGTTCAGGCACGGAGTCATCCCACATGGTGATGTTCTGTCGCACGGTACCCGCAAAGAGCATGATGTTTTGATCCACTTTGGCCAAGCCTTGGCTCATGACCCTGGGATCAATCTGGTGGATTTGCCGGCCGTCATACGTCACCGTTCCCGACCAAGGCATGTACAAACCCGAGATGAGATTGCCTATCGTGGTTTTCCCAGCACCGGAGGGGCCTACCAATGCCACCCGGTGGCCCGGTGGCAAAACGAGATCCAAGCCTGTGATCATCGGTGGTGAATCCGGGACAAAGCCAAAGGAAACGCCTGTCAAGGTTATCTCTCCCGAAAGGGGTGACATGGAAGAGGAACGGACTTTGGCCATTTTGGCGCCTACTGAAAGATTCTCGTCGTCATGCGCATCTGGGTTTGCGCTGAATCGCGAGTCAACCGGATAACTCAGAGCATCGTCTAGGCGCTGAAGATCAGTCTGGATCGTCTGAATCTGGCTTGCTGTGGCTACCAAAGTGTTCACCGGAGCAACGATCCCTGCCGTTAGTGCTTGGAAGGCGAGTAGCCCTCCCAGGGTGAAGTCGCCGAGAATCACGCTGATGCCACCAACGACGAGGATTGTCGCGCTCGTTAACAGTGTAATTATTGTGGGCACTGCACTTATTACTGCCGTAGGTGTGACGAAGGATGCCTCCGCACTCACGACCTTTGTCTGCTGCGCTGTCCACTGGGTAAAGACTTCGTCTTCTAATCCGCTGGCCTTAACCGTCTCAATCGACTGAATCGCGCCGATCGTGATGCTTTGCAGGTGACCGGACTCACTCATTAAGAGGCCTTGGCCTACGGTTCGGCGTTTCACCACGGCACGCAGTGCAATGATGTTGATTGCAGTCAGTCCGATGACAAGTAATGCGAGAAGCCAATTATAGGCGAGCATCAAAGCTACGTAGGCAATAATCGCGACCATGCTGATCAGCGAGCTTGCCAACTGCCCGGCAAGTAATTGGGCCACGGCGCTGGAGTAACCCATCCGCTGTACTAGGTCACCGACATTGCGTTCCCCGAAGAAGAGCAACGGCAACCGGAACATACGCATCGCGAAATTAGCATTGCTCGAAAAGGCAACCTTGGCCTGAACGCGCCCCAGTGCCGTGAACTCAAGAGAGATCAGTGCTACTCGGGTGACGGCCACAAATCCCAGCGCACCGATGAGAAAAGACAATGAAGTCCGCTCGCCCGTTTCAAGAATCGAGTTTACGAATGTGGAGCTGATGGGAGCCAGCAACAGTCCGGGAATCATGGCCAACAAACCTGCCATGAAAGCAAAAGCGACACCTAGACGCGCTCCCCCTAAGCGCTGTATGAGACCGGGGGACGCTCGATACGGGGCGCCGCCTTGTGAAAAATCTTTTCCTTTCGTAAATGAAATTGCCGCTCCAGAGTAATTTTGTGCGAAATATTCCTGGCTGTACTTCTGCTGGCCAAGTGCTGGGTCATTAACGTGAAACTTGCCGTCGCGGACCCCTTCCAAGACAATAAAGTGCCGGTGGCGCCACCAGATCACTGCGGGCATCGGTACCTCACCAAGGTCATCCACTGCAACCATTTGGCCGTCAGGGACGAGGTCAAACTTTGCGGCTGCATCCATAATCCCGGTAGCAGTTGAGCCGTCACGAGACACATGGCATGCGACACGCAGATCACTTAGATCGACCCATCGCCCCATACTTGCCAGCACCATGCCCAAGGATGCGGCGCCACACTCCACCGCCTCTATCTGCAAGATTGTGGGAACCCGAGAAATGGACTTTGTCGATACCCTCTTGCGCGTTGAATTCTCCCCGCCTATCGGAGTGTTCAAACCTGCGGGAGTAGTGACCGTCACGTTAGCTACCGTCCCCGAACAAATACTTGATCGGGTTCGATTGCGTTTCGGTCAATATGACGGTTGCCGGTGCACCAGTGACGTATAAGGGGGTCGATCCAGGAACCAACTGACTTTTGACTCGCGCTACATCCGCTTCATCGGCGTAGCCCAGGTAAACCGCATAAGGAGCTCCATCACTCTTTTCCGTTACCGAAGCAGCAAAAGTTGGGTTACCCGTAATCAAAGCGATTCGCTCTTGGGCCTCCGGAAAGGCACTCACTCCAAGGTAAGTGCCATTAAATGTCTCGACATTGTTTTTCTCCCCTGCAATCACAACCTCTATGTTGAGTGATTTGGCGAATATCTGAACGTCGTTCATCGCGACATAGGTCACAGCCAGGATGGGTTCATCCGAAGCAACACCTGAGTTTTTCGGTGGGACTCCGAGGACCACTCCTTGTCCAATACTTTCGCCAATCGAAACTGACGACCCCAGCACTACAGTCCAATCTCGCACTATTACGTCGTTGTCTGCCGTGACATTAATCGGGGTGGTATCCCCAGTCAAAGGTGAAACCGCGATTAACGGACTTCCTGCGGAGATGATGACGTTCGTCGCTGACAATGAACTTACTGCACCTTCAACATCCGAGACGACTTCGTAGACCAGGCCACCTCCCTCAGCCACAGCCCCAAAAGTGGTCTGAACGGTAATATTTCCAAACAGACCCCAACCGAACGCGGCAAGCATAAGCATTACAACGGCTATCAAAGCAACCCAGCTGCGCGACTTCGTGGTGCTGCCAAGGTCCGGCAACGAAGTTTGACTTGCTGAGTTTGGATGCGCCTTCGCATGTGTGAGTACCATCTCAGCCTCCTCTCGAGTTTTTTGGTGCTAGCGTGTGATCAATTGAATCTTCGTCATTGACCTCGATCAGCGGGAGACCAAAAAGTTCCATGCCAGCAGCAACTCCCGCCATGAGTCGCTCATAGAACTCTGCTCTAGACCCAAGGTTGTTCTCGGAAAGGTAAGCATCCAGATCCTCCGGTGGTGTCCAATGGGCCAACTGCTGATAGGCATTCATCGCTCCGATCAATCCCAACTGGGAATGTCGATGCGGTGAAGATTCCATCATTTTTTCTTGGAAAGCAGCGCCGCGTCGATTGTGCTCGTACTCCCCCATTCGACGAAGTTGGTTGAGAAATTCGGTTGTCATGAGCGTGTAAATCGAGTGACCGCCCATCCAGGCACGGGCACGCAAGACGTACGCTTCTTCCCTTATCCATGCCTGCACCTGCACCTCAGTCATGTCCATGGACAAACATTTCTCAATAAGCACTCCAGGCGCAACATTTAGATCTGCTGCGATAGCCTCCCGTGCTTTACTAAAATCCTCCGGAGTCAACTCCACCCCGAATCCAGACATGAGTCGGTGGGTGGCGCTTCGGTCCCGAACGCTCTTCCATATATCTGTGGTCCGCTCGTCTGTCAGAGTAAAAAAGCGCCGGATCTTATCCAAAGAGACTCTGTCACCGGTTTCAGCTTCTACTAGGACATCGCGGGAAGTGGTTGCGTCATAAACCCGGGAATATGGAAGTTCTGGTCGGGTCTCAACCGGCATGGGACCATCCGGCAATTCTCTCAAGGCCGCGATAGCAGAACGAGCATCTTGTGCTTTTACACTTACCCGGTTGGTTCGCAGAAAGATGTCCAAAATCTTGATCCGCTCAGGATCCATGACCGTTAATTTGCGGGCATCCTCAATCGAGTCAAGTAGGTGGCGCTCCATAAACCAACGCGATTTTTGAGTGTTAACCAGCGTCGTTTCTTCACCAACTGTAAGCACCCCTGCATCGAGTGCCGCGCTCAACGAAGCACGAATATCTACCATGGCGTCGGTTACGGGTCGGAATCCAAAATCTTCTGAGACATGTGAGAGAGCTACTTCGTCGTCATCCTCGATCGCGCCGCTGGCATACGCCTCATAGATTTCGCCCACTCCGATCATGCCAAATTCTGCACACTCTGCCGCTCGAAGCGCACCCATGCTGCTCGCACCAATGACCCAGATTCCCTGGTTCATTGCATCAATTATTTCCTTGTGATAAGTAGCCATCGAATTAAAGAAAGAACCATCAATTAATGCAATTGCATGCGGACGGTGCTGGCGCACCGCTGAGATGAGATCGCCCATAGATGCGGGCGGCAAATAAATGGCGTTCGGGTAAATATCGCGGGCCTCGGAGCGGGTAAGTGATGGTCCTAGGAAAACTATATCTGTCCGCTCTGTATTCACGCTCATTTAGTCACACCGGCGTTCACTCGATTATAAATCGCTGCACGCGCCCGCGGTCCCGGCGTGTACTGCTCAAAGAGGTAACCCTCAAGTCCCGGGACTACAACGCGCACTACTTGAACGGGATCCTCGGGGAGAGTGTGACGCTTGATCAAAATCTGTTTCATTCCGGCGTCAGCCAAGAGTGAGATCACCCGCTCCAAATCACCAAGGATCGATCCGGTACTTGAATCAGGGTAAATCTTCGCCTGCGTACGCCCCTTGTCGGGAGTCGCATAATGATTAGAGTGAAGTATGGACGCATCTCGTCCGCTCCCAAACTGGTCATCTCGCGAACCAGCAATAATGAGTCCCCGTGACTGCATGGCCTCGGTAACTGCCCGACACAGGGCGACCCCTGGATCCAAACTGGTGCCGTAGCCTCCGAAGGAACCGGCCCGTACAACTGCCAGATCATGCACGAAGACTTTGTAGGTAGGCACTCCAATTTCATGAGTGCAATCAAAAACAAAAAACCGTAACTCAGCTCGTTCGATCTGCTCGCGAAGCGCATGGAACGGATTCCCGTGAGTAGCAGAGAGTTGGTCCAGGTCGAGTGCAGATGAGTAGTCATCCCCCAGACCGTCGGCTGCATACATGGCAATCGAATCTCTCTCAACGAGCTCAGTAAGCCCACTAAGAATTGCTTCAAAAATATTATTGCCACTGGCAAGCCCATTAGAAGATGTGACAAACGAGCTTATGGTTAAACGTGACTTTAAATTCGCCTCAAGTAGTTCTGTCGGAGTCCACACATCCGCGCCCGAAATAATATCGGTCATCTGCGTCCAGTAAATGGGAAGACGGTGATTCCACAGCGATAATTTAAATTGGGGCAGTAGATCGCCATCTGCGATTACGGCCCCTTGAGTAATTAAGTCTGACTGAGTAGCCTCAACTCGATCGAAGTGATCGTCTTCCCAGTATGTCTGTTCGATTGCCTCCATCATCGCGCTAATTTTGCTAGCCGAAGCATTCAGACCTTTACCGCTGCCGTTGGACAATGTACGTCCCAGCGGTTTGATCGCGGTATGAATTGGCACTCCCACGCGATCGAGGTGAGTGACATTTGCTACGCGGGTAATTCCGTAGTCGAGGAGATAGGGCTTGACACGGGCGATGGATTCGTCGGCCGTTGAGGTTCGGGTAGCCGCGCCGGGATCGCCCTCACGCAGAGTTGCAGCCTGGGCCAGTTCATCAGAAGTGAAAAGAGAGGGAAGCGACGTCAACAAACTCTGCAACAGACCGTGAGTTGCGTTCGTCAACTTCCCTCTCCTTCTTAGTTCTCGTGCTCTCGATCAGGCTGCGCCGCAGGCGGTCATGTTGAAGTAGGTGCTTCCACCGGCTACTTCACTCATGCTCTTTACCTGCTCCTTTGAGGGGAGTGGGCTGCTGAACGAAGGCTTGTCGATTCCATGCTTGTCGAGAATGGCCTCACGGTGTGAGACCGTTGGTGCATCATGGATTTCCCTAGCGAGCTCAGGATTACTTTTCATTGCGTCGAGCATTGCGTCGTAAGACATTCTTCCTCCTTGGAATACTCAAGTCACACTTGACAGGGTTTGCCAAGCGCGCAGGCCACACCATTATAGGCTCGGACACCAAATATATCTACATATCGACGTCCCTCACGTAATTATGCCCGCGAATCGAGCACGATCTCTTCATGGGAAATGGACTATCGATGACTGCGAAACACGAAATCACCCGGAAGTTCGCTCTCGCGTATGCGGGGGCAGCGAAACGGGATAAAAGCCGCCTACTGGATGAGGTGTGCGCTATTACGGGTTGGAATAGGGATAACGCCAGGCGCCAACTCACCGCTGCGAGGAAACCACGCCGGGTGGGAAAGAAAACCCGTACCCCCCGGGCACGAAAATACTCTGATGCCTCGGTACAGGTGTTGCAGAAAGTGTTGGCGTGGACCGGTGGGATGAGTGGAAAGTATGTAGCCGTGTCGATGCGGTTGAATCTTGACTTGTTGGAAGCCCACGGTGAATGTGTTATGGACCAATCCGGTTACAGCACCGGGGTCCGCCAGGAATTGTTGTCGATGAGTGCGGCCACGATGGACCGTTACTTGGCACCGGCTCGGAGGAAAAACACGTTGCGAGGGTTCGCCGCAACAACAGCGGGGCCGTTACTGCGCAACTCGATCACGGTTCGCAGGGCCGGGGATGAGGTCGAAGGGATCCCGGGGTTCTTCGAGGGTGACACGGTGGCGCATTACCGGCCGGTGCTCAAAGGCGAGTTCGCCCGGACATTGAATCTGACCGACATGCTCACAAGCTGGGTTCACACGCGATCTATGCGTAATAACGCCCACATTCACATCCGGGCGGCCTTAGATGACGCCATCGAAGCGATCCCCTTCAAGGTCACGGGGCTGGATTTTGATAACGGGAGCGAATTCATCAACCACGACGTGATCGCGTGGGCGAGGGATCTGGATATTTACTTCACTCGTTCACGGCCGTATAAGAAAAATGATCAAGCCACGATTGAGTCGAAGAACAATCATTTGGTGCGCCGCTACGGGTTCTACTGGCGGTATGACACAAAAGAAACGTTGGTGTTACTCAACGAGTTATGGCCGCTGGTCAATGACCGATTGAACTACCTCACTCCGACAAAGAAACCCATCGACTGGGCCACCGCAAGTGATGGTAGACGCTCACGTGTGTATGACACCCCACAAACACCATTGGATCGGCTGATCGCCTCAGGGATCCTCGCCCCTGAAAAGGAAGCCAAGTTGCTTGCATACCGCGATAGCCTCAACCCTGCCGCAATCGCGCGCGACATCGACCGTATTCAGCAACAACTCACCCTGCACGCCGCCGAGATAACTCGAACCCTGGAAGCCGCAGAACTCGCGAAACAACCCAACGCTCACACCGGAATACGACCAGCAAAACGACCAGCAAAACGATCCGCAAGCTAACCCATGTGTATCCTAGATTTCGCGGGCAAAAATATATGAGGCACCGGCCACATTTCGCGGGCATATTTAAGTGAGGCACCTCGCATATATCTACGTTGCCAGCCAATTGACCTGCGGTTAACCGCAGGTCAATCAGGGGTGAGCATCTAAACGGTGGATTCCGCCTCAAGTATCGCTCCAGCCAGATTTGCGTCTTTAAGGTTTGCGCCATCGAAGTGTGAACCGGAGAAGTCAGCCTGCGCCAAGTTAGTCACCCAAAGATTCGCGTCGAGAAATGAAGCACCGATAAATACGCCACGAAAAAGTGTTGCTGCATGTAGATCAGCTCCGGTAAAATTTGCTTCCCTCGCCGTCGCCAATGTCATATTGGCAGCGTTGAGGTTCGCCTTCGTGAAATCTCCCCCACCAAGATCCGCATGAAAGAGAGTTGCAGACCAAAGATCAGCTTCAATAGCCACTAATCCTCGAAGACTTGAGCGCCAGAAATTCGCGCTTGTCAGACTTGCTCCACTAAGGTTCGCCTCGTCCAAAACTACGTGCCGAAGCCCTACATGGCGGCCCTGCGCACCCCGCAACGAAGCGCCACGAAGCGCTGCCCGTGTCAGAACCGCCTCGTGGAGAATGGCGTCATCAAGAATCGCACCCCTGAGATCTGCGTCGGTCAGGTTTGCGCCAGAAAGATTTGCACCGGTTAGATTCGCCCCGACAAGAACGGCGCCACGTAAATCTTGCCCGGCTAGATCAGCCCCGCGAAAGTTTGAGCCCCACAAATCCTGTGAACCCCGCAACTGCGAATCACTAGCTGACTCTGGTTCATGCATGACGCATTACTATCACAACCACCATGTTCAGTCCTAATTCCCCAGCTCGTCCGCTCAACATTGCTGGATTCCAGCTAGCTAGGCAAGAACGCGACTTATCCCAGAGCGAAGTTATCGAACTTTGTAAGGACCACATCGATGAACTCGATTTACAGTTTGGCGCTTTCGCAGATGTCCAGCGCGATGAAGGACCCTGTCTATCCACAGAATACGCGGGACCACTTGCTGGAATACCCATTGCCATAAAGGCAAACCGTGACACCACTGGCCTGTTAGTCGAGCACGGATCGCTTGCACTCAGTGGTAGACGCCCAACACGGGATCACCCGTTCGTATCCCGTATTCGAGCTGCAGGAGCTGCGATCGTTGGCACAACGGTCTGCTCGGAGTTTTCACTACTTCCTTCGTGCGAGCCACTTACATCCGGTCCAGTGCTCAACCCACGATCAATTCAAATCGGAACGGGTGGTTCATCGGGTGGCTCCGCCGCGGCCGTAGCTGCTGGATTGGTTCCGATCGCGCACGGAAATGACGCTGGTGGTTCGCTAAGAATCCCCGCTGCTGCGTGTGGCTTAACTTCCATTGTCACCTTTGATTCCAGCACGGCGCCCGGTGAGGGTTTTATCACGAGCCGCGTGGACGACGCCCTTCTTGCCATCAGCGCAGTCGGTTGCAGTTACACCCAAAGCGATCAAGAAAATTTTCGCGCAGCGGTGATCACAAATGCTGTCGATGGACGCCTGGCAGACTTCAAAGAGCGAACCGAAGTCGAAAATGCAGCAGCCGCTCTGATTGGCTGGGCGGTTGATACCCCCCCACCACTGCCCACTCACCCTTACCTCGACCATCGGTTTGCGGCCACGGCACCGCCCGCAGCTCGGCGAATTAACGAGCTACTGCAACATCACACCAGAATGCAAGGTTACTCCAAAGTTGAGTTGGAGACCTACACCCAAGAATTTCTGGAGCATGCAAGAAGAGTGCCCGGGGATCATCACTTACGTGCGCGTGAATTGTCGGAAGAATGGACTCGCCACTACACCCAACACTATGAAAGTTACGAAGTTCTCATCTCGCCAATTGCCCTACCGCCAGCGCCAGGTGTTCTCAATGGTGCGTTTGGGCTCAAGGAACTGGGTGCGCTTACTGGTTCTTTAATTGCCTTTACCTGGCCGGTCAATGCTCTGCGGTGGCCATGCATATCGATCGGTTCAGTGCAGTTCACCGCCAGACCAGAGCGTTGGGGCAGCCTGATAACTGCTGCTAAATTATTCGAGCAACACATTTTTAGGTCCAAATCAACGAGCCACTGACCGAGCACCGGCCATCCGAATCGACTTCGATTTACCAACCTTGATTACCCTGTTCGCGCAGCCCCATTCCAGAGTCCGCCGGTAACTGCGGACCGCCCCACCGCCCCGTGTCCCCACAAGCAAGAAATCCGGCATCAAGGTGAATTCAATAGTCAAGTCACGCGCGCGTCCATGGCGTCTAGCGCTCTCGCGAACCTTGAAGCATCACCCACCCCAACTTCCATTCCATTGAATGCGCCCAGCACACTTACGCCAAAGAAGAGAGGTGTGCATGCGCGCATTAGTGGTTGACGACGAAATTAATCTTGCCAACACGATTAAACGAGGCCTTGAAGTTGAAGGTTTTAACGTTGACGTGTGTCACGATGGCGAAGAGGGTCTGTGGGCGGCTACGGAACAACCATACGACATTGTTATTTTAGACCTTATGCTCCCGAAAGTCAATGGCTCGACGTCCCTCACGTATTTTGCCCGCGAAATGTTTCCCGTCCCTCACGTAATTATGCCCGCGAATCGAGCACGATCTCTTCATGGGAAATGGACTATCGATGACTGCGAAACACGAAATCACCCGGAAGTTCGCTCTCGCGTATGCGGGGGCAGCGAAACGGGATAAAAGCCGCCTACTGGATGAGGTGTGCGCTATTACGGGTTGGAATAGGGATAACGCCAGGCGCCAACTCACCGCTGCGAGGAAACCACGCCGGGTGGGAAAGAAAACCCGTACCCCCCGGGCACGAAAATACTCTGATGCCTCGGTACAGGTGTTGCAGAAAGTGTGGGCGTGGACCGGTGGGATGAGTGGAAAGTATGTAGCCGTGTCGATGCGGTTGAATCTTGACTTGTTGGAAGCCCACGGTGAATGTGTTATGGACCAATCCGGTTACAGCACCGGGGTCCGCCAGGAATTGTTGTCGATGAGTGCGGCCACGATGGACCGTTACTTGGCACCGGCTCGGAGAAAAAACACGTTGCGAGGGTTCGCCGCAACAACAGCGGGGCCGTTACTGCGCAACTCGATCACGGTTCGCAGGGCCGGGGATGAGGTCGAAGGGATCCCGGGGTTCTTCGAGGGTGACACGGTGGCGCATTACCGACCGGTACTCAAAGGCGAGTTCGCCCGGACATTGAATCTGACCGACATGCTCACAAGCTGGGTTCACACGCGATCTATGCGTATAACGCCCACATTCACA
>FUWD013383338.1_pt4 | contig 15050 bp, 11 predicted proteins | sample 1063281 | NCBI WGS metagenome assembly FUWD01 (sample SAMEA79048168, study PRJEB19326) | metagenome | biome: marine | reverse complement strand
ATTGCGAGGATTGATAGGGTGGGGTCAGAAGAATAAGATGACAGTCGTTCATCTGCAAGGATCAGCAATTGAGAAGAGGATGTATGACATGCTACAAGGCAAGGTAGATAATCATACGAAGTTAGTAGATTTATATAGAGAGGAGATAGGACTATGAATTTAGATGGCATAGACACACAACTAGGAAACAACTTACATTGTTTTCATGTAGCAACAGAAGAAACGCCGCATCGAGAGTGGATTGATACCCCAGGATGGGGGCCTAAAGAAATAGAGGTACATTTATTTTTTTGGGATGAACATAATATAAATCAGATAAAAGTTTTAAATATACAACACAATAAAGGAATAACACTTACCAATTGGTCAAGTGATGAGGGGGCTTCTACGCTTTTAAGAAAAGAGATTGTAAATTTAAGGGGAAAAAATAAATGAGTGATATAAAGGTAGGAACCTTAGTTGAAAGTTACCTTGCTATTAGACGAGAGCGAGAGATATTAGCTAAGAAATTTGAACAAGAAGATAGTGTCTACAAAGATCAGTTGAATAGACTGGAGGAGGCGATGCTAGAAACTTGTAACGATATTGGTGCTGAAACATTACGCACTGAAAGTGGCACAATTATTAAGTCTTTAAAAGAGAACTATGTTTGTGGGGATTGGGATAATTTTAAGCAGTATATCCTTGAGAACCAAGCGTTGGAGTTACTTCAACAGCGCATTAGCCAAACAAACTTTAAAGAGTTTTTAAGCACGAGGGGAGAAGAAGGATTACCTCCTGGAATTAGTACGATGAGAGAGTTTAAAATAACTGTACGTAAACCAACAACTTAAGGAGAACTACTATGGCTCAACAGCCTATTACATTTACAACGCCGAAAGGCATTGCGCAATATCCTTGGTTATCCACACCGGATACTAAGTTTTCAGAGGAAGGGGAATATAAAGTTAATCTTATTATTCCTAAACAAGAAGCTATACCTGTATTAAAACAAATCAATGAGGTCTATGCTCAAAACGTTGAAAGCGAACTTAAGAAGGCCGGCGGTAAGGAAATTAAAAAAGCCCCACCACCGTACGCAGAAGAGCTTGATGAGACGGGTCAACCTACGGGTAACGTGATCCTTCGATTTAAATCAAAAGCCGCTTATAAGCCAGCTATCTTTGATTCTAAAGGCATCCCTATGATAGAAAGTAACATCTGGGGTGGGTCTGAGCTTAAAGTTAATGGTTCCGTAGCACCTTACTTCACTAGTTTAATTGGTGCGGGTGTTGCTTTAAGGTTAAGAGCAGTACAAGTTATCCAGTATGTACAGGGTAACAGTTCATCATCTCGCTTCGGGTTCGAAGAAGAAGTTGGGTATGAGCACAAAGCTCCTAAGACTTTTGAAGAAGTTGCGGCTCCGACACAAGCTCCGGCAGTTGCAGAACCAACAGTACGTGCTGAGACATCTCCTCCTGTTAAACCGGCGGATGATTTATCAGACATCATTAACCAATGGGCTAAGGCTTAATTATGCCTAAAAAATATAGCCAAGAGTTTTTGGTTGAGTTGAATACTCTTGATGAGACAAGACTCGGTGTGCAGTTAGCGAAGGCCTGTGTTAATGCAGAACTTCCTATCACCGAAATAGCAAAAGTCTTTGAGGTATCCCGGATGACTGTACACAGTTGGTTCCGGGGTTCCCCTATTCGAGATAAAAATGAGTCTAAGATTAAGAGATTTTTAGTAGCTCTTGATGGCGCATGGAAAGCTCAATTAGAAAACCATACTCAAGATTTACCTATTTCAGAGATGAAAAAGGCTAGGACGTTTTTAGAAACGAATATTATTCCTAAAATCGTTGAAGATAAATCCATATAAGGTATACTAGAAAATGCTCCGCTTAAATCCCGGGGCATTTTTAACCTTAAAAGATAGAGAGAAAATGTTAAAACAATTCTATGAAAAGGCACTGCCTAATGAGGGCTACTACTGTGTAGCTTATAACATTCCTAATAGTAAAGCCTATGTACATGACTATGCATCATCTATAGACGAAGTTGTTGAGTTAATTCAGACACACGTAAAAGAAGAGCGTAATGTTTTTGTAGCGATGAGTACATTCAACGAACAGGACCGGAAGGCTTCTAAATCTATATTTGTTAAGTCCTTTTATCTTGACCTTGATGTTGGTGAGAGCAAAGATTACCAGACACAGAAAGAGGCCTTAATTGATCTTAGTAACTTTCTTGAAACTTCTAAGCTACCTATGCCTGCTATTGTTAATAGTGGTAACGGGATACATGCTTACTGGTTCTTAAAAGAACAAATTACTGTTGAAGAATGGAAACCTTTAGCAACTCAGCTTAAAAATCTATGTGTAGCTGAAGGATTAAAGATAGACTTAGCTATCACTGCAGACTGTGCTCGATTGCTTAGGTGTCCTAATACAGTTAACTATAAAAAAACTCCACCTAGTCCAACACTCGTAGTAAAAGATGCAGAAGAATATGACTTAAAAGTAATAAAAACGATACTAGACAATGTAGAAATACCTTTAGAAGAGTTAGTTAAAAAGTCTAACTTTACCGACGAAGAAAAACGAGTGAAGTATGGCAACTACGAGAACCACTTCAAGCCTCTACTTATTGATAGTATGCAAGAAAACGAAGATGGGTGTGCTCAGATTAAACACTATATAGATAATGCTAAAACTGCTGACGAACCTTTATGGTGGCGCGTGTTATCTCTTGCACAAAACTGTGTGGATAGAGACGATGTTATCCATGTTATATCTAAGGACCATGTAGGATATTCCTATGATGAGACAGAAGAGAAAGCAACTTCAACTGATGGAAAGCCACACACATGTAAAGACTTTAATAATGTTAGCCCAGGTATCTGTACATCGTGCCCACACTGGCAGACTATATCAACACCTATTCAGTTACATAAGGTAACCGCTAAGGCGGAGCCGGTAGAAGAATCAGTGGAACTGATAGCTATAGAAGGAGAGGTATTACCTGTAATACACAAGAAGAAGAACGGGTTACCTCAAACTTTAGATGATAAAGGTTACTGGCTAGGAGCTAAACAGGGCGGTATATTTAAAAGCATTACTACCGTAGATAAAAAAGGTGCTACCCTTAAAGAAGACTTACTAGTATATGAGTATGATATGTTTGCTATCCGACACCTTAAAAGTAATGCGGATGGTAACTGTCTAGTTATTAATGTAATGCATCCTCATGACGGTACACTCGAGTTTTTACTGCCTATGAAGTCGGTATATGACCCTACAGAATTAAGAAAGACATTAACGAGCCAAGGTATTTATTATGATTCAAGACAACAGGAGGAATTAATTATGCGTTATTTTATTGATTGGGCAAAGGATATGCAAAGAAAGAATAAGTATGATGTTATGTATGATCAGATGGGATGGAACGAAGATCATAGTTCCTTTGTGGCAGGTAACATAGAAATGTCTAGGGATGGGACAGAAAAGATTACACCTATATCTCCTCTTGCTAGGCCAGTAGCACCCTTTGTAACTAAGAGTGGAACCTATGAAGGATGGAAAATAGCCGCGCAAAAGCTCAACCAGAACGGTATGGAGATGCATATGTTTACTATGCTATGTGGATTTGGTTCTGTGCTTATGACTTTTTCATCTACTAATGGGGTTGCTATATCATTAACAGGAGAATCCGGTGCGGCTAAGACTGGCGCATTAAAAGCAGCGATTAGTATATGGGGTGAACCAGAAAACCTATATGTGCAAAACATTACTGCTAACGCTTTACAAGGAAGGTTCTTAACACTTCACAACTTACCTATGGGATTTGATGAAGTAGGTAATAAAAATCCATACCTTATTTCTGATTTTATATTAGGAGTTTCACAAGGTAAGGCAAAAGTTAAGATGCAAGCATCAACTAATTCTGAACGTGATTATGAAGCACCTTCATCTTTGATTGCTATCATGACCTCTAACCATTCGTTGATTGATAAACTAAAACAGATTAGGTCTAACCCTAATGGTGAGGCGGCTAGGTTGATTGAGTTCTCTATGAGAAAGCCTAAATCATTCATTGATAACGCACGACTAGGTAAAGAAATCTTTGATGAGTTTAATGTACATTACGGATGGGCAGGTCCTGACTTTATTAGGGCACTGTACAAGTATGGTGATGAAGCAGCTATCAAAGCTAATCTAGGTAAGTGGGAAAACCGATTTGTAGCAGATTTTGGTAATGATACTGCCTACCGGTTCTACGAGAACTTAGTGGCCGTTACTATGACAGCCGCAGAAATAGTTGTTGATGCAGGTATTTTGGTGATAGACATTGAAAGAATCTATAAGTTTATTGTAGGTGAAATGATTAGTATTAAAGATGAAACAGTTAAGATTAATGATGTAGATTATGAGTCTGTTCTAGCAAACTATCTTGATTCTAATATAGACAAGGTCCTCGCGTTCTCTGAGGAAGGTAACATGATTAGTGAACCTAGAAACCAATTAGCTATTCGTATAGAACACGCTAAAGATTATATGTGGATTTCGAAGAAAGAGTTCGACGCATACCTTGCAGAGCTACCTATCAGTACAAAAGAGTTTGTATACCAGATGAAACAGATGGGGGTAGGGGTAGATGTAGGTGCTAAAATTAAACAACGTATGAATGCCGGGTGGGTAGATGTACAAAAATCTGCTACGGCGGTGTATAGGTTTAAGCTAAGTACCATTGGTAAGACATATGAGGTAGAAAAGCTTGCAGCTACACAATGATCCGGAGTGGCTCTTCCCCTATGAGATGATGCAAGTAGGGGATAGTTTTTTTATTCCGACACTTAAGAGTGCACCACTAATCTATTCAATTGAAACCGCAGCGAAACGTGCTAAGGTAAAAGTTAAAACGTATGCGGTAGTAGAGGATGACTTGATGGGTGTACGTACGTGGCGTATAGGCTAATCAGGTATTCCATAAATATCATTTAATGATTCGTCGTATTTTTTACCAATGAATACACCATTTACAGAATCTTTTAATCTAGCGTCCCTTGCTTTCATAGACCTTTGTATAGTCTTTCTTGATAGCTGAAAACCTTTTGGAGCTTTGCTATTAAACCTATCAATATCTCGTTGAATATCTTCTACACCATCCTCATCTCCTGCTTGTCTGGCTAGGTAATATTTTAATAATAGTTTAGACTTCCGAGCTAACAGTTTTCTTTCTGGGCCTTTTAATGCATTAGCTTTAGTATAAGCTTCTGCTAACTCAATGTTACTAAACCCTACTATTTGCATGAAGGACTCGTATACACTTGGATCACCTTCTATAATAGGCACACCATATTTGTTAGTCATGCCGTCAGTATTATATCTAACAGTCTTAAGGGCATTTCCTAGGAAAGTAGGTAACACTCTTTCAGCTCCTCGACCTACGTCGCCATCTGCAATCATACCAACGCCTTCCGTAAATCTACGAAGTATTCCATATCCAGGACCACCTAATACTTCCATCATATAAGCCGACGCACCTATTTTTTCTAATCTAGCTGGGTCTTCTCTAAATGCTAAGTCTCTAAAACCTGTTCGTTGAGATATGTCTATACCAAGTAGTGCACTTAAAGGACCTCGAAAGGCTAAGTCTCCCACTGCTGCATTAACATATGTATGTGGTTCAAATGGCTCATCGTCATCATCTAATAACAATGAAGCTAATACGGTGGCTCCTCCATACAATGGCATACCTTGAATTCCTGCCATTAAGAAAGAATACCCATAGACACCTATCAATTGTTTTGCTGCAATGGCACGAGTTTCTTTATCTGCCTCTGTTTTAGGTTTTGCATTAAACACATCATTAAATAATTTACTTACTAAATAGATCTGTGCCTGAGCAAATCGTTTAAAGACGAAAGCTACTTTACCAATACCATCTTGGAACATGCTAGGACCTACTTCAGGTAACGCGTGAGAATGGACTTTACTGGTAAGCTCAATAGCTTTTTGTATAGCGTCTGTTTCCGAAGCTCCTTTCGATCTTGCTAAATTAAATGCAGCAATTAAAGTAATCTCACGGTTAATTCGTTCAGAGTTTTGAAACACATACCCTATTCCTGCCTCAACTTTTGATTTAATTTTTAATCCACTACCCACTTCCTGACCTAAGTTTTTTTGTAGTTCGGTTATTTCGTACCCTATACCCCGACGTAACGCGGCCGTTTCTTCTGCCCTTGTAAATAAATTGTGGTACTTACCCCCTTCTTTGAATAACTTAGCATTTTTTCCGGTGTAGGTTTTCTCACCTGTTTTTTCATTAATGGTAAAAGGAGCAGATGTTCTATCAGGAAGGAACCCTCTATTCTGCTCAAACCCGCCAGCTCCATATAGTTTCATTGCATCAAATAAAGCTTTTTGTGAAGAATCAAACCCATACTCACCCTGTAAAAAAGGTAATACAATAAGGGGGATTTGCGTTAAGTTAACAATAGCTGAAGATATATTACCACCAATGTACCATACATAACTTAAATATGCTGGCATAGCCGCCCACCCTTTTGCTACTGGGTTAAGATAAAAAGGTAAGCTTTTAATAGTATCGGCACCTATTGCTCGTATTAAAGCACTGTCAGAGTTAGAAGCTTCCTTACTAATTATATCTGATGTGTTAACTATTTTATTATTATACTTTGCATTCGCTATAGATCTTACTATCTTAGGTGCTGTACTTGCATAAGCAAATAAAATATCCTCTTCATAACCCGGTATACCTTTACGATGTGCTTCTTGGTTTCTTAGTGACTGTTCAGGAAATAAAGATAGATACTGTTCTTCAATATTTTCAATTGTTAGTTTTTTTGCCTCATCACTTAATTTAGGGTCATTATTAATCTTTGCTTTTAGCCGTTGAACAAATGCTGCTGGTGGGGCCCCACGTATTTCAGCTCTTTGTGATTGTGCAAAATCTTCAAAGTTTGTGGCGCCTTCTTGACGTAATTGTTCTTTTTTCTTTTTCCTTAAGAATGGTGATTCTGCAGAAGCTTTACCTTCTTCCCCATCTTTAGTTACATACTTAAACCAATAATCACCTTTACGTACCATAGGTAAATAATAGTTAAGTGGTACAAACTCTTCGCGTAAATTTGCTTCAGCTTCCGGATAAGCCTCAATCATTGTATCTAAAAGTGCTTTGTATTTATTTCTTAGGTCGTTAACAATCTGATTACCTAAATCTTTTAGGTCTTGTGGTAGCCGTTCGTACCGCTCTACAAACTCAGCTGCTTTAGGATTTTCTTGCAATAGCTGTTGTCTAGCTACTTCGTCTTTAATAATAGCTTCGGGGTCTATATTTGCTCTAGATAGTTCAAGTAATACACGGTTCCATTCTTTAACAAGCTGTTTACCTCTTGGGGTTTGAGCATACTTTTTACTTATAAGGTCTTCTGCATACCGCAACACAACAGATACTTGTTCTCTACCTTGTTTAATTATGTTTGCTTTGAGTTCAAGAAAAGATTGAAGTTCTCGTAGGCCAGATATTTGGTCGCCAAACAACTCAATCTTATTAGGAATAGATAAAAACCCCATGTATATCCGCGCAGCTTTATCTTTTAATGTAGATAAAAATGATACCAGTTCTCTACCAGTACCCGACTGTACTACAGGCATATTCAGAATAGAGTTGCCTAGTTTGTCAAACTGTTTCATTGCAAAGCTTTTGGATGGTACGCCACCAAGATCGACTATGTTAATGTCTGATGCTGCTTTTTCTTCAGCTGTTAATTCTTTTGCAGGTACTACCTCTGGTATTTCTTCATCTTTTTCTAATACACCTTTTTTGTTTTCATCTTTAATAGGGTTAGTATTTTTAGGTAATCTTATGTTAAGGGCTTCTCCCTGTACCTTCGCCGCCGCTTCTCTAGGCTTGGCGGGCTGTATCTTACTTTTAAGCTCCATGATAGTGTCGGTTACTTCTTCTTTTGAGAACTGAATGTCTTGTGACACTTCAGGGTTAACATTAAAATCTATCATTTCTCTAATAGCAGCTTCATTTTCAGGCTCTATAGAAATTATATTATCTATAACAGTATTTTCTTCAAATTCAAATCTGGCTTCTTGTTTTACAAATTTTTTGCCAGCTATATTAGGGACAGCTACTCTTTTTGGAAATCTTGTGTCGGTGTTGTCTGGGGCTATTTCTCTTCGAGGACCTATCATAAGCACCGGCATTTGTGTGACGCCCAGTCGTTGTAGAGCCCTTGCTCTATGCCTGCCTTCATGGCCTGTAATTTTTGCCCATCCTCTCTCAGGTGACTCAAATGTTAGATTGGGCACATCGTATGGGTTGCCCATATAAGCGCCATCTTTATCGAATTGATTAACCCATTTTACAACGGCTTCAGAATTACCTTCAAAATATTCAGCAATTTGTGCATCTAAAGATTTAATTGATTCCGCCTCTGTCCCTATAAGTTTTTGTGAGGCTAAATCTAAAAATTGTTGAGGCGACATTGTAGCTACGTAATAGGTTCCCTGCTTAGCGTAATTTGATGCCGTATTGTTATTGTTTAATTCTTCTATTAGTTTAGTTATTCTTTCAGGTAGCCATCCTGCAATAGTTTTTATTTCTTTCTTAGACATCTGTACAGCCGCTGTACTTGATGTCTGTCCTCTAGTACTAGTAGCCTCTGCTAAGGAAACTCTCAGAGAGTTCAAGATCATGTCTTGGATGTCTGCATCGCTAAACTTGTTAACGTCGTACAAGCCAAGCCTGCGTAAGAAGTTTTTCACTGCGCCTACTATGCGTCTAAACAACGAGTTGTTAGGGGCACGTTCACCTAGCTTAGCCATGACCTCTTGTAAGAAGGGAGTACTGTCTACCGTAAGTTCTGGATAGAGGCGTTGCACTTCATCAAAGATTGCCTGCACCTCAGCGTTTTGTTTTCTTAATGTTTTAAGGCGGTTGAGTAGTGGGATGTAGTCTTTACCTACCATACGTTCTAGCCCGTAATGCTCACCTATTTCGTGCAGTAAGATACGACGCGCCTGGCCTTTCTGTATACGGTTAGCTACTATATAAGAGGTTTGTGTTTTAGGGGCGTAAGCACCATTAGCTGTAGAAGACATTTTAATATTGGCAGGCAATTGATCTACGCTATTCACGATGACTAACTTGCCGCTCTCTATCATTCTGTTCACGCCAGGTCCAAACTCTTGGACCAACTCTGCGGTTACGGTTTCTGTAGTTTGTCCGGTGCCTTCTGTATCAGCTCGTGATTCTTGAGTAGCTAGGTAGTCAGCTTTTTCTTTTCGTAAAGCTCTAACTCGGTTGGCTATATAAGAAGGAATCTTACGGTTGGGTTCTTGGTTTAGGTAACTCTGCACTTCAAATTCTGCTTGCGCTAATCGTGACTCTATGTCCGCCAATTGTGTATCAGTTCGTGACTCTTGTGTTTCTTGAGGTGGAGGAGTTATACCAAATTCAACTTCTAACTGTTCTACATAATTTAAAGCCATTGCAGGATCTTCGTCAACAATGTTATCTAGCTCGGTAATAATATCTGACTGAGGATCATCTATTTTAATACGTGCTTTAAGTGCATTTATTCTTTGTGTTAGTGAACGAGGCTCTCCGCTTGTTCCACTTTCAACTGTTCCAGCAACATTTGGATCGACCACCACTGGAGATCCGTCAGTTGGGATAGCGCTCTCGGTAGGGATGCTGTCGGGTACTCCAATGCTATCATTGCTAACTCCAGCTGTTCCAGCGGTATATTCTGCAGTTCTGTTTCTAGCATTTTCTATCTCCTTCCTTAACTTAGGTAGAGCTTTTTTAAGGTTTCCAAACTTTGTAATTGCTTCTACATTATTATCCGTTTTTGCTTTAGTAAGCATAGCTTGTGCTTGTTTACCAAAGTCTGCTAATTCTTTTGAAGAAAAAGGTCTTTCAGTAAAATAGTTAACTAATCCTTGGTCTACTGTGTCGGCCGTAATACCTGCACTTTCTAACATAGCAGGAGTAATGACTACTTCATCAGGGTTTACTTTATTAGCTATGTTTTGTTTACTATTGGCTAATTTCGCATCAGTTTCTGCAGTTCTTCCTAATGCTTTAGCTTTAGTAATTTCACTACGTAATTTTTTTAAATCATTTCTTATTTGTTTTCTTTCATTTTCATTATACCCGCCAAAGTATGTATCTAAATCTTTCTCCATAACTTGAGTAATACTTTTTTCGTCGAGTAGCTGGGTGTCTAAATCTTTCTGAAGTTGTTCAACTTTTGCTTGCTGAGCTAATACGTTAGCTGCTTCTTGATCTCTAGCTTCTGTTGAGGGCTGTGGTTCTATTACTGCTTCTGTTGTCGTAGTCGCTGTCTGTGTAGTAGCCACAGGAGTTGTTACTGTAGTGTCTACTAGCTTAGTTTCTTCTATAATCTCTTCTTGTTTTTCTGGAGATGCTTTTTTAGTTAATGCTTTTTCTCTAAGATGTTCTGGTATAGAAGCTACACCCTTGAATGCACCACCAGCAACGGCACCTTTTATACCAGCTTCTAACATACGATCAAAGTCATCAGAATCAAAGATAGCTGAATGCCCTTGCACAAACTTCTCCGCTGCAATACTAACGGCCTCTTGTGTAGCCTCAGTCAATCCTTCGGTACCAAGTCCACCTAATATATTAGATGTAGCACGTCGAGCAAGTCCGGGTTGCATACCTGACTTCTGTAGTATCTCAGTAACAACTGATGCTCTGCCGGGCTTACTAAAGCTTTTCATAATACTAGTAGGTAGGATGCTATCAAGAGAAGCATTAACAATCCCTGCAAGAGAGGCTGCTAGAGGTTCAAAGTCCCCTGTCTGCTCGTAGATATTTTGGAATACTTCGGGAGCATTGAGAGCATAAGAACCTAAAAATACACCGGCGGCTTGCCCCTTTGCCTTACTTTTATTGATGTCTGATAGAATCTTTTTTGCGGCTCTAGCTGAGGCTTGTTCTGATATTTGTTTTTTAAATTCTTTTTTAGTTAATGCTTCGGTTGCTTTCTTCGCTGCAGTTTTCGCTGCTATACCTCCAGCAACACCACCAACACCGCCGGTACCTATGATACCAAATAGATTAGGGATTTGTTCAAAGGCTGTTTCTAATACAAACTTTCCAGCATCTCCTACACCTTTAACGTCTTTATAGGAAGGGTATTGAGGTGCCATAGTTTTAGCAATTGTAGCTTCACTAGCTTGGGCTTCTTGCATTTGCTTTTTAGCATATTCATCAAAACCTAATGCACTTGCACCCATTGCGGGTAACACGTCACCAATAGTAGAGCCAATACGTTTCGCACCACGACCAAAACCTTTGCTAACGATTTCGCCTAGTGAGTAATCTCTTTCTAGCTCAGGAGTATATAGTTGCTCCGTCGCAGTTCTTATCACTTCATCTTGGGAGAGGCCATCAGGTCCTTCAAAGCTATGGATTTTACCATCAGGGCTCGCTACATCATATATAGCCATTAAGAGCTCCTATTATCTTGAACCTACATATGTAAGACCACCACGTTGTGTGCCAGCTGATAGTGCTTTTGCTGCAGCATTATCTAATACTTGTTGTTTAGCCGCTGCATAGTTAGGTTGATTTACTACATCTTTACCTTTTGATTCTATCATACCTTTTTCCCAATTAGCTACTTCTAATAGAACTTGTTCATTTTCAGTTGCATCTAATCTATCTCCTGGATCAGCCATCTGTTTTAATGCTACTTTTAGCTGCATATCTTGTTGAGCTAATTGAAGTTTCATAGCTCGAGTATCTTCAAATTGTTTACTGTCCATACCGTATTGTACCGCAGCTAATTGCTCAGCTCTTTCAGCTTGACGTAGTTGTATAGCGGTATCAAATTGTTGTTCTTCTAACGCTCTTCGTTCTTTTTCAGATGCAGCATAGGATTCAATACCTCTAGTTGCTCCTGATGCAATATTAGTTAAAGCGTTTTGATCTTGACCTGCAGCTATTGCCAGTCCTGCTTCTGTTAATGCCATCCACGGAGCTATCTCTGCTTGTCTATCAGCTGACGCATCCATTTTTTTCCTTTTCTCAGCTAACATATCATTATATGTATCATCGCCCATGAGGGATTTAAACTCTGCTATCCTGTCTGCCATAGTAACTTCTTTAGCTGGAGCAGCTGGAGGTTGTTGATTAGCTAAGTTCTTTTGCACTTCTGCTTCTAGGGCTGATTTTTTAGCTTTTTCTTGAACATCAGAACTTCCTTCCCAATACTTATCCTCTTGTTCTTTAAGATACCTTTTGTTTGCTATGTCTTGTTGCGTATATTCGCTGTATGGTTTTTGGTCTAATTTTTCTAACTCTATCGCGTAAGGGGATTTAAACTGTTTCTTTAACTGTTCTGTTTGTTGTCGTTGATCTGCAGCAAATAGTGGAGGAGCTGCTCTTTTTTGTGCTTCTGTAAAAGACTCAAATGCTTCGTTTCCACCGGGTAAATCTTCAAAGAAAAACTGTCCGGCTTCTGCTATTTCTGTTGGCCGTGTGACTCCGCTAAGATTAGGGTTTCTTCCACGTAAGTTGTCAACAAGACCGCCGGGAGCGTATCCCATTATGCCTGCCATTTCTTCAGGACTATATCTTTCAGCTGCTTGTACTTCTCCTGGCCACATACCACCTACAATAGGGCCAGCAAATTTACCCATAAATAACCCAGCTGCATCTAATCCAGGACTGACGTAGTCATCAACAACTATATCAAACATGTCTCGCTCTTCACCTACAATACCACCCTCTGCGTAGTTACCTACATTAGGTGCAGGTAAGTTAGCTATGCCGGTTTCCGTGATAGTTTCAGACTCTGACATGACTTCTGGTTGTGGCATTTGTGGAGCTGACATACTATTAGTTAAAGCACCAATACCCATTTGTGGAGTAGCTTTGGCTACAATTTCTTCTGATACGGTTTCAGTAGGGGTAGCTTGCGCTTGATACTTTGCTCGCATCTGTTCTCTACGTTGAAGTTCACCAAGTGCTAAATATGTAGGGACGTCAGGGGTAGGTCGTTCTACATATCCCACTAACGATTGATCATCTACACCTTTTAATCTGTCTTGTACCTGAATAATATTCATATGTTACCCACCTAATACATTATATAAGCCTAGACCTGCTAGCCCTAAACCACCAATTTGAGAAGCCATGCTTGGAGCTGGCGCATACTGTGTCTGTGTTGAACCTAATGCACCCGCTGTACCACGTAGGATGTTTGACTGGAACTCAAGAGCTCGTCTTTCTGCATCTTGATTTTCCATAAATTGTTGATAAGCAATGTTTAGTTGTTCTTGGTCCATCGCTTGTTGCTCTGCACCGGTAGCTGATTGTGCTTGAAGTAGTTCTAAATCAGTTGCTTGATCTGCTGCTCCAATTGCAGCTTGTTGCCCAGCTCCTGCCATCTGAGCTTGTAACCCGGCAAGACCAATATCTTTTTGTAAACCCGCACCATACTGTTCACCTTGTTGTTGCATTTTTCTTCTATCCATTTCAGCCATTAAAGTTTTTTCTTCGGCTGACATACCCGCAGCTCTATCTCTTTCAAACTGTTGTTGGGCGTTGGTGTAAGCATCTTGCTGTCCTTGATACTCAATTTTAGCGAGCTGTGTAGATAGGTTTCTGTCCGCTTCACTTTGTGTTAGAGCTTGTCTAGCTCCTCCAAATGTACCTCGGCCAATAGCGCCCATAGAAGAACCAGCTTTAGCAATATCTGCATCACGTCTAGCCTCATCTTTAAGCATATCTGTTACATTCGTTTGATAAGGACTCATGTATTTAGTAGCTGCCGCTGCATCAAACTCACCTGGAACAGACATACCTAATGTTCCTACCGTACCTGGAGTATATCCTAATGCCGAACCAATACCCCCTGCAGCTGTTCTACTAGTGCCAATGGCATCAGCTATATTTGTTTGGGCTAAATCAAACTCACCTCTTGGGCCCATACCTGCTACACCAGCTTGAACACTTTCTTGTAAGTCAGTAAATCCAGCTACTCTATCTCCAGCATAGGGAGTGTCAGTTTTAACTCCAGTAACGTTACCTGAAGCATCGGTAGTATATGTTTGCTTACCTGATTGTTTTAATAGTTCTTCATAGAAGGGCTTAGCATATTCAGGAAGGTCAGAAGTATAAGTAGTGTTTTCTTGAGGAGCACCACCACCACCACCACCACCTTTGCCTTTAAACTCTACAAGACCTGTGCGAGGATTAATAGTACCTGCACCGCCGTGAGCTTTTAAGAGAGCTACTTCCATAGAGTTGACGTGAGCTAATGTAGTGTCACCACCATCACCCATAGCTGCAATGTCTGCATACAGGTGTTTGATTAGCCATACTTTAATTTTATTTGGTATTAGTTTTAACAACATTTATATCACTCCAATGGTAACTCGTAAAACACGAGTCTTTTTATATATCCTTGTTTCTTCCACATCTTTTCCCACCCGGGTCTGCCGTAGGATTCTATTTTACTGCAACCTGTGTCTTTTGCGAACTGTTGTAGTTTAGGGTATCCGTCAGGTAACCATTCGTTAAAATCTTTTCCTCCGGTAAAATGAAGTACTAGGGTTTTTGTCTGGGGGTATATTAATACCTCTGTTACCCAAAATCCATGAATACCTTCGTCATCAAAAGCAATCCACAATTGTTGATCTTTAGTAAGAAGACCTTGTAACATATCTTCTGCGGTAAATCTGCCATAAGTATACTTGGCACACCGTTCTGCAAACCCTTTTATACTATCCCAAACTACGGGAATATGTTCTCTAGGAACAAGTGATGTCTTCATTAAGCAGGCATATACCTTTCGGGATTAATTTGATTCCCTTGTTGTTTGTTTCCTGTTCTCGCTTGTCTTACTTTATCCATCATAGCATATAATCTTCTTGATCCTGCGTCGGAAGAGCCATTACCTAAATGACTAACTACGTCCGCTGGCACAACAATTCACCTTGTGATAAAGCTGCTTCTTGCTCACCATCTATGTTCGCAGGTACATCATCACTC
>FUWD013430181.1_pt15 | contig 15056 bp, 16 predicted proteins | sample 1063281 | NCBI WGS metagenome assembly FUWD01 (sample SAMEA79048168, study PRJEB19326) | metagenome | biome: marine | reverse complement strand
TAAAATCAAAATCAAACAAGGGCTCTCTAAACTTATATTGAAAAAGAAATCGAACAGCAATAATTATTCTGCAAAAGCATGGATTTTTGGAATTATTCCAAAAAAAATGAAAGGCCAAGAATTTAAATTTGAGAAACTCAATAATGAGATCTATGTCAAGCAGGTTTCTACCAAATCTAAGAAAGAATATTATATTGGAAAGAAAAAAACAGCCCATTTACCAATCCCTGAAAGCTGGAAATCTATGTATGGAAAATATGAGTTAACCGGTGAGATTTATACCGCTAAGGATCATACGGCATGGGATATCTCAGACGTCAAAATGACCGTATCTGAAAAGAATGGAGTTTTAAAAATAGATATAAAATCTAAATCTATCCTAAATTTCTCTTTTTATTTCGATATAATTTCAGATACATCAGCAGTATTAGGAGGTGTTGGACGCGGTACAGGCGGTGTTGCAAGAATACTAGAAAACGGAAACTTATACTACAGTGGATTTGAATTTTCAAAAACTAAATAAATGTGGAGTTCTACAATAAAAAAGAAATCTGTTTTCGAAAAAGTGATACACGATTCAAGAATACCAAACGCATTAATCAATTAAAATGAAGAAATTTTTAAAAGCACTCAAGTGGTTATTTATTTTAGTTTTCGCAATTCTGATATTAGGTATTCTCTACATCCGGTTTACAAGAATGACGGACAAAATTATTTACCAACCACATATGGTTATGAAGTTTTTGAAAGTAGGTTTAATCACGAAGAATTATTTATACCCGTAGAAAAAGACATAAAAATACACGCAGTTTTATTTAAACCCAAATCGAAGCCTATTGGAACAATTTTTCATCACTTGGGAAATGGAATGACATTAATAGGTTCACAATTACAGTATGAACCTTTGATAAATAAAGGATTTCAAATATTTGCCTACGAAAGAAGAGGATTAGCAAAATCAGAAGGAAAAGACGTCAATAGCATTATTTTAAAGGATGATGCAATTATAATTTTTGATGAATTTCTTGAATTAGAAGCTGTAAAAAATACTGATGTAATTATTTGGGGACAATCTTTAGGAGGTGCTTTTGCTTTAGTAAATGGAGCAGAACGACAAGACAAAATAAAAGGAATAATAGTAGAAGGCACATTTAATTCTTTTCCCGAAATAGGCAAAAAATTTGCTTCTATGCTAAATTTAGAGAATTTCAAATGGGTAGTTCCATTAATTATGAATAATGACTTTCCTGCCGAAGAAGAAATTAAAAAAATAAATAAGCCAATTGTTATTATTCACAGTATTTCAGACAGTCAAGTTCCTTTCGAATTAGGACAAAATTTATTTAATTCCTCAAACAAATCAACAACTGAATTTTGGAAAATTGATGGAAAACATATTAACGGAATAGATCAATACGAGGAAATTTATGTGCGTAAATTTATGCAACTCATCGAAAAATAACTATGGAAAAAATATTATTAATTATAATTTTAGTGACTTCGGTACCTAAAATTAATGCACAAGTTTTTGTAAATAGTGCAACTAAAAGCGCTCAATCTGGCGTTTATGAAATGATAAACGAACTGAAGAAAAAATAATAAGATTTAGAAAGCCAAATTTTAATGAGGTAAAAAGACCTCGTTTAGTGTTTCTAAAATGAAAAATAATTTTAATATTTTGACAAAAAAAAGAATTCAATAACAATTTAAAAATCAAATAATAATGAAATATTTAAGTATACTTTTCATAATGACTTTAAGCTTCACACTCAATGGGCAAAGTATTATTGGACAATGGGAAACATATGATGACAAAACCAAAGAAAAAAAAGCAGTCATTGAAATTTATCAAACAGATAATCTCTATTTCGGCAAAATAGTTAAAAGTTTTAAAGGTGAAAAAAATGCCCTTTGCTACTATTGTAAAGGAATAAACAAAAACAAACCAATAATTGGCTTAGTCGTAATTGAAAACATAAAAAAAGATGGAAATAAATTTAATGGAGGTACTGTTCTAGATCCAGATAATGGAGAAACCTACAAGTGTAATTTAAAGTTAATAAATAATAAACTGGAAGTAAGAGGTTATCTTGGATTTTCTCTTTTTGGAAGAACTCAATATTGGGTTCGAAAAGAATAAAAAAAAACGACATAGAACACCGTATAAAATTAATTACTGGTTTTAGGGTATTTACGAAAGTCCAAACAGACTTTCTTAGTTCGTGTTTAATTTAGGATGTTAGTCTCTTAAAACACGTCACTTACCAAACACAAAAACGTTCGCAACTATTGGACCAACTCATCGTTGAAAAACAACAATTCAGTAAATAAAAAGATACTAAACGAATGTATTCTCTCAATTTTGAATCGTTAAACTGAACTAAAAAAATGGAAAAAACGATTCAAATTTTAATTTATATTCACGCTGCATTTGGTGGTATTGCATTATTTAAAAAACAGTAGCCTTTATTAAAGATAACTATAAATAAATATTTTACATGACTAAAAAACGCACTTGGAAATTTTGGATAGGAAAAACAACACTTGGACTCTTAATTATTGGAGGTCTATGGAGTATCAATCTTATTTGGTTTAAACCATTTAATATTAAACATTTCTATGATAAGGTCTTTGTACAGCTTGTTATAGACAGCCCTGAGTTGACCACACAAATTGGAATACCTGTTTTATATGATCTTTCAAAAGATGAATTGGACGATGTTTCTGATAAAAATCAATGGGAATCTTTTAATAAAATGAAAGAGGACTATAAAACATTGCAACGTTATGATTTCGAAAGTCAATCGAAAGAAAATAAGTTAAATACCAAAATTTTAAGTTCCTTTTTGGGCAAGCAGGTTGAGGGAGAGCAATTTTTCTATCATGACTATCCGGTAAATCAAATGCAAGGAGTACAAAATAATCTTCCAAGCTTGATGGAAAGTTCGCACAAGCTTAGAGATGAAAGTGATATAGAAGCATATATAACTCGATTGTCTAAATTTGGCACTAAATTCGATCAGGTCTTAGAGGGGTTAAAAATAGCTGAAGAAAAAGGAATCATTCCTCCACAATTTATCATTGACCGTGTGCTTAGTGAAATGTCTGGGTTTGTTGGTAACAAAGAAAAAGATTCGATCCATATAAAGACCGATAACCTAGATCCTGTTAAATCAAACATCCTCTACACTAATTTTGATTCTAAAGTATCAAAAATTGAAGGTCTTACACAAGAGGAAAAAGACGCATACAATTTGCGTGTAGCGCACCAAGTAAGAACTACAGTGTTCGATGCATACAATGCTCTTATTTTATACTTTGAAGCATTAAAATCTAAAGCAACTACAGATGCTGGTGTTTGGAAGTTTCCTGATGGAGATGCCTTTTATCAATATCAATTATCAATGATGACCACCACCGACTATACCCCTAAAGAGGTTCATCAAATTGGATTATCTGAAGTAGATCGAATAAAAACAGAGATGCGTGATATCTTAAATGATCAAGGGTATGCAGATACTTCAAGAGAAATAGGTGAAATTATTCAAGAATTAAACAAAGAAGAACGCTTTTTATATCAAAATAATGATGAAGGTAGAAAAGAAATCCTTGAAGGATACAATACTATCTTAGATGAAATCAATGCTGGACTTGATAACGCATTTGATATCCGACCAAAAGCAGCCATGGAAGTAAAAAGAGTTCCTGAATTCAAAGAAGAAGGTTCTGCTGGTGCTTATTACACGCCCCCCGCCATGGATGGATCAAAAGGAGGTATATTTTATGCCAACTTGAGAGCGGTTACAGAAACTGTTAAGTTTGGAATGAAAACCCTGGCATATCATGAAGGAATCCCCGGCCACCATTTTCAAATAGCCATACAAGGAGAATTAGAGGATGTTCCAATTTTTAGAACATTCCCCCTTTTTACTGCATATACTGAAGGTTGGGCATTATATGCTGAACAACTTGCATGGGAGTTAGGTTTTTACAAGAATGACCCTTTCGGTAATTTAGGAAGACTTCAAGCGGAAATGTTTAGATCCGTCCGTTTAGTAGTAGATACCGGAATTCACTATAAAAAATGGACTCGAGAAGAAGCAATTGAATATATGATTGCAAATACAGGCATGACAACTGGAGAGGTTGTCACTGAAATTGAACGTTACATTGTAATGCCTGGTCAAGCCTGCGCCTATAAAATAGGGATGTTAAAAATATTAGAACTTAGAGAAAAAGCAAAAAAGAAACTAGGCAATAAATTTGATTTAAAAGAATTTCATAATGTCGTCTTAAAAAATGGCGCTGTGCCCTTAGATATATTAGAAGAAATTATTGATGACTATATAAATACAACTCTAGCAAAAAAAACAACAAGGGAGCAACCATAACAAGTTATGAAGCGTCTATATAAAAAATAACAAGTTATACAAGCACTAAACAGCTGCCTATCCTGCCAATATGAGAGCAGATGAAGACAAAAAGTTAGGCTATAAACAAGTTAGCAATAATTGACAGAAGCTGTATCACATAATATGTACAATCGAATTACTGAAAAATACAATTGAAAGCAATGAAAAAATTATTACTATCGACTTTAGTAATGCTTCTTCTTCTAACAAGTTGCAGTACTTTAAAGACAACTAAATTAATGAAAAGTGGAGAAGTTGAACAAAAAGTGTTTAATGTTAAAATTCCTTTTGAATATCGCTTAGGTCTGATTATTTTAAAAGTGACTATTTCTGGAGAAGCATATGATTTTCTTCTTGATACAGGGGCTCCAAATGTTATTTCAAAGGAATTAGCTCAAAAATTAGAGCTAAGTAACATCTTTGAACAGCAAGTTGTTGATAGTCAAAATGAAGAAGCGAACTTAGGTTTTCTTTTAATCGAAAAATTAGGCATCGGAGGTATTAATTTTTTAAATACAGGCGCTGCGGTTGCTGACTTAAAGCAATCTAAAGAAGTCGGCTGTTTCCAAATTGATGGGTTTATCGGTTCAAATTTAATGAGAAAGGCTGTTTGGAAATTTGATTACCAAAATCAAATAATTACGATATCAAATTCTGTTGCATCTTTAAATATTTCTGAGTCTTCTGAAAAAATTCCATTCCTTACGCAAATTACAGGAACTCCAATTATTGATATTACATTAAATGACGTGAAAGAAAAAAATGTAGTAGTTGATTTAGGTTCAAATGGAGATATCTGGTTATCAAAGAAAACATTCAATAAATTAGTAGATACTGACCCTGCCATTTCTCGCGCGGTTAGCTTCAGTTCCTCATCTTCTGGCTTATATGGTATTGGTGCTAAAGATAGTGTTCACCATGCACTAATCTCAAACATTTCATTTGGAGATGTTGCGTTAAAAAACACTGTTGTCAAGTTCTCAAATGAAGCACTAGGCACTATCGGAATCAATTACTTTAAAAATTATGATTTAATAATTAATTGGTTCGACAAAGAAATCATAGTAACAAAGAAGAAGGAATATGATAATTCAAGCTTAATATCCTATGGGTTCTCATTTAACAACAAGAATAATCGTTTGATTGTTGGCGGAACATATACTAATTCAAGTGCCGACCATGCTGGCTTAAAAATAAATGACATCATATTAAAAATAGATACTAAAAAATACGGTGTATTGACTGCCGACCAATGGTGTAATATTATTGAAAATGGATTATTTAACGAGGAAAAATCAACCATTACAGTTGTTGTATTAAGACAAAATGAGGAGTTGACGTTTCATCTCGAAAAGACCAAATTATTATAAAAATAGGACTGCTAACACTATGTAAAAAGCATTAAAACAGCTTTTTACATTAAACATTAATAGAATAATGGAAATGATATATAATGGACCTCATTTATGCATCAAACATGAAGAAGCAAATTCAAGGCTAATTTGTACTTGGAAGTCTTGTCCGCTGAATGATCTAGCTTACAGAAAAGAGCTGATAGAACATTTGCATATCGCTGAGAACATAAAACCTTCTCAAATAATGTGGCTCTTAGAAAACCTCACTTTTAAATCAAGTGATGTCACAAAAAAATGGGTAGATGAGAACATTTCAAAACCGATATTTAAAGCTGGGTTTATAGCTAAAAACCAAGATGGTTTTGATCAAGTTGCATTTGTTGTTGGACAGGATGTATTGGCTTACCTTGAAACAATGGCCATATTTAAAAGGAATTTGACTAGTGGCTTTAATCCAAAATATTTTGCAACTGAAACAGATGCTAGAAATTGGTTACATGAAAAAGTCAACACTAAAGACACTAAAGACACTAAAGACTTAAATCAGAGTTTAGCCATCACCTTTAAAGGAATAGATGACAATGGAGAAGTCGTTTTTGAGTTGCGCGAACAGGCCACTAATTTTAATGGCACAATAAATTTATTTAAAACTATTTTTGAGCAAAATCTTTTTGTGAGGAATAATGTTGAAAAATATTCTTCTTTAACTCCAAGAGAAAAAGAAACGCTCAAATTCATTATCAAAGGATATACTAATAAACAGATATCTGCGAAAATGCATGTTTCTTACCACACCATCCGAACCCACAGAAATCGAATTTGGAAAAAACTGAATGTTACGCAAATTTCAGAATGCTTGAGCTACCAATACTTTTTTGTTTAACATTTAAAATTACGCTCTTAAGCGTATTTCAGGATCTAGAACAATACCCTAAATTTGTAAAGAAATTTAAATTAAATATTTATATTATGAGAAATTTATTAAAATTGAAAAGCATATTAATCCTTTCAGCTATTTTCTTCTTTGCGAGTTGTTCAGACATGAGTGATGGAGAGACGATTATAGAAATGAGAAATTTTTCTCAAATGAATGCAAGATCTATTAAGGGTAAAACATCTGATCAGAGTAAAACAGGTGAAATTAAAAGTATATCCAATGAGGTATCGGATAATTGGACATCAACCGTTTTTAAGGTGGAGGACGGACGAATGGTTCCTTGCGATAATTGCGACATAAATGACTTCGAGATTACCCAAGTATTCCTTAAAAAAGAAAGGTCGTCAGGAGATCATACCTTCTTGTATCGAAATAACTCTACTACAAATGCAAGCCATACGTTTACAGGTAAAGATGTTATTGGTATTGATCTGAATTACAAGGGCGAATATGTGCGAATGAGTGATATTGATGTGTTTAGCAAATCACAGGATGAAGAATATTCATATGTAGCTGAACTAGGTGTAAATGTATTTACCAATGAAAGTACAGGGAGAACATCGGCTGTTTATAATTTTCCTGTTGGGAGTAGCGCAGCTAATCCGGGAAATTCTTTATCTGGAATGTGGATGAGAATTGTGCTAGACTTTTACCAATAAGGGTTTTAAATTAGGCAGAATAAAGTTTTTAGTATAGATTATTTAACAATACAGATGTATTGTTAGTTAGCCCCCAAATAAAATATTAGACATTTGATTTGGGGGCTATTTATGACTAATATCGCTTCGAACGACTTTAGTAATAAGTATAGAGTCAGGAGGTTTTAGACCTATGGATGCAGACAAAATAGACCTATTTTTTTTAGCCACACAGCTGCTATTAATGAGAATGTAAAACTATACTGCAGTAGATTTGAATTTTCAAAGAAAAAATAAATGTGGAAGTAATCAACTAAGAAATGATTTTTGATTAAAATTCAAAAAAAGAATTTAACCATCGATATTACTTCACAATAATTAAATATTAAAACTGAATGTTAAATTACGCTCTTAAGCATATTTTAGGTTTTAGCGCTTTTAACCTAAATTTGTAAAAAACCACAAACTAAATATTTTTATTATGAAGAATTTCCTTTATTTACTTTTAGCTTTATTAATCTTCGCTTGTTCAAGTAATGATTCTTCTGATAATGAAACAGAGCAAACGATAATCCTTACTCTTGATAATATTTCTTCAAATACGATTACTAATGATGTTTGGACAGAACAGAACATAGACCTTAGTTTTGTTAGCGGAACTGCAGATGATTGTGGGACGGGAAGATCTGTCTTTGGAGTGGAAACAACATTTGTATGGCTTTATCCGTCAAGATTATCTATAGATTTATCAAGTTTAAAAAGCATTCAAAAGGTGGAAATTGACATTAACGATTTTTGTAACACTAATTGCACACAAGCTTTTTTAATTGACGGCTCTGGGATGATTTTAAGTAATACTGGAAATACACTAATTCAATCACTTGAAACTTTAATAATTGAAAACCCCTCAGAAGGTTTTATAAGTGAACTTGCTATTAGTTCTTGTGAAGGTCAGATACACGAAGTGAGGGTTTATCAAAATTGATTATGTATAAGTTATCTCAAAAAACAGCCTTAAAACAACAACGAACTAAACCATAGGCATATCCTCTTCCTTTAATTCAGCTATTTCTAGACCTCTTAAATAGGTTAAACTTACATTTATAGAGAATGTCCCATTGCTTTGTGTAGCTTGATTATAGCGCTTAAGATAAAGACAGTAAGCCTCCCTTTATCAATATCATCGGTAGTTAGAGAAAAATACGCGAAACTATTTTTACCACCTTAATCATAAGAAAAAAAGAGGAAAATTAAAATGGGCTTTAATTAATGATGTTTTTCACTTGGCTTAATGCAGTATTTAAAACTAATTCTAATTTACGCTCTTAAGCGTATTTCAGGGTCTAGCGCAATATCTTAAATTTATAAAGAATTGTAAACTATATATATATGTTATGAAAAATTTATTGAAATTAAATAGTATATTAATCCTTTCAGCTAGTTTCTTCCTTGCGAGTTGTTCATCACTTAAGGGGATTGAAACAGAGGCTGTCGTATCAATGAGAAGTTTTTCTCAAGCAGATGCAGGGTCTAATCTACTTGAAAAAGTTGAAACTAAAAAGATATCTGATAATTGGAAATCAACCATTTTTAAGATGGAGGAAGGGCAAATGGTTCCTTGCGATTGCGACATGGACGACTTCGAGGTTACCCAAGTATTCCTTAAAAAAAGAATGTCCTCAAGATATAATACCTTGTTGTATCAAGATAACTCCACTACAAATGCAGCCCATACGTTTAAAGGGAAAGATGTTATTGGTATTGATATAAATTACAAAGGCGAATGTGTGCGAATGAGTGATATTGATGTGTTTAGCCAATCACAGGACGGGCAATATTCATCTGCAGGTGAGCTAGATGTAAAAGAATTTGCCAATGGAAGCACAGGGACCACATCGGCTGTTTATGATTTTCCTATTGGGAATAACGAAGATGATCCGGAAAGTGCTTTATCTGGAATGTGGGTGAGAATCGTGCTAGACTTTAACCAAGCGCTTTAAATTAGGGATTCTAAAGTTTTTAATGGAGATTGCCTAAAAATATATCTGCATTGTTCGCTAGCCCCCAAATCAAATATTAGACATTTGATTTGGGGGCTATTTATGACCAATATCGCTTCGAACGAGTTCATTAATAAGCGCGGGTTCAAGAGACTTTAGACCTGTCTTTTTAGCTGCACAGCTGCTATTAATGAGAATGGAATCAATCGTTTTATAGCTATCAGAAATCCCAATAACTTTTGGCAACTATTTGACCACAACTCATCTCGGACAAACAACAATTCAGTACATAAAAATAAACTGAATGAATTTATTATTCGAATTTTGAATCATTAAATACAACTGAAAAATGGAAAAAACGATACAGATATTCATATATATTCACGCAGCATTTGGTGGATTTGCTTTGCTTGCAGGTTTGGTTTCAATAATTGCACAAAAAGGAAAAAATATTCATAGAAAATCTGGGCTAATTTTTTTCTATTCTATGATGTTATCTGGAATAATAGCTATGATAGTAGCTGTTTTGCCGAATCACGAAAGCCCCTTTTTATTCGCAGTCGGTATTTTTAGTCTATATTTTGTTTTAACAGGAAATAGAGCTTTGAATTTTAAAAGAAAAAACCCTGATTTGAAAATTGACAAATTAATATCAATTATTATGATTGCAACTGGAGTTTTAATGATTTTACTACCAATCATACTTACAAAAAGTATAAATATTGTTCTTGTTGTTTATGCAATTGTGGGAATTATATTTTCTGTAGGTGATTTAATATTATTTAGAAATCCTGAAAGATTGAGAAAAGGATGGTTGAAATTACATTTAGGAAAAATGTTAGGCGGTTACATTTCAGCAACAACTGCATTTGTAATCGTAAATAAATTTTTTCCAAGTTTGTATGGTTGGTTTATTCCTGGAATTGTTGGAGGTTTTATAATAGCATATTGGATGAGAAAAATGAATAAAAAACCAGTTGCTATCAAAGTATAAAATTAATTGCTGGTTTTAGGGTGTTTACGAAAGTCCAAACGGACTTTTTTAGTTTGTGCTTTTTTTATTAAATTAGTTGCTTAAAAACCTAAGTAGCTTTATGCAACAACGTTTTGGGTACTCTAAAATACGTTGATATTCTTTATGTCTAAAAGGAAGAATAATGATTAGTAAAAAAAATAAAGGAAAATAAGCAAAAGCCCATAACAAAACCTAAATTGCATTAAAGCGCAGTGTAGCCAAACCGTTCCCTGCACGAATTCATTAATAATCGTACACATGAGAAAAAAAATAATTATAGGCACACTTCTTATAGGATTCCTTCTTTTGGGAATCTATCTTTATAATTTGGGGCAGCGACCAGATAGAGCATATCCGTCGTTTCCACTTCACCCTGAAAAAAATGCCGCAACAGTTCATGACAGTATTCCTTTACAGGATGTTGTGCTAGCAGGTAATAACTGGGACGGGGTCATTACCATTTTTGACCCAACTACTTTTAAAATCATAAAAAAAGTAAGTGCCATGCCCGACCGAGAGGAAAGATTTGAAGAAATCTATTCAGGCCTAAAAAGAAGTCTTTTTTCAGGTTTTATCAGGGAATATGTCGGTGAAGGCAATGATCAATTAGTTGACGACATGTTTACGTCAAATGATGGTAGGTATATTTATGCATCCAGACCAAGTTTTGCAGACGTTGTTGCCATTGATGTCAATTCAGGGCAAATTGTTTGGCGAACTCAGGTTGAGGGTCTTCGAGCTGACCATTCGGCTATATCTCCAGATGGTAAAACCTTTTTAGTTTCTGCCTCAACCGCGCGAAAAGTACATGCCATTGATGTTTCAACGGGTGAAATCATTGGTGGTTTTGAATCTGGAGACCAACCCCATGAAAATATATACTCCGAAGATGGTGAAAAAATATTCCATGCCAGTATCGGAAAAGTCTTGTTCGCGTCGCCAAATCTAGACTTTTTAAAAGGAGATCGTTGGTTTCAGATTGTTGACGCAAACACTTATGAAGTGATACGACGTGTTGATATGAAGGAAAAATTGGAAGAAGCGGGTTTTGATTGGATTGACCGCGCAATTCGTCCAATGGCCATTACCAAAGATGAAAAATTTGCTTATTTGCAAATTTCATTGTTCCATGGTTTTTTTGAATACGATATAGAGAACGATAAAATAACCCGAAAATTAGATTTACCTATTCCTGAAAAAAATAAAAATCTGTCACCTGGAGACCATCTTTTAGCCTCAGGACATCATGGTATTTCTCTCAGTGGAGATGATAAAACGATATGTGTAGCGGGTACTATGGATGGCTATATCGCTATAGTAGATAGGGAAACCTTTACATATAGCACTATTAAACTTTCTGATGATCCAAAAGAAGCAAAGCCATACTGGGCAACTTCAAGCAAAGATGGCACAAAGGCTTATGTGTCTATCAGTGGGCTTGACAAGGTTTCTGTAGTTGATTACGCCACTGGAAAAGTAATTGCTGAAGTTCCTGTTGGGAACCACCCCCAACGGGTAAGAAATGGGCAGTTGAGATTAAAATAAATATTAAAGCCAGACTGAATTAAGAATTGTACTCAAACCAAAGAATTAGACCGAACAAAAAGATTGAAAATAAATGGACCCAAAAGATTAAATAAACGGAATACAAATTAACTATTGTCAACACGGTTTATAATTATTGCTAGTTCTAGCTTTACCAAGAAAGTCTTTTTCAACTATCTTGGTAAAGAATTTTAGTTACTTAAAACATGTAATTAACTTACACAACAACGTTGTGAATAATTTAACACGAAGCATAAATAGTTTTGAAGGAACAATTGCATAAATTTGATTCTAACAAATAAAAATAATTATGAAAAAAATATTTCTTTTACTTATTGGTACTTTATTAATGGCTTTTCAATGTGAAAAAGATCCCATTTATGAAAACATCTATACAATTCAAAATAATTCTAGTTACGAATTAATTCTAATCACTAATGAAGAAGAAGTGATTATTGAAAAGCCTGCAGAATATAATTCAGAACATACTATTGTACAGGTTTCAGATTCATATTCACTTACACAGCCTTCAGAAAACATTGTTTTTAATAAAATTAAGCTCTATCGTGAAGATAGTAGTGGAAATAGGTTTCTAACTTATGAGCAAGAACCAATTTTAGATGAATTATGGACACTTGACACTTCAGCCGGTTATGGAATTGAAAGCCCAAACTATAATGTTTGGGTGCTATCAATTACAGATGAAATACTAGATTAAATTAAATCGGATTAAAAAACTACGCAAAACACCATGTATGCTTATGTTTATCTATAAATACAAAAGTAAATTTGTATTTACTTGCAAATTTACTTACAAGGAGTCCAGTCGGCGACTGCGTCGCAAAACAACATAAATGGTGAAAAATTATTTGAAGATACGATAGACGATTATTAAAGAGATTTAAAATAATAATGGATGAAAAATAAAATCACTTTTTTAATTGGAATATTAGGAGTTAGTCTTTTTGTAGTCTCTTCTATTTTAGGTGGTTTTCTAATTGAAAACTATAGCATATTAAGTCAATATATAAGTGAATCTTATGCAATTGACACTGAATACGGGAAAATTTTAAGAACATTTGGTTACATTCCAAGTGGTGTTTTTATTACCTTATTTTGCTTTCTTGGCGTGAAATCTTTTCAACCTTCCAAACTACTCAAAACAGGGTTTTATGGAATCGGAATATGTTATGGACTCGCCACGGTAGTTGTTGGAATATTTCCTTGTGATAGTGGTTGTAACAAAGAATTAATCGACCCTAGTTCTTCTCAATTAATTCATAATTTTGTGGGTTTACTAACTTATCTATTCGTACCTATTTTTATGATTTTAATTGGATTGGGGTTGAAGAAATCACCCAATAACAATAAATTTTCTTTACAATCAATTGCATTTGGCGCAATCAGCATTTTGCTTGTATATGTATTAGTTTCTAACTCAAATTCTGAATACATCGGTCTTTATCAAAGAATGGTAGAGTTGGTGTTTGTTATGTGGATAATATTTTGTGCTATTGTAATAAAAAACAAAAAACCAGGAGGTAAGAATGTATAACCACTGCTACCGAGGATTGGATTACTCCCGAATCCAATCGGAATGACTAAAGTTATTTCTAAACCTAAAATTAACACATATAAACCCTTAATTAAGGTTTGTACAAAGCCATTGGTAAATATTTGAAAATTGTACTTTTCTAAAATAGATTGACTAAAATTAAACATTTAATAATAGTCACTTATGAAAACACAAAAAGAAACCTGATAAAAAAACCTTATTTTAACACCGAAAATCTTGGCATAGATTACTACGTGTTTTATAGCTCCAATATAATGGATTTAAACAATGCTGGCAAAATAAAATTGCAGACATACAAAATAATATCGAGGCAATACCTGTTCCTGTTTTTTAGGACATTATACAGAATACCGCACAATTAAAAGCTTCACAAGAAGAGCGAGAGACTTTAATAATTTTATTTAATGTAAATAGAAGAGGTGCATTATCTATAATTATAACACCTACCCATGAATAGTGACTAAAAGATAAAAATAGTTAGTAACTAGAACCAACTATTTTTATTTTTTATTTAGAAGTACTTAATTACTATGCCGAAGCACTTTGTGGTGCCCAACTTGAACACAACATATTTAAGACTGCTTTTTGAGGGTTTGCACAAGATACTTTTTCGTATCTGGCACAAGTTCCGCAATTAGGGTCATTTTTCAAAGCTGCCTTCATTTCAAAACTATCACATGTATAACTAGTATCTACAGATACACCGTGAACTTTACATTTATTATTAGCTGTCAAACTTTCACAATTCACACAACTATTTCCGATTCTTATAGACATATCTTTTTTTTTTTAGTTAATATGACTTCAATATAAGAATTATAGTCTTTAGAACAAATATAAATAACTGATTACAAGGTATTTATATTTAGACTATTTTAAAATAGTCTAAAATACGAAGGCATAAGGATAAGACGCTTTATCTATTATCGCCAAAGAAAAACTACAGCAGTAAAAAAAAGTACGTGTTTATCTTAATATTATAACTCCCCAGATAACGTATACCGTTCATAAGATAGTCACGTTAGGTTAATTTTCAAAGTTATATTGAGTAATTTAGCCTCTAAAAACAGTGGGGGGAAGTTAAACACATAGGTTACAAATAATTTAAATATCCCGGACGGGGATGCAAGTTTTTTGCTAACCTCTGTATATGGGAGCTTTTCTCATAGCTTCCATTACAAGGAAAATAAAATTTCTAAGATTTCTTATGTCTTGGAGGAAATGAGCATTAAAAAAGAAATTATATACAATCAAGATCACCAAATTGAATATTACATAAACAGGTATGAATTCGACGATCTAAGCATCTCAGTGGATACTACATTTGTAGAATATTAAAACATAATAAACTGTTTATAAATTATCTCCAAAAAACAAGTGCTTGCAACACCTTGTGTGAAAAATTGTTTAGTTTTAGCCAAACTAAAAGCATTAAACCAGATACAAAAACGTTACCACCAATTTAAAAAATGAACAATCTAACAAAAACTCTATTTATAATATTAACTATATCACTTTTTACAAATTGTAATTTTATCAATAATGCATTTACATACAAAGACACTACTAAAGGATTTG